>ENA-ORSI01000398-ORSI01000398.1-human-gut-metagenome-genome-assembly--contig:-NODE-398-length-46915-cov-6.128276_pt1 | contig 46915 bp, 42 predicted proteins | sample MGYA00242187_ERZ509154 | MGnify/ENA primary metagenome ERZ509154 (study PRJEB26280, sample SAMEA2338627) | human gut metagenome | biome: human gut; feature: human-associated habitat; material: faeces...
TAAGAAGAAAGGTACATTATATATTCAAGCAGATGGTGCTGCAGTAAATACTAGAATAGAAGATGAAAATGGCTCTACTTGGAAAGAAAATAAAATAGGTATTTTCTTTTCAGATAATGATATGTATAAAAGAAAAGATAAATCCAATATTATAAATCATAAAGAATATGTTTCTTATATTGGTAATGTTGAGACTTTTAAAATGTTAGTATTTGCTAAAGCAATAGAATTAAAATATTGGGAATATGAAAGTGTTGTGTTTATATCAGATGGTGCTACTTGGCTTAGAAATATGATAGAAGAACTATTTCCCGAAGCGATTCAAATACTAGATAAGTTTCATTTAATTGAAAATATATATGATTATGCTAAATATATTTTTAATGAAGACATGAAAAAAGTCGAAAAATTTAAAGATAAGATAATTGGATATTGTTATTCTAGAGAATATAATTTGATAGTAAAAGAACTAAAGAAATACAAAGATGTAACAATACCTAAGACTGTTTGTAATTTGCCAGTTTATTTAGAAAACAACAAAAATAAAATAGATTATTCTACCTATGAATATAATGGTTGGTTTGTAGGCAGTGGTGCTATAGAAAGTTCTAATAAAACAGTAGTGCAACTAAGGCTAAAACAAGCTGGTATGAGATGGAGCGTAGATGGTGCTAATTATGTGATTGCATTAAGATGTATGTGGGAAAGTGATCATTGGGACAAAATAGAAAAAATAGTAGTTAATGAAATATACCACTAACTACTATTTACCCACAAAAATTTTTTACACCCAAAAGTCGTTTTTTGCTTTAAAACACCTTTTTTTTGTGTTATAATTAATATGTGTATAGGTATACCACAATGCCTTAAATTTTAAATACTAACTGTTAAAGGGGGTAAATCGTGAAAATTGAATCAATAAACTTGGTTAATTTTAGAAACTATGAAAAGTTAAATATCGAGTTTGATAATTTTTTGAATGTTTTTTATGGTAAAAATGGATCAGGTAAAACTAATTTAATTGAAGCAATTTATTTACTATCTTTAACTAAGTCATTTAGAATAAGTAATGATAAGTCTCTCATTCGAAAAGGGAACATTAAAGCAAAAGTAAGAGGTGAAATACGGAAGAATGGAGATTTATCAAGTTACACTGTTGCGATAAGTAATGATGGGAAAACGGTAGAAATTGATGATAATAGGGTCGATAAAATAAGTGATTATGTATCGAGAATCAATGTAATACTGTTTAATCCGGTCGACACAAGATTAATTGATGAGGCTCCAGCAGAGCGAAGAAAGTTACTCAATATTGAAATAAGCCAACTTTATAAAGAATATTTGGTGGTTTTGGCAAATTACAATCGAATATTAAAGCAGCGAAACTTTTATCTTCGAAGTATGTATGTAAATGGTAATAATGATACAAGTTATTTAGATATTGTTACTAAAAAGTTGGTAGAATATGGGGTAATGATTGCTAAATATCGGAAGGAATTTATAGAAAATATTAATAAATATATTACGGATATTTATGCAAGTATTTTTAAAACTGGAGAATTGAAAGTAAAGTATGTTTCTAGTTATAAAAATAAAAATGCTAGTGAGTTATTAAAAAGTTATCAAAAGAATTATCGTAAAGAGATGGAAATTGGTAAGACTTTACTGGGTGTTCATCATGATGATATTGAATTTGTCTTGGATAATAATAATTTGAAAGAATGGGGAAGTGAAGGACAAAGAAAAAATGCCATTATTTCCTTTAAAATTGCGGAATTAAATGTTATTTATGAAATAAAAAAATATTATCCAATACTTATTTTAGATGATTTATTTAGTGAGTTAGATAAAGAAAAGATAACTAATATTTTGAAAATGCTAAATAATGAAGTACAGACATTTATTACGACGACAGAAATTAATAAAGTAGATAAAAAAGTTATCAAAAAAGCAAAAACATTTAAGGTAGAAGATGGTTATATTAAGGAGGATAAATAGAATGAAAGAAACACATTATACTGATTCGGATATTCAAGTTCTAGAAGGTCTAGAAGCAGTTCGTAAAAGACCTGGTATGTATATAGGATCAACTGGTGAGCGAGGACTTCATCATTTAGTTTGGGAAATTGTCGATAATGCAGTTGATGAAGCATTAGCAGGATTTTGTGATGATATCGAAGTAATTGTCGATAAAGGTGATGTTATTGAAGTTCGCGATGATGGCCGAGGTATTCCAACAGGTATCAACGAAAAAACTGGTTTATCAACAGTAGAAACAATATTTACAGTACTTCATGCTGGTGGTAAATTTGGTGGAGAAGGTTATAAAGTAAGTGGAGGTCTTCATGGTGTTGGGGCTTCAGTTGTTAATGCCTTATCAAAATGGTTGGAAGTTAAGATTTATCGGGATGGAAATGTATATTATCAAAGATTTGAAAATGGTGGACATCCTGTTGAACCACTTAAAATTATTGAATCTTGTAATCCAGAGAGAACTGGAAGTACAGTAAGATTTGAACCTGATGAAGAAATATTTAAGGAAACTACACATTATGATTACGATACTTTATATAAAAGATTACAAGAAATTGCTTTCTTAAATAAAGGGCTCAGAATCAATTTATATGATTTAAGAGAAGATGATAAACATGATACATTCCTTTATAATGGGGGAATTATTGAATATGTGCAAATGCTTAACAAAAATAAAAATGTTTTGCATGATGATATTATCTATTTAAGTGGAGAAGAAGACAATATTTTCTTTGAAGTGGCTTTCCAATATAATGATGGATATAACTCTAATATTTATTCTTTTACGAATAATATCAATACTTATGAAGGTGGAACTCACGAAGATGGAGTAAAACTTGCTTTAACGAGAGTTATCAACAATTATGGCAAGAATCAAAAGTTATTTAAAGAAAAAGATGAGTCTTTATCAGGTGATGACGTTCGAGAAGGTCTTACAATGATTATTTCTTGTAAGCATCCAGATCCTCAATTTGAAGGACAAACTAAGACAAAATTAGGTAATAGTGAAGTTAAAAAGATTGCTAGTGATGTATTTAGTACAGGATTTGAACGTTATTTGATGGAAAATCCAACAGTTGCTAAGACAATTATCGAAAAAGCTATGTCAGCTTCTCGTGCTAGAATTGCAGCAAAGAAAGCAAGAGAACTTGTAAGACGTAAAGGTGACTTAGAGATTACGGCATTTTACGGCAAACTTACTGATTGTAAGAGTAAGGATCCAAGTGAGTCAGAAATCTTCCTAGTCGAAGGGGATTCAGCAGGTGGATCTGCTAAAAATGGACGAGACTATATGACTCAAGCAATACTGCCTTTACGTGGTAAGATTTTAAATGTTGAAAAAGCAAGACTAGATAGGGCTTTAAGTAATGAAGAAATTAAGACAATTATTACGGCTTTTGGTACAGGAATTGGTGATGAATTCGACTTATCTAAGTTACGTTATGATAAGATAATTATTATGACCGATGCCGATGTCGATGGGTCACATATTAGAGTATTGTTATTAACACTTTTCTATCGTTTCTTTAGACCAATCGTTGAAGCAGGTCATGTTTATGCGGCTTGTCCACCACTTTATAAAATTACTCATGGTAAGACAATAAAGTATGTGCTTGACGATGATGAAAAAGATGAATATTTAGCAACTTTGCCAGTAAATGTTAAGCCGGAAATATCTCGTAATAAAGGGCTAGGTGAAATGGATCCTGATGAACTTAGAGATACAACAATGGCTAAAGAAACTAGAATTTTAAGACAAATTACAGTTGATGATTTACAAGCTGCAGATGCTGCATTTGAAAAATTAATGGGAGAAGAAGTAGAACCAAGAAGAGAATTTATCGAAAAGAATGCTGGTTATGCTATCTTAGATATTTAGGGAGGTTAAAATGGATAGAGTTAAACAAAATAATATAGTTGATGAAATAGAAAAGTCATTTCTTGACTATTCCATGAGTGTAATTGTTGCTAGAGCCATCCCTGATTTACGAGATGGTTTGAAGCCAGTACATAGAAGAATATTATATTCAATGTATGAATCAGGTTATACACCAGATAAACAATATAAGAAATGTGCGAGAGTTGTCGGGGACGTAATGGGAAAATATCACCCTCATGGTGACTCTTCAATTTATGAAGCACTAGTTAGAATGGCTCAAGATTTTAGTTATCGATATATGTTAATCGATGGCCATGGAAATTTTGGTAATATGGATGGTGATGGAGCTGCTGCTTATCGTTATACGGAATCAAGACTTGCCAAGATATCATTAGAATTATTAAGAGATATCAACAAAAATACGGTAGATTTTGATTTAAACTTCGATGAATCACTCGAAGAACCACAAGTTTTACCTAGTAGATTTCCAAATATTTTAGTTAATGGTACGATGGGTATTGCTGTTGGTATGGCAACAAATATTCCACCACATAACTTGGGAGAAGTAATCGATGGATGTGTTGCTTATATTGATAATCCGGATATTGATACTGATGGATTGATGCAATATATTAAAGGACCAGATTTTCCAACTGGAGCAATTATTCTTGGTAATTCTGGAATTAAAAAGGCTTATGAAACTGGTAAAGGAACAATTACTATCAGAGCTAAAGCTGAGATTGAAGAAGAAGGTAATAAGCATAGAATCGTAATAACTGAAATTCCATATGGAGTTAATACTTTGGAATTAAAGAAAAGAATTGGAGAGTTAGTTAGAGATAAGATTCTTGATGGAATTGCTGATTATCATGAAGAAACTAACTTAGAAAATGGTATAAAAATTGTTATAACGTTAAAGAAAGATGCTAATGGTAGTGTAGTTTTAAATAATTTATATAAACATACACAGTTACAAACAACTTTTGGTATTAATTTGCTGATGCTTGATAATAGAACTCCAAAAACTTTAGGTTTAAAGAGTATTATTTCAAAATATATCGATTTCCAAAGGGAAGTAATAATTAGAAGAACAAGATTTGAATTAGATAAGGCTGAAAAAAGAGTACATATCTTAGAAGGATATAAGATTGCTTTAGATAATATCGATGAAGTTATTAGAATTATCAAGGAATCTAAGGCTGATAGTGAAGCCAAAGAAAAATTGATGTCGAAGTTTGGTTTTTCAGAAATTCAAACTGATAATATCTTAGAATTAAAATTACGTCGTTTAACAGGTTTAGAACGCGAAAAGATCGAAGAAGAGTTAAATGCCTTACACATTGAAATTGATCGCTTACGGGGCATTTTAGCAGACGATAATAAGGTATTAGCAATAATCAAAGAAGAAATGTTAGAAATCAAGGCTAAATATGCTGATGAACGTCGAACTAAAATCGATATGACAGCAGTTGACTTTATCGAAGATGAATCTTTAATTCCTGAAGAAAATATCTTGGTAGTATTGACTCATAATGGTTATATTAAGAGAACTACTTCAGATACATTTAAATCACAAAATCGTGGTGGTGTTGGTATTAAAGGAATGTCTACAAATGATGAAGATTTTGTTGAACACATGATCAACTTATCAACACATGATTATGTATTATTCTTTACTAATAAAGGTAAAGTATATAGATTGAAAGGTTACGAAATTCCTGAATACAGTCGCCAATCTAAGGGAATACCGATAGTTAATCTATTACAAGTTGAAAAAGAAGAAAAGGTTAACGCAGTTATCAACATCAATAATGAAGATGATTATAAATATTTATTATTTGCTACTATGCAAGGAATTGTTAAAAAGACTTTAATTAGTGAATTTGCAAATATTCGTAATAGTGGTAAGATTTGTATTACTTTACGTGATGATGACGAATTAATTGATGTTAAAAAGACTAATGGAGACAATTTAGTATTACTTGGTAGTGATGCTGGTAGAATGGTTAAATTTAATGAAGATGAAATAAGAGTAATGGGTAGAACAGCAAGTGGTGTGCGAGGTATTAATCTTGAAGAAAGCAAGTGTATTTGCTGTGAAATTGTTAATGAAGAAGACCTTATACTATTGGTTACAGAAAAGGGTTACGGTAAACAAACATACGTTCGTGAATTTAGACAAACTAAAAGAGGAAGTAAGGGTGTCAAAGCATTAAATATTACTGATAAGAACGGAAATTTAGTTGCTGTAGAAATTATTAAGCCTGATAAAGAATTAGTGATTATGACTGATTCAGGAATGACTATGCGTATGCCAGTTGATCAAATATCTGTCCTTGGAAGAGTTACTCAAGGATTAAGATTAATACATTTAAGAGATAATCAAAAGGTTTCTGCTATTAGTTTAGTAGATAAAGAAATAGAATCTGAAGATAATAGTGAAGATACTACTGAATTTAACAATACTACTGAATCCGAGGATACTACTCAAGAGTAATTTTAAATATTTAGAATATGTTTCACGTGAAACATATTCTTTTTTTTGTTTCATCAACTATATATTACTTATTAATTTTTAAAATTGTACCGCTTTTTTTGTAATTTTTTTCAAAAAACGGCACTAATTTTTAAATTTTAATCTAGATAATGAATGTTTCACGTGAAACATTCATTGTTGATAATTATAATTATACATATGAATAAATGAATATGGTTAAATTAAACAGTATTCATTATTTTAGATTTTTAATTGTTTAATATATTTTTGCAACAATGTTTCACGTGAAACATTGTTGTTGATAACTTGTTAATATTAATTATTATATTTTTAATTGTTTTTAATATTTTTGTTATTTTATTTTTAATTATCTTTTAAAATTGTTAATAGAATTATTATTATTTTTAGAACTTGTGATGTTTCACGTGAAACATCGTGTTGATAATTAGTGAATAAAATCAATTTTAAATACATAAAATTTTGGTAATTTACGTATGTTTTCGTTATTTTATTATAAAATATAATTATTTTTTAAAGTTTTTTTGATAGGTACAATGTTTCACGTGAAACATTGTTGGTAATTTGTGATTAACTTTAAAATTTAATAGTTTAATTTTGTGATGATTAAAACTTTGATATAGTTAAAAATATATTATTGTTGATTTTGTGTTATTAATGAATCTTTAATGTTTCACGTGAAACATATTAGTTAATAACTTTATTTGAAAACTGTGATCTAAGTTTATTAATGTAATATATTTTATTTGCGGAAGAGATACAATTATTTTCATTAGTCATTAATGACAACGTTTCACGTGAAACATTACTGTTGATAAGCAGTTAATAATATATTGATGATATTCAATTATATTTTTCGGTTTGGTATATGTTCCACGTGAAACATATACAAACAAATGATTGTTTTTGTGAAAATTCTGATATAAATTTATACAGTTATAAATTTTATTATGTAATTTTTACAAAAAAAAATTTCCCATATTTATGCCTAAAAATAAGACTGATTTTTATTTTATAATTAGCATTACTTTAGTTATCAACATAATTTTTCTGACAAAAAATTTATTTCCCGGGAAATATCAATTTTGAAAATTTGAGCGTTTTTTTGTATTTTTTTTCAAAAAAGGTGTTTAATTTTAAAATTTCAAAAAGCATGTAGAATAATCATAAGAATTAGGATTTTATTTCCTGGGAAATATTAAAAACCATATTAAAATAAGGTCATAAATAAAGTTATTAGCAAAAAAAATATTAAAAAATTACTATAAATTTGTCCGTTTTTTAGGGAAATTTGTATTTTAAATGTTGTTGCTATTATTTTAAATGTTATAAAATTTACTTTGCGTAAATATATATTTCCCGGGAAATAATTTGTTCTTAAATAAATCATATTGTTTGACAACATAGACTATTTTTGTTATTATTTAGTCGTGCAACAATTATGCTGTAACCTGGTCAGAATCGGAAGATAGCAGCCACATCAGCCTCTGGTTGTGTGCACTTTTTATTTGGGAGTGAAACTTTATGGGTGATTATTTAACTAAAATAATAGAATTGTCCAAGAAATCTTTAGAAAGTGGCGATGTACCAATTGGGGCAATTATTGTTAAAGATGGCCAGATTATTGGTGAAGGGTATAATACTCGAGAAAAAAACAATGATGTGATGGGACATGCTGAAATAAATGCGATTAAAGATGCTAGTAAAAAATTAAATAATTGGAATTTACAGGGATCTGTTATGTATGTAACATTGAAACCATGTTCTATGTGTTTGAGTGTGATTAGAGAATCTCGAATAGATTTTGTATATTATTTACTTGATAAACCTGAAAAAAAGTTTGAATATAGTAAGACAGCGATTCATAATTTTGATGATGAAAACGCAAAAGAAGAATACTTAGGAATATTACAAGATTTTTTTAAGAAATTAAGAGAAAAATGAGAATAAATATGTTATAATTTTGTATGGAGGGTTATCAATGAATTATAAAGTATTATATAGAAAATATCGTCCAGATAGTTTTGAGGGGTTAGTAGGTCAAAATCATGTAGTAGAAATATTAAAAAATTCAATAAAAGAAAATAGAATAGCCCATGCTTATTTATTTTCGGGCCCTAGAGGTACGGGAAAGACTTCGACGGCGAGAATTTTGGCTAAAGCAATTAACTGTTTAGATAATAAAAATGGTATCGCTTGTGGAAAATGTACTAATTGTTTATCTTTTAGTGGTAATCCAGACATTATCGAAATAGATGCAGCATCTAACAATGGTGTAGATGAAATAAGAGAACTTATTAATAATATAAAGATTATGCCAACGTCACTAAAATATAAGGTTTATATTATTGATGAAGTTCATATGCTTAGTCAAAGTGCTTTTAATGCTTTATTGTTAACGCTTGAAGAACCTCCAGAACATGTAATATTTATTTTGGCTACGACCAATATTGAGAGTGTACCAATTACAATACTTTCTAGATGTCAAAGATTTGATTTTAAAAGAATTTCCAATGCCGATTTATTAAAACAATTGAAATTTGTTTGTGATAGTGAAAGTATTGATTATGATGAATCAGGATTAATGGAAATAGCTAATTTAGCAGATGGTGGTTTAAGAGATGCTTTAAGTATTTTAGATCAGTTATCTAAGAATAGTGAAAAAATTACGACTGACTTGGTTGTAAGAGAAATCGGAAGTATTTCTAATCAAAAAATTGAAGATTTGATTAGATCTATTGCTGTTAGTGATGTTAATGATTTTGAAAATATAATGCAAAGTTTTCAAGAAAATAGTCTTAATTATAAAGTAATTATTAAAAAAATTATTTATGCATTAAGTGCCATTGCAGTCGATATTGTTAATGGAAATGCTGGCATTAATATTGATTATGATAAATGTAAAAATATAATATTGGATTTGAATAATTTAATAAATAAAATAAATATAAATGTTGATCCATATTTGTTAATAAAAATAACGCTTTTAGGATATATGGATATCAGTAGTAATACGGTATCTTCTGAAAATAAGATTGAAATAAAAGAGGAAAAAGTAATAGAAGTTTCTGAAGTTAAAAAGAAAGAAGAAAAAGTAAAAGAAGAACCTAAAATAATAGCTGATAAAACTGTTGAAGTTTCTAAATCTATTGGAGGCTCAGTTAGTGATAAATTAGTTGATATACGCATTAATAATTGTTTTGTTAATGCTTCAAAAGTTTATTTAAAAAGTTTACAAGATGCATGGAAAAATTTTATTAGTAATGTAGAATCGGCAGTAATTAAGGGTTTAATCAGCGATACGATGGTTGTAACAGCATCGGATAAATATGCAATTCTGGTAACTACAATTAACCATCAAGAACTAGAAATTAATGAAAAAATAGATGAAATAAAGAAGTTATTTGATAAATTTAATGGAAATTCTTATACTTTAGTTTTTATTGGTGAAGCAAAATGGAATCAAGAAAAGCAAAAGTATATTGAAAATTTGCAAAAACATTATAAATATACATATATTTCAGAGAATATAGAAGATAATTCACAAGAAAATAAAAATTCTGAAGATGAATTGACTGCTATAGCGGCTGATTTATTTGATATAGATAAAATAGAAATAGAATAGGAGATTGATAATTATGAATATGCAACAATTAATGCAACAAGCACAAAGAATGCAAAGAGAAATAACAAAGAAAAAGGAAGAAATTGATAATGAGACTTTTGAAGGAAAGTCAGAATGGGTTAGTATTACTTTTAATGGTAAAAGAGAAATATTATCTTTTAAAATTACTAAAGATGGAGTAATTGATGAAGATGATAAAGAAATGTTAGAAGATATGATAATGCTTGCGATTAAAGATGCTTTTGGTAAGATTGATAAGGAAACTGAGAGTAAATTAGGCCAATATGCTTCAATGAGCGGTTTGATGTAGTATGATTTATCCAGCATCACTTGAAAAGTTAATCAATTATTATAAAAAATTACCAGGGATTGGAGAAAAAAATGCTGAAAGACTAGCATTATCTACTTTAAATTTTAAAGAAGAGGATATAGATGGCTTTTCTCAAAGTTTAAAAGATGTAAAAGAAAAGATTCGCAAATGTAGTATTTGTGGTCACTTATCGGAAGAAGAAATATGTCCAATATGTGCAGATGAAGCGAGAGATCATAATATTATTTGTGTAATTGAAGATTATAAAAGTGTATTTTCTTTTGAAAAAGTGGGTAATTTCCATGGTGTCTATCATGTGTTAAATGGACTTATTTCCCCGGCGGATAATATTGGGCCAGATAATATTAATTTAGCATCTTTGGTAAAAAGAGTGGAAAAATTAGAAAATCCTGAACTTATTTTGGCTTTGAAATCAACTGTGGAAGGAGAAACAACTACTCTTTATATTAAAAAGATATTTGAAAATAAAAATGTAATGATATCACGGCTTTCTTATGGTATTCCAATGGGAGCAGAAATTGATTATTTAGATATTATTACACTTGATAAAGCATTAGAAGATCGTAAGAAAATTTCTGAATAATTTTTAATATTTTTCATATATTGTTGTGAGGAATGCATATGAAAGATATCATAATTACAGTAGTTAAAAAGATAATATTTGCAATTTGTTTAGTCTATGCTTTTAATTTAGTAGCATCAGGCTTAAAGATATTTATTCCAATTAATCTTATTACTGTAAGTGTTGTGGCATCTTTAGGTATGTGTGGACTTTTGGCCCTTATTGCAATATATTTTGTACTGTTATAGGGAGGATTAATGGCATTAAATGTATTAGATAGATTAGTAGATTATTACCATGAGAATAAAATTTCTCATGTTTATTTAGTGGAAACAAATAATGTTGATCTTTGTTTAGAAGATTTAAAAAAGATTGTTAAACAAATATTTTGTGCTGGTAAATATCAAGAAAATTGTACCGAATGCAATATTTGTAATTTAATAGATCAAAATTATTTGCCATCACTTACCATTATTGAACCGGATGGTAGTACAATCAAAAAAGAACAAATTTTGGAATTGAAACGTAATTTTAGTACGGTTCCAATTTATACGAAAGATAATATTTATATTATTAAAAATGCTGAAGCTATGACCCAATCTTCGGCGAATACAATGCTTAAGTTTTTGGAAGAACCTGAAGAACATATAATGGGATTTTTTATAACTAGTAATTTAAATAATGTAATTCCAACGATTAGAAGTAGATGTGAAGTAATTAAAGCAATGTATGATGTACATGAATTAAATATTGACTCAGTGTTTGATGATAGCAATAGTGAATTTTTAAATATAGCCATGACTTATCTTGAAAAATTGGAAGTAGAAAAAAAAGATTCAATAATGTATAATAGAAGTATCTTATTAGGAAAAATTAGTGCTCGAGAAGATATTAAAAAATTATTTCAAATAATTTTAATAATATATGAAGAATTTTTAAAAAATTCGTTAAATTTACCTAGTAAATATCAAAAATTTGCAAAAAATAATTTTTTGAGTAGTTATAATAGAAAAGCTTTATTAAAAAGAGTTAATTTAGTGGCACAATTTTTAGAAGATATAAGTAGTAATGTTAATTTAGAATTATTACTTGATAAATTTGTAATAGATTTAGGTGATGTAGATGAATAAAGTATATGGCATAATATTTAAAGATGGTAGCAAGACATACTTTTTTAAGGGAAATGATAGTTATAAAAAAGAAGATTATGTAGTTGTCGATACTGAAAAAGGGCTACAATATGCTAGAATAGTTCAAGTATATGATGATAAAGCAGTAGATGAGAGCCTTAAAGAAATTGTTAGACTAGCTACTGATGAAGATACTGAAAAGTATTTAAAAAATTTAAAGGATGCTGATATTGCTTTAAAAAAATGTGTTAAGTTTGTTTCAGAATTGGGTCTTAATATGAAAGTTATTAATGCGCAATTTACTTTGGAAAGAACGCAATTATTGTTTAATTTTACAGCAGATGATCGGGTAGATTTTCGAGAACTTGCTAAAAAATTAGCCAGTATATATCACACGAGAATTGAACTTCGTCAGATAGGAGCAAGAGATAAGGCCAAAGAAGTTGGTGGTGTTGGAATTTGTGGTGAACAACTTTGTTGTGTAAGATTTTTACGACAAATGGAAACTATATCAATAAATATGGCTAAAGATCAAAATTTGGCTTTAAATCCTAGTAAAATTAATGGTGTTTGTGGAAGATTATTGTGTTGTCTTGCTTATGAAGATGCAAATTATTTAGAGTCTTCTCGAGGAATGCCAAAAGTTGGAGATGTAATTAAAACAGCAAGTGGTGAAGGTGAAGTTGTCAGTGTCGATGTTTTAAATCGTAAATGTCAAGTAATGATTGATGGTAATAAAGAGGAACATTATATCGATGAAGATAGTAAAAAATGATTTATTTGATTATAAAAATCGTTATATTTGGCAAATTCAAGATGGTTTTAAATTTTCTTTAGACTCCATTTTATTGGCGGAATATACTAAAGTAGCAAATAATTTAAATATTTTGGATATGTGTACGGGCAATGCACCGGTGCCTTTAATCATCTCTACTAGGACAAATAGTAATATTGTAGGATTTGAAATTCAAAAAGATATTGCAGATTTAGCCCAAAAATCAGTTTTAGAAAACAAACTAGAGGAACAAATTACCATTATAAATGATGATATAAAAAATATTGGTAATTACTATATGGAAGAAAGTTTTGATATAATTACATGTAATCCACCGTATTTTAAAGAAAATAGCAGTTTGGTTAATAAAAATGATTATAAATCTTTGGCTAGACATGAAATTGCTATAAATTTGGATAGTATTTTTAGTTTAGGCTTTAAATATTTAAAAAATAATGGTATTTTATATATGGTTCATCGCCCAGAAAGGTTAGATGAAATTATAATTTTAGCGAGTAAATATAAATTAAATGTTAAAGAAATTGCTTTAATTGTTACTAATAAAAGTATGATTCCGACATTAATATTAGTTAAATGTGTTAAGAATAGTAAGAATGGGCTAAAATTTAGGAAGATTTATGATGTTAGTAAGTGTACTACTTATCAACATATTTTTGATTGTGAGTGATTTGATGAAATTAATAGTTGGTATTGGTAATCCTGGTAAAGAATATGAAAATACAAGGCATAATGTAGGATTTATGGTTCTTGATGCTTATTTAGGGGATGTATCTTATCAAGAGAAATTTAATGCTTTATATACGAAGAAAATAATCGATGGAGAAACTGTCTATTTTTTAAAACCTTTGACTTATGTCAATAATTCAGGGCAAGCAGTAGCAGCATTTATGAAATATTTTGATATTGATATTAAAGATTTGTTAGTTATTCATGATGATTTAGATGAAGATGTTGGCAAATATAAACTAAAGGTAAATAGCAGTAGTGGAGGACACAATGGTATAAAATCAATTATAAGTCATTTGAATAGTCAGGCTTTTTTACGTCTTAAAATAGGTATTAATAGTAAGTTTCGTAAGGATACAATCGATTTTGTTTTAGGAAAATTTTCTAAGAGTGAAATGGAAGTATTTAAAGGAAATTTAGAAATTTATAAAGATATAATTGATTCTTTTGTAAAAAATGGTACTGATAAAACTATGAATATTTACAATACTAAGGTAAGAGGATAATATGGATTTTTTAGATAATTATTTTAAATATGAAATAGGGACGGAAATATCTGGTTTAACCGAACAGTTAAACGTTTTTTATTTGTTAAAATTGCATGAAAAAATGAATCGAAACATTGTGGTTTTAACTTCATCTTTATATGAAGCAAATAAAATATATAATTCGTTAAGTAATTATCTAGAAAATACTTTGTTGTTTCCTATGGATGATTTTTTATCTTCGATGATTGTGGCGGCTTCGCCAGAACTTAAATATAAACGATTAGAAACATTGGATAAGTTAAAACATGGTGGAAAAAATGTTATTATCACCAATTTGATGGGGTATTTAAAATATTTATCTGAAAAGAGTGTCGATAATTCGTTAGTAATTAACACGGGAGATAGTATCAGAAGAGATGATTTAGTTAGTAAACTTACGGATTTAGGTTATCATACTGAATCACTTGTTACAATGAGTGGTGAAGTGGCTGTTCGAGGATTTATCGTCGATATTTATCCAATTGATGAAGTACATCCAATAAGGGTAGAATTTGATGGTAATACAATTGAAGCAATTAGATATTTTGATGAAAATACGCAACTTTCTTCTGGTAAAATTGCAAGTATTACAATTAAAGCAATAGATGAAGTTAGTACAAGTGCTCATAATTCTTTATTTGATTATGCGAGTAATCCACTAGTTGTGTATGTTGATAAAAGTCAAATTGAAGCCTCTTACAAGAAGTTAGCAGAGGATATTTTTGAATATAAAGAAAGTAATGATATTACTGAAAGTTTAATGTATGAACTAGAAGAGATTCCGGATTATGATAGAATTTATGTTAATTTATTTGCTAGTGGAAAATATAACTTAGGGGCTAAGTCTATTGAAAATTATAATCAGGATTTTGAAAGATTAGTTAAAGATTATAAATTATGGCAAGTACAAGGAAAAGAAGTATTTTTTTATTTATCTAGTACAAGGCAAGCAGATATAATAAAATCATATATTCCGGATGCAAAGATTGTTATTAAGAGTATTAATAATGGATTTATCTTAGATAAATATGTGGTAATTAGTGAAAATGATATAGAAAAAGTAAATCATCAAACTAATAAATATAAGAATAATTTTCATATAGGAAAGAAAATTAAAGATTTTAACCAATTAGAAAAAGGAGATTATGTCGTTCATATTGCGCATGGTATTGGAATTTATCAAGGTTTGACTACACTCACTGTCCGGGGAAGTAAAAAAGATTATTTGACGATTTCCTATGCTGGAACAGATAAAATATATGTACCTGTTGAAAAAATAAATACGATTTATAAATATACAGGAAAAGATGGAAGTGCTCCCAAGTTAAATAAATTGGGTAGTCCAAATTGGGAAAAAACTAAAAATTATATAACAAGTAAGATTAAGGATATTTCTGCTAATTTGATAAGTTTATATAAGAAAAGATTAGAACTTAAGAAGATTCCTTATAAGGACTATCCAGAAGAAGAGGCTTTTGCGGCATCTTTTAAATATACATTAACTAAGGATCAAGAAAAAAGTATTTTAGAAATAAATACGGATTTAAAAAGTAATATTCCGATGGATAGACTTTTGTGTGGTGATGTTGGTTTTGGTAAAACAGAGGTAGCCATGCGAGCAATATTTAAAACAGTATTAAATAATCATCAAGTTATGTATTTATGTCCAACAACTATTTTGTCAAAACAACAATTTATGGTTGCTCAAGAAAGATTTAAAGATTGGCCAATAGAAATAGCATTATTAAATAGGCATGTAAGTACGAAAGAAGCCCATCGAATTATCGATGATTTTAAAAAAGGGAAGATTGATATATTATTTGGAACGCATCGTATTTTAAGTGATGATGTTAAAGCAAAAGATTTAGGACTTTTAGTAATAGATGAAGAACAAAGATTTGGAGTAACGCACAAGGAAAAGATAAAGGAACTTAAAAATGATGTCAATGTTTTAACTCTAAGTGCAACACCAATTCCAAGAACTTTAAAGATGGCTTTATCAGGACTTCGGGATTTGTCAGTAATCGATACACCACCGGTGAATAGATATCCTGTGCAAACTTATGTCGTTATTGAAGATGACTTTTTAATAAAAGATGCTATATATAAAGAATTATCACGTAGTGGGCAAGTATTTATGTTATATAATCGTGTGGAATCAATCAGTAAATACGCATCGCATATAAAAGAATTAGTTCCGGACGCAAGAATTACATTTGCTCATGGCAAAATGGATAAAAATGAACTTGATGATATTATGAGTGATTTTATCGACTATAAATATGATATATTGATTTGTACGACGATTATCGAAAGTGGTATTGATATACCAAATGTTAATACTTTAATTATTCATGATGCCGAAAACTTTGGGTTAAGTCAGTTATATCAAATTCGAGGAAGAGTAGGTAGAAGTGATAAAATTGCTTATGCATATTTAATGTATGAAAAGAATAAGATGCTCAATGAAATTGCCATAAAAAGATTAAATACAATTAAAGAATTTACAGAACTTGGTAGTGGATATCGTATTGCAATGCGTGATTTAAGTATTCGTGGTGCTGGAGATATATTCGGAGCCTCTCAAGCTGGTTTTGTTGATTCAGTAGGTATTTCTTTATATATGAAAATGATCGAAGATGAAATAAAACGTCAACAAGGGGAAGAAGTTTTAGAAGAAGATGATGAAGCAACAAGCCTAATCAATGTAACTACACATATCAGTGATGATTATGTAAGTGATGAAGATATTAAAATTGAGATTCATCAAAAGATTAATGAAATCGATTCATATGATAAATTACTTGAAATAAAAGATGAATTAGAAGATAGATTTGGTAAAGTATCAGTTGATATGCTTGTATATATGTATGAAGAATGGTTTGAAAAAATCGCCGAAAAGTATAACATTACTAATGTAGTACAAACAGATAGATACGTGGAAGTTACCTTACCAGAAGAAGTATCAAATAGTATAAAAGGAGATAAATTATTAATTGAAGCAATGTCTTTGACTAAATATTTTAATATAAAATATGTTAATAAAAGAATTGTTATTACTTTATATGTTAACAACTTAGACAAACATTTTATATTTTACTTAGTAACATTACTGGAAAAGATTTTATAAAGTATAAAAAAATTATAGTTATCCACACTAAGTATTAGAAGTGGAGTGAAATTTTTGAAGTCAACTGGAATTACAAGAAAAATAGATGAATTAGGAAGAGTTGTTATACCTAAGGAAATAAGAAGAAACTTAGGTATTCGAGATGGTGAAAGTTTAGAAATTTTTACTGATGAAGATAGTATTATTTTAAAGAAGCATTCGCAAATGGAAAGATTTGAAGAAATGGGTGCAAAACTCGGAGAAATAATTAATACGATTTTTAAGGTTGATGTAATTATAACTGATCGAGAAAAAGTAATAGTTGCTACTAATAATAAAGATTTAGTTTACAAAAGACTAAATAAAGATTTAATTTATTTAATTGATAATAGGGAAGAATTAGAAAGTAATACTAAAATTAATTTTGATGATGTAAGTTTGAATGCTAAATTTAGTATAGTACCAATTATTGCATCAAGTGATTCTTTGGGATTAGTTATCATTGTAGCAAATGACGATAAAGATTATGGAAATTTGGCTAGATTGATGGCAAAGATTTTGTCAGAAAAAATAAATATCTATTGATAAAAAAAATAAATTATGGTAAACTTAGGCTAGTTTGGCGATGAAAGAAAGGGTAAATATTTATTTCTTTATAGAGAGTTCTCGGTTGGTGCAAGAGAATAAGAAATGGTATTGAGTATGGTTTCTGGAGCGAAAACTCGGTCTTTACCGTTATCAAATGAAGAGCATGTAAATCATGAATTAAGGTGGTACCGCGGGTAAGCACTCGTCCTTAGTTTATGATTTTTATTTTGGTGAAATTATGCGTAAATTTGAAAAAGTTAGTATTGATGAATTTAGTAAATATTATGATAAGACTATGTATGAAGAATATGATTTACCAAAGCGAATGACCAGACACAGTGCTGGATATGATTTTTTGGCAATTGAAGGTTTTACAATAAAGCCGGGGGAAATAAAAAAGATTCCAACGGGTTATAAAGCAACTTTTGGTAATGATGAAATGTTAATGCTTTTGGTTCGGAGTAGTATGGGATTTAAATATAATGTTCGAATGACTAATCAAGTGGGAATTATCGAAAGCGATTATTATAATAATATTGATAATGAAGGGCATATGTTTGTTTCTTTACAAAATGAAGGAGATAGAGATTTTGTAGTTAAAAAAGGGGAAGGATATGCTCAAGGAATTTTTACAAAGTTTCTAATTTGTGATGATGATATTACCACTAATGAACGACAAGGTGGATTAGGTAGTACAAATAAAGAAAGGAATGATGAATAATGGAAAAATATTATATATCAACTGCAATTGCTTATACTTCAGGTAAACCTCATATAGGAAATACTTATGAAATTGTTTTAGCAGATGCAATTGCAAGATTTAAAAGATTAAAAGGGTATGATGTGTACTTTCAAACAGGTACTGATGAACACGGGGAAAAGATAGAACAAAAAGCAAGAGAAGCCGGAGTTACACCACAAGAATTTGTTGATGAAAAGGCAGCAGAAATAAAAAGAATTTGGGATATCATGAACACTAGTTATGATAAGTTTGTAAGAACAACTGATAAAAATCATGAAAGAGTAGTTCAAGATATATTTAATAAAATGTATGAAAAAGGAGATATTTATAAGGGAGAATACAAAGGATTATATTGTACTCCTTGTGAATCCTTTTGGACAGAATCACAGTTAGTGGATGGTAAATGTCCGGATTGTGGAAGAGATGTAGAAGAAAAAAGCGAAGAAGCGTACTTTTTTAAATTATCTAAGTATCAAAATCGTTTAGAGAGTTATATTGAAGAGTATCCAGCATTTATTAAACCAGAAGCAAGAAAGAATGAAATGATCAATAATTTCATTAAACCAGGATTACAAGATTTATGTGTATCTCGCTCTTCATTTGATTGGGGAATTCCAGTTACAATTGATCCAAAACATGTTGTTTATGTTTGGTTAGATGCTTTAACAAATTATATTACGAATATTGGTTATGAAGTAGATAATCCGAGTGAAGAATTTAAAAAGTTGTGGCCAGCGGATTTACATTTAGTTGGAAAAGATATAATTCGTTTCCATACGATTTATTGGCCATGTTTCTTGATGAGTCTTGATTTACCACTTCCAAAGCAAGTGTTTGGTCATCCTTGGTTAATTATGGCTGATGGTAAGATGAGTAAATCAAAAGGAAATGTAGTTTATGCTGATGATTTAGTTAATGAATTTGGAGTTGATGCTGTAAGATATTATTTTTTACATGAAATACCTTATTCTTCAGATGGTGTATTTTCAAGAGATTTATTAATTGAGCGAATCAATGCTGATTTAGTAAATATTTTAGGTAATTTAGTAAATCGGACTGTTAGTATGGCTCATAAGTACTTTGATGGAACTATTACTAATAAGGGAGTTAGAGAAGAATTAGATAAAAGTCTAATAGATGCTGTAAATAATCTAGGTAATAAAGTAACAGAAAAAATGGATGATTTACATGTCGGAGAAGCCATTGAAGAAATATTTGAAGTTTTAAGAAAATGTAATAAATATATTGATGATGCAACTCCTTGGGTACTTGCTAAAGATGAAAGTAAGAAAGACAGATTAGAAACAGTATTATATAATTTACTTGAATCTATTAGAGTTTGTGCAATATTCTTAAGTCCATATTTACCTGATACGAGTACTGCGATATTCGATCAATTAAATACAAATAAGAGAGACTACGATACAAGAGAATTTGGAAATTTAGAAAGTCCAATAACTTTAAATAGTCCAATACATTTATTTGATAGAATTGAGGTAAAATAATGCTTATTGATACGCATTGCCATTTATATAAAGAATATTATGATGATATTGAAAGTATTATAAAGTTATCTAAAGAAAATAAAGTAATGTATTATATAAATAATGGTTGTGATGCTAAAAGTAATATTGAAGTATTAGAATCAGTAGAAAAGTATCCTAGTGTTTATGGAGCATTAGGAATACATCCAGAAAATGTAGAAAATTATATTTTAGATGATATTAAATTTATTGAAGATAATTTAAATAATAAAAAGATAGTTGCTATTGGAGAAATTGGTTTAGATTATCACTATTCTAAAGAAAATAAATATGAACAGATAAAACTATTGGAGTTACAACTAAAGTTGGCAGAAAAATATGATATGCCTGTAATAATTCACTCAAGAGATGCAACAGAAGATACAATAAATACATTAAAGAAATATAAAGTAAAAGGTATAATACACTCTTTTTCAGGCAGTTTAGAAACAGCAAAAATATACATTAAAATGGGATATTTACTGGGAATTAATGGAGTTGTTACATTTAAGAATTGTAATTTAAAAGATGTATTAAAAGAAATACCATTAGAAAATATAGTTTTAGAAACAGACTCACCATATTTAACTCCAGTACCATATAGAGGAAAGCAAAATAATCCAAGTCATATTCTAGATATTGCTAATTTTATTAGTGAGATATATGATTTAACATTAGATGATGTAAGTAGGATTACTACTGACAATGTAATAAAACTATATACTAAAATTAATTGAGTATGCTTTTTTAAGTCTTGATTTTCCTATACTTCTGGGATAAATCAAGACTTTTTAAAATCAACTGTCAAAGATTTTTACTTATTTTAAATATTTAATAATCTACAAATAACTGAATGAAAATTTCACAAATAACCGAATAAAAAAACTACAAATAACCGAATGAAAAACCTACAAATAACCGAATTGTAATTGATTTAGGCATTATTTAATGATATAATTTAATAGAGGAGAAATATATCTATGATAGAATATAAGAAAAGAATTGCTGATGAATTACTTAAGAAAAAATTAAAAGGAAAGGGAGCAGTTTTAATTCAAGGACCTAAATGGTGTGGTAAAACAACTACTGCTGAACAAATTTCTAATAGTGTTTTATATATGGATAATCCTGAAGATAAAGAACAAAATATTAGTCTGGCAGATTTACAACCAAGTTTATTGTTAACTGGTGCAACTCCAAGATTAATTGATGAGTGGCAACTAGCTCCAAAACTATGGGATGCTATAAGATTTGAAGTTGATCATCGAGGTGAAGAAGGACAATTCATTTTAACTGGTTCATCAGTTCCTGCTAATATGGATGAAGTTACACATACTGGGACTGGAAGATTTGCCTGGTTGACAATGAGACCAATGACACTTTATGAGTCTGGTGAATCAAATGGAAGTATTAGTCTTTTAGAGTTATTTAATAATTCAACTAAATTAAATGGCATTAGTGAATTAACTTTGAAAGATGTTGCTTATTTATGTTGCAGGGGTGGATGGCCTAGAAGTATTTTTATGGATAAAGAAACTGCGTTAGAACAAGCATATGATTACTATAATGCAGTTGTTAATTCGGATATTTCTAGAGTTGATAATATAAATAGAGATCCTGAGCGTGCCAAAAATTTAATGAGAAGTTATGCAAGAAACATAGGAAGTCAGGTATCTAATGAAACTATAAAAGATGATATGATAAATAACGATTTATTTTCTTTAGATGTTGATACTGTACTATCATATATTAATGCACTTAAAAAATTATTTGTTATTGAAGAATCTCCAGCGTGGAATCCTAATTTAAGAAGTAAAACAGCGATAAGAACATCTAAAACAAGATATTTTGTTGATCCATCAATTGCGGTAGCAGCGTTAGGAATTGGACCAAACAATTTAATTAACGATTTAAATACCTTTGGATTAATTTTTGAGTCATTATGTATCCGCGATTTAAGGGTTTATGCCGAAAGTATCAATGGTAGCGTTTATCACTATAGAGATGCTTCAGGATTAGAGTGTGATGCAGTTGTACATTTAAGAAGTGGTGTATATGGGTTAATTGAGATTAAACTTGGTGGAGATAATTTAATTAATGAAGGTGTAGAAAACTTAATAAAAATGAAAAATAAAATTGATACTGAAAAAATGAATAATCCAGCATTTTTGATGGTGTTAACTGCAACGGGCAAATATGCATATCAAAGAGAAGATGGAGTATATATTGTTCCAATTGGATGTTTAAAAGGATAGAAATTTTCTAAAAATGTGATTTTTTATATCAAAAATCTTTCTAAAAATGTGATTTTTAATATTGATTTTCTTTCTAAAAATGTGATATAATTTGCTTGGAGAGTGATAAGATGGCTGAATTAAAAAGAAAAATAGATAAATTTTTGCTTGATTGGAGAAACTCAAAAACAAGAAAACCATTAATTATTAAAGGAGCTAGGCAAACAGGAAAAACTACTTCTATTGAAAAGTTTGGTAAGGAAAATTATAAATCTTTTATTGAAATTAATTTTGTGTCTATGCCGGAATATAAAACAATTTTTAATGATGGATATACTGTTGATAGTATAATTAAAAATATAAGTCTACATAATGGTAATTTTGAATTTATACCTAATGATACACTAATTTTTTTTGATGAAATGCAAGAGTTTCCTGATGTTGCAACTTCTCTTAAGTTTTTTTGCATAGATGGTAGATTTGATGTTATTTGTTCCGGTTCACTTATGGGAATTAATTATCAGGAAATACATTCTAATAGTGTTGGTTATAAAGAAGATTATACAATGAGGTCTTTAGACTTTGAAGAATTCCTTTGGGCTAAAGGATATAAAGATGAACAAATAGAGGATTTATACACTTGTATGAAAGAAGTAAAGCCACTAACTAATACACAGTATAATGTTATGATGAGTAATTTTAACGATTATATGATAACTGGTGGTATGCCTGAAGTGGTAAGTATGTTTATTGATAATAAAAATTTTAGTGGTGTGTTAGATAAACAAAAATCATTATTGTTGGATTATGAAGAAGATATTACAAAGTATGCCGGCGGTTTGGATAAATCAAAAATACTAGTGGCTTATCAAAAAATCAAGGTGTTTCTTGGTAATGATAATAAAAAATTTCAAATTACTAAACTTAAAGATGGTGCTAGAAATAGAGAATATATAGGTGTTGTTGATTGGCTTGATAAAGCAGGTATTGTTAATGTTAGTTATTCTTTGTATCATCTTGAATTACCACTCAAAGTAAATTATAATCCAGATAATTATAGATTATATTTTGGTGATACGGGATTATTAATTGGATCGTTAGATGAAGAATCACAAAATGATTTGCGTAATAACCAAAATTTTGGAACATATAAAGGTGCCTTATATGAAAACATAGTTGCTGAAATGTTAACTAAGGCAGGATTTGAACTCTATTTTTATAGAGATGAACAAAATAAAATTGAAATGGATTTTATTTTAAGAGATGAACAGAGTATAATACCAGTTGAGGTTAAAGCATCAGATAATGCAACATATTCTTTAAATAAATTGATAGATGAAAAACAATATAAAAATATTAAATATGGAATAAAGTTATGTAATAAAAATATTGGATTTAATGGCAAGTTTTATACATTTCCGTATTTTATGACTTTTCTTTTAAAAAGATTTTTAAAAGAAAAGTTGTGTTAAACATAATGACTGATAAGTAAAAAAGGTGTATAATCTCACGTTTGACACTTGTGAGAAAGCAAAACCTCGCAAACCCTTATAAATAAAGGAATTGCGAGGTTTTGAATTTGCAAAAAAAGTGCGTACTACATTGATTATTATTTTAATGATAGAAAATTTTTAATTTTTTTGTAAGTTATTATCTCAGTGTCTGTTTTTAAGCCTAAAAATGCATGTAAAGCATCTGTTAAATCATCTCTTGTTTGTATTGGTTCAAAGCCTTTACCTTTGTGTTCCAATAATTTCATTTCTTGTAATTTTGATATTATTTCATTTACAGTGTATTTATCATTTAATTGATGTTCTAAATATCTATAGATGAATAGCGATAAGAAACATGTAATAAAATGTCCTTTTATCCTGTCTTCACGTGATAGATGCACTGTTCCAGAATCAAAATCATCTTTCATAATCCTAAATGATTCTTCAATTTCCCAACGACCATTCATAACTTTTATAATTGTTGCAGTATCATCGATTAGATTAGTTGTAATACCATATAATCCATTGTATTTTTCTTCATTTTTATAAATCTCTTCATCTATTATATATTCTATGTTACATGCAATTTCGCCAGCATCAGTTGTTTTAACTTCTTTAATGAATCTTTTGGGATCATTGGGATTTTTACTTAATTTTATTTTTTCAACATCTTTTTTCTTGGCTATTTTTTGATTTTTCTTATTAGTTTCTTCAACCAATTTTCTGGCTCTTTCTAGTTGATGTGTTTTTAATTTATGTTGATAAGCTTGATATTTAAACGAAAAAGTTACTATTAATGTTTGCTTTACTGATGCTGTTTCACTTTCAATTTCTTTATAAAATATGGTATTAAAATATTGTTTTTTTAATTGTTCATCTTTTTCAATTTCATCAAGATTATAAAGATTAGTTATATTTCCTAAAATACGCCATCCCTCTTTATCTAATGCAAATTCTTGCAGCTCGTTTTTTAATTTTTTTATTGATTGAGTAATTACAAAACCACGGCCATCTTTAACATTAAAATTCTTGATTTCGTCAGTACACATGGCTGCATCGGTACACACAATAATGTTGCTACCATTTATATCATAATCTTTTAAAAATTTTTCTTCAGTGGGAATCATAGTTTTATTTTCAGCTGTGTTTCCTGGATTAATATTCATTGCAAAAGGGTAACCATCAGCATCCATAAATAACCCCATTTGCACTAGTGGGTGAGGCTGATGTTGTTTGCTTACTCCATATTTTAGAAAATCGTTTTCTTCAGTGTAGAAAAAATAATTTGTACAATCATAATAAATGACTTTATAATTTCTATTAATAATTTTATTACTATAATCAAATAAGTCTTTTTGAATAGTGTTTATTTCTTTGGATAAGTAAGTTAAAGTTCTATAAACATGTTGAAGATCAAAATCATAATTTCCGATAAATTTTCTCGATTGTTCATAAGTGGAAAGTTTAGAAGAAGGCCATATAATACGGGCATATAATAGGCATTCTAAAACTGCGTTTATATCAAAAGTAAATTTGTATTTATCTTTAATATTTTTACAAATTTTATCAATACCTAAATCATAATAAATTTTTCTTAAGAAAAAATGACCAGAAAAGAAGCAACGATTTACATCTTTTTCTATTTGCTTATTAGGGTTTAAAGTTAGATTCACAGGAAGTTCCTTATTTTCTTTTAACATTTGGTTTAAAGACGTTATGTATTCTTTAACTTTATCCATAGTATTTTCGGGCCCAAATCTTTCTTTTAATTTTTCATCATCACCTAGAAGTTCATAAGTAGTAGATGTTCTTTTCCCGTTTAATTTGGTATAATCCGTAATTATTGAATAAGTAATATGTCCATTTCTAGCTTTTACTTTTTTTAATCTCATTGTCATGTACTACCTTTCATATAACAATTATATCATAGTACGTATATAGTACGCAAGACTAAAAAATAAAAAAACTAGGATTTATGGTGCCTAGTGCAGGATTTTTTACTACAAGTGTCAAAGATGGGGGCGATCAAGGTGTTGCAGACCTACGCCTTAGCCACTTGGCTACGGTTCCATGTGTAATAATTTTAATATAAAATAGTCCAAAAGTAAAGGCTATTTGTTAAATTATATGCAAAATGGTTATAAATATAAAACAAAATTTAATTTATAAAGTGGCAAAAATTGTCTCTAATTTGACTTATCTTTTGTCAAGAAATATTGCTATTTGTCGAATATTTGGTTATAATAAAAAAGAATAGGGAAGTGTGAAATGAATACTGATACTAAATCCAAGATATCATTTCGAGAAATTATGAAAACTATTTCAACTATTATCAGTTGGACAATTTTTTCATTGCTTGTTATTTGTGCTGCTTTCCTTCTTTACTATTTTGTTGCTACAAAAGTATTTATTCATTTTGGTAGTAAATATGAGCCAAAATTTTCTTTATATACAATCATAAGTCCTAGTATGGTTCCCAACATTAATGTTTATGATGTTGTAATTGACCTACGGGTAGATGAGCCAGAAGATATTGAAATCGGTGATGTAATTACTTTTTATTCAGATAGTCCAGAACTTCATGGTGGCACAATTACCCATCGTGTTATTTCGATTATCAAAAATAAAGATGGAAGCTATAGCTATCAAACAAAGGGAGATAATAACTTAGTTGAAGACAGCTCTACCGTTCCTTTTGAAAAAGTTGTTGGTAAAGTAGCTTTACGGATTCCGCAATTAGGCCGTGTTCAATTCTTTTTAGCTAGTAGTTATGGTTGGCTTTTATTATTATTAGTCCCTTCCCTTTATATAATCTTTAAAAGCATTTTCAAATTAAGAAAATTAAAACAAGAGGAAAAAAAGCAAGAATTAAAATCTCAAAAAAGTAGCAAGTTAAAAGAAGTTTTAAGTAAACCAATTTTTAATAAAGAAAAACCTAAAGTAGACACTTCAGAATCTAATAAAAATGTTAATACTCCAATATATTCACCTAATTCTATATTTGATTCTTATGATGAAGATATAAGCATTGACGATTTGCCAAAATTAAAATAAATAAAGCTCCTTTAATTAAAAAATATCATAATATTTGACGAAAAAAATATAATATGGTAAGATTTAGGTAATTAAAGGAGGGATTTTGTGGGAAAAGTTTTGAAAAACTACAAAAGCACTATTATTCTTTTAGGCTGTGTAATCATCGGAGCAATTTGTGGTTTGATTTTTAAAGAAAAAGCTGAGATTGTTAAACCACTCGGAGACTTATTTTTAAATCTTTTATTAGTTATAATTGTGCCATTAATATTTTTTACTATTACATCATCTATTTCTAAAATGCATGAGCCAAAAAGGCTAAGTAAAATTCTTATAAGTACAATAGTTATATTTTTAATAACGTCTATAATTGCTGTCATAATTGGTTTTATCTCAGCTGCCGCAATTGACTTGGTTAACCCCGATGATACTGCAGCTATACAAGAGGTATTTCAAGAAGGAACTGCTGAAGAGGTTGAATTAAATTTATTGGAAAGAACAGTAAGTGTATTATCAACAAATCAATTTGTTAAATTATTATCAACCGATAACTTAATAGCCTTAATTGTTGTATCAATATTATTTGGCATAGCTATTAATAAAAGTGGAGAAAAGGGTAGAAAAGTTGCTGAATTATTTGATTCATTTAGCGAAGTAATGTATAAATTAATCGGCATAATTATGTATTATGCTCCAATTGGTCTAGGATGTTATTTTGCTGCATTAGTAGGTACTCTTGGTAGTGTAATTGCCGTTGGATTTTTAAAAACATTTGTAATGTATTTAATAGTTAGTTTATTATTTATGTTTATATTTTATAGTATTTATGCCTATATTGCTGCTGGTAAAAAGGGAATTAAAGCTTTTTGGAAAAATATTATTCCGTCAGCTTTAACATCATTGGGGACTTGCTCATCAGCAGCTAGTGTTCCGGTAAATATTGAGTGTACTAAAAAAATGGGAGTTCCTGAAGACATTGCGGAAACAACAGTCTCTCTTGGAACAAGCTTCCATAAAGATGGTTCATCAATAGGTAGCGCTTTTAAAATAATGTTCCTAGTATGCTTATTTGGAACAAGCATAGTAACTTTTGGTGATGTTGCCCAAATTATTGGGATTGCTCTTATTGCAACTCTTCTAGTAACGGCTGTCCCAATCGGTGGTGGAACAATTTCCGAAATGCTTATCATAACCATGATGGGTTACCCAGTTGCAGCCTTGCCAATTTTAACAATTATTGCTACAATAATAGATGCACCGGCAACTTTACTTAACGTTACTGGTGACTCAGTAAGTTCAATGCTGGTAGCTCGTATTGTTGAAGGTAAGGGCTGGATAGACAAAAATAAGAATAAAGCATCAGAACCTGAACTAAAAACAATAGATACTCCAGTAAAAGAAGTTGCTGAAGAAAAAGAAGAACCTAAAGCTACAAAAGCAAAACCTAAAAACAAAAATAAGAAAAAGAAAAAACATTAGAAGTATGATGATTCAATTTAGTAGTTTTATTAAGTAGTCTTGACAGAGATAAAATATATAGCTGAGAATATTTTAATGATGATAATAAAATGAATTTCGCTTGATGAATACTTTCTGGGGTAACTCCCTTATCAGTCAAAGTGTATGAATAGTTCATAAACTAAGGTGGTACCGCGGGCAAACGCTCGTCCTTAATTAGTTTATGAACTTTTTATTTTGAAGGAGGAAAAGGATATGGAAAAAGAATTAGAAAGTTTAATAACAAGTTTAAAAAGTGAATTAAAAAAATGCACCAAAGAAGCCGATATATTAAATGTTAAATCAAAATATGTTGGTAAAAAAAGTCGTATTGCTGAAATAATGAGCAGCTTAAAAGAAATGTCTGTCGAAGACAAAAGAAAGTATGGCAGTTTAATTAACGATACCAAAAAAGAAATGGAAAATATTGTAATTGATAGTTTAGAATCGTTAGAAAGTAAAACAAACATAGTTTTTGATGATACTATAGATTATGATGTCGAAAATGGATCTTTACACCCGGTAACAATTGTTGCTAAAGAAGTTACAGATTGTTTAAAAAAGATGGGCTTTACAGTTGTAAGTGGTCCTGAAATGGAATCAGAATATTATAACTTTGAAGCATTAAATGTTCCTAAAGATCATCCAGCCAGAGACATGCAAGATACATATTATTTGGATAATGGCATGCTTCTTCGTACCCAAACTAGTGGTAATCAAATTCACGCAATGGAAAAATATGGGGCACCCTTAAAGGTTTGTTCTCCAGGAAGAGTATTTCGTAATGAAGATTTAGATGCTAACCACGAAAATACTTTCTTTCAAGTTGAAGGAATGGTAATTGATAAAGAAATATCTATCGAAAATCTATTGTATGTTATGCAACAAATTTTAAGTGAAGTTATGCAATGTCCAATAACTTTAAGACTAAGACCGGGTTTTTTCCCATTTACAGAGCCAAGCTACGAAATAGATATGGAATGTACTATTTGCAAAGGAAAAGGATGTGCAACTTGCAAAAATAGTGGCTGGATAGAAATTGTCCCAGGAGGCATGGTTCATCCAAATGTTTTACGCGCCGGTGGTGTAGACCCTGAAAAATATACCGGTTTTGCCTTCGGTATAGGTTTAACTAGACTTGCTATGATGAAGTATAAGATAAGTGATATTCGTGTTCTTAATTCTGGTGATATTCGTTATCTTAAGAACTTCGATATAAAATAAGGAGGATAAATTATGTTAATATCATGTAATAAATTAAAAAGTCATATTAAAAATAGTGAAGATATCGATTGGTTGAATATATGGAATACTTTTACAATTCGTACTGCTGAAGTAGAAGGTGTCAAAAAAGTTGGGGACCAAATAGATAATATTGTTATCGCCGAAATTCTCGAATGCGAAAAACATCCCGACAGTGACCATATGCATGTTTTAAAGGTCGATTGTGGTGAGGAGGAACCAATACAAGTTGTTTGTGGTGCTCCAAATGTTCGCGTCGGCTTAAAAACCGCCTATATCAAGGTCGGAGGACACATTGATGGTATAGAAATAAAATCTCGTCCTTTACGTGGCATTCTATCTAATGGTATGTGTTGCAGCGGACGTGAACTAGGTATTTCGGATAATCATGATGGTATTTTAGAATTTCCTAGTGATGCCCCAGTAGGAACTGATGTTAAAGATTACCTACCAATAGATGATATAATCGTCGAAATTGATAACAAATCTTTAACAAATCGTCCGGACCTTTGGGGACATTATGGTATTGCTCGTGAAATTGCTGCCATAACTGACCATGAATTATTACCATTGGATTTGGCAGAAATTAAAAATGATAAACAAGATTTAGAGATAATTATTAAAGATCCAAATCTTTGTTATCGTTACACAGGATTAAAAGTTGATAACTTAAAAAACAATAAAACTCCACTAGATATGCAAATATTCTTATATTATGTTGGAATGCGTTCAATATCTTTATTCGTCGACTTAACTAACTACCTAATGCTTGAATTGGGTCAACCAATGCATGCTTTTGATTCTCGCGTTGTTAAGAAAATTGAAGTCGGGCTAGCTAGTGATGGTGATACATATACAACTCTAGATGGTATAGAAAGAAAACTAACTAAAGATAACTTAATGATTAAAAATGGGGATAAATACTTTGGTATTGCTGGTGTTATGGGAGGTTTAGATAGTGAAATCTTAAGTGACACTGATTCCATATTCTTAGAAAGTGCCAACTTTAATGCTGGTTCAATTAGAAAAACAGCAGTTGCTCTAGGCCTTCGCACTGAAGCCAGTGCTAGATATGAAAAGTCCCTTGATCCTAACATGACTGATGTAGCCATTAAAAGATTAGTTTATTTATTAGAAAAAGAAAATCCAGATTTAGTTATTGCTTCCAATCTAACTGATGTTTATCCAACTAAGTTAGAAGAAGGAGATATTACCTTACATAAAAAACTTTTAAATATTTATATGGGAAGAACTTTAAGTGATGAAGTAATTACTAACATGTTAGAAAAATTGGGATTCAAGGTAACAGTAAATGCCGATTCATATGAAGTAACTGTTCCAACCTTTAGAGCAACTAAAGATGTTAAAATTGAACAAGATTTAATCGAAGAAATTGCTCGTATATATGGTCTTGAAAATTTTGAGGCTAAACCATTAAAACTAGATTTAACTATAACAGAACACGAATCCATTTATAATCAAGAATATGAAGTAAAGCACTTGCTTGCTGAAAAATATGATATGCATGAAGTAAATAGTTATATTTGGTATGACACAGAAACTTTAAAGAAACTTGGCGTTGAAAAGACTGGCGTAAAATTACTTGGCAAAAGTGAAAATAACATTCTTCGTGATGACTTAAGTTTCTCTTTGATGGATATTGTTGATTCAAATTTCAAAAACTATCATAAATTTAATATCTTTGAAATAGGAACAATTATCGAAAATAATGAAAACAAAAGAATACTTAGTATAGTTCTTGCTGATGATGAAAAAAATATTGAAACAATCTACATGCAAGCTAAAAGGATCGTTAAGTATCTATTTAAGATGCTAAAGAATAAAGAAGTTACTTTTACCAACAACGTCAATGAAAAATCTTATTATGATGCTTCATTAGGCAAAGTTATTAATGTTGATAACACCAAACTTGGTGAAATTAATGTATTAAATAAAGGTACTACTAACAAATTGGCTAAGAAAAAAGCAATTGTTTGCGTTGATATCGACTTTGATAAATATGTTACAATTACTCCAACAACAAAGTTAGCAACTGAAGTAAGTAAATATCCAACTGTTGAACTTGATTATACAATCATTATGCCAGAAGGTACAAAATATGATACATTAAAACAAGTTCTAAGTGAATTCAAGAGCAATCTAATTAAATGTTATTCATTAGTTGGTACTTATGAAAATAAATATACAATCCGTTATATCCTAGGAAGCAATACTAAAACTCTTGAACAAAAGGATTTAACAAACTTCAAAGATAGATTTATCGAACACATCAAAAATAACACCCTTTCAATAATTGAATGATTATTGATGAACAAGAATTCCTGAGTATATTAGTTAGCCTTGAAATAGGTAATCAGGAATTCTTTCAATTCCTAAATGGCAAAGTAAAAGATATCCTGTCAAAGAATTTGATTGGGGTTGTTTTTCAATTCTTGATAAGGAAAATCATATTGTTGATATTCGGATTCTTGTACCCGATTTCTTTGATGAATTATGTATAAGAATCAATATTCATGAATATACTCATGCTTTTGAACTATATAATGAACTCGGAGAAGTTTATATTGAAAATAGGGTAGTTCGAGAAAATAATGCCAAAGAAAAAGAGTTAGAATTTTCAAGATTAAGATTAAAAAAATTCTAATTCTTATTTTTTTATCAAAAAATATTGTATATTATAACCTGGTGGGTTATAATACAAATATATCAAGGGGGATATATGATTATAATAAAGAGCAAAGGTTATCTAAAAGACTATAACAAATTAATAAAAAGAAAACATCTTGTAAAAGAAGAAAATAGAATAAAAGATATTGAAAAAATAATAAATGCTTTTAATAACATACAAGAATTATTTGCATCGCCTTACAAAAACATATATAACTTTGAACAAAAGAAAGAAAATTTAAAAGAAATCTTTACTGTTAGAATAAATCATAAATTGCGGCTCATAATGAAGCCATTAATAGAATAGCCATATAATTATATTGAAATAGAAGAATTAGAATTTATAAATATAGATGATAAACACTATGGGGAGGGATAATATGTTAGGATTTGGTTCGTTACTAAGAGATTATTTAGATTATTATAAAATATCTCAAACAGATTTCGCAGAACGTTTAGGCATAAGCAAAAAACATTTAAATAATATAATAAATGGTAAAGTTGGCATAAGTGAAGAATTAATGGTTGCTATCAGTTTAATTACTGATATTGATATTAAGTTAATTGTATTTGCAGAAAAACAAAGAAGAGTTTATAACTATTTACACGAAAGATTTGATAATGAAAAATCTATCAAAGAATTTTTAAATACATTTTATCTTAAAGATATGTCTAAATTAGGTTGGATTAAACTAAAAGATGTTATTAACACTACCCAAAATGCCGTTGATTTATTGGAATATTTAAATTTAAGTAGTTTTGATTTAACAGCTGAATATATTAACACTAAAGTATTATATAAAAAGAAAGATGATGCTAATCAAAAAAAAATCTATCTATGGATTAAACACTGCGATAAATTAATTATAGAGCAAAAAGTTTTTGAATATTCATCGGCAAATTTCTCTAAGTTACTAGATGAACTAAAATTTGAACAAAATAAACCGTTTAATACGGTTAGTCTAACCAAAATTTTAAATAAATATGGTATTTATTTGATTGTTGAAGATGCTCTTCCAGCAACAAAAATACGTGGATGTATGATGGTAAAAATAACCAATCCAGCAATTTATTTAACAAAAACATTTAAAGAGAAGGCTTCATTCTATTTTGCTTTATACCATGAACTAGCTCACGTAAAAAGAGATTATAACATGGCAAAAAACAAAATAGTTGTTGATGATTCTACAAGCGAAAAAGAAATAGATGAAGTAGCATTAAATTGGATGATTGATAAAAATATTTGGAATTTAATAAAAGAAAATCCAAATGAAGTAAAAGAAATTTGTCAAAAAAACAATATTCCTATTTGCTTTGCTACATCAAGACTTGCTAAAGAAGGTTTAATTTCATATAAATCAAAATTATATATAAATAATAGGAAAAATTTATAAAATTCTTGATTTTCACCAACAAATACCGTATAATGGTATTGAGAGGTGAAAATATGATAATTACAAACGATATGGCAAAGTATAAGTTGAATAATTATTCAAATAAAAATAATAAAATAAGTAGGGAAATTAAAAAAGGAAAATTATTTAAGATAATTACAGGACTATATGAAACAGATCCAAATACCCCGGGTTATTTATTAGCATCGAGTATCTATGGTCCATCATATATTTCTTTTGATTTTGCTTTATCTTATTATGGCTTAATTCCTGAAAGAGTTAGTACAATAACATGTGCAACATTTAATAAGAAAAAAAGAAAGCAATATAATACTAAATTTGGAGTATTTACGTATAAGGATGTACCATCATCTGCATATCCTGAGGAAATATTATTAAAACAAGAAAATAATTATTCATATCAAATTGCCACTAAAGAAAAGGCATTATGTGATAAGCTTTATTCATTAAAACCTTTAAAAAATATAAGTAATTTAGAAAATATGTTATTTAATGATCTTCGCATTGATATAGATGAATTTAAAAAAATAAATATAAAAAAGATAGAAAAACTAAGCAATTTGTATCATTCAACAAATGTTACATTGCTTTTAAAGTATTTACGGAGGAATCAAAATGAATAATATAATTGAACAAATGATAGATAAGTATGAAATTAAAAATACACAAGATGAAATAAATGCATTAAAAGAAATTATTCAAGAACTAGTACTTTGCGGTCTATCTAGAGGTGGATTTTTTGAAGATGCCTGTTTTTATGGTGGAACAGCACTTAGAATATTTTATAATTTAGATAGGTTTTCTGAAGATTTAGATTTTGCTTTAACATCTCCAAATCCTAATTTTGATATAAGTAAATATTTTAATTGTGTTGAAAAAGAACTAAAAGCTTACGGATTAAATTTTGAAACAAGCACAAAGAAAAAAGAAAACAAGACAAACATTACTACTGCGTTTGTAAAAGGTGATACATTAGAATTAATTTTGAAGTTTTTTCCGAAGAAAGAAAAAAATAATTATGACCATATTTTAAAGAATATAAAAATAAAGTTCGAAGTAGACATTAATCCTCCGAGTGGTGCAACTTATGAAATGAAGTATAAACTATTACCAAGCCCTCATCAAATAAAATTATATGATAAATCATCTCTTTTTGCTGGCAAAATTCATGCAATTTTATGCCGTAATTGGAAAACAAGAGTAAAAGGAAGAGACTTATATGACTATGTATTCTTTTTAGCAAATAACACTAATGTTAATATTGAATTAATAAAAAACAAATTAATTCGCTCAAACTTTATAAAAGATAAAGATAATTTTGATATAAATAAATTAAAAGAAATGTTAATAAAAAAATTTAACGAAATAGATTATAATGAAGCAAAAGAAGATGTGCTTTCGTTTATTAAAGATGCTAGTAGTTTAGATTTATGGAGTAAAGATTTTTTTATTACAATAACTGATAAACTAAATTAATTAAGGAGTATTCATGCAAAGTGATATTGAAAGAAGTATAATTAAAACTTATCGTAAAGATATATGGCGTAAATTTACTAAAGCAGTAACAATTTATGATCTAATTCAAGATAATGATAAAATTGCTGTATGTATCAGTGGTGGTAAAGATTCTTTTTTGCTAGCCAAATGTATGCAAGAAATAAAAAAGCATGGTAAGATTAAATTTGATTTAGAGTTCATTGTTATGGACCCAGGATATAGTAAAGAAAATCTGGATAAAGTAAAGAAAAATGCTGAACTTTTAGGAATTCCTATCCACGTTTATGAAAGTACAATTTTTGAATCATTGAAATCAATGGACGTTAAATCTCCTTGTTATATGTGCGCCAGAATGCGTCGTGGACATCTATATAGGTTTGCTTCTGACTTAGGTTGCAACAAAATTGCTTTGGGACATCACTACAATGATGTCATTGAAACTATCATGCTAGGGATCCTTTATAATGGCGAAATAGTATCGATGTTACCCAAGATAAAAAGTAAAAACTTTCCTGGTATGGAATTAATTAGACCCCTATATCTAGTTCGTGAATCTGCAATTATCAACTGGTTAAAATATAATGAACTAGAATTTATCAACTGTGCTTGTCCTTTAAAAAAAGAAGATTCAAAACGGGCTGAAGTAAAAGAACTTATCAAAAAACTTCGAGAAACAAATAAATTTGTTGAATATAATATTTTTAAAAGTGTCGAAAATATTAACATAAATCAAGTCATGGGCTATATCGACAACGATAAAAGATATAATTATTATGATGATTATGAAGAGTAATTTTTGCAACATTTTGTTGCAATTTTTTTAGTTGTAAAAGACTTGATATTGTGATACCATACTTATAATAGCGAGGAGATATATGAAAGATAATTGGTATTTATTAGATACTGAAGAAGTTTTAGAAAAATTAAATGTTGATAAGAAAGGACTTACCAACAAAGAGGTTAAATCGAATCAAGAAAAATATGGTTTAAATGTCCTGCCTAAAAAGAAAAAGGATAGTGTTTTTAAAATTATCTTAAGAGAACTTTTAAATCCAATAGTGCTACTGCTAATAGTAACAGTTGTTTTTTCACTCATTATTGGTGAAGTCGTCGATGCTTGTGCCATAATTTTTATTATCTTAATTGATTTAATTTTAGGAACATTTCAAGAATGGAAAGCTGAAAAAACTGCTGAAAGTTTGCAAGAATTAATTAAAGATAAAGTACGTGTCATCAGAAACGGTGAAGAAACGGAAGTTGATTCAGAAGAATTAACTATCGGAGATATAATATTACTTGAATCCGGTGACCGCATTAGTGCGGATGCCAGACTTATCGAGGTTCACAATTTACAAGTTGATGAATCAATTTTAACTGGTGAAAGCCTTAGTGTTACTAAAGAAATAGAAAAAATAAAATCTGAGGTTACTCTAGCAGATCGTAAAAATATGATTTATGCTGGTACTACTGTTACCACTGGTAGAGCAATCGGTGTTATAACTGGCATCGGCATTCATACTGAAATAGGTAAAATTGCTAGTAATGTTGTTTCTAAAAAAGATGAAGCATCTCCACTAACAATTAGAATGAATGAATTTTCTAAGCAAATTAGCATTTTAATTATCATTATTGCTATAATTATTGCTATCGTTTTATTTGCTAAGGGAGAACCAGGAACAGAAATTTTCTTATCAGTAATTGCTCTTTCTGTTTCCGCAATGCCTGAAGGCTTACCACTTGCTTTAACTATGGCTTTAACAATTGCCTCAAATAAGATGGCTAAGAAAAGTGTTGTAGTCAAAAAACTAAATTCAGTTGAAGCTTTAGGAAGTTGTACTGTCATTGCTAGTGATAAAACAGGAACTCTAACAATTAATAAACAAACTGCTAAAAAAATTGTTACACCTGATGCTTGTGAATATGATATAACAGGAATTGGTTATGATGATTCCGGCGAAGTAAAAGGTATTGACAATGCCGATATAAAAAAGGCCGAAGAAATTGCTTTGCTCGGTGCTATCAACAATGAAGCTAAACTTACAAAAGAAAAAGGCAAGTGGCATTATCTTGGGGATTCCATTGATATAGCATTCTTAGCCTTAGGTAAAAAAACTAAAGTACCTTATGAAAAAGTTGAAATAATTGATCAAATACCTTATGAATCTCAAAATAAATATTCTGCAGTATTCTATAAAAAAGATAACGAAACATATTGTACTGTTAAAGGTTCATTAGAAAAAATATTAGAATTTTCTAAGTACATGGATGTTAATAACAAAAAGTCTAAAATAGATATTGCCAAATTAAAGAAACAAAATGAAGAATTAGCCAGTGAAGGTTACCGTGTCATTGCAATTGCTGATGGCAAAGTTGAAAACTTTGTTAAAAAAGATTCCTATAAACCTACAGATATAAGAGATTTAACATTTAAAGGATTAGTAGGATTCATCGATCCAATTCGTGAAGAAGCAGCAGATTCCATTAAAAAATGTATGACTGCTGGTATCAAAGTTTTAATGATTACCGGAGATCATCCATTAACTGCCTTAAAAATTGGTAAAGATTTAGGATTAGTAACCGATAATAAAGAAATTGCCACTGGAGATGATGTCAACAAATTCTTAGAAAAAGGTGAAAAGGAATTTGATAAATTTATCAAAGACAAAAAAGTATTTGCTAGAGTTACTCCAATGGATAAACTAGCCATAATTGAATCATTAAAAAGGCAAGGAGAATTTGTAGCAGTTACTGGAGATGGTGTCAATGATGCTCCAGCCATTAAAAGTGCCAATATTGGTATTGCAATGGGAAGTGGTACAGATGTTGCCAAAGAAACTGCTAATATGATAGTTTTAGATGATGATTTCACTTCAATTGTTCAAGGTGTTGAAGAAGGTAGAACTGCTTATAATAATATTCGAAAAGTAAGTTATATGTTACTATCTTGTGGACTAGCAGAAGTGTTATTCTTTATATTATCAATTGTATTTAATCTACCAATGCCTCTTGTTGCTATTCAACTTTTGTGGCTTAACATTGTAACAGATGGATTGCAAGATTTCGCTTTATCATTTGAAAAAACAGAGCCTGGCACTATGCATGAAAAACCACGAGCAACAACTGAAACAATATTTAATAAAGAATTATTAACAGAAGTTTTAGTTGCTGGTCTAACAATTGGCTTAATAGTATTTGGTGTTTGGTATTATCTTGTTAGTGTAGTTAACATGGAAATACATTTAGCAAGAGGATATATAATGGTACTAATGGTATTCTTGCAAAATATGCATGTTCTTAATTGCCGTAGCGAAAAAACATCAATATTTAAAATGCCATTTAATAATCCATTAATACTTATAACTATTGTTGGAGCAATAATTTTACAAGTAATTGTTATGGAAGTACCATTCTTAAGTGAATTTTTAAATACTACAACTGTTCCAGTTGTTGATATGCTAAAATTATTTGTCTTCTCTTTAATAATAATATTGGTTATGGAAATATTTAAATTTATCAAAAACAAAAAACGCAGATAAGCAATTCAACTTATTTGCGTTTTAATATACAATTAATTTTCTTTTCTTAAAGTATATGCTGCATATCCAATACCAATAGCACTTAAGCATAATACAATGGCATATTGCATTACATTATCTCCCGTACTTGGGTTTTCTACTGTTTCATCTGTAACAGTATTTTCTCCAAGTATAGCATACTCACTTAAGTGTGTAGTATTAAATACTACATATTCACCATCTATAGTAGTATTAAATGTTTCAACTATCTTACCATCTAGTATATATGCGGCAGTTAAAGTATTGTATTCTTTCATCGCATCAGTTAATTTAATTTTAATAGTAAAAGTTCCATTTTCCATTGGTACAACTTCACTATTTCCATTAACAACTGAAATATCATATAAAGCAAGTAATACTTTGTTTTGATTAGCAACTTCATTTTTTAATTCTTCACTAGCATTATCTAAGATGTCAATGCTTTCTAATTTATATGATTCATCAAATTTTTCGCTAGACTCAAATATTACATTATCGCTAGTTAAAATGTTGCCATCACTAAATGTAACTGACCCATCTTCATTATAAGTAACAACTTTGTCGCTAGTAATATGTTCACTAACCCAAGCTTCATCAATATCATAAATTGACCAGCCAGCAACAGATGTATATAATACATCATTTTCATTATAAGTTGCGCCATCTAAACCTTCGTTATATTCTTTTAATTCTTCGAAAATACTTTCAATGCCTTCTTCTTTTGAAACTATTAAAGGATCTCCGTTTTCATCTTTCAACATGATACTTTGTGGAGTTCCAGAAGCTGTTTCACCATAATAATAGAAAACATTAAATAATAGATTACCTGCTTCGTCTTTTAATTGTTCATAAGATCCATAGCTATCAACAGTTAAAGTGCCTTCCCCAGTTATTGTGTATTTTTGATTTAATAATACATTAATAGTATTATTTCCATCAACAACAATAGTTGAATCACTTGTTGCTCCACCAAATAAATATGATGTTTGATCTTTAGCAAATGTTAGCGTATCATCACTTGTATAAGTTGCTACTAATTTAGCATTTTCTGTTATACTTGGACTAGGAATGCCATCACTCATTAAATAAATCGTATCAGCAAATACTCCCACACCTGGAAATGTACTAACTTCATCATAACTCCAAGAAAATTCAGTTTCTGAAGCATCAGTGGTAGCACTAGCTATAGTTGGAAAAACAAACAATCCTGCTAGAAGCCCTAATAGCATTTTCTTCACTTATCGTTACCTCCTTTCTAATATAATAATACTTCAAAATTGTCTTTTAATCAATTGTTTGGACAAAAAGACGGAGTCAAAATTTATCGAAAAGCATAAAAAAAGAAAGAACTCATGGTATAATATACCTATAAAATCCATAAAATAAAGGAGTTCTTTCTATGTATATATTACCACAAATTTTAAATATTGAAACAAAAAATTTTATAATTAGTCAGTTAATTGACAAGATTTAATTCGTGCTATGTGTATTTTGATGTAAACGAAACTCTTTTAACTGATTACATAATTGGGTTATATACAACTGATGGCGAAAACAACCTATATTATCATGATGCAGAATTAGCTAATGGTGCCAAAGATAAAGGTTATAGATATTCTGGGGCCAATCCCAATAACTATGTTTGCTTCCAAACAAATGATGATGTATGTTCAGAAGATAATTTATATCAAATTATTGGATTATATTATAATCCTGAAAAATCTGAATATAATGTAAAACTATCTGCAAATAACATATTTGGAGTAAGTTTTGATTTATCAAATAATTTTCGTAATAGTTTATTAGATTTAATAAATAATACTTTAAATAATGATTATTTAAATACCATTTCTGAAATATCTTCCAAAATTGCAAATTATACATGGCATTTAAATGAAGTCACTTATCCATATTCAGCTAAATATTTCGCAGAATATACTGAAGCTTTGATGGATAACGCCACACAAAGTGGAGACATATTAACTTTATATTGGGTTAGCGGTAATAGCTGGATGATTACAGATACCTATTCTGGTGTTAGGCCCGATTCCGCTAGAGCAGTATTTTATTTAAATAGTAATGTAAAATATATCTCCGGTGATGGATCCAAAACTAAGCCTTATATAATAAATTAAAATTTTGACACCATTCGACAAAATAAGACCCAATCAACTACTTTTCAACAATATAAATCTATGGTATAATAGAAACATAAGTTACCATAGATGTTTTATTTTAGAGGGAGAGTGATATTTTATGCCAGCGATCAAAGAACTTAGTAAAGATTATATTGTTAAAGTTGCTGTTAAAATGGTAAATGACAAAGGCTGGGATAGTATTAATGCTAGAAGCTTAGCCAAAACCTTAAAAGTTTCAACAAAACCTCTATATAGAATATATAAAAATATGGATGAAATTAAATCAGATATTTACAAAGAAATCTCTTATCAGTATGATGAATTTATTACTAGTCGGGTTGATAACAAAAAAGCTTTAATAACTCTTTGCATTGCTTATGTTGAATTTGCTCAAGAATATAAAAATTTATTTATTAGTTTATTTCTTAGCAACAACTTAAAATGGAAAAGCTTAGAAAATGTCTTAGATGAAAAATGGAATCAATCAACAATTATAAATTTAGTCAATAAACATGGTTACTCATTTGAAGAGGCAAAAAACTTATTTATGAATATGTGGCTTTATGCAAATGGTCTTGCTACCTTGATTGCTACTAATGAAATAACTATTGATGAAAAAGAAATATTAGTAAGATTAGTAAAAACATATAAAACATTAACACGGAGTGAGTAATGAATCGAGTAGAAGTAAAAAAAGATAATCTCTGCTTAAATCGCATTGAAGAAAAATGCATAAATTGTGGCATGTGTTTAAAGACTTGTCAAAGTATCAATGGTTTTGAAAATGGTTGTATAAACTGTGGCAATTGTATTCTAACTTGCCCATCTGGTGCTTTAACACCAAAATATGATTATCAAAAAGTTTTGGGGTTTATAAATGATACTGATTATACAGTCGTTGTATTTACTGCTCCGGCGGTTCGTGTGGCTATCGGTGATGCTTTTGGATTTCCTCCCGGATCATTTTTAGAAGGAAAAATGGTAAGCGCTTTAAAACAAATAGGTTTTGATTATGTCTTTGATACAACTTTTGGAGCTGATTTAACAATCATGGAAGAGGCTAAAGAACTATTAACTAGAGTCCATAATAAAAATTTACCTATGTTTACAAGTTGTTGTCCCTCTTGGGTTTTATATGCCAAAAAATATCATCCAGAACTTGTAAAAAAATTAAGTACGTGCAAAAGTCCTATTGCCATGCAAGGAGCAATGATTAAATCTTATTTTGCTGAAATGTATGAAATACCCAAAGAAAAGATAATTTCGGTTTCTATAGCACCTTGTATTTCTAAAAAGTATGAAAGGAGTTTATATCCAGATACTGATTTTGCTATAACTACTAGTGAACTGATATTGATGATTCAAGAATTAGGAATAGATTTTAAAAACTTAGAAAATTCACAATTTGATAAGTTGCTTGGCAAAGGTTCCGGCGGTGGCCTTATCTTTGGTGTATCTGGTGGTGTAATGGAATCAATATTAAGAACAGCATATTATATGGAAAATAAAGAAAATGCTCCCGAAAGATTTTATGAGCTATTAGAAATTCGTGGTGAAAAGGATTTTAAAGAGACGACAGTTGATATGAAATCTTTTAAAATAAAAATTGCTGTTATTAGCAAAGTATCAACAATAGCTAAAAACTATGATAAATTAAAAGAGTATGACTTTATTGAAGTTATGTCTTGCCCCGGTGGCTGTATCGGTGGTGGAGGTCAACCCCTAGTGCCAATAAAAGATTTATATAACGTTAGACACGAAAGAATATTTAGCATGTATAATGAAGATAAAAATTTAAAAATTAAAGCTAGCTACTTAAACCCCGAGATAAGGGACGCTTATGATTGTTACATTAATAAAAGAAAGGTTATTCTCCACGCAAATCATAATGACATAAAAAACTTTACAAATAATAACAAAAAAAGTATAATGGAGACTAGGGAGGAAAAATGAAAAAAGTATGTTTGGGAATACTGCTAGCTTTATGCTTAGTTATTGCACCAAAAGTAAGTGCTGCAGAAAATGAAGAATTGCCAGCAATAACTGACCACGAAAAAGTTACAGTTTACCTATTTAGAAGTAGTACATGTGGCCATTGCCATGATTTCTTAGAATATTTTGCTGAAAATTATTACAAGTACCAAGATTATTTTGATATTGTTACTTATGAAGTAAGTGATGAAGAGAATTTTAATTTAATGCAAGCAGCTAAAGAACGTATGGGAGAAAGTGATGAAGGTTCAATTCCTTACATAGTTATTGGTAATACATTTGATCAATTAGGATTTGGCACTGATGGCACAGAAATTATTGAAACGGCTTTAGAAGCTTATGAAGATGAATCTTATGAAGATTTAGTAAGTCAGATTATTGAAGAAGAAGGGTTTAATCCCGATGCTGAAACTTTACAAGAAGCATGTGACGAATCAAATATTAACACTGTAGGCTTAAATGGCGAGGATCCAGAAGCTGGATTAAGCGATGGTGCAATAGTTGCAATAATCTTTGGTATATTAATCTTAGGTTTTGGTGGCCTAGTATTATATTCTAGAAAAAAATAATTGTTTAAAACTATGTTTTCCATAGTTTTTTTATACCCAAAAAAAGCATCGGAATTAATTCTTCGATGCTTTTTAACTTAAATTATATTTATTTATAGAATATGTTCTAGAGCCATCAGTATTTATATAGTAACTAGCAATTAGCTCTGAAGATCCATCTTCATAGGTAATTGTTAATTCTTGATGAACAGTATATCCTACTAAACCCGTTCCAGTTGTATTTAATACTGGGCTAACAACTTGATTTAAAGTTCTTGATGCACTTGCATTAATATTTAACTTTGCTACTTCTTTTTTAATCTTATCAGTATCTTGGTTTAATAATTCATAAGCAGCCGCTGTAATAGATTCGTCTTGATATAAATTAAGATCTAATGCACAACCATTTTCAGTTACATTAACACCTAAAATATAAGTGTTTGAATCATAAACAGAGTTACCATAATTACATGTGCTAGGTGTAACGATATCAGATTCACCAATTGCTAAAATTACAGTATCAGGTGTTGTAGTGTTACCGGAAGAATCACTCGCAACAATTTGTATGGTATAAGTTCCTTCGTCTGTATAGGTACTATAATCAATAGGATTACCATCCTGATTTTTAGCAAGATCATAAAATTCAATAGTACATTCTTCACCGCTGTTATCAGTACAACTATCCACAAAGTCTTCTGGCTTGTAGGTTCCTCCGATAGGAATATTATAATTTTTCAAATGTATTTCTGGTGAAACTGTATCAACGACAGATAACTTAGTATCATATATTTCTCCATATAGATTTATTTCTATTGGATAATCACCAACTTTAGATAAATCAACATCTGCAAAAGATATATTTATATCGTCTTCATCTACATTCTGTAATTCAGCAAAAAACAATGTTTTATCTGGAAGTTCACTGTTAACTTCAACAGTAACTAAATCTCTGATTTCAATTATTGGATCACCAGCATCGGACTGGTTTGTAAATACCACCATAAATATAAATATTACCATTGCTACTAAAACACCACCAACAATTGCATAAGCAATGGTTTTGTTTGAAGATCCACTAACTTTCTGATTAAAAAATTTTCTAGCCAAAGCAATCCCTCCTTATCTTTATATTAATATTATCATATTTTATCAATTGTTCCAATAGCTAAATGTAAAGCGCTAAAATATAATGATATGTTTTTTGAAAAACATGCGTAAAATTCTTGTAAAATTGCTTAAACTATGGTATCATCTTTAATGCAAGTTTATATTTTTAATATAAAATATAATTTGTTAAGTGGAGGGGACATTTGCGGACTTGCCCATTACCACTTACGCGAAAAAATTTTTAGGAGGTGTTTTCGTGGCTAAAGAAGTCGTAAAGAAAATTAAATTACAAATCGAAGCTGGTAAAGCAACACCTGCACCACCAGTTGGAACTGTTTTAGGGCCTGCTGGAATTAATTTGGGTGATTTTTGTTCAAAGTTTAATGAAGCAACTCGCGACAAAATGGGTGATGTAATTCCATGCGAAATCACAATTTATGATGATCGTTCATTCGATTTTGTTCTAAAAACTGCTCCAGCAGCATTCTTATTAAAGAAGGTTGCCAAAGTTAACAAAGGAAGCAAGAAAGGCGCTAACGAAATTGTTGCAACAATTACAGAAAAAGAATTAAGAGAAATTGCTGAAACAAAATTGCCGGACTTAAATGCTTATGATGTTGATGCTGCAATGAATATTATTGCTGGTACAGCAAGGAACATGGGTATTGCAGTAAAAGGTGTTAACGATGCTGAACTTGCTGAACAAGCAGCAGAAGCGGCTGAAGAAGAAAAAGAACAAGCTAAACGTGAAGCAGAACTTGCAGAACTTGAAGCTGAAGCAAAAGAAATGGCTGAAGCAACTAGTGTTGAAGTTCCAACTCATGATGATGAAGCAGAAGTTGAAGAAAAAGAAGAAAATTAATTTTAGAATTATAAATTTGTCCGCTTAATTAACCACAGTTAAGGAGGTAAAAAGTTGAAAAAATACGGAAAGAAATATGTGGAAGCATCAAAAAATGTCGATAAGAATATAGCTTATAGTTTAGAAGATGCAATTAAATTAGTAAAGAATACATCTGTTACTAAATTTGATAGTACTGTTGAAGTAGCTATTAAATTAAATATCGATTCTAAGAAATCAGATCAACAAATGAAAGGTTCTTTATCACTTCCTAACGGAACTGGTAAGACAAAAAAAGTGTTAGTTATTGCTAAAGGGGCTTTTGCTGAAGAAGCTAAAAATGCTGGTGCTGACTTTGTTGGTGATAAAGACATGATTGATAAAATCAAAAATGAAAACTGGTTTGGTTTCGACGTTGTTGTTGCTACTCCAGATATGATGCCTGAAGTAGGAAAAATTGGTAATATACTTGGACCAAGGAATTTAATGCCTAATCCAAAGACTGGTACAGTTACAACTAAAGTTGGTGCTATTGTAGAAGACATTAAAAAAGGTATGGTTACTTACAAGAATGATAAATTTGGTAACATTCATACTATTATTGGTAAAGTATCATTCGATGAATCTAAGTTGCTTGAAAACTTAGGGTACGTAGTAACTACTATTGCTAAGGCTAAACCTAGTACAGTAAAGGGTAACTTCATTGAAAATATTACTATTTCTACTACTATGGGTCCTGGAATCAAAGTAGACAAAAATAGTTTTGACATTTAATTAATTTTATAATATAATATGCGTTAGAAAAAGCAAAACCAAAGACAGTAGGCATTTAAATAAGTCCTACCGAGGGGAACTTAAATACTTTTTGTTTTGAGCTTCCCTAGGGAAGCTTTTCTAATATAAAAAGGAGGATATATGGCAAGCTCAAAAATTCTTGAACAAAAGAAACAAGTTGTTAGCGAAATTGTTGACAAACTTAAGAATAGTGAATCTGTTATTATATTCCAATATCAAGGTATGACTGTTGAAGAACTAAGTGACTTACGTCGTAAGTTAAAAGAAGTTGACTCTGATGTTAAGGTTTATAAAAACACTTTACTAAAAAGAGCAGCTGATGAACTAAAGATCAATTTAGATGATTTTCTTGAAGGTCCAAATGCTATCCTTTTTGGTGCATCTTTACTTGAACCAATCAAGATTATTTCTGAATTTGCGAAATCTCACGATAAATTAGATATTCGTGTTGGTGTAATCAGCGGTGATGTTGCAGATTTATCTGTAATTAAAGAATACGCATCTATTCCATCAAGAGAAGGCTTACTTACTATGCTTGCTGGTGGTATGATGCAATATGTTAAAGATTTAGCAATAAGTTTAAACTTATATGCAGAACAAATGGAAGGGAAGGAATAAAAAATGGCTAAATTAAATAAGGAAGATTTTATAAGCGCTTTAAAAGAAATGACAATTCTTGAAGTTAAAGAATTAGTTGATGCAATGAAAGAAGAATTTGGTGTTGATCCAATGGCTGTTGCTGTTGCTGCTGCTC
>ENA-ORSI01000400-ORSI01000400.1-human-gut-metagenome-genome-assembly--contig:-NODE-400-length-46867-cov-4.267410_pt1 | contig 46867 bp, 43 predicted proteins | sample MGYA00242187_ERZ509154 | MGnify/ENA primary metagenome ERZ509154 (study PRJEB26280, sample SAMEA2338627) | human gut metagenome | biome: human gut; feature: human-associated habitat; material: faeces...
AATATTTTGTGGATAATGTGTATAAGTGTGTGGATAAAGTGTGGACGGTGTGTGGAGAATTATCGTTTAACGATAATTTTAACTAATGGTTATTAGTTTAATCCTGCCTTATTAGCCCCGATTCCCCTAATATCCGCCGAACGTAGAAAATGGCGGATTTTTTTACATGGTATATAGGGGGCGTTTTCAACCATTTTAGCCCATATACCAGGCACTTTTCGGTGTAGTACATCCACCCACACCTCACCCGCCGATTCTCCCACCATCCGTTCATAAAATTCACATATCCCAACCCCTAACTCAACGTCATTCCCACCCTACAACAAAAATCCCCTAATCATCTATAATTTTTACCTATAATCCATGATTATATCGAATGGCCTTGCCGAGAGCACCGAGGTACAGATTGTTTCTACCTCTTATATAGCCTCGCGGCGCTTGCTACTCGCGAATTAGCAACGCAATGGGGTCTGTAGCGTAAGCAATAGACCTATAGATACATTCACATTTATTGTGTTATAATCATCCTACCCTATAGTCTGTCGGTCAGCCAGAGTTGATTTGTCTTTTACCTTTTTGACTGCGCTCAAACGCCGCGAGGCTTAACTCGGAAGCAAGCTTCCTATATTGACAGATAAGTGGTGCTTATGGTATTATAGTCAACACATAATTCCCAATTAGGCGCAACCGAATAGCGTTATGCCCTCGTGGTTTGCGGAGCAACCATACCTGCAGCTGTCCTGATATATTAGGAGAAGAGTCAAAAAAGCCCTGAAATTAAGCCTATTTTAAAAATTCTGTCACCAAAGTGGTGACAAAAATATTTTTGTATGTACAAAGGAGGATTTAATGAAAGTAAAAGTGTGTGATGCAATTATGGGGAGCGGCAAGACTCAGGCCGCCATTGTCGAGATGGACAGATGCGTTGACAGGCGCTATATGTTTATCACTCCCTACCTGAACGAATGTGAACGTGTGTGCGCGGCATGTGAGAAGCGTGGGTTCCAGCAACCGCAGACAGCTGATGGCAGTAAGCTGGAGTCGCTGCACAGTCTGCTGAAATCCGGCATCAACATAGCAAGTACGCACGCCCTGTTCTATTATTATACAGAAGAGACCCGAGAGTTAATCAGGCAAGGGCATTATCACCTCATATTAGACGAGGTTGTAGATACGGTGAAATTGCTGGATATCAATAAGAAGGATGTGAAATCACTGTTAGCTTCGGATTTTATTGAGATTGATCCCGAGACTACGCAGGTTACTTGGAAAGACAAACGTTATAATGGGCAATGGCAAGAGCTGCGACAGCAAATAGAGCGAGGCTATGTGACATACAGCCAAGACAAGCTCCTCTTGTGGATGATGCCTATTGATGTATTCGAGGCTTTTGAGTCGGTGACTATTCTAACGTATATGTTCGAGGGGCAGTATCTGTACTGTTATTGTCAACTTAATGATATAGCCATTGACTACATAGGTGTGCAGCATGTCGATGGATTAAATTATGAATTTACTGATAAAAGAGTTGCGACGCGTATAACGCTGCCCACCATTCATTTATATAGCGGACATAAGTTGAATGCAATCGGCGACGACAGACTTGCCTTATCACATAGTTGGTTTAGTAAGTCCGATCCTAAGCTTATAAGGAAGTTAGCAAACAACACCGTCAACTTCTTCAGGCACAAATGTGATGCGCCCGCCAACTGCCGTTTCTGGTCGGCTCCGTCTGCTTTTAAAGATGCCCTGCGGAGGAAAAGCTTCCAAAGTCCGCAATCCTTTGTGCCGCACAATGCTCGCGCCGTCAATGCCTACCGTCACTGTTACGCTCTGGCCTACCTCATAAATATCTTCCCAAATCCCAAGATAGTATCTTACTTTAAGTCTTACGGTATTCAGTTTAATAATGATGCTCTTGCTACCTCAACTATGGTTCAATGGCTATGGCGCAGCAGGTTGCGCTGCGGACAGGAGATATGGCTGTATCTGCCAAGTAGTCGTATGCGTAAGCTGCTATATAAGTGGGTTAAAGACGTGACCGGGAATGTGGAATGTATTGAAGAATGGGAATAAAAAAGCCAGATAAGGCTCTCGAGCCCTATCCGGCTTATTGCAAAGCCTCCCCCCGTCAAATATCAGCGCAGTTCATCTTGGTATTGCTTTGCTTCCCTATCATTTGCAAGTATAAAATGTTTTTCTTCAATCTCTCTCCATGTGGGAGGATTGGTTTCATAGTCAAAATGGCACTCATTAGGTTTATACACTATCAGTTTCTTGCCTTTCTCCTTGTCAGGGTCAGCAAGAGGCAGTGCACTTAAGAGAGCCTTAGTGTATGGGTGTAACGGATGTTCAAACAGCTTTTCGCATTCGGCAAGTTCAACTATTACGCCCTTATGGATAACGGCTATCCTGTCGCATATAAACCGCATAACGCTTAAGTCATGAGCTATAAACAGATATGTAAGCCCCCGTTCACGCTGCAGTTTGCTCATCAGGTTCAGCACCTGAGCCCTTATTGATACGTCCAACGCGCTTATCGGTTCATCCGCAATTATAAATTCAGGCTCCATTATAAGCGCCCTTGCTATGCCTATGCGCTGCCTTTGTCCGCCGGAAAACTCATGCGGGAAGCGGCTTGCAAATTCAGGAAGCAGGCCAACATCCAGCAGTGATTCATCAACCAGCTCCGTACGCTGCTTTCTGGTCAGGTTCTTTCGTGTGCTGTATGTACCCTCCGCAATAATGTAATCGACCTTAGCGCGTTCGTTAAGGCTTGCCATAGGATCCTGGAATATCATCTGAATTTCGGATATAACCTTCTTGTCGAGTTCAGGAGATATTTTTCCGTTTATACGCTCGCCTTTATATGTTATTGTTCCGTCGCTGGTTGGATGGATTCTCATTATGGCGCGGCCTATCGTTGTTTTGCCTGAACCTGATTCGCCAACCAAGCCAAATGTTTCTCCTTTATATATGTCGAAGTTTACTCCTTTTACAGCCTTAAAAGGGTTACGTTTTGAGCCGAATGTGACCTCCAAGTCTCTTACACTCAAAAGAACTTCTTTTTTATTCTTTATAGCTTCCATGTGTATGCTCCTTTCGGCTAAAGTTCTGCGCGCATCTGCTTAAGATGCTCGGGAGGTTCAACCTTGGGAGCCCTCGGATCAAGCAGCCATGTACGTGCTTTATGAGTAGGAGATACATCAAAATACGGCGGTTGTTCTTCGAAATCTATAGCCAAAGCCTGCGGATTTCTCGGCGCAAAGGCGTCACCTTTTATTTCATTAAATAGGTTAGGTGGCGTGCCCTTTATTGAATACAGGTCTTGCCCCTTTACTCCTAACTGCGGCAGGCTTGACAGTAGCGCCCATGTATACGGATGTCTCGGGTCATAGAACACTTCCCTTACCATTCCTGTTTCAACTATATCGCCGGCATACATCACGGCTACGCGGTCAGCTATGTTAGCTACAACGCCCAAGTCATGCGTTATGAATACAATCGTCAGCTTATATCTTTCTTTCAGTTCCTTGAGCAATTCAAGTATTTGCGCCTGTATTGTAACATCAAGCGCAGTTGTGGGTTCATCACATATCAGTATCTTCGGACGGCAGGCAATGGCAATAGCTATTACCACCCTCTGCCTCATTCCGCCGGAGAATTCATGTGGGTATTGCTTATATCTGCGCTCCGGCTCTTCAATACCAACGTCCCGAAGTATTCCGTATACGGCTTCTTTCAAAGCCTTGCCTTTAAATCCCTGATGCAGTTCCAACGATTCGCCAATTTGCTTGCCTATTGTTTTAAGCGGGTTCAGGCTTGTCATGGGGTCTTGCATTATCATGCTTACTTCGCTGCCGCGTATCTTCAGCCATTCATTATCCTTTTTATAATTTGAAAGCACCTGCGGTTGGCCATCATCCATGCCATAATATATTATCTCGCCGGAAGATATAAAACCGTTGGGGTCAAGCAATCCTATAAAATTTTTATTCAGTACACTTTTGCCGCAGCCGGATTCTCCCACGATTGCGAGACTTTCGCCCTGATATACGTCCAAATTTATCCCACGTATTGCATGCAGCACTTTTCCGCGCAGATTGAACTTAACATTAAGGTCCTTTACGGACAATATAACCTTTTGATTCTGTTCCATAAAAGTCCTCCTTAGTTAATATGGTTTTTAGGATCGGCAGCATCGCTGAATGCATTGCCTACCACATAGAACGACACCGTAACGATTGAAAGAATAATCGTAGGATATATCAGCTGATACCTCAGCGTCGGGCTCATCATAAGCTTTCTGCCAACGTTTATCAAGTTGCCAAGGCTTGGTACCTCCGCCGGCAAGCCAAGACCTATATAGGTTATAAATACTTCGCTTGCTATTGCATCGGGTATAGATAATGCCATTCTGAGCATTATTACAGATACAAGGTACGGCAGCAGATTTCTGAATATTATTGTCAGCGTACCGGTGCCAAGGCAGCGTGATGCAAGATTGTATTCCCTGTCGCGGATAATGATAATCTGGTTGCGTATGAAACGCGCCATACCTATCCATCTGGTAAGGCTCATGGCCAGCAGCAATGTTCCCACGGATGGCTTCATCATATATGATACAAGTATCAGCACCAATGACGATGGCACGTTATCAAGGATATTGTAAAGTTCAGTAAATATAACATCGGTCTGCCGGACATAGCCCCACAGCACGCCTGCCGCTATGCCGATTATAGCTTCTATACATGCAACAGCTACACCAATAAGCAACGAAGTTCTGGTCGCGCCCCATAGCCTTGACCACAGGTCTTGCCCAAGCTCGTTTGTGCCGAGAATGAACTTGAACAGCTTACCGTTTTCAAGTGTGACCTCAGTACCTGGTTCAAGGTTTCTGAATATCGCGCCTGATTTAGGGTCTATATTCGATTGGAAAGAATCAAGCTGATTAGGCAAATACGGCTGTATAAACGTGAATATAAGTATGCCAAGCACTATGCAAACCAACGCCATGGCCAGCGTATTCTTTCTGAACGCACGAAACGTGCTGCGCCAGTATGAATAGTTGGAATAGCCTGTTCGTTCTACCGCGTTTTCATCAAATGGAACCAGTTTGAACGCTTCTTCATCGCTAAGCTTAGTGCATATTGCTTCACTTACGCTGTTTTCCAGCTGACCGACACGAGGGTTCTTAAATCTCATTCCCATATGTTCACCTTGCTCCTTTTCTGCCTGCGAAGCTTATGCGCGGATCAAGCAGTGTCATCATTATGTCACCGACTATTAACCCGATTATACCAACCGAGGCGAACAGAATGACTATTGCCTGAACCATGCTGTTATCCTGCCTTTTTACCACGTCCACAAGCAATCCGCCCATGCCGGGCACGGAATAAAGCGATTCTATATAAATTGAGCCGACAACAGTGTTCAAAAACGTTGTGGGCAAATACTGTCCCAGAGGTACAAAGGCATTCCTGAACACATGCTTGAACATTATCTTTCTTTCGGAAAAGCCCTTTATCTTTGCAAGCTTAACATAGTCCTTTGTGCTCTCATCAACCATATAGCGCCTGAGCCACATTGCATAATACGATATATTCGGAAGTGCCAGCGAGAATACAGGCAGTATCCATGTCTTTGCGTCAGTTTCTTTGAACATAAGCGGCAGATTTAGCAGCTCTGTACCATAAATTTGTATGAACAAAAAATACACCGCTGCCGGCACCGCCTGTATAAGAACAATAAAGCCTGTACCGATTTTATCAACGATTCTTCCCTTGTGCTGTGCCATTATCGTACCGAGCGGCAAGCCAATCATAAGCGCAACAAGCAGCGCCAGCACACCCAATTTAAGACTCAATGGGATCTTCGGTGCAAGCACTTCCGTTACAGGCACCTGATTACGATAAACATATGATATACCGAGACTGCCTTTTGTCACCACATTTTTCAGAAATATGAACAACTGCTCCGCTACTGGCTTATCCAAGCCCATTTGATGCAGACTGTTTTGTATCTGCTCAGGTGACATGTGGTCGTAATTAGGGAAATAGCCCGTTATGGGCATTTTGCGCATCAGCACAAATACTATTGACACTATGATTACAAGCGTTATGATAGAACGTGCTAAACGTTTACCGATGTATTTTACCATCTATCCTCCTGCATCCACGTCCGGATGCCCGCCTTTACACGTACACCCGGACGCAGTTCTTCATCCGTCTTTATGCCATCTTAGTAGAATAGAAAACTTCATTAAATCAATATTTGCCGTCGGTCCAATCCTTCAGGTTTGTCTCATATTCTTCCATAGAGATAAAGTGATCCTGCAAATGCATCCCCTTGTACATCAGCTTAGTGTAGCCGCATGCCGCATATGCGCCTTCGTAAATATTAAGCTTGGTAACCTGATAATTTGCAGGGCCAATATAGCAAGGCACAATCAGCGCATTGTTTATAAGGAGAGCCTCCGCCTTGGCAAAGTTTTCAAAACGTTTAGTAAGGTCCACGCCTTCCTGTATGCCGGCATCAACCAGCGCATAATACTCTTCCAGAATAGCACGCACTTCTTTGAAGTCGTCCGATGCTATAAACTCATCCGCATAATTGCCTATGCTATTAGTAGAAATAGCGGTAAAGTTGTTGCGGAACAGTTCATCGTCCAAAATGAGGTTCCACCTGTTATATGTGTTGCCGGCTTCCAAGCCAGTCTCGGCATTAGTAGAGCCGCCGAATGGGTCAGTCCATGTCTGCGGGTCAATATAGTCTGCGCCCCAGCGTACGCGCATGAAGCTGTACTTGCCGGCGCTTCTGGTTTCGGAGAGGAAGTTTTCGGAAGGACCTGCCCACAGTTCAAGCTTTACAAAGTCCGTACCGAGAGCCTTTTCAAGCTGCTGCTTAACTATTACGCACTCATTTTCATAGTTCTTGTCACCACTCTGGTAAGATATAAGCATCGTAACAGGGAATGTAACGCCCTTTGCGCTCAGTTCTTCCATTGCCTTTGCCTTGTATTCATTGGCCTTATCAGTGTTATAGAAGTTGGCGTCTATGCCGTCAAACGCTGGCATATCAGCAAAGTCTACGCCTTTATCGGTGTAGCATGAACCCGCCGGGGTTATGCTGTGCTGAATAAGTGACTTATAGCTTTCCTGGTCAACAGCACTCTGCACAACAAATTCCCTGTCCAGCGCACTCATTATCGCATGGCGGAAGTTGCTGTTCATAACGCAGCGCATCCAGTCTTCCGGTTTATACTCATCCGGATAAGTGGGGCGGAAATTGAACGCATAGAAGTAATGCCACATGGCGTCTTCCCTGCTCTTTGAAAGATAATTTATGTTGTTGGTCTTCCAATCATCCAGGATATCATTGCTTATCTTAGCAAAGTCTATTTCGTCACGCAGAACCATTGTCGGCGCAAGCGTTGCGGCTTCAGCGTTATATGTCTTTTCAATTCTGTCAAGATATACGCGATCTGCATCCCAGTTGTTGGTGTTCTTTACAAATGTTTGCTTGACCTGCGGCTCCCACTCGGTGAGTATAAACGCGCCGCAGCTGTATATTTTATCTATAGACGTGCCAAAGTCATTGCCGGTTTCAGTTACAAGCGAATCCACCAAAGGCCCATATACAGGCAGCCAGCACGCATATGCCAAACCGCCAAGGAAGTAAGGCGTGGGCCTTTCCAGCGTGTATTCCAGCGTATATGCATCGATTGCTTTTACGCCAACATCATCAAAGTTTGCCTCATTGCCCGCAGCAAGAGCATTGAAGTACGCCTCCGCTCCCTTTATCACCTTCACCTGGTCATAAGTACCAGAGTCCGTCTTTGGATCGCATACGAGTTTCAACCCGCTTACCCAGTCATTTGCTGTCACATCCGCTATTTCTTTGCCGGTGTTATCGTACCATTTCTGGCCCTGCCTGATTTTGAACGTCCATACCAGACCGTCATCGCTTGTGTTCCAAGATTCCGCCATAGCAGGAACTATGTTTGAATGGTTATCGAACTCTACAAGCCCATCCACCATGTTGCACGCCACGGCATGTTCAAGCTCTTTGCCGCTGGCAAGGTAGTTAAGTGTTGTATTCTCTACATCGTATAGCATGCGAAACACAACGGGTTCATCATTACTGCCGTTTCTGGGTTGGTCTGTGTTCTGCGAACAGCCGCAAATAATTGCGGAAATCATCAGAACTGCGATCAGAAGCGAGAAATATTTCTTCATAAGCGACTCCTTTTTCTTATATTTATTTTTTCTGCCATCTAATGTGGCAAATTATATATTATATAGTCACATACGCCCGATGATGGGCGCAAATCGCGTTCTTCGGTTTGTCTTGTTCTGTTAACGCTCCTGTCTATACCTTTTAGGTATGCAGGTCTACTTTGGTTCGTTTCTCGTTTGTTTGATAATGTATAACGGTAGGTCAAATCAATTTTGATCTGCCGCACCATATACATGGCTCTAATGATCTGATATCGGCCAGCAGGGTATTTCTTTATATATGCTTGGTTGTGCCGAAAAACAACCGCATACTCATTTAGTTGTCAATAACTCTACCATTGTCGACATAAAAAGTCAACCATCTAAATTTTCTCTGTCCAGTTATTAAAATATAAATAAGAAAGTACTATCTATATTCATTCATATTATGTGTATTAAGTACAAAAAAGCTGCCCGACGCCAATCGGACAGCTTTAGCGCAAACCTTATATGCTTTTTCTATGTCAGTCTATTATATCATACATCTTCATCAGCTCAATACGCTCTTTCGCGAGCTTAATCGACCCTGCCGCGCTGTTATCCGCGCTTGTCTGCTTCTCACCCGCGTAGTGCGCGATGCGCTGTACCCATGCGACTGGCAGTAAATACGGATGCTTTTTTAAGTATGGGTACCTTCGCTCGAGGTATTCTTTTTGGGGGAAGATTGAACTCAGTATACTGCTCCTCTCTCCTACTCGGCTGGCCTTCACAGCATTCAGTGTAACCGTGGATGAATGCAGGCGTGTATAGTCATTTGAGCCGTAGACTCCGCCGCAGAGTGTATCATGCAGCAGAGGTTCCACATCGATGGAAGCTTTCCACGGCGTGGGCAGATCAAATTCGATACCGAGATAGCCGCGTGCGATTTTGAATGCTGCTGCCGCAAATGTTGCCGCGTGGACACTGGCGCACTGGTCGTACAGCCTCTGCCAGTCTATTTGCTCATGATATTCCTGCGCCCACAGGCCGATGTCGCAGAACTGCCGCAAGCCAATGCCACAGCTTACAAAATGCTTATAGGCATGTAATATCAAATATAGCAAATGCTCATGAGGCGGCATGGCCAAGAATCCATCCACCTCTATAGGCTGAATGTTCTCAAAGAAATGATTCAGTTCGTCATGGGCATCTTCTGATGAATCAAACAGGTGACGATGCATCTCAATATATAGCGGGCTGCCTTCCTTCAGGTAAGAAATCTCGTCCGACGTGGACAGTTCGTCTGCAGGAGTATCGGTGGACAAGCCCTCTGTAAGCAACCGTTCGTGACAAGTCAGGAACTCACTATCCTGCACATATATATCATCATCCGCGCTGATGCGGTGATCTTTCAGCGGATACAAGCGACTGCATAGCGCGCCCTTCACCAAGACCGGATGTAATCCTGCCACGCGAAGTCTTTTGTATAACTCTGCAAATTCAGCCGATCGGACGACTTGGTTTAGTACCTGACTTATGACCTGCTGCTTAACAGCGGCAAACAGGGCGGCATTCTCCCTGGCAGCATCAGCCTGCCTAACTGCTTCGAATATTATAGGCAGCAGCTTCTGCTGGTTGGACAGCGTGAATATTGCGGGCAAATCCACGGCATCAGTCGATATCTCTGTGCCTGATATGGCTGCTTTGGCTATGTTTAGGAATTGTGTTTCAGCTTTTGTTAGAGTCATGCTTTATAGTCTTTTCATTGTACTTTTCAATACCGTGAGCAATAAGCAGCGAAGTTGACCCGATAAACGCGCCAATCGTATTGCAGATCACATCATCGGTTTCAGCTACGCCTAATGCAAAGCGATACTGTATATATTCAATGCCCGCGCTGAGCAATAAGCCTGTTATCACCGTAAGGCCTATCCTCCGCCATCTCCCCCAGTTTTGTGGTAACGCGTTGGATAGCGTCAAGCCAAATGGGAAGAAAAGAAAGATGTTCATCAGGAGTTCGCGGTAAGCTTCGCTTTGCTTTCTCGCAGCTGCCAGCGATGCAAATGGTTTCAAAATAAGAGTACGCTCTCCGGTCGTACGACCCATTATGGTTATGCAAAATATTGCCATCATCATACCGCAAGCCAGTAGTGCATTAGCAATGTTCCATCTTTTACTATAAAGCTTCGTTCGTGCATATCCCCATATAGCAATGGCTATTGCCATTGCAATGATTACCCTGCTAAGAGGTTGTGTGTATATGAAGTGAAGCATTATTAATCAGCCTGCGGCTTGCGCGTAAGTTTGCACCATGCTTTATGCAGATAAGATGTCAGCAACGCCTTCGCATAGCGATATGTCCCTATGTCGCATAAGCTTGCCGCTACAAAAAATGCGGGGATTACAACAACACAGCTTATGGCTGCCCACAGAATTATTCGTGGGTATGTATCCAAAGAAACATGGGCAAATACAGCCTTAGATATAAGCGTAAACGCTATAAACATTCCAAGGTTCACCAGCCAGCGTCTATATGTTTTCCATGGACTGCGGTTGAGAATTTTTTTATTGGCGTAGATGATCATATCGTTAGTACGGTAAAGCAGTGCAGCTATTGTGCCAATTAGCACTCCATATATACCGCAGAAATAAACTCCTGCCAATGAAACGCCAACGTTAATAGCTGCTTCTAATACAGAATGCCATTGAGTCTGCTTAAAATGTCCAGCAAACTTGATTACCATATTAGATGACTCTCGACCATTATCCAGTAAATATACTGCAATAAACAGATGCGGTAGTATCGGGTCAATATAGTTAATGTCTTGTACACCTGCAGTATAAAGTTTGAGAAATGGTAGAATAAATATCCCGACTATACAATACAATGACGAAACCAATGCCATATTATAGATTTCAAAAGCGTCATGCATGCAAAGATACTTTTCATGTTGTTTATTGCAATAGGTCTGCCCCAAACAGTATTGAATGCTTCCATTGATTGTACCAACAGCCGTACTAGCCATATTAAAAAGTAATGTATACAGGCCATAAACACTAACTATTTTTAGACTTTCAAAAATCGATAGAATCATCATATCAGTGCTGTTGAAAATCATTGCAGATATCTGGTGGAGAAATGCAGAATTACGCTTGCTGAGCGCCTGCAAATCTGGCGCAACTCGTAAGTTTAGCCATGAATAACTTCTCCTGACGTATGCTACATAAACAAAGGATGTAAGTACAGAATACCCAAAATACATTGCCTGAATGACTATAACATTACATCCGGCACACAAAAGGATGATTTTGGTAACACTGATTAGAACGTTTATAATTGTTGAGATATTTGTTTCAGCATAGTTTCGACCATCGGCTTTTATAAGCATCAGATACTTTGCCTGTGTAAAATATCTGACAACGCCGCCTAGCCCACCAAGAATAGTTACAAGAAATACTGTTTGATATGAAAACGAAGAGTGAACAACTATAGGAAAGACAAAACCAACAATCAAAACACCCGCCAAATATACAAATCCAGTACGCCTATAATAATGCTGCATCGCTGCAAGTATCCTGTTGCTCTGTTCAGTATTATTAGAACCTATAGGACCATACAATGCCTGCAGTGCAGCATTCCCTACCCCGGCTTCCAGCAACGCAAAATAAGTGTAAATCTGAGAAACGGTGCTTAATAGGCCGTTAGCCTCGGAACCAAGGTTTAAAAGAACCAGTCTTGGAATAATAATTCCAAGCGCTATTGTAATTAATTGCCCTATAAAGCCGCTAAGTATGTTTTTAATGCCCTTATGCTTACTCATTACGATTTATAATCCCATGGAAATAGTTTTCATAAATGCACAATACTTCTCTTCATTATCGGTAATTCGATTTATGCCTGCATTTTGAGATAACATCCTGCAATAATTCGGATTATCCAGCAATTGCTTAAGTCCTCTATAGATTCCGTTTTCACTATTCTCTACTATTAATCCGCTCACACCATCCGTGATCTGCTCACGAATCCCAGATACATCTGTAGCCAGCACTGGTTTCCCTATCAGTTTTGCTTCTACAGTAACCGTAGGAAATCCTTCCCAGCCTGATGGCAAAACAAACAAATCACATGCAGACATATACTTGTATGGATTATCTGTAAGTCCATCTAAGAAAACACGGTCATCAAGTTTGTACTCCCCTATTCGTTCTCTTATGGCACCTAACTCAATTCCAGTACCAAGCACATGCCAAGAGAAAGCATAACCTTCATCTCTTAATTGAGCAAGAACATCCAAAAAGCGTAGGTATTTTTTTGGGGGGGTCATACGACCAACCGATAGTAAGACAGGTCGCATAGATGGAAACGCAAATGGCGCAGAGGCTTTTTCCCTAACCGTATCAGCATCAAAAAAATTATACATAGTATACGTCTTTGATTCTAATATCGGATACATTGTTATAAAAGACTCGCGTGCACTATCAGCAACACAGAATATAGCACTCATTTGCCTGTATAGTGGCAAGTACTTATCTAGTGCTGTTGTATTCTCCATGTTTTCTACATCCGTATGAATCCACTGCAAATATTTTTTTGCGCGAATATGTTTCAATAAAAACTCAGGAGATTCTGTTTCAAGGTAATTGATTGCAACATCGTAACTGCGTTTCTTGTAATGCTGTGCAGCTATATGTTCGGCAAATCTCCGATACCCTACAGCTTTCGAAAAAAGCAGCTTTAAACATTTTTTCAATTTGCGCCACAAATTATCTTCTTCTCTAATATCAGTAAGTGACGCATAGTACTTTTCAGTATACGATTTGCTGCATATAGCCGAAAAACTTATTCTCAGATCAAACTGTTCCCTAATCAACCCCCTCTCGTATGTTTCGAGCACCTCTACTTCATGACCGTGTTCCACCAGACATTTTGTAAATGGAACAAGAACTTTTTCTGCTCCGCCATAAATCAACTGAGGTATTTGAATCAGAATTTTCATTTAATTCGCTCTAGTACCCACGGTTCTATTTCATATGATTTAACATCATGCTTTGTTATCCGCTTTTCTTCCGGATATGGTTCCGCATAGTGTGGTCCATACCGATGAATAAGATCTTCTTTATAGCCAGAGATAGTCATAAATTTTGTATCTTCGAACGGAAGAAGCTGTGGATTCATATGCCAATCTCGCTCAGTAATGTCTGTATCATATCCACTTACACCTGTATATGGATTTGCCGTAAGAGTATTGCACATAATTCCAACATGTGTTGTCGTAAGGCCATCATACCTGCAAAGGACTTTTTCCATCAAGTTACCAAGCCGTACTTTCCCTAATCTTGAAAGCTGCGCAATCGTAAGCTTTGTTCTCCACGAAGTCGGAATAACTGCACCAGACAGTACACTCAATGAGAGGTTGAGCAATTCCATCTCAATGCGCTGCTTATGTCGCTGCCAATCTCCATCTGGGATAGAATGCAGTTTATTAATATCAATAAATACAGGAACCTTCGATCCGTCGGAAGAAACAATATATGCCCCTTTAATTTGCAGTTTATTCATTTTGCTATACCAATTTTCAGTATTATCAAACGTCATCATCCGATAGCATTTTTCGTAATCTCGCTCAACAATACACTCCAATTTCTCAAAATCCTCAGGGAACATTACAATATCAACATCATCATCCCACGGAATAAAGCCACCATAGTTTACCGCACCTAAAAGTGTACCCGCATAGAGATAATACTTTAAGCCATTTTCCCGACAGATTCTGTCTATGTCTTTCATAGCAGACAGAAGAACTTTATGCAACAGTTCGTTGCCATAGGCATTTGTCATTTTATTTTCTCTTTCTCGCGCTCCAAATCTGCTCAGTATACCGATATATTCTAAATGGCAAAAACGTACTGAAAACAGACGTGCCTGCTCGGCGCAGGTTAGATTGCACCTTCTATAATCATTGTAATTATGCCGTATCTTTGGCTATACTTCGTTTTTATATAACGGAATAATTGCAGAAACAATAGCATTCTTACCTTGTTCTCTTATAGCCCCGCTTTCTGCGAATTGCACTTCGGTATACCGCAAACGGGAAATACTGTAAAAAAAGCAGTCTAGTAGTTTGTTTTATGCCATGATTATAGCTTTTTTTTAACAACTTATAATGTGCTGTAAGGCAGTTTTTTAACTCGTCTACCCAAGCTGGATTATATACCTCGGCAAGCGCGATTTCCGTCAAAGACCACATAATACTGCTACACAGCCGTTCAGCAGCACAATGTTCCAATTCTGGGTAATGCATTTTGATCCATTCAAGATTCTGCTCGCAATGCCTATACCATGCCAACTTTGCATCTGAGAACGAGGCGGTCGTAATGCTCTCAGCGCGGCAACGATAGTTATAGACTATTTCATTTGTTTGAACTACTATATTACATCGTTCTAAGAGAGATAACACGATTGCTTCATCCTCATTGATTTCGCCAACTGGAAACTCAATTTCAGAGTGAATACTACGGCGATACAAACGCCCCCATGCCGCACATCCATTTTCAAAAAAAGCCTTCATCGCCTGTATTTGCGTCATGCTAACAATGTTCTCGGTGCCATTGAAATCTGACTTTAGTATTCTATTTGTCTTATCTTCTACTCGTTGCATCCCCCCTACGGCAATCTGAGCATCGTGCGATATTAGGAGTTGATATAAAATTTCAACGGCTTTTTTTTCTATCCAATCATCACTATCCACAAACATCAAATAGTCCCCTCTCGCCGCTCTCATTCCAACGTTTCGTGCATCAGATAAACCGCCGTTTGTTTTGTGAATTACTTTGATTCGCGTGTCCTTTTTTGCATATTCATCACAGATTACAGGACAGTTATCCGGCGAGCCATCATCCACAAGAATAATCTCTAGGTTTTGATGTGTCTGCACTAAAATTGAATCTATGCAACGGCATAGGTATTTCTCAACTTTATAAATCGGAACAACCACGCTTACCAAACTCATATTTCTACCACAACCAGTCATTTGAACTCGTTTACAGTAGCTTTCAGATTCATCGTTCATTAATAAACATGAACTTTTCTGCTTAACCATCGATTTTCCCATCTCTATCAAATACTTTATCTGTAATGCATTCTACACTACGAGTCATTTTTCCAGCCAATACGCCTATCCACTTTTCAATGGATAAAGTGGAGAACAACTTTTGGCGTATAAGTTCAAGTAAGGCACTACCCGCAAATACTATTATCGCCATGCATAATAGTATTAAAACCAATACAGAGCTTTGGGCAAAACGATTCGGCTGTAATAGCTGTTGCCATATGAATTTCCTAATCTCAGGCTGGTCATGGATAAGATAGACACCAAATGTCAATGATGACAGCAGCGGTATATAAGCTTTAATTCTTTGGCTTTTGATTCTAACTCCTGTAAAAAATAAAAACAAGAATATTGAGGCGCATACCATGGTTATAGAATTATAAGCTGAAAAAGCTGATACGCCCATTGCCTTGCCCAAAAACCGAATGGTAGCCCAGCTAATCATATACTTCCATAATGTTACAAACGTGCATGTCAATGTATACAGTAAAAACCACCGATGTTTTTTGGGGGGGGGTAAAGCCTTATATAAGCAGCTACCATATACAAGAACGAGAAAAATAGGGGATTACTACTATTTACACAAGTAAATTCTCTCCAGAAAATTAAATTTTGCAAGACAATATAAACTAAAAAGAATACCGTCAAAAATACAGCAAATTGCCTTTTACTCATAGCTTTTATTGCCGCATTTAAAATAGGCACTAAGCAATACATCAGAAGATAAGATGTGACAAACCAATAGCGCTGTTGTGTAAAAGGCAATAGTGCCTTAATAAATCCCCTTACCTCAAAAGGTATTATTCCACAAACACACAAGAGAGCATACAATAAGCTCGACCAGAAGAACGCTTTCACCCATAGGGAAATGGCTTTCTTTATGCTGAATTCATGCGTGCAAAGAAAATACCCGCTTATTAAAACGAAGCAATTTACATGCACCATCAAAAATGTATACATCGCATTTATCAGAAAATAGTTTGCGCTGTATTCTGTTATGGTTTCCAAAACTTGTCCATGACAAATCGAATGTCCCAGCACTATTAGGAACATACATATAATTCTCAGAACATCCAATGCAATATTGCGTACAGTCGATTTTTCTGTTATTTTGTTATTGATGCAAATAGTTTCTCCCATCGTTCTATAATCCCCTCCTCATTAAACTTCTCACTATCTATTATAGACGCAGCAGCAAAGCTTTTTCTTTTTGAAGCATCTCCTATCAAATCACAAATTCTTTCTGCCATGGCTTCTGCATCTCCGCTTTCTACAAGATAGCCATTCACCCCATCTCTCACTATTTCTGCAGGGCCAGTCATAATATCAAAGCTGATAATAGGCAAGCCATACGATTTTGCTTCAAGTAATACCATTGGAAGTCCCTCCATCTCTGAGGTCATAACATATATTGATGCTTTTCGGTACATGTCCTCCATGTCCTTTATCGTACCTAAAAGAGCTATGTTATTTTGCATTCCACATTCCGTAATCTTTTCTTTCAAAAGAGCTTTTTCGGATCCATCACCGCATATATACCATTTCCAATCCGGGTATTTTTGAAACACAATTTTTCCTATCTCAGGGATCAGGTCAAACCGTTTCAACTTAGAAATATGCCCTACTGACAGAATCGTTTTTGATGATATTGAGTAGTTTACATCATGACGCTCCATAGGATTGCTTATTGTAACAATCGGACAACAATTAGCTATATTTTCTTTATAGTTCTGTCTATCTCTTGAAGTTAGCACAACAAGCGCATCACTATTTTTAGCCGCAAAGCGCCTAATATGCGGAAACCACTTTGAATTCCAGTTGTTATAATAATTAGAGTGTTCCCATGTGATGACCCTCGTCTTTAGTCCTAAGGCCGCAGGCACTCCGAATATAGCCATTCCCGTGTCCACATTAATCACAACATCAATATCGTTTTCTAGTAAGAATTTATGTATTGCACTGCGTTGAAACTTCTGTGGAAGCGGTAGACATGAAACAGTATTATTCATCGGGAAGAAACTAATGCCATCTCCCTGTAAGCTAAGAACAAAAACAGTATTATCTCCGCTCAATGCATTAGCAAGGAAGGCTGTCATGCGCTCAGTTCCGCCTTGTCGAGACATGTCCCCCTCTAGAAAAGCTATTTTCACAGTGATTCAAACATCCTTTCAACTGCTTGTACAGTTTGTTCTCTACTAAAGTATTTACCGCGAAGTACCGCTTGTTGCTTATAATGTATTAACAAAGCCGGATTAGAGAGTAGCTTCTTCATTCCTTGATAAATTCCATCTTCGCTGTTCTCTACTACCAACCCATATTCATCATGATCACCCAGTAACTCACGTGCCCCTGAACAGTCCGTACTCACAACCGGAGTACCGACAATCAACGCTTCTGTCACTGCGGTAGAGAAGCCCTCTCGTCGAGAAGAGCAAACGTATAAATCACACTTGGCTACATATTTATAAGGATTATCGCGAAATCCAATCATCTGAAATGTGTTTTCTACCCCAAGAGCCCGCGCTTGAGCTTCCAACTTTTTCCGTTCTTCCCCCATTCCAATCAGATAAATCGAATGCTTGAAACCTTCGTCTAATAACCTTCTGTGCGCATTTAAGAGTCGATCATATCCTTTGGGGGGTACTAACTTTGCAACAGAGCAAATACGTATTCCATTTCCCTGAAACATTGAGTCATTTATTTCTTCTTTTGACAGTTCAACTATCTTTTCGGTTTCATTTGTGTTATATAACACATCTATTGGTGTTTGCACTGGAAGCGAATTTGCAAACACTTGTCTTACAGATGCTGCTACTGCAATAAGACGATCATAAGTGTTATAAAGTTGAATGGCTTCTTGGGGATTCCGGAATCCTATTGCAGCTTGTGACGATGTCGGCATTTCAATGTGCAGCCACGCCACTTTCTTCACATTAGGATCATGACATCCTGCAATAATTCTTGAAGTTGGCCCCTCTAGATACGATACAAGTATATCGTAATCTTTTTTTACTATATGCTTATAAAGCTTCTCCGGAGAAAAGAACTTCATGAGCGTTGTGTTTCCCCGAAACTGTTTTTTGTATCCAGGTATATAATGAACATGAGAATGAAGATATTGGCGATTAACACCTACATCAAACAGCGTTTGTACTGTAACATCATATTCTTGCTGGTTCAGATTATTAGCCAAGTTCACTAATACGCGCTCTGCGCCGCCATGAGCCAAGTTTGGAATTAAAAACAGTACCCTCTTCATACATTATGCTCCTATATGCGAACTAAAATATTGCCAAAGCGAGATTTTTGAAAAGCAATTATCAAATACACTTTGAATCAGGTTGCCATATACAAAATACCCAGTATAGCCCAAGATGCACAACACCGTAAGTATTTGTTTATCTTTCCCGCTAATTTTCTTCAGTAGCCATGGGATAATTACAACTTGCGCCGGCAGAAAATAGTTTGCCAGTCTTGCAAAGTAATTAGCTGTGCCAAACAATCCAACGAACATAATCAGGGCGTTCAGCATAGCCATATTAAAGAGGATATTTTCCGTCCGAATCGAATCAACAAATAATCCTCTCCCATATATAAAAGCAAGCATAAGCGGCACAAAGCAAACTAACACTCTAAATACATTAACACCTTCTCCAACAAATGAACTCATGTCATAATTAGCTCCCATCATGGCTGTAATATCAACAATAGTCCCAATTATCTTATTCAGTCCTAGACCTATAGCAATAAACAGAGCCATAAACATATACGTCTTCCATGTAAGGGGTCTAAAATCCATGAAAAGAAGGAGCAAATACACTATGGCATACGGGTGAAATAGCGATGCTATAGCTACAAACAAAGTAAACAGAAGGTGTTTTCGTTTAAATAAATATTCCACTCCCACCAGGCATATTGCTGTAGCCATACATTGCTTAATTGCCGCAAATGCGAAAGTATAGAACCCGGTTGTAAACATTAAAAATACGGCTAGCGGGAAATTTTCAGTATGTTTTCGCACAAAGCTTACATAGCATACAGTTGTAACCATTGAGTAAAACATTAGGTAATCCTGTGTAGAGAAGCCCAGAGTTTTCATGATTGAGTTTAAATATGCAAAACCTATGCCCTGTGCAAACGTATAAGTATTCTCTTCGGCAAAATTCTTTAAAGTAGGTGTAAGCGATTCGTAGATGCCTATATATGTAATCGTATCATTATACCATGTACGTAGGCCACAGAATACCCCCAAAAGTATAACAAGCATCAGCGTTGTTATCTTATCATATCGCAACGTATTTATTTTTTTTAATTGCTTATCTCTATATGCTATTATAAGCGACAATAATAGTGCAGCAATAAGCAATTTCCACAGCTTTGTCAAGAGATGCCTCCATATTTTAAATACCGAGTCGATGCTTGTGCAATATCCTGTATATGCCGCCTGGCATCATTCCAACTATAACCGGTCTAAAGGCATACAAATACGCTTTAGCTGAAAGGCCAAGAACCTTTGCTGCTTTCAATCGAACATGGAATTCATTTATACGATACTTGAACTTTCTGCGCGCAAATGCATTGCGATCATCACGCATAGCATAAAGCTGTTCCATTATGTTTTGACCACGGAAGCCTGCGGCATACATCTTTATCCATAAATCGTAATCCTCTACCCGCAGGTATCTTTTATCTTCTGTATAGCCTCCAACAGATAAATAAGCTTCTCGTCTGACCATACATGGTGCATGGCAAAACGGAGTTCCAGCAATGAAATCATTCTTTTGCGGGAATTCTATTGGACGACTTTGCCCCCACACTCCACTTTCATCAAAATATGTCATTGCTGTACTTACAATAGCAATTTCTGAGTTGGAATCCAGGATAGCTACTTCTTTTTCAAAACGCGTAGGCATCGACATATCATCGCCATCCTGACGTGCTATATATTCCCCATCAGCGAATTCAAGGCAACGGTTAAGTGTATGGTTAAGCCCCATATTTCGCTCGTTTTTTATGAGATTAATTTTGTTAGAATATCTGGTTTGATACTGTTCAGCAATTTCATATGTGGTATCACTTGAACCATCATCGCACATAACCAGATTCCAGTCTGTGAAAGTTTGACTAAGCAGTGAATCAAGGGCTTCTGCCAATGTTCCTTCACAATTATAAATGCCCATAATTACAGTAATCTTCATTCTAATTTATAATGTTTCCCTCCGGTGCTATGATAATACTGTTTTCTGGCACGTCATGGGCAACAACAGCATTTACACCTATTTTGCTGTTAGATCCTATCTTCACATTCCCTATAATCTTTGCGCCAGCGCCAATCAATACATTGTCACCTATAATAGGTGCGCCGCCTTTGCCCTCTCCAATCGTAACCTGATGAAATATTGTACAATTAGAGCCAATTATTGCGTTATGAGATACTATAATCCCATATAAGCCATGCGGCAGATTGGGTGGTGTTTTAAATTGGGCGCCATACCCCAAATGAGTTCCCATACTTGCATTATTGAATGCATCGCAACGCTTAATGTAGAAGAGACGGCACATATTGAAAATTCTATAAAGCAGATGTCGCCCCCCCATTTCTGTATTGACAACTTTTTTACGTCTATTCCAGTATTTATCTGCATTATAATGTTGTATATTTGCCCGAATAAAACTTTCAACAACGTTCAGCTTTATTTCCTTTGTTGCCATATTGTTATCCCCTATTTATTCCAAGCTGTTTTATCGTCTCCGCAACAACCGCATCCTTACTGAATCTCTTTTTCATCCGCTCCCTGCCTCTGCGGCCCATCTCTGCTTGCCAGTTCTCCGGAAGCTCAACAAAGCGCTGCATAGCGTCATACAGCGCATCAGCATCCTTTGGCGGGCATAAATACCCGCTTGCGCCGTCCTCCACCGCCTCGCGGCAGCCGGGGATATCGCTGGTAATAAGCGGCCTGCCAGTTGCAGCAGTCTCAAGCAGTACGTTTGACATTCCCTCATGATAAGACGGCAAAACCACACAGCTTGCAGCACCATACAGCGACTTCATATCTGCTTGATAACCAAGGTACTCAATTATCCCGTCGTTTACCAGTTCATCTATCTTTTGTTTGTATGCTTCTTCAAGCATTCCGGCCATGCGGAACTCAACCCGATTGCCATACTTCTTCTTCATACGCTCCGCCGCCACAAAGAACTCATCTACACCTTTTTCCTTCATAATGCGTCCAACAAACAAAAAGCGCACCGTGCCATCATTTGGATATTCCTGATACGGATAATCGTTCAGGTTCACACCTGCGCCGTTTAGCACAACGTCTCTGCCTTGAGGCACAACGCCAGCGTTAACAAGCGCATCCCTATTAGCAGCGTTTTCAAAGAAAACGACCCTAACGCCTTTTAGTGATACCTTATACAGCATCAGTATGAACTTTCTAAGCAAGCCGCCGTTTTTTATTGCGCTGCCCAGTCCCGTGATGTTCACGGCATAGGGAATATGCGCCATGCGGCAGGCAAGTCCGCCGTAAATATTGGGCTTGATAGTGTAGGTCAGAACAAGGTCGGGCTTGACCTCTTTCAGAATCGCCCGGTATCGGTGAAAAAGCTTGCTGTCATGTTTGGGATTCATGCCCCGCCGGTCGATGGGCGTATCCAGAAAGCGGAAGCCAAGCTGCACAAGCTCCGAAACGAAGCCGCCATCCGGCAGAGAGATATATACCTCATACCCTGCACACTGGAGTGCCGCAAGCAGGTCCTTTCGGAAACGGTACAGGCCAACATCGTTGTTGGCAAGCACCAGAATACGCTTATTTGATTTTTCTCGCAGGGATTCCGACATAGGTTCCGCTCTCCTCAATATCCCGGATAATGACCGCACCAGCACCGATCGTACAGTGGTCGCAAATGTTTACGTTATTGCTAACGGTTGCTCCGATACCGACCCACGTGTGGTTTCAGACCGACACAGTTCCGCCAAGCTTCGCACCGACGGAAATGTGGGTAAAACCGCCGATGTGGTTGTCGTGCTCCACGACCGCCGAGGTATTGATGATGCAGTGCGCTCCAATATGGGCAGACGGATTGATTACAGCATTTGCCATAACGATGCTGCCCACGTCGATTTGTGTATCCATTGCAGAAATGACCGCAGACGGATGAATTGCCGTGTACCAACGTACACCGTCAAGCTGACGCGCAATCTTTTCACGGACGGCAGAATTTCCAATCCCTACCACGAAGGATGCCTCTATGTATTTAACATAATCCGCAACCTTTCCCAGCACGGGGATGCCTGTGATTTCTGGCAGGAGCGTCTCATTGTCGTCCAAAAATCCCAGCAGCGTATCTCCACTTCTGCGAATTATATCCGCTACGACTTTTCCGTGACCGCTGGCTCCAATCACAATGACCCGTTCATTCATGTGTCGATGCCCCTGTTCCCGTAAATGCTTCCATCGTCGCGCTGCCATCCGCATTGATTCCTTCTCTACCCAGCACGCAGCGAATTGTCATAATTATTATCTTCACATCCAGCGCGAAGCTGATGTTGTCTACATAGTCCACATCGTAGGCAAACCGTTCCTCCCACGACGCAAGGTTTCGCCCGTGCACCTGTGCCCAGCCGGTGAGCCCGGGGCGAACGTCATGGCGGTGATGCTGCTCTTCGTTATACAGCGGCAGGTACTTCACCAGCAACGGTCTTGGCCCCACGATGCTCATCTTTCCGCGGAAGATATCCCACAGCTCCGGCAGCTCGTCGATGCTCAGAGAGCGCAGCTTCTTCCCAAAGCCCGTCAGCCGATCCTTATCCGGCAGCAGATTGCCGTTTTCGTCCCGCGCATCGGTCATGCTGTGGAACTTATGCAGTTTGAACACCTTCTCATCCTTGCCCGGGCGCTCCTGCGTGAATATGACCGGACTGCCAAGCTTTATGCGCACCAATACAGCCGTTATGAGCAGCACCGGCGACAGTATTACCAATGCCGCACCGCTCAGCACTATATCCAGCAGTCGCTTTATGTATTTTTCATAGAATCCGGCCCTGTGCTGCATCAGAACATCTCCCGTATGGCAGCGCACACGCGGTCAACATCGTCCATGCTCATCTTCGTGTCGCTCGGCAAGCATACGCCGCGCGCAAACAAATCATCGCACACCGCTTCTTCATTAACCTTTACAAACGGCGCGGATGCAAACACGGGCTGCAGGTTCATCGGCTTCCAGAGATGCCTACCTTCCATGTCGTGCTCCGCAAGGTGCTTCAGCATATCTGTCGGTGTAATTCCACAGTCCCTGTTTATAAGCAAAGTCGAAAGCCAACGGTTCGGCTTTGCGCAGTCAAGCTGAGGCTGCATTGTCACAGGCAAACCTTTCAGCCCTTCACAGTACCTCTCATATATGGCGCGTTTCTGCTCCACGCGCAGCGGCAGCACCTTCATCTGTCCGCGGCCAATGCCTGCGGAAATGTTGCTCATGCGGTAGTTGTAGCCTATTTCCTCATGCTGATACCACGGCGCATTCTCGCGCGCCTGCGTGGCGAGCTTCAGCGCATGCTTAGCCTCGTCCTCGCGTTCGCACAGCAGCATGCCGCCGCCTGATGTGGTTATTATCTTGTTCCCATTAAATGACAGCGCGCCAAACCGGCCGAACGTGCCGCACTTCTGCCCATTGTATTCTGAACCGAGTGCCTCCGCAGCATCTTCAATAAGCGGTACGTCATGCTCGGCGCATATGGCGGCTATCTCATCAAGCTTTGCCGGATTACCGTAAAGATGCACTATCACGACAGCTTTTGGCTTGCCGTAAAGTTCAAACGCCTTCTTCAGCGCAAGCGGATCCATGTTCCATGTTTCGCGCTCGGAATCGATAAACACAGGCTTTGCGCCAAGGTATGCTATGGGGTTAGCCGAAGCTGAAAACGTAAGGCTTTGACAAAACACGGTATCACCTGCGCCGATGCCAAGCATTATCATTGCCAAATGTATTGCCGCCGTACCCGACGACAGCGCAACTGTATGCTCCGCACCAATATATTGCGCCATATCGGCTTCAAAGCCGTTCACGTTTTCACCCAGCGGCGCTATCCAGTTCTTATTGAATGCATCGTGAACGTATTCAAGCTCAAATCCTTCGTCCGACATATGCGGGCTGGCAAGCAAAAGTCGTCTACCCATTTCTTTCTCCTTCCCTGAAATGGCTTTCGTCTATCTCATTAGCATTTACGTTATTCACCCTCGCCCCTGTCTTTACGACCGCGCCTTTGCGGATTATCGTTCCGGCTTCAACGTGGCTGTAATCGCCAATCACCGCGCCATGCTCAACTATCGATGCGCTGGCGAGTATAACGCCCTTGCCTATCTTCACTGCGGGGCTGACTATGGTTTTCGCTTCAAAAATCGTTCCTGCGCCGGCCTCAACGGCTGGGCTGATTGTCGCCGTGGGGTGCTTCAGCACGGGCACGATAAAGCCTGCCGCCTGCAACTGCTCCGTCAACTTGCGGCGCAGCGCATTGTTGCCTATCGCCACGAACGCCATCGGATATTCATTAAGGTGCTTTTTGCAGTTGCCAAGCGTGTCCAGCACGCCCGGAAGATCCGTGTTATCATCAAGGAACGCTATCTTCTCAAACACGCCTATTGCTTCAGCGGTTTCGCGTACCACCTGCCCCTGTCCGCCTGCGCCGAGTATCAGCAGGTTCATATGCTTCGGCGCATTCTGCGGCTGTTCCACGCTCTCTGTTTTTGAGCACACAACGGATGCTAAATCAGCGCGGCAGTACTGTGCAAATCGCTTTACTATCACGTCCGGACGCTTGTTCTGCCCGAGATATGTACAAAGGCTGTACATATCCACGCCCGCTTCAAGCTTTTGCCGTATGAACGCATAGCGAAGCTCCATAGATGAAAGCTTGTCCGCAATATGATACCTTTCGTTCATAGTGCTGAGCAGCACTTGCATAAGCCTGAACGGCGGCAATGTTTCTTCACCGCTCATAATGAAGCTATCATTGCTATGATACAGGCCGATGTTATCCGCAATGAATTGCTTAACGCTCTGCGGCATGGGCAAATCGCGCGGCGCGTCCGATGGGATAAGCTCCACCGGGTCAGACGCCGTTCCGCCTTCCCCGCGCCCTGCAACGTTGCGTATATGCAGCACTCCCGTATCAATGTCTATATCCTGACGGCGCAGCGCAGTGACCTCGCCAAGCAGCAGACCCATATTCAGGCAGAGATACGCCGCTACCTTGCGCGGCTCAACGTTCTCCGTCAAGTGCCTGTTAATTATACTGCATTGTTTGTCCGTCAGCATTAAAAACTCCTATAAGTGCTGCAAAAGCCCGCGACATTTATTCCGCAGGTCAATGGAAGTTCTGTTTGTTCTGTGTGTTCACTTCGTGAAGGCTTGTTTAGATATGCCTTCGGCAACCGTAGTCATGAACTACAGCTGCTCGCTTTCTATTTTCCGGCGGCTTACTGCCCGCGTGCAATGGCGCGTCGAGCCAAGCTGTCGGTTTATGCGCCGAATGCCCTCATATGGCAAAGTATGTTTATTTGTGCATTTTGCACAATAGTTCATTCGGCGTTAAAGGCATATATCATGCCTTTTGCTGTCTTATTTTATCATACTTTATAAAATGTCTCAACCTTTTAAGTAAAGAAAATAAACATACTTATTCTTATCATAGTCTGATATCCTTAATTTTGGCTAAATTAAGAATATTCGAACATTTGTACTTTGTTATTTTTATAACTACCGTCTTTTTAGCAATCAAAAATCGCCCATTTTTCGGCACTTTTTGCCTTGTTCCATCCTGCATCCACCAGTGATACCATAGACTGGAAAGAAGAGCGCAGCGCAAAGACGATACTCGATACCGTGATACCCAAGTTGCATCCGGGCTGCATAATACTTTGCCACAACAATGGCTACAAGATAAAGGAATACCTGCCTACGCTCATTAAAACCGCACAGGAGCAAGGCTATGAGTTTGTGACGGTGAGCGAACTGCTCCTTACCGGAGACACCATGATAGATGTAAACGGCGTGCAGAAGTTGAAGTAGACAGCATACTGAAGGGTCAAATAATCAAAATTGACCCTTCACATTCATTTATTCTTCATCTTCATGATATTCCTTATATTCGCATGCGATGTAATCAATCTGTCGTGTTAGGATATAGCTTACATTACCAGGCTTTGGATCGCCAAGTCGCGTTATTGTTATCATATCATCTGTCACATTCATTGCCTTTCCCCATGGGCCTATTTCATTATTGCCTTTGAATGCGATCCATATCGGGTAATCATACTTTTTAGCGTATTCACAAACTGCCTTTATCATGCTCCCTCCTTCGTATATAAACTCGGGAGGTTTATCAGCTATCAATTTATTGGCTTTAATGAGTTTGTCCTCATACTCCCCATCGGCATCGATTCTAAAAATTTTATCAATGCCATGCACCGACAGTATTTCAAAATCACCATCTTCATCGAGCATATACATTGCGACTTCCTTTTCATTTAACGCGGCAACATAACCCACATTGCACCTTGTTGGGTCGCTTTCGTTTATATATACCGAAATCACTTTTCCATGTTCATAAGCCTGCTTTAGTATTTGGTACATGTCCTATCCCACGCCTTTCTTATATGCTTGGAATGCTTATCAATTCACTTTAGCTACATGTTCACTCAAAGCACCTAAACGTTATCTTTGCCTTGGTAATCACCTCTCCGATAGTTTTATCTTCTATCGGATATGAGCATACTTCTTCCGCCGATGCATATTCTTTGCTCGATTCATCATTGTGTTGCTCACATGCAGTCCATTTATTTTCGCCTATCATTCCGGCAAAGTAGAGTTTTCCATTGTATTCAAGCTCTACCTCCCCGCCTCTGCTGATATTGTCTACAAACTCATCTATGGTATCAAACGACTTTTCGTATGTCATCTATCCCCCGACAAAGCACAGCGCCGCATCAGCCATTTGATCGATTCGGCGCTGCAATCATTATTTCACAACTTCCTCTGCCCACTTTTTCAGTTCATCTGCGCCCGCATTTCGGCGGAAAACCATACCTTCAACAAGCTTTGCACCCTTGCAGCTGTTTGCAAGGTATTCATTGGTTTCGCCCATGCCGCTGCCGCCTGATGTGGCAAACGGAATTATTGTCTTGCCCGCAAGGTCGTAACCTTCAAGGAAGGTATTCACTATAGTGGGTGCGATGTACCACCATATGGGGAATCCCACGAATACTTCATCGTATTCACTCATGTTGCCAAGCTTTTTTGCCACAGCGGGACGGGACGACTTATCGTTCATTTCAATCGAACTTCTGGACTTTTTGTTCGTCCAGTCAAGATCTGCCTTGGCATATCTGATCACGGGCTCTATTTCAAAAAGATCCGCACCTATCGCCGCCGCCAAATTCTTGGCAAGGGATGCGGTAACTCCGCTGGCTGAAAAATATGCAACTAACTTTTTGCTCATATTACGCCTCCATCATTTTGTATTTACGATGAATATAGCCCAAGCAGACAATTTAGTCAAGCCGTGTTTTGCGAAGAATCGACGTTATTATTGCGCAAAAAACCGCCAAGAGATCGGCGGCTTCTGCGCATTGTTTAAGGAGAGGGTTTATTCTACGCTTTTTGCTATTGTCAGGAATTCTTCGTCTATGGGTCCGCTGTATTCGCTTATCTCATAGGTTTCAACGTTGCGGATCTTTGCGGCCGATTCAACACCGTAAAGCTCGGTAAGCTTGCCGCGCAGGCGGTCAGCCTCGGCCTGACTGCCTGCATGGTAACGTTCGCTCAGCATTGCCACCTGCTTTTCGCGCGGCCATTCTATGCGCTCGGTATGGTGCGGCCAATACATCCAGTCAAAATACTGGCATTCGTGGCAGCTTGCAAGCTTAACCTTCAGATCCATTCTTTCATCCGCCAGCGGCACAATAATGTCCGGCTGATGCGGATAGGGCTTCATGAAATCATCGCCCCAGAATAGTATGGCCGGAGTATCCTCAAGATACGGTGTATCCGGGCAAATTTTGGGCACCGTAAGCAGGAAAGACGCATCCTGAACCAGCAGGGAAACGTTCCTGTGGTCCGCATGGTAGTCATTGGTGCGGTTGGTCAGTATAACGTCCGGCGCAAACGTGCGAATATAGCGAATAAGGTGCTCGCGCGCTTCAAGGGTAACCTGAAGCTGCCCGTCCGGGTAATCCAGCACGTCGTAACGGCCGCCAAGCAGCCTTCCGCTCGCGGCAGCCTCGCTGCGGCGCTGGAGCTTGAGCTCTTCCCTTGTTACATCGGCATGATATGTGCCCGCACTTCCGTCCGTAACGGAAAGCAAACGCACCTGCCAGCCCTTGTCGCGCAGTTTGGAAAGCAGGCCGCCGCAATAGGTATCCGCATCGTCCGGATGGGCGCCTATGCTCAATATGCGCTTCTCTTTTTTCATATGATTACTCCTTTTTATTTGTCAATGCAAAATCGCAAATTATCGTAACGTCCGGATGCAGCTGCAAAAAACTTGCAGGGACATGCGGGTCAACTTCGCCAAACACGGTTTTTTCTATCGCGTCCCGCTTTGCCGGACCCGATGCCAGCAGCACTATCTTCTTCGCCTTCATTATTCCGGCCATGCCAAGCGTTATCGCTTTATACGGTACGGCGTCAAGCGATGTGAAATTTCGGCTGTTTGCTTGGCGTGTACTGTCGCTTAGCTTAACTATGTGCGTTGGCGCGCTGAGCGAAGTGCCGGGTTCATTGAAGCCAATGTGCCCGTTCAGGCCAATGCCAAGCACCTGTATATCAACAGGGCCTATCTGGTCATACAGCGCATCATAGCGCGCACATTCTTCGTCAAGATCTCCTGCCAAGCCGTTCGGCACATGCGTATTCGTCTTGTCTATATCCACATGGTCAAACAGATGCTCATTCATAAAATATCTGTAGCTTTCCGTGTTCGACCAGCTTATGCCAACGTATTCGTCAAGGTTTATGCTCTTTACTTTGGCAAAGGATACCTCATTGGACTTATATGCTTCAATAAGCTTATCATAAGTGCCTATGGGCGTGCTGCCCGTTGCCAGGCCCAGCACGCAGTCCGGCTTTGCCTTTATTTCGCTTATCAGCATATCGGCAGCCACGCGGCTAAGTTCATCGTAATTCTTTGTCTCAATCAGTTTCATATGTTAAAATCCCGTATCGTTGCTCAAAAGGCGCTTTATCGTTTCTTCTACTGCCAGGCAGCTCATGCCGTACAGGCTTGCATTCGTGCCCATTTTGGATAAGCATACCTGCAAATTAGGCTGCACGGAACGCGTAAGCCGCCTTTCAACATAACGCAGCACATTCTGATAGCAATCGGCAAGGTTGGTTATTATGTTGCCGCTAAGTATTATCCTGTCCGAGTTATATGCGCAGGAAATGTCACTCACAGCTATGGCTATATATTCACATATGTCGTTCATCAGCTTAATTATCCGCTCATCTCCGTTTGCGATGGCTTCATTTACGCCCGCAAGTGATGCGCATGCTGGATTTATTGACCGCGCATGCTCTATTACGGCGGATTCGCTTATCGTGTGCTCGAAGCAGCCTTTGAATTCGCACTTATCTCCCGAAAGGCCTTCAAGCTGCGAATTAAAATGGCCGATTTCGCCCGCGGCGTTACGGCTGCCGCGCAGCAGCATACCGTCCACCATTGCCGCGCTGCCAACGCCTGCCCAGCCAAACTTAACATACGCCATATTTGCCGTGCTTTCGCCCGCACAGGAAAGCAGATATTGTTCGCCAAGCAATGCCGCCTTGCAGTCGTTCTCAACTATTGCCGGCATGTCCAGCGCCCTTTCAAGTATTCCTACGCCGTCTATGTCCGCCCACTGCATCTGGCTTGACGCGGCAATGTAGCCATTCCTTAAAACATGACCCGATATGCTCATGCCGCAGCACGCAATCCTGTCCCGCGTTATGCCCGCATCTCTGCACATTTCGCCAAGCATTGCATTCAACTCATCTGCAACGGTTTCAAACGATGTGCCACTGACGGTTACCAGTTCACGATATGCTGCTTGCTTGGTCGCCATATCAACAAGCGTTACCTTGCTTACGTTCGGCATAGCGTCAACGCACAGGCAATACGCCGCATCTGCGCATATTTCAAGCAGCGTGCTCGGCCTTCCCGCAACGCCCGCCTGCGCAACGGAATGTTCGGATATAAGCCCTATGCGCTTTAATACGTTAACTATGCGCGTCATGCTGGTCGGGCTCAGCCCGGTACGCTTTGCAAGCGATGCACGTGAAATAGGCCCTTCCCGCTTGACCAGATCGAACACCAGCTTTAAATTATGAAATTTCAGGTCGGCTTGCGACTTTGGCGACGTCTGATACATTTCTTATTCCTCCGTTATATTACCGCTTCGCAAGCTTTTCCCTGTAAGCGGTCAGTTCCCTTTCGCTGCCGCGGACAAAATGCCCCGGGGCAATCTCCAGCCATATAGGCCGTTCATTTGCCGAATAGTTATGGCACGACGGATCGTATACAAGCACCTTTTTCTTCTGCTCAACATGCGGATTTGGTACCGGCACAGCGGAAAGCAAAACGCGCGTATACGGATGCAGCGGATGCTTGAACAGTTCCTCCGTCTCAGCAAGTTCAACTATAACGCCCTTGTGTATAACGGCTATTCTGTTGCATATGAAGCGCATAACGCTAAGATCGTGCGCTATGAACAGATACGTCAGCCCGCGTTCCTGCTGCAGCTTGCTCATAAGGTTCAGCACCTGTGCGCGTATGGATACATCCAGCGCGCTTATGGGCTCGTCCGCTATTATAAACTCAGGGTCCATAACAAGGCAGCGTGCTATGCCTATGCGCTGGCGCTGTCCGCCGGAAAATTCATGCGGGAAGCGGCTTGCAAATTCAGGCAGCAGGCCAACGTCCAGCAGCGCCTTTGCCACGCGTTCCTCTATCTCCTCGCGGCTCAGGTCATGCCTTATGTTGGTAAGCCCTTCGCTCACAATATAGTCAACCTTTGCGCGTTCGTTAAGGCTGGCCATAGGATCCTGGAATATCATTTGGATATTCTTTATCACCTCTCGGTCAGTCTCGTGATCTATCTGGCCTGATATACGCTTGCCATCGTATATCACTTCGCCCGCGGAAAGCTTGTTTATGCGTATTATGGCGCGGCCTATCGTGGTTTTGCCGGAGCCTGATTCACCAACCAGGCCAAACGTTTCGCCGCGATATACATCAAAGCTTACATCGTTTACGGCCTTGAACGCATTCTTGCCCTTGCCGAAGGTGACATCCATATTCCTCACGCTGAGAAGCGGCGTTTTTATCGCCACGTTTTCGTTACTCATCCATATCACCGCTTTCTATATTTTCAAGCTCCTTCAGCCGCTTCAGGCATTCGGGAGGGTCGATCTTTGGTGCGCGCGGATCAAGCAGCCAGGTGCGTGCCTTATGCGTGGGTGAAACCTCAAAATACGGCGGACGCACCATGTAGTCTATCTTCAGCGCCTGCGGATTACGCGGGGCGAATGCATCGCCGCGTATCACGCCGAAAAGTTTGGGCGGCGTACCCTTGATGGAGTAAAGCTCATGACCCTTTTCGCCAAGCTGCGGAAGGCTTGACATAAGCGCCCATGTATACGGATGCTTGGGATCGAAGAACACTTCTTCGCTCGTACCCACTTCAACTATGTCGCCGGCATACATAACGGCTATCCTGTCCGCCACGTTGGCTACCACGCCAAGGTCATGCGTGATGTATATCGTGGTCATGCCGTATTTGCGGCACAGATCCTTTATAAGCGAAAGTATCTGCGCCTGTATCGTAACATCAAGCGCGGTCGTGGGTTCATCGCATATCAGTATTTCCGGCGAACATGCAACAGCTATTGCTATTACCACCCTTTGCCTCATGCCGCCCGAAAACTCATGCGGATACTGCTTGTAACGCCTTTCAGGCTCCGATATGCCAACGTCCTTCAGTATGTTCAGCGTTTCCGCCTTGGCCTGAGCGTGGTTCATGCCGCGATTCAATATAAGTGCTTCGCTTATCTGCCAACCTATCGTTTTCAGCGGGTTAAGGCTGGTCATGGGGTCCTGCATTACCATGGCAATTTTCTTGCCGCGTATTTTCGCCCATTCCCGTTCCGTTTTGAACTTGGCCAGATCCATTCCTTCAAAAAGTATCTCGCCCTTATCTATGGTGCCGTTTTTGTCAAGTAGGCCTATGAAATTCTTGGTCAGCACCGACTTGCCTGAGCCGGACTCGCCAACTATGGCAAGGCTTTCGCCCTTATATACGTCCAAACTCACGCCGCGTATCGCGTGCAGGCTTTTTCCTCTCAGGCTGAAGCGCACACTAAGGTCTTTTACGGAAAGAATAACTTCTTTGTTCTGCAAATAGTTTTCCATGCTGCGCCTCCTTAAACGTGATTCTTAGGATCGGCCGCATCGCTGAACGCATTGCCGATGATATAGAACGCAATAGTTATAAACGCCACAACGGCTGCCGGGAACACAAGCTGATATCTCAACGTGCTGTCCATCATCAGTACGCGGCCGGCTTCAACCAGATTGCCCAGCGAAGCTTGGGATGTGGGTATACCAAGACCAATATAGGTAAGGAATACTTCGTCGCCTATGGCACCGGGAATCGCAAGCGACGTTTGCAGCATAATTACCGAAACCATCTGCGGCAGCAGGTTCTTTATAACTATCCTCAGCGTGCTGCTGCCAAGGCAGCGGGACGCCAGATTATAGTCCCTGTCGCGGAATATAACGACCTGATTGCGGATAAAGCGGGCCATGGCCATCCATCCAACCATGCACATGGATATGATTATGGTGGTCATGCTCGGGCGCAGTATGTAGCTTACAAGGATCAATATAAGCGTTTGCGGGATATTACTTATTACATTATATATCTCCGTCAGCGCTTTATCAAGACTCCTTACGTAACCCCATGCCATGCCTATTATAACGCCAAATATAAGATCGCTCAGCGCGACCACAAGGCCGATTATTATGGACGTGCGCGTGCCGGCCCATACCCTTGCCCAAAGGTCCTGACCTATTGCATTTGTTCCGAACCAGTATTCGCTGCACGGCGCAAGGTTGCGAAGGTGCATGCCGGTTTCGGGGTCATTGTTTATTGTAACGGGGTCATGCTGATTGGGCAGCAGCGGCTGAATGAAAGCGAAGGCAATTATCGCTATCAGCGCAACTATCAGTATGCGTGCAGCCCTATTGCGCCAAAAGTTTTTGAACGTGCTCGCCCAGTATGAATAGTTTGAATATGCCGTGCGCTCGGCATCCTGCTCGTTAAAGCCATGCAGTTCAAACCATTTGGGGTCTATTGCGGCTATCTGCTCGGCGGTATAATCCGCCGCATCATACATAGGCAGCTCTTTATCCGCCTGCTCCAGCGCAAGGCCTTCCTGTATGTGCTGATCCAGTTCGTCTATGCGGCGCATCTGCCTGTTGAAAAGGAGTTTTTTCTTCTTATCTGCCATTTTAACGGTCGTCTCCTTTCTTTACGAAGCTTATGCGCGGATCAATGAGCGCCATCAGCACGTCACCAAGGAACATTCCGGCAATGCCTATCGCGGCATATATAAGCACCAGCGCCTGAACCATTGTGTTATCCTGAAGCTGTATAACGTCTATCAGCAGGCTGCCGGTTCCGGGTATGGAATAAAGGTGCTCAATATATATTGAACCAATTATTGTTGAAAGCACCGAACCGGGCAGGAACTGCGCCATAGGCACGAATGCGTTTTTAAATACATGGCGGAACATTATTCTGCTCCCGCTCACGCCCTTTGCGCGCGCAAGCTTTACATAGTCCATGTTTATATTATCTATCATATAGCGGCGCATCCACATCGCGTATGAGCATATGCTCAGCAGCGATATGGAGAATATCGGCAGCACCCATGTGGCATAGTTGTTTTTGTCAAACAACAGCGATAGATTGAACCAGCTTGAAAAAAACAGCTGCAAAAACAGCATCAACACAGCCGTAGGGAGCGCCTCGACAATGGCAATGAACGCCGTGCCGAGCTTATCCGCAAATTTTCCTTTGAAACGCGCCATCACGGCGCCGAGAGGTATGCCTACTATAAGCGAGAATATCATTGATATAACACCTATTTTAAGCGAATAAGGTATTTTCTTTTCTAGTATTTTTACTATGGGGTAATTCGGGCGATATATCCAGGATTTACCAAGGTCGCCCTGAAACAGGCTTTTATAGAAATTGAACAGCTGGACATATATCGGCTGATCCAGCCCTTTTTCTGCCAGCATACTTGCGCGAACTTCTTCGCTAAGCTTATCGTACTCTGCACCGAAGTAGCCTTCCATCGGCATAAGGCGCAGCAATACGAATATCAGCGTTATTACGACGAACAGCGATATTATCGCACCCGCCGTGCGCTTGAGGATATATTCCAACATGGGGCATCATCCGCGTGCCGCTAAGGTGAGCAAGCAGCGGCTCCTTTCTAAGAATGGCGTAAAGCAGCGGGAGGCATGAGGCGAAAACACCCCACGCCCCCGCGATATGGTTTATGATTCGGTCTTATTCTGCCGCGGCAAGAGCAGCCTCGCGGTCAAGCTTCCACTGTGCAAACTGTTCCTGATAATCAGTCAGGCTCATGGCTTCCTTAAGGACATGCTTGCCCTTGTAGCGCCAGATGGACACGCCGAAGGAGGAATATTCGCCATCAAACACGGTCAGCTTGCTGGCAACGTAGCCGTTGGAGAATACACGGAACGGTATAACGATACCTTCGTTTATCAGCCACGCTTCGGCCTTGGCAAACAGTTCATAACGCTTGGCCAGGTCTACCTTCTCGGCGGTAGCTTCCTGAACCATCTTGTCGTATATCTGCTGCTGTGCGCCAACATAGTCGGCATCGTCTATAACGCCGTTGTCATAGTCTTCCTGAGTGTAAACATAACCGGTCAGGTACTCTTCCTGAGTGCACATGGAACGGTTGTTGTAGCTCCAGCTGAGACCCCAAGGATCGGCATAGGTCACAGGATCCGCAAAGTCAGGACCCCAACCTTCTTCCATAAGGCCATACTTGCCGGCGTTACGGACTTCGGAGTTGTAGTTGTTGGCAGGACCGGCAACGGGAACGATGTCGATATAGTCCTTACCAAGGAGCTCTTCGAGCTGCTGCTCGATTACCTGGGCAACCAGATCCTGGTTAGCCTGGTCTACGCGATAGTAATACGGGAACACGAGCGGGAAGGTCACGCCCTGCGCGCTCAGTTCGACCATGGCCTGTTCCTTGTACCGGAGAGCGGTTTCGGGCTGGAACCAGTTCTGTTCGGTAACGGCCTCAAGTTCGCCGGTCATGGTGTAATCCTTACCGTCTACTGCAACGAAGTTCGGAGGAGTGATGGTGTTCATCAGGTATTCTTCCGGGCTGTAAGGATCGTAGCAGCTCATGGCCTTAACGCGGTCTATACCATAAACAATGGAAAGACGGAAGGCGCGGTTGTTAACGGCGGTCTTAAACGCATCGTTGTCATAGGTTTCGTCCATATGGGGATCGAAATCGAAGAACCACCACATTGCATCGTAAGTGGGACGGTTCGGGCGGACGATATTCTGCTTTTCGGGATCGTTCATCCAGCTGTCCAGTATTTCTACGGGGATAGTGGCTTCGTCGATCTCGCCGCGCAGATACATTTCAGGCGCAAGTGCTTCGGCTTCGGCGTTGTACTTGCCGTAAACGGTCTTTATAGATACGTTCTCGGCATCCCAATAATTGTCGTTGCGCTCCATCACCAGTTCGTTCTGGGGTTCCCAGCTGGTGCAGTAGTATGCGCCGTTGTAAAGCAGGGTGTCGTTGGAAGTGCCGTAGTATTCGCCGCACTCTCCAACGAACTGCCTGTTGGCGGGCATGAAGGCAACATAGGTCATCATGGATAGGAAGTACGGGCAAGTGTCCTTCAGTGTGTACTGGAGGGTATGCTCGTCAAGGGCCTTTACGCCAACCTCTGCAAAGTCGGTCACGGTGCCGTCAAAGTATTCCTTGGCGTTCACTATAACGTTTGCAAGGGTATCCACGTTGTCGGATTCGTTGGCGGGGGTCAGTATCCACTCGGCGCCGAAAACGAAGTCGTCGGCGGTAACGTCGGCATATTCGTTCAGTTCGCAGTCATACCACTTCACGCCTTCGCGCAGATGGAATGTCCAGACAAGACCGTCGTCAGAGGTTTCCCAGCTGGTCGCAAGGCAGGGCTTCACAACGCCATACTGGTCATACTCTATCAGCGTGTCAACAAAGTTGGACGCGGGCTTGAAGTCTACGGTGGAGCTCGTCGCCAGATAGTTCAGCGTAGAGATCTCCGAAGGATACAGATAGCGGAAGGTAGCGTCCTCTACATAGGGGCTTTCCTCTGCCGGCTCACCGGATGTCTGAGGAGCATCGGTGTTAGCGGGTGTGTTGTTATCGTTTGTCTGCTTGGGTTCATCGGTATCGGCGGGAGTATTGGACTGGCAGCCAACTACGCCGAGGACCATCACCAGGCATAGCACGATAGCAAGAATCTTCTTCATCTTGGTTTTCCTCTCTGTTTTATAATATTTCTGCGAGAATCCCGCAAAACTTTAAATTCTCCTATAATGTGGTGCTTCACACGTTTCGCGTTTATTAACACCATGTTAATTAAGTTGTACAAAGCATATCACGCTCGTTAAATATTGTCAATACAGCGTGCAAACTCTTTTGCTGCCACTTTTATAACAGGGTGTGATTTTCTTCTTTCATATGGTATACTGTGTGCATAAAAAGAAAGGTTAAGGTTAGCTGTAAATGAAAGCTGCGGTATTTGACATAGGCGGAACATTCGTAAAGCATGGTATATATGAAGATGGTGTTCTGAAGGATGTGTCCTCCTTCCCCACCTGCGGACAAGATGGTGCGGATACATTGATTGAACGTATACGCAATGCATGTGGAAGCATTACCAATATTGATGCGATCGGCATATGTACCCGCGGGCAGGTTAACTGCTACACCGGCGAAATAATATACGATCCGCCTCACCTTATCCCCGGCTATACTGGTAAGAATCTGAAAACCGAATTCGGCGCGTTTGGCGTACCCGTAGCCGTGGAAAACGATGCTAACTGCATGGCCATTGCTGAATCAAACGCACTTAGCGCCGATGTCACAGCGGATGTGCTCTGCCTAACTTACGGCACATGCGTAGGCGGCGCGATAGTTCGCGGCGGCGCGATATATCATGGAACAAACTGGTCTGCCGGTGAATTTGGCATGATGTACATGAACGGCGAATACTACGAGAACATCGCAAGCGTCACCCGTCTGGTTGAACAGGCGAAGGCAATGGATGCCTCTCTTTGCGACGGACGCGTGATAACCGCTAATCTCGACCGCAGTGACGTACACGTCCTTGTTGACGGCTGGGCTAAACAGGTAGCCGAAGGCTTAGCCTCGCTTATGCACATATTCAACCCCGCCTGCATGATAATAGGCGGCGGCATAATGGAAGATGAGAATGTATTCAATATGGTCACGTCAAAGGTAAGCGAATTGACAGCGCCAGGTTTTGACGTAAATATACGCAGTGCCCGCTTTGGCAACAGCGCGGGACTTATTGGCGCGGGTATACTTGCGCAAAAGCTTATGAAATGACGTCCAAAGCTTTCGTTTTGAACCTGTGCAGCAGGCCGGTATAGCAATCCGTAAGCGCATTGCTTATAAATTCGCCGTCCCATTCAAGATAGTTCGTTGCTATCATGGTTGCTATGCCGTGAACATAAAGCCATGTTTCAAGGTGCAGCATATATGCTGTTTTCTCGTTAAGGCCCGTATTTTTGGATATAAGCTTAACTATTGCCTCCGTAACGTCCTTACCGCTGTCATCATTTATGTTTTCGGCCGACCTGTCCCGCATAAAAAGCAGCTTGAACAGCTCCTTTTCTTCGGTAGCGAAGCGTATATATGCCATGCCCATGGCCTTATACGGCTTTTCTTCGGCATGCGATGCGGCGCCTATGTATCCGCGGTATATCCTATCCGCCGCCTTTATGGTTTCCAGCCGGACCTCCTCCATGTTCTTGAACAGGCCAAATATAGGCTTTACCGAGCAGCCGAGCTCTCCCGCTAGCGACCTTGCCGTAAGGCTCTGCGGTCCTCCGCGCCGTATTATATTCAATGATGCCTCTATCAGCTGTTCTTTCGTGAACATAAACTTTGGCGGCATAATGCGTCTCCTTAATGCTTCAGCAATGTTGCGCAACAGCAGTTGCGTTTATTATACATATAACCCGGTCTTTGGTCAACAAAGTCCGGGCAATGTTTACTTATTCCTGCACATTGGCCTTCATCCAACGATTAAGCACCTTCATCTGCTCCGGAGTATGGAACCAATGCTCTCCTTTTTCCATTACTGTAAGCGTTGTTGCACAGGATTTCGAAAATCTTTCTATTGTCTCTCTCGGTGTCATGTTGTCTTTGCCGCCGTATATAATATCCGTCGGTTTATCCCATTTGTATGAATTTTTTCGCACCCAGCTAAGATAGTTCCAGTTGAGCGTTTCGCCGAAATCAGTTGGTATCTTTATGCGCTCGGCAAGTTCCTCTTCTGTGACCCCAGCCCATTCCATCATTGTACATATCAGCTTTTCCATGTCTACAATAGGCGATATGAACATTGCCTTATCTATCTTCTTATCCTGCAGCGCAAGCATGCTGAACCATGCGCCTATGCTCACAGCACAAACGTTGATTGAGCTATATCTTTCCGAAAGCAGCTCGTATGTCCTTTTTATCTCAGGCGCAGCCATCCACGGAAGCAGCTTTTCCTTGCTGTTTTTCCGATCACCATGCTCCGGCAGGTCTATCGCTATAACCTGATAGCCCTGTGGGCAGGCGTATTGCGCAAAATTATACGCTTCTTCCTTATAGCCCATCTTGCCATGTATATACAAAAACGCCTTGTCGCTTGGCTCGCCTGCTATTATTGCCGGTATATCGTTTATTTTCGTACGCTTTGCTTTTATCTCCGCCCTTGCGTTGGCCATATGCTTGCGCGCCACAAGCTCGCTCAATATAGCATCGCGGTCGTAATTACCGTTTGCGAAGCCCTTTATGTTCTTAGCTGCCATGCACAAACTTAGGCTGAACTCTGTAAGAATAGCGTTTATCTGCCAATCCGCATATGGGTTCGAATCCGTAACTATAAGCGTAGCCAAGCTGTTCACGACAAGCCACATGTCCCTAAAGTAGCAATCCGCCGTATCGGCATCCATCTTATATGTGCGCATCAGCGATTTTCTCAGTGCAGCTTTCGATTGCTCCATCGCCGCTATCGTGCTCGGTTTTTTCCCGTCTACCTTTGAAATGAACAGCGCCTTATAAAGCATCGGCTCGTCCTTAGCAAACTGAATATATTCTGACATGAACCCAAGAAACGGCACTGAATACTTCAACCCGTCCTCTATGTATTCATCAAACAGTTCCTTCGCGATTTCAAGCACGGCGCCGCGAAGCTTGTCTATCGAATAAAAATAATTGAACATAGGCCGGGTAGACATGCATCCCGTTTCAGCTATATCGCGTGCTGTGATTTTCTCTATTCCTTTTTCCCGCGTCAGTTCAAATGCTGCGTTAACAATATCTTCCCTTGAAAACTTGGTCTTAGGCGGCATGGTCTATCATCTCCTATTATGTTGCTCTTCGTATAGCTAATATCGCCAATTGTGTAACAATCGTTATTATATACTCAATTATTTGATCTGTCAAATCAAGACTCCCCTATATGCCCTTGAATTAAATCAAGAAACATATAGGGGACTCATCGGGAGCAAATTATGTTTAGGCGGCGCTTATGCTTTTACCGCCGGATCCATCGGGAAGAATATAACGTAGCACTCCGTCATCTCCCCAAGGAATAGGAATATGTTTTCGCCCATTTCAATATGGCGCTTGAATGTAAGATCCGGTATGAACAGCCTTCCGCAGGTGCGCTTAGGGCCTTTTAATGTGTATCCAACGTCGTTCGGTTCTGCATGCAGGGCATTTGCAGCCTCACAAAGGCCCGGCAGTTTCAGTCGCTTTTCAAGCTCGCCAAGGCTTTTCTCCGCATTTATATATACCAAATGGTCAGGATCCTGAAACCAGTTTATGTTCATATTAAAACCTCCGTAATAAAAATGCCGCCGGAAAATTCTCCAACGGCATAGATAAAAAGCTATCCTAATGCTGCTTCCGTGTCCAAATCCGCGTGGAGAAGCTTGCTCCGTGCAGGTCTTCTGGCTCGCGCATCATTGCTTTGCTTCGCCTTCCCGTAATAAACAGTGGCTTATTGAAGCATCGCTCGCGCATACAGCGGCGGGACCGCGCAGGCTTTTAACCTGCTTCCCTTTTAACCGATCGATTACCGATCAGACACGGAACATATTCATGTTCATATTTATTGTATCATTATGCGGCGCATATGTCAAACGCCGGCACTCTTTATGCCCCGGCGGCAGAAGTATATGGATATAGCCGTAGCAACGCACCAGCCTATCGGCCAAGCAAGCCATATTCCGGTAGAACCGAGCGCCGTGCCGGACAATACTACTGCAAGCGCTACCCTGAGCAAAAGGTCAGTAAACGTTGACGCCATAAACTGCTTCATCCGTCCCGAGCCGCGCAGCACACCATCCGCAACAAGTTTTGCAGATACCACAATATAGAACGGCGCAAGAATGCGGAGATATGTTACGGATGTTTTCAGCGCAAGCTCTGTCGGATTCTCCAGGAACAGCATCGAAAGCTTATCCCCAAAGAAGAAATACAGCGCAATCAGCGGAACTGACAGCATCCATACCATCTTTGTTCCGGCCCAGTATCCGCTCTTTACCCTATCGTATTTGCCTGCACCTATGTTTTGCGCCGTGAAGTTGGATACGCCGTTGCCAAGCGTTGTGAATGATGTTATAACAAGATTGTTCAGCTTAACGCCGGATGAATATCCCGCCATAACGGCAGTACCGAATGTGTTTATAACGCCCTGAATTATTATGTTGCCCACCGAAATAAAGCTTTGCTGCAGAACGCTCGGTATTGCTATTCTGGCTATTTTGCCCAGTATTTCACCGGAAAACAGCGGCGCGCGTTCCTCCGTTTCAACTGTTTTCAGCCTTGCAAAAACAAATACCAGCGCCAATATGCAACTAACGCCCTGGCATATGAAAGTTGCCCATGCAACACCGGCTACGCCCATCTTAAACGCCGTAACGAACAATATGTCCGCACCAATGTTGCTGAGCGACGATGCCGCAAGGAAGTAGAACGGCGTTTTGGAATCGCCAAGCGCGGAGAATATGCCCGTTGCAACATTATAGAAGAACACAAACGGAAGTCCGAAAATGTATATGCGGAGATACAGCGCCGAATCAGCCATTACCTCGGCGGGTGTATTGATGAGCAGCAGCATCTTTTCATCAAGCAGTAGCCCTGCCACCATAAGCACAGCGCACAGCACTCCGCTGGCAATAAACGTGGTAGAAACAGCCGTTTTCATGTCCTTCATGCGCTTTGCGCCGAAGAACTGCGCTATGACCACCGATCCGCCAATATTACAGCCGAACGCAAACGCGATGAATATAAGCGTTATTTCATAGCTGTTGCCAACGGCTGCAAGCGCATTTTCGCCTATGAACTTGCCCGCAACAAGGCTGTCTGCAATATTATAAAGCTGCTGGAATATTATGCTGCCAAACAGCGGCAGGCAAAACCTCCACAGTACCTTTTCGCTCTTTCCGACGGTAAGATCGTTATTCATAATTTTATCCCACCCCACAGTATTATTCATATGCAGCAATTCCTGCATAACTCACGAGCCAATATTATATTCCCTCACCTTATTTTTATCAAGGTGTCTTGCAATAAATAGTTGCGGCTATGTATAATATGGATACTATATGTTGATTGGGATGCGCAATGAAACGACTGACCATAGGCATTTTGGCCCATGTGGACTCCGGCAAAACGACCCTCGGCGAAGCCATGCTTTATGCAAGCGGCACGCTTAGAAGGCTTGGCCGCGTGGACCACGGCAATGCCTTTTTAGATACACACGCGCTTGAAAAGCAGCGCGGTATAACCATTTTTTCCAAGCAAGCGGAACTTAACTATTCCGGTTGCACTTTTACGTTGCTTGATACTCCCGGTCACGTTGACTTTTCTGCCGAAACCGAACGTGCGCTCGGCGCAATGGATTATGCCATACTGGTTATAAGCGCACCCGATGGGGTTCAGAGCCATACGGAAACGCTTTTTCGCCTGCTGAAACGCGCAGGCGTGCCTACATTTGTATTCGTGAACAAAACCGATATCTCATCAAAGTCCCGCTCTGAAATTTTAGCTGAATTAACTAAGCTTTCGGCAGGCTTCATTGATTTTTCAGCCGATAGGCCAATAAATGATTTTTACGAGGAGTTAGCCACCTGTTCCGAGGACATGCTGAACGAGTATCTGGCCGAAGGCATTATAAGCGATGAGAAGATCGCATCCGCCGTAAAAAGCCGCCTTGTGTTCCCCTGCTGCTTCGGTTCCGCGCTAAAGCTGAGCGGTGTAGACGGATTCCTTGATTGTATAGCACGCTATACTTTACCTATAACCGGAAACGCCAAATTCGGCGCGAAAGTATTCAAAATAGCAACCGATGCTCAGGGCGCGCGGCTTACATTTATTAAAGTTACATCCGGAAGCCTGAAGGTAAAATCAATTCTTTCGGGCACAGACGGCAGCAAAACATGGAATGAAAAAGCCGACCAACTCAGGATATATTCCGGCGCAAAGTTCAGAACCGTTGATGAAGCATTTGCCGGCAGCGTATGCGCCGTATGTGGGCTTACACGTGCAAAACCGGGCGACGGGCTGGGCATAGAGCCGCCCGCACCAAAGCCTATGCTTGAACCTGTGCTCACATACAGCGTCCAGCTTGGCAATGGACTTGACGCCGCAAAAGCACTCGCCGCATTAAAAAGGCTTGAGGATGAGGACCCCGAACTGCACATAATATGGGACGAACGGCTAAAGGAGATACACGTTCGCCTTATGGGCGAAATACAGCTTGAAGTGCTGCAAAGCCTTATGAAGAGCCGTTTCAATATGGATATATCCTTCAGCCAGGGCAGCATACTCTATAAGGAAACCATTGCAAACAAGGTTGAAGGCGTTGGCCATTATGAACCGCTGCGGCATTATGCAGAAGCGCATTTGATATTAGAACCGCTCAAGCGCGGCAGCGGGCTTGTTTTTGCGTCAAAATGTCCTGAAGACAAGCTGGATAAGAATTGGCAACGGCTTATACTTACGCACCTTATGGAAAAAACACATATTGGCGTACTCACCGGTTCACCTATAACTGATATGAAAATAACCCTTGTCTCCGGACGCTCGCATATTAAACATACCGAAGGCGGGGACTTTAGGCAGGCCACATATCGCGCCGTAAGGCAGGGACTTATGCAGGCGGAAAATGTACTGCTTGAGCCGTGGTACAAATTCAGCCTTACTATACCCGCCGAATATATAGGCCGCGCACTGAACGATATGCAGCTTATGTGCGCCGATTTCAGCGCACCCGAGCAAGGCGAGTCATCCGCCACCATACGTGGTTTTGCGCCCGTTTCTGCCATGCAGGGCTATTCTTCCCAGCTTGCGCTGTATACCCGCGGCATGGGCAAGCTCAGTCTTATCGGCAGCGAATATCGGGAATGCCATAACAGCGCGGAAGTAATAAGCCAAATTGGCTATGATGTCGAAGCAGATACATTCAACACGGCCGATTCCGTGTTTTGCAGCCACGGCGCTGGCCATACCGTAAAATGGGACAAAGTATTTGACAATATGCACCTGGAGCGTGCACTACGGCCGCAAGCCAAGCCTTACACCATATCCGATATACCGACATATCGCCCCCTATCCCGTGCGGACGAAGCGGAGCTTATCAGAATATACGAGCGTACATACGGCCCGATAAAGAACGACCCGCTTGCCGCATTCCGTAGAACTTCGTCTAAGCAATCCCAAAGCACAGCCGAACTTTGTCCCTTCCCCACCGGGCCGGACTATCTATTGGTAGACGGATACAACATAATATTCGCATGGGACGACCTTTCTGCCATTGCAAGGGATAATATGGACTTGGCGAGAAGCAAGCTGATAAATCTGATGTGCAACTATAAAGGCGTAAGGCAATGCGAATTGATACTTGTATTCGATGCATACCGCATAAAAGGGCATGTCGGCAGCATAGAAAAGGTGAATAACATAACCGTGGTATATACTAAAGAGGCCGAAACGGCCGATACATACATTGAAAAAGCCACGCACGAATTGAGCAGGAACTACCGAGTGGAAGTTGCAACCTCGGACCGAATGGAGCAAATAATCATTGCCGGCAACGGCGCGGCGCGGCTCAGTGCTAATGAGTTCAGAAAGCAGGTAGATGCAGCCGTAGCTGCAATGCGGGATTTGATGGAAGAATATGCGCTGCGTGAAAAACCATTGGCAAAGCTGGCACAAGGCCGCATAGTCGGTCTTGATGCGCCCGAAAAATAATAATCATCTACAAACAAAGACCCGATCGCTCGGGTCTTTGTTTGTACTGTTAAGTGCAAAAGGAACTATATGAGTAAGATTTAGGATTACTCTACTACCTTTATCTCCTTGTTCTTCTTGCCAAAGTGGGTCAAAGAAACAACTATGCCGCCACAGGCTATCAGCGCAATAACGTTGGGCAGAACCATAAGCTGATTGAACATATCGCTCAGTTCCCAAACCAGATCGTTGGAAGCAAGGGTTCCGAGGAATATGAACGCCAGAGAGATCACGTTGTAAACGGTTGTGGCGATCTTCTCACTCTTAGCATTCTTACCGAAGAGGTAAGCCACGTTGATCTTGCCGAACATATTCCAGCCGAGAACGGTGGAGAACGCGAAGAAGAACAGCGCTATGGCTATGAAGATGTTACCGCCAGCTTCACCAAGCAGAGTGCCGAAAGCAGTCTGTGCAAGGTTGGTTTTGTTGATAGCTTCGGGTATGGTGCCATCCGCCAGTATGCCGCCCTTGGTGTAAAGGGTGATAACAGCGGTCAGAGCAGTGATGGTCAGAACAACGAAAGTATCGATGAACACGCCGATCATGGCAACGGTACCCTGCTCATGCGGATCCTTAACATTAGCCTGCGCATGCGCATGAGGGGTGGAACCCATACCGGCTTCGTTGGAGAACAGACCACGCTTTGCGCCCTGAGAAACCGCCTTCTTTATGGCCGCACCAAACGCGCCGCCGATGATAGCCTGGGGAGCAAAGGCATACTTGAATATAAGGCCGAAAGCTTCGGGAACCTTGGTGATATTGGCGAAGAATATAATAAGACCGCCAAGGAGATAGAACGCAGCCATTACGGGAACGACCTTTTCGGTAACGGAAGCAAGGCGATCCATACCACCAAGGAATATGAAGCCCGCAACAACGACCAGCACTATACCTATTATCCAGGAAGGAATGCCAAAGGCAGTCTGAGCAGTGGAACCGATGGAGTTGGACTGAACCATGCAGCCGAAGAAGCCAAGGGCAAGTATGATGGCGATGGCGAAGAAGCCGGCCAGTATTTTGCCAAAGGTGCCCTTGAAGGCAGTGCGGATGTAGTAAACGGGACCGCCGTGTACTTCACCGTTTTCCTTAACAACGCGGGTCTTCTGGGCCAGAACAGCTTCAGCATAGATGGTGGCCATGCCAAGGAAGGCAATTATCCACATCCAGAATATTGCGCCGGGGCCGCCTACGAGGATGGCGCCGCTGGCACCGACTATGTTACCGGTACCAACCTGAGCCGCGATTGCGGTTGCCAGAGCCTGGAAAGAGCTCATGCCGCCGCCCTGCTTGCCGCCCTTGAGGGACAGCTTGCCGAACACGTTCTTCATGCCTTCGCCGAAGCAGCGAACCTGCACGAACTTGGTGCGGATAGAGAAGTACAGGCCGCAGCCTAAAAGCAGCACTACAAGTATGTAGTCAGACAGATACGCATTGATCGTCTGCACAATGGGGAGTAGAATGTCGTTCATGTTTGTGATATTCCTCCTAATGATTTACCAAGACAGATAAGAACACCCCTATTCTTTTTGCTCGGATTATCATCAGTTTACTAAATAAAAACCATCTTCTCAATGGTTTTTACGATTGAAAAAATAGATTAAAAAATTTATTCTGCGTTATAAAGACATGCAAACATAAATAATTTAACACAATTACGTCATATTTATCATAATTTCAGCCAATATTCAGTTTTGCGTTTTCCGTAATTTTCTTTGTATTTTCTCGAAAACAATAAAATAAATTTCTTTTGCTTTTTGTATGATGTTTAGTTCCTGTTAAGGAGTATAAAGGCATGCAAATGTCATTTTTACGTTTGGGGCATGTTTTGGATATAATAAAGATCCCCCCGCATAGCGGGGGGTATTTCAGTTTCGGGCATAGCCCTAA
>ENA-ORSI01000412-ORSI01000412.1-human-gut-metagenome-genome-assembly--contig:-NODE-412-length-46323-cov-4.730159_pt1 | contig 46323 bp, 33 predicted proteins | sample MGYA00242187_ERZ509154 | MGnify/ENA primary metagenome ERZ509154 (study PRJEB26280, sample SAMEA2338627) | human gut metagenome | biome: human gut; feature: human-associated habitat; material: faeces...
GCAGGCCCGCCCTTCCCGGCCTGCGGTTTTTATACGTTCCCAGGAACCCGCCCAGCAGGTTCCCTCCTGCCGCTAGAGACCAGTGCCTGTCAGCTCATGACCATCTGCCCCCGACAGATGCTCTCCATCGGCGTGAGACTGAAAAGCGGCCCTGCTACTTTTCACCTCCTAATCACTTTCTCCCCCTGTGTGACTCACTTTTTCATGATCACAGTGGCTCAATTTTTGGCAAGCGCGTGGCTTACTTTTTCTTTGACATTCACATCAGCGACAACCAATTTAGACAGATTGCTGCACCATGCACATGTGGTGAACACAAAACCGGGACACAATAAGGCCCCATTTGCTTTGTCAGCGGGAATTTTTGAAAGAGGCATGTACCATTATGTACTATGCCACTTTCAAAAATTCCCACTTTCGCGCATCTGGAACCTCCTTGCGCCCCGGGAACGAGTCGGAGGAAAGAAAACTGAAAAATGCCAACCGCCTGCCGGGCGTCCCGCCCCCCCGCACCTTTTCTGTCGAACACATGCTGTTCTATCGAAAATTCTCCATCCCTGTAGGGTGCCGCCCAACGGGCGTCCCGCCACCAGGCCGCCTAGTGGTCTGTATTCATTCGTTCGGCAATCACCTGATTCCTAAAAAATAAAAGAAAGCCCTTTAAAGATGGAAAATGATATTCCAGCTTTAAAGGGCTTTCCTGGTTATTTTACCAGATTATTAATATTAATAATTGGTAATATGATCGGTCTGAAATTTGGTTGTGATGTAACCAAGGTAACTTGACTTCTTAAGAATGGAAACATGATGGCAATCGCATTTTTTAGCATGCTTTCAACTGGAACATTCCCATCTGTCTCAAAATCAGCAGCTAATTTTACTTGCATTTGAGCAATTTCGGGAATATCAATATCACAACTTAATTCCACTGCCATTTTACTGTCAGATTGGACATTTTTATCCACATGAAATGCAACATTCATTTTAGTAGGTCGAACTGGTTCTTTTCCAGTTGCAGAGAACTTTATATCCTTGACATGCAAATGCTGCATCTGCAAACTGCTTAGCTGTTTTTCCTGAAAATCCATATTGTCTCCTTCTATGCGGCCTTTAAAATTTCATCTGTAGTATCTACTAAAATATCAACAGGCAAATCTGAATCCATCTCATTCCCATCATTTACGTCAGGATATTCCAAAACTAAAGCAATATCCTTCGTATCAGGAAAAATGGTATGATCTTTGAAATACTCGTCTGCCTTTTGCCCATCTATCACAGCAGGACCCGGTTCATCTACCCATTCAATGCCCAATTCCAAACAGCATTCTTTTAATAATGCGTTAAGATCACTGTTTTTCATTTCGACTGCCTCCTATCGAAACTTTTTCACTTCCCCAATATTTTTATTACTGCTCACAGCATATTGTCTTTGTTTCAAACAAACACGAAACCCAAGTTTATTAACCATGATTCTTTTAGGAAAAGAATAGGCCAAAATTTTTATTCCTTTCAATTTCTTGTAGAAATTGCATGCTAGGCATCGCAGTTTTACACCGCTATTGTCGCCATTAATAACAGGATGTCCTTCTTCTCCTTTTTCCAAAAATGGAAGAATTGTTCTTTCCATTTCAGCCATATTCTCTTCTATATCCAAGTCAAGAAATTCGTTATCATTACAAAAGATATTAGCTTGCAGAAGACACGGTTTTGTTACTTTATTCTTTTTCTTCGCAGCCTCATTTTCTGCCCACAATTCAGCATCTTCCCGCTTGGCAAAAAAATAGATTCCTGTACCAAGCCATTCAATATCTTTACTGCTTTCTATGAATCCCTCTTTTACTATAGCGTCAGCTTTTTGCTGTATTGTTCCATGATAGACTGTTTCTTTGAACATTGCTGGCTCCTGAAATCATGAAAAATGCTTATACTGTTCCATTTAATTATTCTAACAAAGTTCTCTCATTTTGTAAACTCCGAACAGGTATTCTTGAATCAATTGATAAAGTAAGTTGATATTTTAAAATTTTCCCTACTAAAAGACCTCTATACAGACTCTCGATAAGCAAATCGGCTCAACGACCCAAATCACCTAGCCACTTATCCACTTAACCACCTAATCACTATTATTAGGGCCCATCTGAAATCACCATTTTCAGCCCAACCAAGTCGCCACACCATACTTCCCCCATCCTATATAATCTTGGAAAGCAGCTGCCTGGCCACATTCCATTTAAAATCTCTCCAGGCAAATTGGCTGTTTTAATCCGACTGAAATTGGTCATTTTAACCCGACTCTACTTGGTCAAATTAACCCGACGCTAGGACCCTGGTGAAAATGGGGAATTTTCCATGATGACAATGGGGAAAAGTGGTTGATGAAGAACGCCTTTCTTTTATGCTGAACCTGTAATTATATCTCCGCCCTTTACAAGGGCGGGGGTATCCATGCGCCAGCATGGATGGTGGGTTAGCAGCCTTCAGGCTGCGTTTCCATTCAAAGGAATCCACTAGTGGATTTCCTCCTTCGGCGTGAGACGTGAGACGTGAGACGTTTAGCGTGAGGCGTTGTCCGTTCCCCGTCAATGTAGGGTGCCGCCCAACGGGCGGCCCGCACCAAGTCACGCCAGCGGCCCCATCCCCCCTTTAAGACGGCTCAGACGCTGATTCAGCCTGCCTTTTGCAATTTGCTCCCGAAATTCATTTCGGGAGCAAATTTTTATCTCTATATGCTATTGCAAGGAAAATTAGCAAGGCCGCAGTTCCCTAGGCTCTCATTCATTATTAGCAATAAAATGTAACAAATTAAATATCTTATCAATTCCCATTTTCTCGCCTTTTTCATTGATAAAGCAATATTCATGGTTTCCATACTTATCATCATAAAATTTAGCTGTAGTAATCTCGGAATTAAAAAAGAACAAACAAGTACCCAAATACTCCTTTTGATTTAAAGGATAGAAAAATTTTTCCTGTGCAATGACTTTATAACAAGCTGCAATCAAATTTGAAAGTGGAAATTCTTGTTTTTCTTTAATTTTATATAGCGTAGTTAATGGTTGTTGATTTTCAATAAAATACAGGTTATTTTCTACTGCCCTGAAACAATCTGCCTTTATCTTATTCTGTTCATCTATATGCTTCATGACAGCCCTATTATCATCCGTAATCAGGCTGGAAATTCTATTATTTTTTCCTTTATACGCTGAGGAAATTGCTGAAATCGTTTCGATTGCGGAACTTTGCAGTGCAATAATAAAATTCATCTCTGAAAAGACATCCAATCAATACAATAAACGCTATTACCAAATTCAGTCAAGTTCACTATAAAGTACAATACCCCTCCTTCCTTAATATAATTTTTGAGATCTGCGACGCTCACAGTTTCTTGTATGCTTTCTTTTGATAGTTCATCTTTTTTTACTTCGTGTCCTTTTATCTGAATATCAGCTCTTCCATATATGTTATCTTTCTTTCTCGATTCATCATTATATAAAGTGATAGACCCATCCCAAGATGGAGTTTTATCGTTACTTTTAATATCTGAAACATCAATTAGCCCTGTTGTAAGAAAAAGTTGCATTACTGCATGCACTGATAATTCTTCCACTCTTTCAGGAACCACTATATATACCTCCCATTTCATTTATGATTTTTAATTTTATAAATATCATTTGTCACATGAACCTCTGTTCGTTATCTATAGGATACCAAACTTTTTAGGAGAAAGCAAAAGCTCATGCAAAGCCAAATAACTAAAAAGAAACTGCCACCGCCCATCACAGCGGTGGCAGTTTTCCTTTTACCTTAATTCCAGCAGCTTAATTTAGTTAAATACATTTCTAACATCTGCAAATTCCTTTGGATCTTCGATTAACGAAAGCCACGGAGACAAATATTCCTTTTCCATTGCATCATCCAACTTAGACTTGTTTAGCTCATATGCAAGCTTTATACAATAATTTCGGATTATACCCTTATCGGATGCAGAAGCAGCAGTATCATCTTTTGAAATCTTCGTATCATCAAGCAGCTGATACATATTCCCAATTATCTTTATACGCTGCTCATTTGTGATTATAGAAGGATTCATCCGTATCGAATTTCTTATGATATCAAATGCCATTGATAAGTTGCGCGTTATATTCCATTCAATTTGTTTCACCATACATTGAATAATTGCTTCTTTGTCTTCATTGCTTAAAAGATTATATCGCCGACCTTCAACACTTATGGCAATATTATAACAGCGGCATAAATATTGAACAGCAGATTCATTGCTGGAATTGAGGATTTTCTTTAAAGTTCCATCAATGTTAAAAGATATATTAAACAAACGACTTATCCAGCTAAATAATCCATAATGGATAAATCCGGTTTCATTCATTAATTTTAGTATATCTTTTAGCCTCTCTTGAGTTTTTTCAGTCAATTCTTCACGCTTACAATCAGCAAGTAAAATCCACAAGCTTTCTTGCAACGGAAATATATCTTGAAATTCCAACCAAAATGTATTTTTCTTTTGCACACTGGACATAAACTTAAATAAAGCTTCAACTATGACTTCAATAACTTTCGATAACTTTGAGTCCAAAAATTGTTTTACTTTACCTTTTAAAAATAAGCTAAGTATTTCTTGAAGAAATTCATCATTGGTAGGAAAAGATTTTATATTATTTTTCCCAACAAACGCTTCAAACTCCATCTTAATGATTTTCTTTAATTCTTCTTTTACGGAAGCGTTATCTTTCAGGTCAGGGAAATCAAGACAATCAGATTTAAGCCATGGCTTAGGAATATCGATTTTGCCATTTTCCCAAATCAAGTTTTCCAATTGAAGGACTTGTTGGTTAGTTAATAAATTATGATAGAAACAATATAATAACCGTGATACATAGAATGGTTTCTCAACGTTATTCTGTGCGTTTATTACAATTTTTTCAATGTTAACGACCGGCTTCCCATCCCCATGCTTTCCTATCACATAAGATTCCGGAATATACTCAAATAAATCAGGAAAGTGCATCTTTTCTTCTTCATTCGTAATGACAGGAAATGATGCTATTTTTACCAGAAATGCATCCTGGTTAATCGGTTGATAACTCTTCATAAACCGATCAACAAGTTTATCACATTTTCTAAAACACAATTTGTCAGGAGAAGAATATACTGACTTTAGCAGGTCAAGCAATTTCTCCTGTTGCTCTCTGGAAACTTTTACACACAGTACAGCGAGAATGCTTGGCAGCACACTCGTTGTACAATATAAAAAAGAAAGATTTTTAAATTTCTCCTTAAAATTAATGATAGGTAATATGCTCTTTAAAATGTCAACATAAAATGCAAAGAGCTGATTAATCTTATTATCCTTGTTTTCGCAAATCGAGCATAATACTCCTCGATTAAAAATGGAATCCACCTTATCTTCTGAACCAGCTCTAACTAAAGTCAGCATGGAAAGTTCAGGATATTGAGCAGCTATATTTTTAGCAGCTATTTCGGCTAACTTATTTCCATTAACCATAAGGTTAATTCTAAAAGGAATTCCCGATTCTTCCCGAAAACGCAGGAATTGTAAAGATAACTCAGGAGTAGGATTTTTTCCAAAGCGTATCACTGTAGAAGATCTGCCAATATCAAATGAAGGAACTTTTTCTATTCTCGGCCTCTCATCTTCTAGTTTTAATAGTTCTTGATAATAATAGTTGTTGAATTCACGCCAGGATACCCTGTAATGAAAATGTTGAATATTTTGTTGTTCATCAGTAAAATCAGCTTGTTGCTTGTCTTCATCAGTTTTATTTTTTACATTACAAAGCTTACCTATTAAGCTTTGATTTAAATATTTATTTAACACCATTAATGCAGACTCAATAGAATAAAGGTAAGAGCGTTTTCTCTTGTCTTTTTCATATTTTATATATTTACGAAGTGTGAAAATAGATTCTTTTACAATTTTAAGAGCTGATTCATACTCCCCACATTCTGCCAAAAGTCCAGCTTTTCGTAGCACCCATATTTGTACACTGCTTGGAACATCCCATTCATATAATGCTTTTTTTAATTCTGCAAACTTATAGTTTGCCTGATAATAAAGGCATTGTTCCCAACAAATTTGATTTTGTTGATCATAGGATAAAATATCTTCATGTAATTTTATAAACGTGAAGGTCTGATTCCAATTTTCCCATTCACCAAGTTCTCTATAGGAGCGAAGCATCGATAACTTGATAGCTAAAATCTCTTTTGATACCTTATTTTCATGACGATTTAAAATAGTATTGTACAAGCCTAAAGCTTCATTATTTAATGGCATTAACAATCTATTTTGTAATGCATCATACTCAAATAAAAATTCGATTTCATCATCATCGTCCACATTTTCCTTCGGCTTACAATAATTAATAAAGCAGTTTGTTGCCGGAGTAAATAGAGTACTTTTTAAATAAGCAATAAGGGATCCAGGTAAAATAAAACTATAGAACGATTGTTCTACGACATTTTTTATTAACGGTATATAATCTTTCAGTTCTTTAGATTTTGAATCCGCGCTTGGCAACAGCGAATTTAAATCAATCGTATCTCTTTGATTATATTTCCTGTGTTCTTCTAATAAATAATTAAAAGTAGCATCATAAATTTCTTTAGAAGAATGCGTATCTTTGCCAAAAATCTGTGAAAGATCAACCGGAATGATATGATGTTTCTCCAGCCAGCCACATCTTGCCTCCGAAGGCAAGTGATGACATAAAAAGTATATTTTGGGAATATTATCATATCCTAAATTATCATGTATCCAGCCAATCCATTTTTCAAAATTGGGATCTTCACCAGAAAAACCGAGTAAACACATAGTATTCTCCAGCAAAGACTGTTGAACTGTATTTACAAAAGGTGCAAAATTTAAAGGATATCGCCGATAATCTTCTGACGCGATAATAAAAGGCCTGGTTGAAGGAAAGGATCCATGAAGTTTAACTATTTTGGTTTCGCCATTTCCACCAATTAAATCTTCTTTACTTAAAATGACCTTGAACTTTCTATCAGGAAGCTCGTCGGCCGCCCGTTCCAATAATGTATCATAATTTGTTGTAAAAATATCAGTCCATGGAAGTTCCAGCAGTTTTCTATAAGTTTCGTTGGGTATATAGTTATGATCCTGGATGGTATCTAATAAGATTTCATCTAATACTGAACGTCCGAATTTAATTTCCACATAATCCGCCAATTTTAAAGGGCTTATTGATTCAAAATTTTCTTTTTCATCTTCCCCTAATTTTTCAATGAACGCCTTCGCCAAATCAGACCATAAGGGCATATCAGGAACACTAGTATTTATTTTATCGGCATTACGCCCCATTCCGGCTCCAACAAAAAGAGCTGCATGATGCTCTTCCAAGTCATGACTAATTAACTTCAAATAGGGTTCAACATTACTCATAATAGTTCACGTTCTCCTGTATGTCCATTTATAATGCCCTCCAAAAAATTCATAATTTTCATATGGAGGGAATCAATTCTCCAAGCTCGTTTCTGTATATTAAAATATCTTTACTCATTATATCACGAGAAAACGTCCTTCTGTGGACAATCCGGTATATTGTTAGTATTTATGTCATTAAAGAAAAATGCCACCGCCCATCACAGTAATGGCATTTTTCCTTTTCAACCTCTCCAGAACAAATCCCTGATATCTCCCTTCTTCCTCGAACTCTCCAAATAAGGAACAACCCATTCAACACTATTATTGCAGCTTTCAGAATTAAACCCCACCTGATTTAATTATTTGGCCGTTTTCCCTCAACTTTCCATGGTTAAACTGTCCCATCACCTTAGCACAACTTAAATCATTGTACTTTCTTTATTCGCATTTCAATTTCAGTATCACTCTCGTTCCAAGGAGTAATATATTTCACTTTCACTAGACAATTCGCCAGTTTCCTATTATCAGGTGTATTGGGAAGTTTTACTAGCTTTCTTGCCTCACGTTGAGCCAACTTCTCAAAAGCAGGATTCTGATCTTTTAGCTGTTGGAAAATATCTTGGAAATCATTGGCTGTTAGCAATTCAGCATACTGGTACAATAACTTAATTCTTAGTTCTTGATTGACTTGATCAGCTTGATCAATTTGATTCCACATCTCATGAAATTGCTCTCTATCAATTTTTAACTTCAGCTCAATTATCTTTACTGCAATTTTTAAATCAATAGTACCTTCATCTATTGATGCAATCAATTTATTTTTATTTTCAGTACTGATTTCATCTTGACAAATCAAGTTTAAAATTAAATTTTGATATTCCAAAAGATAATCTACCAATTCACTGCCTTTAGAAATTTTGCTAAAGAACAAATCTTGATGAGCGATAATAAATTTAGCCACTATTTCTTCATCATCAAAATTATCATGCAGTAAATATAAGTTATCTAACGTAAATGGGATAACACCTTTTTCTAACAAAACTTTAACTTTATCCTTGGGAACTCCCTTAATAATATCTTCTGCATCTGTAAAGACTAAGCCAAGGTTTATTTTTTTCAACAAAGAAGCATCAACCAAATCTGACTTAATGAATTGAATAACGAATTTCAAATTATCATCTTCATTATCCAATTTGTCTAACTTTGCACAATTTACACCAACAAAAGAAACCAGATTTTTAGTGACTCCAAAGTATTTCCAGTAGACTAGAACATTATTCCAGGAAGCTGCGACTTTATTTTCTTCCAAGATAAGATCCCAAATTGCCTTTACGGAATCTTTATGTTTTTCCATCTGTTCAATATTACAATCTGCCAAATCGTTAAACTTTATTTTCTCCTCGTGCCTGATAACATCACAGCAAAGTTCCTTATTCTCAATAGTCTTAGTTAATAACCCAACCACCGCTTTATTACTTTCCTGGGTATTTTCTTTTGCTAGAGTAACTTTTCTTACGTATTCTTCAATATTCTCATCTATGTATTCCAGTACGGGGCCTATATCTGAAGCTAAGATTACCGTATAATTTTCTTTCAATGCTGCATTTTCCTTTTGTGGAAACTTCCAGGAAATAATCTGATTCAGCATATATGGATTCAGAAGATACATTCGTTGCTGTATGATATGATCTACCAGCTTTTCTCTGACCCCATTCAACTCGGTTTGGCTAAATTGAATTTGCAGCTGATCCATTAAATCAATCAATTTTTCTTCATCAACATCATGAAGCTTCTGTAAAATATCATGAGTTTCTCTAAAATACGTGCTTAATGAACCAGATTTATCCATGAGACAAAGATCATCAACATTAGCATCATCAATTAGTAACTTCAAGTAAAATATCTTACGCTGCTCTAATAACGAGGATTCAAAAATATAATTCCACATGTTCGGCCAATAATGTGCTAAATATTTTATAAAAAGAGCTTGTGATGAAGTATTCTCAACAAATTCATCTATAAAATTCCATCTGTTCTTATCATCTCTCCCCAATTGTTTCATAAATTCTTCAATCTTCTCTTTGTAGGATTCTACGTGCAGGAGCATTTCATTAAGTAAATCAAAATTATACACTGCCGGATAGTCAAAATCTCCAAGCTTTAATTTTTTAATGACTTGAGAGATTTTGGCCAATCTGTAGTTAAAAGGCAAAGATTCCCTATTCTTCACCGACAAAATGAAATTTCTATCGTCATAAGTTGTACTGTTTGCCTGGAAATAGTTGATATAAGAGGCATATGTCTCATCCAAATAACCATTACGCAGCAAAAATACCAACAGTTTATTTTCCTTGATTTTTTCAGGAAAAACATCATTTTCTTCACTGTCTAAAAGCTCTTTCATTGTCATATTACGGCATTTTTTTATTTTCTCACGTGTAACATTGATTTCAAGTTTAAGTTCTTCTATCTTTCCATCATACTTATAATGACGCTGCCATACTGGATAATACTTTTCAACTTTTTCATAAAGAGAATTTTGTGAAAGTTTACCTTGATAATAATGTATTTCACATCCATTAATATTTTTTAATTCCCTCAAATCAAAATTTGCATTCATGATCTCTTTAAAATCAAATGATGAAGAATCAGACGAGGTTTCATTATCTTTCCATGAGAAGACGTAAATCTCCGTAGCAATTCCCTTCCAATCTGTAAAATCAGCAAGCATTGCACTTTTAATCGCATTTACACTTTTCAACTCATCATTTTTTAAATTTTTAAATGTTACTTCTTCTTTTTCAAGCAAATCATTTAACTCTTGTATTTTTTTCTTAATGATTTTTTCTTTTTCTGAAAAGGCTTCCTTTACTATCCCTTTCTCATCCTGTAAATCGGAAAAGTCAGATGGATATATATTTTTAAATGCGATAATCGAAAACAATTTCTTTTTCTCTAAATACAATCCAGTCCTATTGATAATTTGATCTTTATAAATCTCATATTCATTAAAAATATTTTGAAGCACACGCATATCATCAATATACGGAGCAATATCATCAATAAAATCTTCATCAAAAAATTTTCCATAATTGCGCTCTGTTACCCATTGGCGAATCACTTCCCCTGAATTCGTAGCATTAATAATAGGAATCACCGGTAAAATAAATTCAAAGAATTTAGTACGGTCTTCTTTTTCAAAAATATCATCTTTAACAGCATACACAAACCGAATCGGCTGTTCTAAAACATCGCATTGGTTCAACATATTATTAAGAGACCTTAGGTGCACAAACAATCTGTTATTTTGCAGACGATCGAGGTCTTCAAAAAATATAGTAGTATATTGGGTACTCTCAAAAAAATAAATAATTTCATCCATATTTTTATCAAATACGGACTCTTCATCATTTCCTGTTTCTGCTTGAATTGAACCTTGAATGGTTACTCTTTTCAGATGAAAAGATATTACTATCCATTTTACTATTTTTTTTACTAAACAGATTCCTGCTAAAATAAGGCCAATAAAGGTAACAAAGGAAAATATGTTAATTAGATTTTTGCATAAAGCGGGAAAAATACGGTAATATCCATAATAAATTGATTTGGTTAAATAATTAAATTTTTGAGGCCAAAAAAAGTAAATACAGAAAAAGAGAAAAATAAATACACTCACAATATTAAAGAAAATGTCCTCATCTTTTACTATACGGATTCGATGAAAACGGCTTTGTGGTATTTTTAAAGGATCCACTTTATAAAAAAGTTGCTTTAAAATACTTTTTTCAATCTCATCAATATCGAGTCTGATAGTCTTATCTTCAGTAGAATTCTTATCTTGATTCTCCTGTAACTTATCGATAAAGCTTGCCAAAGATATGGTCAATGTATTTTTTCTTATGTTGTCATATTGTTTCAAAAAAGAAAGTAAAATACTGCTTTTACCGGCTCCATATGGCCCGGTTAATGCAATATTTTTAATTGAGGAATCATTAAAAGCCCAATTTAAAGCCTGAATATAGACATCATCCTGTGATAAAGTATTTATAGGGGCAAGATTATTATATTTGTTCTTGTAATCTTTTTTCATTTCATTTTGTTCAATTTCTTTCATAGCTTTTTTCAAGGCCATATTATCCCTCCTAGCTGTGCAATATTGTCATTGTACAATCTGTCCAATTAATATTTGATATTTTATAGCGATATGGAATTCTAATTCTTACAACTTCCAGAGCCATTGGTTCAAAATATAATAAGGACTACCGGTTTTATTTTCCTACTTGCCTAATTAAATTTATGTAAATATTATATCATAGCTAAAATTAGATCTGTGGGAAATCCTGTGTATTGTCAATATCCTTATTACAAAAAGAACCGCCACCGCTCATCCCAGCGGTGGCAGTCCCTTTTCCTCAATCTCTCCCAAACAAATCCCTGGTATAACCCTTCTCCTTCACATCATCCAAACAATAATCATACCGGTTGGCAATGATGCTGTGACTTGCGGCCTTGAATTTTGCCAAATCATTGACCACTACGCTGCCAAAGAAGGTCGTCCCCTCTTCTAGGGTGGGTTCATAGATGATGATTTGGGCTCCTTTGGCTTTGATTCGTTTCATTACGCTCTGAATAAAAATCGTTGGAACCTTTTCAAAAAAACAGCCCGGAATATTTCTATCCCAGGCTGCTTCTTTTAAATCTCTACAACATCCTTATGCATTTTGCAATCTTCTATAACCTTTGAAATGGCTAACGAAACTTTTTCGTCAATATAGGTACCATTTTTCTTCGTTTCAATAGATCTTACAAAAGCAACAACTTCATAGCGGATTCCTTCACCATCCAATTGATAGAAGTACCGCAGATTATCCTGGGGATTTTCATATCGCACTTCAAAATAATCAGTTTTCCACCAGGGAGCAGGAACATAAATATATCCCTTTTCTCCCGTAATAACCAATTCACCTTCTGATTTTGCAGCTTTGGCTACCTGTACAGTGGAAGTAGCATGGGGGTAGACGAAGTTTATCTTGGTATATCCGTCATATTTTTTTGCTTCGTCTAAGTAATGGGAAACAATCAATTTCTGGGAATAATCCGTTCCCAGTAACTGGAATACCGGAAGCATTGCTGTTGGGCCCCATGCTTCCATACTATTCCAGTGCCGGTTCAACTTTGCGCCAGGTTCACCCATACCATCCTTCAAACTGGTACAGGTCGCGTCTATAGAAACGATTCTACCAATACGACCGCTTTGAGCTACTAATAAAACACGTTCGTATGCTGTAGCATACGCAGTCTTAATAGCTTCCATCAGGATACAACCCTGCTTTTCAGCAAGAGAAAACAATTCCTGCGTATCTTTTACAGATTCCGTGATTGGAGCCTCACAGAGTACGTTTTTCTTCTTATTCAATGCTTTTTTTATTTGCTCATAGTGCTGCTCCGGCTTGGAAATGATATATACTGCATCTACCTTATCAAGAAAATCATCATATTGATCTGTCAAAAAAGGAATTTCTAAATTTTTGTCTGCCGCCTGTTTTTGGATGCTATCAAACTGGTTACGCTCCGTACAAATTCCGCCGAAATAGAGTCCATTGACAAATTTGCATTCATTAACAAATTTCCACCAAAAAGAAGTTTGCCCCATAATACCAATAGATAGTTCGTTTTCCTTAGCACGCAGCTGTGAACTAGAAATACCTTCCGTTCTGGGAAGATAAATAACATCACAATATTGCTTTAAATAATCAAATTTCCCTTTCCAATCAGAGCCAACAGTAAAAACATCAACACCATACCGTTTGATATCATCAATCTTCTGGCCTTCATATTCTTCTACGATGATTTTATCAGCTAAGCCAGTTGCCTTTACAGCAGCCATGCGTTCCATGAGAGATTGCTTGTTGTTGATTTTTCCTCGCGTCTTATCGTAGTCATCTGAGGTAACCCCTACAATAAGATAATCTCCTAACGCCTTAGCTCGTTCTAATAACCGTATATGGCCATAATGAAGTAAATCATACGTTCCATAGGTTATAACTGTTTTCACAATAGAATTTCCTCTCTATTTTAGATCAAATTTCTTTTCTGCAAATCTTCAAAAGCAGCAATTAACGTATCATAATCCTTCTTGGTCAGAGCCCCTAAATGTCCTACACGGAAAATACGATCTTTTAATTCTCCTCCATTGGGACAGATCCAAATATGATATTCATCTTTTAATCTTAAAAAAATATCATTGGCAGACGCCGTAACAGGATGTAAAGGCGTTACTGCATTAGACATAGATTCAGATACAAATTCAAAAGGAAGATCTTTGATTCGTTCTCTAAAATAATGGGCTAGAGCTGCAATTCGTTTTTGTTCTGCCTCTACACCACCATTCCTATCGATTTCCTCAAGGCGAGCATGGATTTGACGAAGGATACCTACTGCTGGAGTAAAAGGAGTTTGCCCCCGTTCAGCATTTTTTAGTGCATCTTTTAAATCAAAATACATACATGGACACTCGGTTTCTTCTACCCGTTTCACAGCTCTGGAGGACAGTACAATAATAGAAATACCAGGAGGGCAGGCCAAGGCTTTCTGAGAACCCGTAATCATTACATCTACATTCAATTTTTCCATGTCGAAAGGATCCGCCAAAAACGAACTGATGGAATCTGCAATCAGAAAAAGATTATTTTTCTTACAAAATTCGCTGATTAGATTCATATCATACAAAGTACCTGTAGATGTTTCGTCTATATTAACCAAAAATGCAGTATAACCTTTCCCATCAAAAGGTTTCAGCATTTTCTCTTTTAAGGCTTGCCCAATTTCTAACTTAATTTCAGTATATGGAATGTGATGCCGTTCACAAAGCAGAACAAATCGATGTCCAAAACTACCACCGTTAACGACCAGAACTTTATCCTTATCTGATAAAGTATTCATTACGGTCGCTTCCATTGCTGCCGTTCCAGAACCCGTAATGAATACCACTCGGGAATCAGCAGCTGCCTTGGAAAATTTTTTCATATACTGTTCATTTTCCAACATGATTTGAGAAAACTCAGCCGTTCTAAAATAAGGTACCTGCTCTGCACCAATTTCACATACTGTTTGATTCGCCTGTACAGGTCCAACGGTGAAATTCAACATTATTTATTGACCTTCTTTCTTTTGATTATGGAGCATATTCCACGCCAAAATTTTTTGTCTGTTTCCCCATATATATTTTTGCCAAAGCAACTTAAGGGAAGGGCCAGAATACCATTTATTACATAGTTGTTCATAAGATAATGATTTCAGATCAGACATGAATTCTATCCGTTTAGGATTGGCTGCAATACATTTTCTCATTGGGCTCTGATATTTATTAGAGCCCATCTGATTTGACCATTTAGAGCCCAGCTGAAATCACCATTTTCAGCCCAAACAAATAGCCATTACATATTTTTCCGTTAGCCTTTACAATATAAGTTGCGATCAACAACTTAGAGTAAAGGAGGAAACGTGGAAAAATTGTTATGTAATGGCTTGGATACTATTGTATCACAAGCATTGAAAGAAATGGAAGAAGAGAGCGGGCAAGCCATAAGCCTTGATGAAGTCAACCTGGCAGAACTGTCTCGTAGGACTCATATCTCCCGTTCCAAGCTGCGTACATGGAAAAACAAAGGTGGTTCTTTTGTTAAAGAAAACAAGGGATACACTTCCCGTAATCCAGTTTTAAGAGGCTATACAAGCATATTGGATGATCTGCTTCGCAATGGGGTTTATAACTCTGCTGTATGTTTGAAGCGCCTTCAAGCAGCCGGATATACCGGAGGGATTTCCACCATTAAACGTTATCTCAACAGCCATAAGGATCTGATCCCTGCCAAAAGGCAAACAGTAGATTCTCAAGGCAATCGTGGCCGGAGATACCAAACAGGTCCTGGTGAGAACTTTCAAATGGACTGGGGATTTGTTTACGTCGACACGAATTATGGCAAAAAGTTAAAAGCAGCCTGCTTTGCGATGATATGTCACCATTGTGGACAGCGTTACGTTGAATTCTTTCCTAATGCTAAGCAAGAGAACCTATTCATCGGAATGCTGCACGCATTCCGATACCTGGGAGTTCCCAAGTATGTTCTCACAGACAACATGAAAAGTGTCGTAATTAAGAGAGATTGGAGCGGTGAACCAATTTGGCAAAAGGATTATGAAAGTTTTATGTCGGCCGTAGGGTTTCAGACCAAGCTGTGTAAACCCAGGCATCCTTTTACCAAAGGCAAAGTGGAACGCCTGATCCGTTTCGTAAAAGAAAACTTCCTTGCTGGCCGTTCTTTCTGGACCATCACTGATTTAAACCGCGAGGCTATGAATTGGTGTTATGAAGAAAATGAACGCTTTCATCCTGCTCTTGCAAAAATTCCAGACCAGGTTCACCGCACTGCTTGTTTAAGTGCATTAAAACCATTGCCAGACGATGCAAATCTGGAAAAATATCTTTGCCCGGAACGGCGGATTTCTTTTGACGGTTTTATTTCTTATGAGAACCGGAGATTCGGAGTCCCCTTCAGTTACACGGAAAAAGTTGCTCGGGTTAAACGGGTTGATGACAAACTCCACATCTACTCTTCAGATATGAGTCGTTTGCTGACCACTCATCCCATAACCTGGGACCGCCATGACAGTTTTTGCAAGGATCAGTATGAAAAACGGCAGCCTGAGGAATTGCCTACCGCTCCTATCCGTACGACAATTAAACAGCTTGCACCAGCAGAGGCATCTCCATCCCTTTCCTTTGAAAAATTCAATTTTGATAAGGAGGGCAGCGAGAATGAATGAGGAGCTGATTGAAAAGATTGATAAAAGCTGCAAAGTGCTCCATCTTGATTTTAGTGCTGTGGAACTGGCTTCTCTGGCTGAAGAAGGACATTATTCTGATGAAACCATAGATGCTGTAGCTGCCATCTTCGCCCACATTGGCGAAAAGAAGAAAGAAGCAACTGTACGCACACTCTTAAGGCTTAGCAGATTGCCTTTAAGCAATCCGAAAACCTTTGAGAGCTTTGATTTTAATCTGCTTCACGGAAAGAACGTGAAGCAGATTAAAAGTCTTGCAACTTTATCTGCTATCTATGCTCACAAAAATGTGGCACTGATAGGTCCTGCTGGCACAGGGAAAACACACCTGGCACAAGCCTTTGGATATGCCTGCTGCCACAAAGGACTGAAAGCGTATTTCATTAAAATGACGGAACTAAGAGACCGTTTTACTCTGGCTCGCCAAACAGGAAGAGTATCTAAGGTATTGAATACGTTGGTACGTCCTTCTTGCCTGATTATTGACGAAGTTGGTCACTGTACCTTTGACAAGGAAAACACTCGAATTTTCTTTGACCTGGTTGACCGCCGATACAACAAGGGTGGTTATTACAACATGATCTTTACAAGCAACAAAACACCCTCTGAGTGGCGGGAATGTTTTAACGAAGATGATGCCCTGTTGTGTTCCTTGGACCGCATTTTCGATGATGCTGTGGTCTATATGATTAAAGGAAACAGCTACCGCGGGCAAATGCTTGAGACGTATACAGTCCAGGCAAACAAACCCAAAGAACCAATTTCAGCAACTATGCCTAAGATTTAAGCCCTAGGCCGAAGTGTATTCTAAGTTGTTGATCGTACCACATATTTAAGAATGGCGATTTCAATTGGGCTGAATTTGGCTAATTCAGCTGGGCTCTATTTGGCGATTTCAGACGGGCTCTAACAATTTTAATGCCGTAGAAAAATCTAAGCTGTGTCCATACATTTTTTTCTTTGCCTTATCGAATACATTCTTGCCCTTTTGTGTGTTACAGACAATCAAAGAAGCTCCTCCATTGTCTCCATATAATTCCGGACAATATAAATGTACACCCCACAAATCCCCCAAGGTAATATCAGCACCTCTTTGAGGCCTGGTAAATGGGCACTGATAGCAGGAAGGCCGACTCATTAAATGGCTCAACCACAGTTTCCAGAAAGGATTAAACCAACGATCCTGTTTTATCGTCTTGCCATTTTCAAGTATTACAGACATCACTTGAAAATCCCATTTCCCCTTAAAAAGACTCCGGTTCCATTTTACATCGGTATCTCTATAATCGATTGATTTGATTGCAGCATGGTACTTCTTTTTGAAATAATTGTTCTTACTCTCCATGAACAGTGGACTGGGAACACCTTCGCAGATAACCTCTATTGTTAGTAATTTGCTACACTCTTTATCTTTGAGAAATGTTCGTAATCCAGCAATCTGACAGGGTGTTCCTGAAAACAGGACTTTTTTACCTTCTTTTAAAAATTGTTCTGCTTTCTTATAACTATCACCTATTCTGCTCTGCAAATACTTCGATTTTCTAAAAATACTTGCATTATCTAATTTATTGACAGCTGTATGATAAACGTACAATCCTTGCGCAACAGCTCCAAAAATCACGGAATCATCTTCAAACCAGCTTTCCAGGATTGCCGTAAACGCTCCACCAGAAGTACTCTGATTTCTAACATCCCAACTATTATAATATCCACCAAATGTATATTGGGAATCCTGATAAAACGGTGGCAACTGTTCCACAGGACATACTTTTAAACACTTCCCGCAATGAATACATATAGACTCATCAATGCTCGGATAGCGAAATTTCTCATCATCTTCCTGCATTTGAATTGCATTCACTGGACAAATTTGTGCACATGCTTCACAGCCAAAGCATTGAGATTTGATTCCTGTCTGAAGATATCCCTTCATTTTTCTCCTTACGTTATTATTAACACCCTTCAAGCTCATTCCTGAGAAAGCCTAAAGATACCTCTCTCTCTGACTCAATAATGGAATGAACTTTTTCATAATCTACAGGTACTTCTGCTATGTCCCTAGTATACGGATTCAATCGATTTGACAAATCCAAAAGTTGAAGCAGTTCCCTATTTTTCGTATCACACTGCTCCCTGGAAAAGATCGCGAAAGGCCGTTTATATTGGATACTGAATATCATACCATGATATGAGTTAGTAACAACAAATTCAGCATACTTAACCAGAGATAAAAACTCTTCCACACCTGCTTCATAAAACATCTGATGCTTTCTGGCATTTACAGCTCTTAAACTGATTTCAACTATTTTCCAATGATGTTTATGCGCAAGTTTCTCAACATATTTTTCCATCTCGGGATTATACCGCCTGGAATAATACAGAAGATATTTCTCCTTCACTATTCTGGGGACCGTTAATTTATCATCATAGACTTTTACTGGAAGAAGCAGTGTAGGATCAAGCACCCTTTGTACAGGTATATCTGTCTGCTTACTTATATAAGGGATCATTGTTTGTTCTCTTAACCCAATTGCCTTGAAATTTTTGATTCTCTGGTCTAATGTGTTGTAATCATTCTCTTTAAAATGAGAATCACCAAAACTGGCAGCATAAGCAACAGTATACCCATCTTTCATACAAGAATAATTTGCATAGTAACCATCGTCAAAACCGAATTCATCAATACAAAAGATCGTATCACTTCCGCAGACAAATCCATCGATTGATTCATTAGCTACAATATTATTAAAATTTTTAGCTGTGTACTTTCTCTCTGTCCGGGTGAATCGATTCCTATAGAATTCTTGAAATTTTTTATAGTTTACTTGGATCGCCGGCAAGCTTAATTCACACATCTGTCGGGACTCTTCATCCTTATCCCACAAATTTCCAAAAGGATTAAGAGGATCCTTATCTTTTAAGATTGCAGGACAATAATCAACCAACACCGCCTGCCATTTATCTTTTCCAATACTATTTATAGCCTGATGCAAAGCCCAGGTTTGCAAAGCAGAGCCATAGTTAGTAAAATTTGCGTAAATATTATAACTTACAGTCCCAAAACGAAGCATATTTTCCCCCTTCTATCCCAATTTCAATTCTACGATATTATGATGCCCCTCTCGTTGTTCCGGTGGTGGAAGTTGCATGTAATCCCCATAAAAATGTCTTAACAATTTATCGTATTCAACAGGGATATAGAATTGTGTATCCTCAAATTGATGTTTAATAAAATTGCTTAAATAGGATTGAGGCAGAGGATGTTTTTCATCATTAATCTCACACGAATTAAACACATGGTTGGAATTCGTTTTATTTGCAATTTGCACATATTTTTGGTACAAATTCCGCATCGACTGGATATTGATAAATTTAGCCATAATATAAAATGGTACGTAGAAAATTTTTTTCCAAATTTTACTTCCTTCTACAGTCCTCCATGGAGTAAATCCGCATTTTATAATCATTAAACGAGAAATAATTTGCATTGCAAACTTCGTTTTTAACAAACTAATAGTATTTGTAGGATATTTATCATACGCGAAAATATCAATAAAAATCCCATGATGGATGTTTGCTTTTTCTGATATAGTTTCCATATAAAGAGTATTGTTCTTTCGAATTTTAGTAAAGCAAAGTGCAAAATTCGGTTCGGTTTTCCAATTTTGCAAATAAAATTGGCTAGATAACTCTTGTGGTGCTATATTTATAAATTTATTATAATCAGCACGATGCATCGCAATATCTATATCATCATCCCATGGTATAAATCCATTATGACGAATTGCGCCTATCAACGTTCCTCCTGTTAGCCAATACTGTATATTATGTTTACAACAAATACGATCAACTTCTTTTAAGATATCCAACATGGCTAACTGGAGTTTTCTTAACTCTTCTTTTTCCATATATTTCGCAACTCCTTCCTTTTCTTAAAAAATCCCGTATTTTCTACAGCAATAATATCTTGTCATCAATAATACTGCTTCTGTAATACCTCTTAACACAGCTATGGTAAAAAGAGTAAATTTATTTGCCAGTATTAATATTACAAGTCCTGTTAATTGAAATATACATGTAATTATTGTTGTCTTCGTTACAGATTCTGCCTTATTAATGGCTCCCAGAGTAGGCCATCCAATTAGCATTGCTGGAAAGCTGAAAATCAATACTGGCGTTAAAATTCTTAATAAAAACGCGGCATTTTCGTAATTGGGTCCATTAATCAGCCATATTATCTTATCAGCAAAGAATAAAGTAAAAGTACTTCCAAGAACTACAATAGGCATAAAAACAATAAAGACTTTTTTAAGAATCACAACAGATGGATTTTTTACCATCTGTGGATAAACTCCCCCGATGATTGGATTATACAAAGCCTGGACCCCTGAGATCATAGTCATGGCCACACTCCAATAAGCAATTTGCTTTGTATCTGGAATATAAAAACCTATAAGCATCGTATTCAATGCGCCAAAAGCTGTAGTCGCCATATTAGATATAAAGTAAATAAAAGATTCCTTCAATGTCTTCCAGACATCTGAAATGCTTGTAACTTGAATATGTATACCAAACTTTTTTACTTCATATCTTACAAAGAAAATGGCTGCAAAGGAACTAATTATATCTAAGATAGGAATCCACAATACCGTACTGTCACCTTTAACAAACAAAAATGTGAACAGCATAGAAATGCCCTTCATTATGATGAAACTTAAGGAAACCAACTGCATCTCTTCAAGTCCACGGAATAAAAAGTCCAGGATGAATATAGAAAGAAACACCACCCCAAATGAAGTTAGCACGTATATCATGTTTTGGTCCAAGAGCGGTATTTTATAACACAAAACCAACAATACACAAAAAGCCAGTATGCTTAAAAAGACTTTTGCCGCAATTACATTCCCTGTAATTCTCCCTACCTCTGATTTTTCTTCATGCAATTTAGCAATATCTTTCACAGCAGAGAGTCCAAAACCAAATTCCACAAAAATTTGCATGTAAATGATGGTTGCACGAACATAAGAAACCATCCCATATGTTTCCACAGACAATATTCTTGTTAAATAAGGAAACGTCAGTAATGGAAAAAGGATTTTTGCGAACGACAATAAATATAAGTAAACTATATTTGCAGTGAGGCGATGTTTAATAATCATATCTTAACCCTATTTAATCGAAATACCCTTAAGATTATATTCCCTTTTATTGATGGCAGTGAACAAAGAAGTGAAGTTCTTCTCTGTATCGATGTTTTCTTCCCGGTGGGCGGACAGCAAGATGTATTTTCCCTTGGTCAGGTGGAGCCGCTGGTGGATATCGCTGGCTTCAATCTGGGACAGGTTGGCATGGAGGACTTCTGCCATGGGAGATCCGGTCACGTAGGTCCGTTCTTTGGGCAGGCCGCATTCGGCCATGTATCTCCGTGCGTGTTCGGAATAGGCCATGTTCACATCGGAAATAATATCCACGATCCGGCGGTTTGTTTCTTCCGGCAGGCACTCGTCTTTGCACCGGTTTCCGGCTTTCATACTGTAACCCTGATTATCGACAATAGAATGTATACATTTTGAAAGATATTTTTCAGAGTTATAAACAGGTATAATTATAGATAAAATATACATCTCGCAATCTAATCCTTTTCATGAATAAACAAAGCCAATTATCAAATTTAGCAATATTGATTAATAAATTCACCCATAATCAATAAGTTTATTTTTCTTTGGGGATCAACTACTAATATACGTACATTAATCCTCTACTGAAATTCCCAGAAAAAATTTTCTTTTGATACTATGGTGCTGGGAGATTAAATTGTTTAGTTCTGATTTTCATAAAACAAAAAATTTATAGCTACAAATGTATCCTCGTACCATAGAAATTAGCCATATCCCTATAATTAAATATTTTATAGAATAATAGAACACCATACTATTCGTATCTTTTAAATTGCTGCGTAACGCCATCGCAAATATAGGTAAAGCTAAATAAAAAGTAAATATAGCCATTCGAACATTAATTGCAAAAGAAAATAGTGCCGCAATCATGCTTATTAATGCACACGCCGCAGTTAAAACAGCATATGATTTAAATTGAATGAACTCTTTTTTATAGATTATTTTCTTAAACAGCCATACAAGCAAAACGACAATCAATAAAATTTTTAAGAAAGCTATGACACTAGCCCACAAATAAGTATATTCTTCTATATTATTAGTATAATTGTCAGCCTTTTCTATCGCTGCTAAAATATAAAATTGACCTTTCAGTAAGATAAATGCTATTACTGCTATTGAAATACCTACTGCCAAGATACGGGAAACAGCATTTTTTCCTTGGATAGCAAAGAAGAAAAACCGAATAAGAACCAGAACCAAGGTAAATGAATGAAGTCCAGCTGCAATTAAATAAAATGGAAAATCAACCAGTATGCTTCTATTTTCGAAAATCTCTTTATAAATGCAATAGAATATAATGATACTACCCAGAGGAGATCTAATCCCTTCAATAAGCCCCATAAATAAATCTCCTGAACAAAGAGCCGTGAATAAGAGTAACCCTTTTTCACCCAACTTTAATCCAAATCCTTGAACTAAATCAGATAGCACATCGAATAATAAGGCCATCCCACAAAAGCAAGAGATTGTTTGAAGCCAATTTATATTTCCCAACAAACTTGTTAAATAAGAAAAAATAACCCAAATAGGATCTCCCCGCTTAAAAGCATAATACAGCATATCTTCCCAGTCATAATTAACCCATACCTGTATGTAATACCTCAATCTATATAAATCAGAACTTTCATAGGGTTCAAAAATAAAGGCAAATATACAAAGAATTAAAAGATAAAATCCCAATATTAATTTGTATTGTTTCCCTTTCACATAAGAAAATAAATAACTGTTTAAAAATAATGCCAAATAGAAGCAACCAATGCCTATGGCACGTTCAATAAGAAACATATATTTCCTCCAATTATTTATAAAATGAACTCCCATACACATAGGGCTTTATGATCAAATATGACATGATTTAGGGCTTACTCCACCTTTCGTTTTAGGAGATCTTTATAGATAGATATAAGTTGCTGCCCTGCTCCCTTATCTGAAAAAGGGCTGGAAAGCAATTTAGTTCTACATTCTTCTCTTGGCTTAGTTTCCAAGTTAACTATGTGTTGCTGAATTATTGCACATACTTTTTTAATTGGGGTTTTCATGGAAAAAAAAGTAACCTGGTCCGTATAAACAAATTCTTTAGTTATCGTATCCGACACCAGACATGGCAATCCCATCGCCTGAGCCTCAATTCCAGTTACCGGTAGTCCTTCAAATTTAGACGGCAAGAAAAACAAATCGGCTGCCTGATAGTAATCCGATACATTTTCTTTTCTTCCTAATAAGCAAATATATTGTTCAGCATGTTTTTGCCTAATATATGATTCTACTTCTTTTTCTAATTTCCCGTTACCTACCCACCAATATAATATATCATTTTTTATTTTATGAAGAGAGCAGATAACATCTATTGCATAAAATGGATTCTTTTGTAAATCCAAACGTCCCACCGTTAAAATTACTTTTTTATCATTGACTGAATGTTCTTCCCTTATTTTTTCACGAATCTTAGAATTAAACCTTAATTTCTCACTAGAAACAATGTTGGGTATAAAAATATAAGGTTTATTTCCAAACATACAATTTGCTGCTAATTGAGAACAGGCAAAATACGTATTTACTTCACGCAATAAGAAAGGCATGAATAACCCATTTCGAATTTCTTTAAATTTAGTTTCACCCAATTTAGCATTATGACTATGTAAAATCCGAACCGGGACATTATATTCTTTTGCATAATGCATAATGAAATAGCTCAGAATGAGAATATTATCATGGACAATATCATACTGACCATCTAAAATTACCTTTTTACTTTCTTTGATATGCTGCTTTATATGTTTTATGGATGGAATAACGTAAACTTTTCCTCCAGCCTGCAGTATTTCTTTCGTGTATGGTGTCTCTACATCCTGGTAAACGACAAAATCCATAGTGATTTTATTGTGGTCAAGTTTGCGAAAATAATTCATCACAAAGCTTGAAACTCCATTGGCAACACTAAGGTTAAAAACAACCATTAAAACTTTCAACTGTTTTTCCATAAAATCTTTCAAACTCCATTAAGCGTAACGTATCATAAAGTTTCTTTATAATCTTCCAATCTACTTTTATATCAAATTTTCTTTCTATTAAACTATCGAACCCCATCATTTTTCCAAGCTCACTGATTGTCAGCCTCGTGTGAGTATTTTGGGGTTCTTTTGTACATTAGAATATATTACTTCCGCAAGATATGTTTAAACAAAAAACTCCTAATACCATTAGGCATAATCACTCCCACCAGCCTTACCATACTTTGAATCCAGTAATTTATCTAACCGATAAATAAGTATTCAGCTAAAAATAAAGAATTGACAAATCAAATTTTCATAAACGTAATCCTTTATCCATATAATGTTTCCGCAATCCGTTACAAATATAAAAAGCCATGCAATATCCTGAGCGAATCAAGGATAGATGCTGACTGTCCCGGTATACCTTCCAAGTCCACAAAAGGCTCTTCCATTTATTGCTGGTCAATGTTTCCTTCCCCTTGCGGTATTCTGCTAATACAACAGGAAGAGAATAAGCTGTCCATCCTTGTTTTAAAATGTTCAGCCAAGTAATGTAATCTTCATGCCGTTGTACTGGCATAACAACCTCTTTAATTTGAAACCGATCCAGCATAACGGTCAGACAGCCAATATCGTTTCCCCTCAATAGTTCGGCATAATTGACTTTATTCTTGGTTTTGACAATATTTCCCAAATCATGGGTATCATGGCAAAACTGCTGATACCAGGTATACGTAAACGCATACCCATTTTTCTCCATAAACTGCAGCTGCTTTTCCAGTTTCTCCGGAAGCCAGAGATCATCGCTGTCCAGAAAAGCAATGTATCTGCCCTTTGCCTCTTGTATGCCCCGATTCCTGGCAACTGCAACGCCACTGTTTTCAGATAGTCTGATGTAGTGGATCCGCGAATCGTGAAAGCCTTCCACAATGGGCTGAAGCTCTTCTTTTGAACAGTCGTCAATTACCAGCAGTTCCCAATCTGTAAAAGATTGGGATACCACAGACTGGATGCTTTCTCCCAAAGTGGCACCGCTGTTATAGGCCGGCATGATGACGCTCACCGCCGGAATATGCTTTGTTTGTATTTCTGCCTGTGCCACTTTGAATCACCTTCTTGGTTTCTTATACAGTCGTTTTACCCATTCATTTTCTCCCGCACATGCACCGGCTCCACTTCCGCCGTCACCTGTCCTTCTGCCACCCCTTCGGTGCTGTCCTTCATGAACAGGATCTTCACGGTGGCGAAGATGATCTTGAAGTCTTCGAACAGACTGGGTTTAGCGATGTACATCAGGTCCAGAAGGAGTTTGTCGTAGGGGGTGGTGTTGTACTGGCCGTAGACCTGGGCGTAGCCTGTCAAGCCGCATTTGGCCTGTAGGCGCAGGTTCCATTCGGGCATGGCTTTGGCATACTGGGCGGAGATTTCCGGGCGTTCGGGCCGGGGCCCTACGATGGCCATGTCGCCTTTCAGGATGTTCAGCAGCTGGGGCAGTTCGTCGAAGCGGACGGCCCGGATGAACCGGCCCACTTTGGTGACCCGGGGGTCGTTTTCGCCGGTGCTGAGACGGGCTACTCCGTCTTTTTCGGCATCCATGCGCATGCTGCGGAATTTCAACACCTGGAAGACTTTGCCGTCTTTGGTAAGACGGGCCTGGCGGTAGAAGATGTCGCCTCCGTCGGTGAATTTAATGGCCGCGGCCACGGCGGCCATAATGGGCGCAAAGAGCACCAGGGCCACCAGGGACAGGACGATGTCGTAAAGGCGTTTGAAGAAAAGGAATTCGGGGGACGGGTTGTACCGCTGGACGGCCATCATGGGCAGATGGAACAGATGGACTTTTTTGGCGCTGTCCATGATCACGTCTCCGATCCGGGGAATTACATAGGTGCCGATTTTGTGAGCCACGCAGTATTTGGTCACCAGGTTCCGGTTGTGGCTGTGGAGGCCGCAGCAGAACACCACTTCGGCCTGGCCGATGGTGCCGGGGATATCCTTCAGGCATTCCTCCACCGGGACTACGGACTGGACATCGAAATGGACGTCCATGCCATACTGCTTCACCAGTTTGTCCACGTTCTGCCCCTGGCCCAGGATCACCACGGTCTTTCTGGGCGGGAACTCCCGGAAGTACCACTGGTGGGCCGCCACGGTCCACAGGGTGATCAGGAAGAACTGGAGCAGGAAAGTGGGCACAAAGGGGAAGAAGCTGATGTAGTGCCGGTTGATCAGGATGGTGATGAGATACAGGATACCGTCGCTGATCAGGGCGGCCAGGGCCTGGCTGTACACCAGCTCGTAAATGCGGCTGATGGGCAGACTGTAGCCGTTGTACAGATGGGAGGTAAAGTAGTAGAACAGGCCGAACAGGAACACCATGATCAGGTTGCCTACGTAGTAGAAGGGATGGGTGATCTGGCTGGCATAGAAGTAGGACCAGCAGAGCCAGAAGGCCCCGGTGACCAGCAGGATGTTGAAGCCGTTGAGAAGTTCCTGTTGTATTTTTTTGTGCATGGATGTGGTCATGAAACGGTTCATGGTTGACCTCCTGTTCGTTCATCGTTCATCGTTCATCGTTTGTCGTGGGGAGGGCCTGCGGCCCCTACGGTTCCAGTGCAGGATCTGCGTGCTGGCGGAGTGCAGGTACGTCGCTCTTCGCTCTTCACTCTGCCCTCTTCACTATTCCTGTTCCCGCTTCCCCTTTTTCTTGTGATGCTTCACATGGTTCTCATCGTAATAATCGTAATAGTAATAGCCGTATCCGTAGCCTTTGTGCTGCTGGGGAACGCCGTTTAAGACTACCCCCAGGATGTTGGCTTTGCCGGCCTGGAGCCGTTTTTTGGCTTCCTGGACTTCTTCGGGGGCCACCATGCCGGAACGGACCACCAGAACCACGCCGTCGGCCAGGTTCCCCAACAGAGCGGCGTCGGTGACGGCCAGCACCGGGGGCAGGTCGATGAACACATAGTCATAGGCTTTGCCCGCCTGGTCCAGCAGCTGTTCCATTTTTTCCGATCCGATAAGCTCGGAGGGATTGGGCGGCACCGGGCCGCTGGTCAAAAGATCCAGGTTGGGGAACACTTCCGGATGGACCACCTGGGCAAAGGGGACTCCCTGGGCCAGGCAGTTGGTGACCCCCTGGTTGATGACCCCGAAAATCTTGTGCTGGACCGGCTTCCGCAGGTCGCAGTCCACCAGGAGGACTTTTTTCCCGTCCTGGGCCAGGGTCAGGGCCATATTGGAAATGGTGGTGGACTTCCCTTCCCCAGGGACGCTGGAGGTGAAGCAGATGTATTTCAGGTCCTGACCGGCTCCTGCAAACTGGAGGTTGGTCCGGATGGCCCGGTAGGTTTCCGCAATGGGAGACTTGGGGTCATTTTCCACAATGAGTTTTATTTCTTCCATAATTTCCTCCGCAGGCCGGCCCAGAATCCTTCTTCTTCCGGCCGTTTATGGTCTCCCGCTTCCGGGATCACCCCCAGGACGGGCAGTTCCAGATACTGTTCCACGTCAGCAGCAGTACGGATTTTCCGGTTCAGCAGGGTCCGGGCGATGGTGTAGCCGGTGCCTCCAAAGAGACCCAGGAACAGGGCCAGCACCAGGGTCAGCAGTTTCCGGGGTTTGATGGGTTTGTCCGGCAGGGTGGCTTCGTCCACCACCTGGACTTCGGTAGGCACCATCACTTCCGCCACTTTGGCTTCTTCCAGCCGTTTGGCCAGCATCACGTAGATTTCCTGGGCCACGTCCGCATCCCGTTTCACCTGCAGGTAACCCTGCTGGGTCTGGGGCAGCTTGGCGATTTCGTCGGCGTTCTTCTTTTCCAGCTGGTCGATGGCGGAATTCTTCCCCTGGGCCACGGCGATCAGGGCTTCGTTGGTGAATTTGTCACTGAGGAGCTTCTGCTGGACAGTGCTGGAAGAGGGCGCCTTCTGGGCGATGATGGCCTGGATCTCCCGGCGGAGACTGTAGCGGGCGGCCCCGATCTGCCGGTTGATTTCCTTCATTTTAGGGTTCTCGCTGGTGTATTTTCCGGTGTAACCGGCCTTTTGGGTTTCCAGATCCACCAGCTTGTTCTTGGCCTGCTGGATGGAAGGGCTGTCGGCCAGGGAGGCCCCGGCTCCGGACAGCTGGTCGTTGATGGACCCCAGGGCGGCCTGGGCGGTTTCCATATCCAGTTTGTTCTGGGCCTTGACTTTGTCCAGGTCGGTGATCCGTTCCGCCAGGCTCTTCATCTGGTTGTCGGTGGAGAAGATCTTGTGCTTCACCTGGTAGTTTTTCAGTTTGGTTTCCGCATCATCCAGCTCTTTTTTGGAAGATTTCACCCGTTGTTCCAAAAATTCCCGGGTGGCGGCGGATTCCGCATGGGACAGCTCCGTCAGCCGGTCCAGGAACCCCTGGACCAGCAGCTGGTTGGCTTCCTGGGCCTGTTCCGGGGTCTTGCCGGTTACGTCCACTTCCAGGATTTCCGTATCCTTGTAGGGCTTGGTGATGATGTGAGTTTTCACATAGTCCTCGTACCGGGGATACTTGCCGTCTTTTTCCTCTTCGGTCTGTTCGATCACCGGGATCACCACATGGCGGCTTTTGAGGATTTCCGCATGGGTGTTCATCTGCTGTTTGGTGAGCTGGGCGTTGCCCAGGGGCAGCTGTTCCATAACGGAACTGGACAGGCCTTTTTCCTGTTTGATCCGCAGCAGGGCGGTGGATTGGTAGGTATTGGGGACAATGAGCAGATAGGCCACGGCCAGGCCCAGGAACCCGCCAGTGATCTTGGCGATGGTTTTCTGGTTGGTCCGGACGATCTGCCACAGTTCCCGCAAATCGATTTCCTGTTCGTTCAAGATGGTTTCTCCTTTTAATCGTTGTTGTCCTTGATTTCCGAAATCATGTAAGCACCGCTGAGGAACGGAGCAATATCCCGGGCAAAGTCGATCCGGCCGTTCTTGGTGAGATACAGGATGTCCCCTTCCTTCAGGACCAGATTGTCCTTCAGGTTGCCGGTTTTCAGCATATTGTTCAGGTTGATCTTGATGGCCTTGTTGGTGTCGTCCTGGTGGATCAGGAACACCTTCTTCTTGGCTGCATCCCAGGTGAAACCCCCGGAAGCCCCCAGAGCGTCCATAATGGTATGGCTCTTGGTAAGTTCATAGGTGCCGGGCTTCTTCACTTCTCCAAATACATGGACCCGGATGCCCCCCAGTTTCACGATGTTCACGGTTACGTCCGGTTCCACATAGTACCGGGAAAGGCCGTTCCGGAGATATTGGGTGAACTGGTCCACGGTCATGCCGCTGGCGTTGATTTCCCCCACCAGAGGAAAGGAAACAGTGCCGTCAGGACGGACGGTGTAGGGTGTCTCCTGGGAATTCTGGAGATTGGAGCTGATGTCCTGCTCCTGGATGACGACGATATTCAGCTGATCCCCCGGGCGCAGGGTATATTCTTCCGCCCCGGCGGGAAGGGCCAGAGAAGCCAGGGCAAAAGCCATGGCCAGGATTTTCTTCTTCATGGAGCCTCCTTGGAGTCGTTGGTTTCTTGCAGAAAAGTATTTCTGTAAATACCAATATTTGTACAGGAAAATCATTCTGTTTTGTCACAAAGCAAGAGGGGCACAAGTAAACGCCTGTACCCCCCCGAAAAGTTGTTCGCAAGTTCTTTATTCAGTTGACGGAAGACCGCATTTGTTCTTCCTTTACAGGCAACTGTCCAATATACCATATACTTCCGTATAATTAGATATATAGTAGTATAGCAAAAGAATGGACCGTCTACAACTCAAATTCAACAAATTTGAAAACCAGGTGAATTTTAATCGAAAATTGATGATTTTTAAGTGTATTTTGTTGCTTTTTTTTACCAGGGAACCCTTCCAGGGAGGATAAGTTTTCCATCTGCTTTTATTGTACAAAAAACAGTGGGTAAAAATCCTCCCTGAATGGGGTTCAGCCAAAAATTTTTGCCCAGAACCCCCGTTTTTTCCGTGGGGGCTCGTGAGGCGGGTCGGGATAGAACACCTTCCCCAGTGTCAGGAGCCGGCTGTGGCCGTCGCAGGAGGCCAGGAAATCCGTCCCCCCGGGCAGGGCAAGGACGGCTTCCCGGGCCTTCCGGGTGTCAGGATTCCGCCAGTCGGTCCGGTGGGCATCGCTGCCCAGGAAGTGAATCATCCCCCGGTCCAAGAGCCAATGGACGCTGCGGACGGCGGATTCTCCGAAATCCCCGGTAAAACTGCCCCAGTTGCTCTGGAGCAGGATCCCCTTCTCCACCCACTGGCGGACCGCATCGGGATGGGACATGATGTGCCGGTACCGTTCCGGATGGGCCAGGATGGGCAGATAGCCCCGGAGCTGGAGCTGGTACAGCAGGTTCCAGGTTTCCAGGGGAGCGGCGGTGGGCAGCAGTTCCACCAGAAGGTAGGCGGTGCCGGCCAGGCAGTAGGCTTTGCTTACCCCGGGTCCGGGGAGGTAGTTGAGGGTGTCTGCATCCAGGCTTACCTCGGCCCCCGGGTGGAGGCGGATGGGAATCCGGGCCTCGTCCGCAGCCTGCTGGAGCTGGGACAGCCGTTCCGTGATGGTGTCCCAGTCCGGGCAGATGCCCCGGCGGTGGAAATGGGGGGTGGCAAAAAGGTCCCCGGTCCCTGCCTCCGCCGCCTGGCGCAGCATGGCCAGGGACATGGAAAGGTCCCGGGAACCGTCGTCCCCGGGGATGTTGTACAGGATGTGAGAGTGAAGATCGAACATGGTTGATACCTCGTTACAGGTCTGCTGCCCTGCAGCAGCCCCTTAATTTTTCGTCCAGGTTCTGGGATAGAACAGGATCAGCATGGGCAGCAGTTCCAGTCTGCCGGCCAGCATGTCAAAGATCAGGATCAGTTTGGACAAGTGGCTGTATGCATAGAAGTTCCGGGTGGGGCCTACTCCGGCCAGGCCGGGACCGATGTTGTTCAAGGTGGCGGCCACGGCGGTGAAGTTGGTCTCAAAATTGAACCCGTCCAGGCTGACGGCCAGTACGGACAGAAAGAAGATCAGGAAATAGGTGGTAAGGAAGATGTAGATGGAATTGAGCATTTTGCTGTCCACGGTCTTCCCGTCCATACGCATCCGCTGGACCCCATGGGGATGGAGCACCTGGCCCAGTTCCAGGAAGATGGATTTGCAGGTGAGCACCACCCGGCTTACCTTCACCCCGCCGCCGGTGCTGCCGGCGCAGGCCCCCACAATCATCAAAAGGACCAGGATGCATTTGGAGAAGCTGGGCCACAGGTCGAAATCCACGCTGCTGTAGCCGGTGGTGGTCATGATGCTCCCCACCTGGAAGAAGGCGGCCCGGAGGGCTTCCTCCAGGGTCTCGAACCGGTCCCGGATCTGCCAGGCAATGGCCAGGCCGGAGGCCAGGATGATGCCAAGGTAAGCCCGGACTTCTTCCATGGCAAAGGCTTCCTTGAAGCGGGTGATCAGGAACAGATAATAGAAGCCGAAGTTCACCCCGAAGGCGATCATGAACAGGGTGATGATCCACTGCTGGATGGGGGTGTAGCTGGCGCAGCTGTCATTGATGATGCCGAAGCCCCCGGTGCCGGCGGTGCCGAAGGTGATGCACAGGTTGTGGAACCAGTTCATGCCGGTAAGGGCCAGCAGGGCGATCATAATAAGGGTCATGCCCAGGTAGATCTTGTAGAGCACAATGGCGGTGTTCCGCACCCGGGGCACGAATTTGGACACGTCCGGGCCCGGGCTTTCCGCCTTCATCAGGTTCATCTGGGTGCCGCCTCTATTTGTGGGGATCAGCATCAGGATGAACACCAGCACCCCCATGCCCCCGATCCAGTGGGAAAAGCTCCGCCAGAACAGGGAGGTATGGGACAGGGCCTCCACATCGCTGAGGATGGAGGATCCGGTGGTGGTGAACCCGGAAACGATTTCAAACACTGCATCCACATAGCAGGGGATCTCTCCGGTGAGCACAAAGGGAATGGCTCCGTAGAGGCTCAGGAGGACCCAGGACAGGCCCACGGCCACGAACCCTTCCCGCTGGTAGATGGCCTTGTTTTTCACCTTCCGCCGGCCGGTAAGGTACCCCAGGGCAATGGCCAGGATGGCCAGGGCGAAATAGATCATTCCCTGGTCTTCCCGATAAACGAGGGAAATGATGCAGGGCAGCAGCATCAGGGCCCCCTCGGTACAGAGGATCCAGCTGAGCACCTGCCCGATCACAGGATAATTCATACAGCTCCGTCTCCTTTATTCCAGGATGTTTTCCATATCGTGGAAGCCCAGATGGGTGGTGACCACGATCACCGTATCCCCCACCTGGAAGGCGTCCTGGCCACCGGGAATGATCAGCTTCCCTTCCCGGACGATGCCGGCGATCAGCACATTCTTCTTGATCTTCATTTCCGCCAGTTTGGGCCCGATCAGGGGAGATTTTTTGTCCAGGAGGAATTCCAGGGCCTCCACCCGTCCGTTCATGAGCCGATACAGGGTTTCCACGTTGGATTCCATGCTGTTGCCGGCAGCCCGGACATACTGGACGATCTGCTGGGCGGTAAGCTGTTTGGGGTTGACGATGCTGTCCAGCTGGAGCCCTTCGATCACGTCCCCGAAGTCCACATGGTTCACCTTGGTAACCACTTTCTTGGTCACATGCTTCATGGCATACAGAGACAGGATGGCGTTCACTTCGTCCATGCCGGTGCAGGCCACGAAGCCGTCCATGCTTTCCAGATGCTCTTCCTTCAGCAGTTCTTCTTCGGTGCCGTCCCCGCAGTCGATGGTGGCCCCGGGCAGGGCTTCCACCAGTTCTTCACACCGGGCCATATCCCGCTCGATGATGGTCACGTCCGTGTGGCTCTTCAGGAGCATTTTGGCCAGGTAATAGCTGAGCTGGCCGCCCCCTACGATCATCACGTTTTTGCATTTGTTGGTGCGGACGCCGATTTTCTTGAAGAAGGCCTGGGCATCCCGGGGCATGGCGATGATGGTCAGGATGTCCCCTTCCTGGATCACCGTGTTCCCGTCCGGGACCAGGATGTTGCTGTTCCGTTCGATGATGCACACCAGGACGTTCTCAGTCAGGTCGGCAATGTCCTTCAGGGACCGGCCGATGAGCACGGAAGACTGGGGTACCCGGAACCGGAGCATGTCGATCCGGTCCTTGGCGAAGCTGACGATCTCAATGGCGGAGGGAAAGTTCAGCAGCCGGGAGATTTCCTTGGCGGCTTCCATTTCCGGATTGATGGTCATGGACAGGTTCAGTCCCTTCTGGAGGTAGTGGCGTTCGTCGGAATAATGGGGGCTGCGGACCCGGGCGATGGTGTGGCACTGGTGGTTGTTCAGTTTGGCAATGACACAGGTAAGCAGGTTCACCTCGTCGCTTTCGGTGACGGCAATGAGCATGTCCGTATGTTCCAGGTCGGCTTTGGCCAGGATGTTGAAACTGGAACCGTTGCCTACGATCCCCATCACATCGTAATTGGTGGAAATGTTCCGGATGATGGTGGGGTTGGTATCGATGACGGTCACGTTGTTGTCTTCCTGGGTGAGCTGGGAAATGATGCTCCGCCCCACTTTGCCGCACCCTACAACTATGATTTGCATGATTGAACTCCTTTTGTAAGGGGCTGGAGCCCCTGGTCTCGGGTCTCGGGTCCTCGAGTCTCGGGCCCCTGGACAGAACTTGTCCTTCGTCCAAGTTCTTATGAGCGTATAAAAACCGTAGGGGCCTCACGCTGGGAGGCCCGCTAAATCCAGAAACGCTGCTGCGTTTGGCTGGGATGGAATACCCCTCTGGGAGGCCGGGACGGGCTTGCCTTTGGCGAGCCCCTACAGGCGTTGGTGCCGGACCATCGGCGAACTGTCCCAACAACCGCTCGCAACGGCATTGACGCCGGACCATCGGCAAACTGTCCCAACAACCGCTCGCAACAGCGTTGGTGCCGGACCATCGGCGAACTGTCCTCAACAACCGCCTGCAACGGCGTTGGGGTCGGGCCGCAGGCCCGCCCTTCCCCGGCCGCCTGGAGGGCCCTTTGTTAATATCCTCTACTATACACCAGCCGCCGAAAAAAATCCACACTTTTGTTACATTCCATACAATATCTTCTATAACTTTTTTCTTTTTTTCCGGCTGTTCCGGGCTTTGGTCCGGGGCTGTACCGGGGGCCGGACGGGCTGGAGCCGCTGTTCCACCCCTTTGGCCAGCATCAGGCCCAGGACCCCGGTGGCCAATTGCAGGGGCAGGAACAGGGCCAGGGTTTTGGCAACGGCCCCCCAGGGCAGCTGGAGCAGATGGAGAGCCCCCACCATGCCGATGCCCAGGACCAGGGTCTTCCCCAGAGGGGCCCCCAGGTACAGGGCCGGCCCCCGGGCGGCTCCCCGGGTCAGTTCCACGTACATGCCGTTGCCCAGGGCGATCACCGGCACCACCGGGCCCAGGATGTGCCCCTGGAAAAAGGCGATTATGGCCAGCGCCCAGCAGATGGTCCAGGCCAGCACCCGGGTGGTGAACCGGCCCGCCAGCACCAGCGTGGCGTTCACCAGGGTTCCGATAAGCAGGGTCATCACCGGCACCGGCAAAGGCAGCACCAGCCGCAGCTGCTGACTGAGCACCCCAATGGCCAGAAGCAGGGCTCCCCGAACCAGAAGAGGAAGAGAATGGGACATGGAATTGGCTCCTTTCATTTTTGTGCAGGGAAAAACAAGGCCCCAGCAGCCATTTCAGGCTTTTGCCGCCCGGAATCGGTGCCAGAGCTCCGCACATCCCCAGGACAGCAGCAGCACTGCCAGATAGAACGCTTCCATGGGAACATGCTGCATCCCAACGGTCCGGTTCAATCCATATTCCAGCTGATCGATGAACACCGGGTGGATCAGGTAGATGATGAAGGAACGGTCGCTCATGCCCTTCAGGGCTTTTTTCAGAGGATAGCGGCCGCTTTGGATCACCATGCTGAAAAAGAGTACGGAAGCAATGGTGTAGACCAGCCCCGGCAGACTCAACTGCTGAAGGTAGTTCACGGTGCTTTCATAGGGCATCTGCCATTTGAAGGTCCACCGGTAAAAAAGCCAGGTGTTGAGCCCGGCGCTGGCGGCAAAGAACGCCGTCAGCAGGGCCTTTTGTCGGGTGATCAGCTGCTGGAAGCTGTCATAATGCCGGGCAATCACCCCGCCCAGCATGAAGATGAACAGATAGAAAAACGGGAAATAGTTCAGCCGGTAATTGCACAGATTCAGCAGAGCCGGGCTGGAAGCAATCCATTCCGGATAGGTCCAGAACCGGAAATTTCCCTCAAACAGCAGCACCTGGGCGGCAAAGAGCAGAGGCAGTGCCAGCTTCAAGCCGATTTTTTCCATTCCTCTCATCAGGGCCCGCCACAGAGGGAACAGCAGGTAGAACCAAATCAGGATCACCAGGAAATAGATGTGGTACTGGGCAGTGCCGAAGAACAGGGAAAACAGGATGTTGGAAGGATCCAGCACGCTCATGTCCCGGTTCAAAAAGGCGTAGTAGCACAGGTACAGCAGGGACGCCAGCAGATAGGGACGGCCGATGCTTTTCATCCGTTTCTTCACAAAGCTCCCATACCGGAGGGGCTGCTCCAGAGGCTTGCTGTAGAACAGCCCGTAGCCGGAGATGAAAAAGAAGGCCGGTACGCTGTAGCGGCTCAGGATGTTGGTGATGAGCACCAGAAACGGGGAAGCCACGGCGTCGCTGACCGCCATGCTCCCCACATGGATGGCAATGACCCCCAGCATGCAGATGCCCCGGAGGTTGTCAAATACAAGATTGCGCTGTTTCACAGAAAGCTCCTTTGCAGGTTTACAGGAATATGGTTCCGCAGGAGCAGCCCCTGCGGGTTCAGAATGAATCTATCTTATTTATTATAATGACCAGTGAACTGATTCTCAACCCTTTCTTTGGAACCTGCCAGGGGCGGGCGGACCGGGCTGGATTGCCAAGGCACCCCTGGCTCCTCCCCTACGGGTTCATTTTTATCCCATATTCAAAACAAAAAATCCTGCCCTGATCGGCAGGATTTTTTGTATCCAACGGCCATTGACCATTGACAGTCTATAGAGCAAAGCCCTATAGACTCATTTCACGTTAATCTTCCCCGCATACACACTCCCTGTGGTCACATCCAAAGTCACCAGGTCCCCGGTTTCCAGGGCTTCCATGGCTCCTTTGGCTCCTACGATCACCGGGATGCCGTAGTTGATGCCGATGATGGCAGCCGGGGAGGTGAAGCCGCCTTCTTCGGCGATGATGCCTCCGGCCTGGGCGGCACAGGTGCCCATTTCATTTTCCAGGGCGGCTACGGCCAGGATCATGCCCGGTTTGAACTGGTCCAGGTCTGCTTTCTTTTCCACCCGGAGGACAATACCGCTGGCGGCTTTCTTGCCGATGCCCTGGCCGGATACGATCTTCTGGCCTACATTGACCACCTGGATCAGGTTGGTGCTGCCCACTTTGCCCACGTTCATGCCGGCGGTGACCACCAGGGAATCCCCTTTCTTGATCAACCCTGCATCCAAGGCGTTCTTCAGGGACGCTTCGATAAGGGCATCGGTGCTGGCTTTGTTTTCCCCTTTCAGGGGGGTCACGCCCCAGTACAGGTTCATCCGCCGCAGGCTTTCCTCTTTGGGAGAAACCCCCAGCACATGGGCTTTGGGCCGGTATTTGGCCACCATACGGGCGGTGTAGCCGCTTTCGGTAATGGACATGATGGCGTTGGCTTCCAGTTCCTGGGCAATCTGGACGGTGGCGTGGCTGATGGCGTCGGTCATCTGGACCTGGGCCCCGATGCCCTTGTGCTGGAACACCCCTACATAGTCGATGGCTTCTTCCGTCCGTTTGGCGATCCGGGCCATGGTCTGGACGGCTTCCAGAGGATAAGCCCCGGAGGCGGTTTCCCCGCTGAGCATAATGGCGTCTGTGCCGTCAAAAATGGAGTTGGCAATATCGTTGGCTTCTGCCCGGGTGGCCCGGTAGTTGGTAATCATGCTTTCCAGCATCTGGGTGGCAGTGACCACCGGCTTGCCCAGGGCGTTGCATTTGGCAATGATCTGCTTCTGGACAATAGGCACGTCTTCCATGGGGATTTCCACCCCCAGGTCCCCACGGGCCACCATGACTCCATCCACCACCTGGAGGATTTCGTCGATGTTGTCCACCCCTTCCTGGTTTTCGATCTTGGCGATGATCCCCATGGGAGACCCCAGTCTTTCCAGAAGACGGCGGATTTCCATGGCGTCGTGGGCATTCCGGACAAAGGAGGCGGCCACATAGGTCATGCCGTGCTGGGCCGCAAAGGTAATGTCGGAAACATCCGCATCGGACAGGAAGGGCAGTTTCAGGAAGGCTCCGGGGACGGCCACCCGTTTCCGGGAGGAGATTTCCCCGCCGTTCACCACGAGGGTGTGGATTTCCCGGTCGGTGGTGGACTGGACTTCCAGGGACAGTTTCCCGTCGTTCAGGAGGATGGTGTCCCCCCGCTTCACTTCTTCCGGCAGGCCCTTATAGTTCACATGGGCCTTTTCCGCAGTCCCTTCCACATCGTCGATGGTCAGGGTGAATTCGTGGCCGGGCACCAGGGTGGTCTTGTCCCCCTTGAACAGCCCCAGGCGCATTTCCGGCCCTTTGGTATCCGCCACATACCCTACCAGCCGGCCTGCTTCCTTTTCCGCTTCTTTCAGCAGGTTCAGCCGGGCTTCACATTCGCTGTGAGAGCCATGGGAGAAGTTGAACCGGGCCAGGTCCATGCCGGATTTGATCATATCCACCAGCAGGTCTTTTTTGTCGGTGGCCGGTCCCAGGGTGCAGATGATTTTCGTTTTCTTCATGAAATGTTCCCCCTCTGAAATATCCATGATGGTTCCGGGAAAAGCATCATGTACTTTTTCCAAAAAAAGTCCGGACTTGTAATAAGCCCGGACTTTTCAGTTCCGTTTGTAAAATTAGGATTCTTTGAAGGCTTTGATCTTTGCAGTCAGCAGAGGCAGAATCTTCAGAGCATCGCCAACGATACCATATTTGGAGATCTCGAACATAGGAGCGTCCGGATCCTTGTTGATGCAGACAATGGTATCGGATTTGCTCATGCCGGCTTTGTGCTGTACAGAACCGGAAATACCGCAGGCGAAGTAAATCTTCGGGGTAACGGTTTTACCGGACTGACCCACTTGCCGAGGATGTTCGATGAACCCTTCATCCACTGCAGCACGGCTGCCGCCTACGGCGCCGCCCAGTACATGGGCCAGGTCATACAGCAGGGAGAAGTTTTCTTTGGCTTTCATGCCGCGGCCGCCGGAGCATACGAACGGTGCATCGTCGATGGCCATTTCCCCTTCGCTGACCACTTCTTCTCTGCGGATGCAGGTTACCCGGTCATCCACATGGTTCTTCAGGGTGTAGTTGATTACTTCGCCGGTACGGGAAGCATCGGGTTCCATAGCCTTGAAGGTCTTGGGACGAACGGTACCCATCTGAGGACGATGTTCTTTGCACAGGATGGTAGCCATGATGTTACCACCGGCAGCAGGACGGGTCCATTCGATCAGGCCGTCTTCTTCAGCGTCCAGGATGGTGCAGTCTGCGCACAGACCAGTGTTCACCCGGGCAGCGATACGGGGCCCCAGGTCACGGCCGTCGTTGGTGGCACCGATGAATACAGCGGAGGGCTGGTAAGCATCGATCATTTCGCAGAAAGCATTGGTGTATTCGTCAGTGGAATAATATTTGAAAGCAGGATCCTGGCACACATAGACCAGATCAGCGCCCCGGGCAATCAGTTTGGACGGAACGTCTTTGGCATCGTCAGTGATTAGGACAGCAGCCAGTTTCTGGTTGCATTTGTCAGCCAGTTTCCGGCATTCACCCAGCAGTTCATATACAACATGGACAGGTTCGCCTTTGTAATGTTCAACATAGACCCATAAATCTTTTTCGTTACCGGTCTTTAAACCTTTCGTGTTAGCCATTTATACCCAACCTCACTTCGTAATAATCTTGTCTTCGATCAGTTTGTTAACCAACTTATCGACTGCAACAGCAGGATCTTCATCGTCGAAGATTTCGCCGTGTACCTGGGTCACTTTCGGAGTGAAGCTCTTCATAACCTGAGTCGGAGAGCCGGCCTTGCCGATGATGTCCAGAGGGATTTCCAGGGCAGCGGCGGTGTAAACAGGGATTTCAGCCTTTCTGGCTTTCATTTTGCCTCTGATGCTGGCAAAACGAAGATCCTTGCTGCGCATTACGGTTACTACGCAGGGCATCTTCATGGTGAAGGTCATGGACATCTGTTCGTTGTCTCTGTCAACCACGACGGTGTCATCTTTGACCTGAACCTTCAGAGCAGCGGTAACCTGGGGCAGATCCAGATGTTCAGCGATTTCAGGACCAACCTGGGCAGTATCCCCATCGATTGCCTGACGGCCGCAGAGGATCAGATCAGGAATGCCGAAATGTTTGATGGTGTTGGCCATGGCTGCGGAAGTAGCCAGGGTATCAGCACCGCCGAAAGCTCTGTCGCTGACCAGTTTGGCTTCATCAGCGCCAACAGCCAGGCAGTCTCTCAGGACGGATTCAGCATGGGGCGGTCCCATGGTGATGACAGTTACATGAGCACCCAGTTCGTCTTTCAGCTGCAGAGCCGTTTCCAGAGCATACTGGTCATAGGGGTTCATAATATTGGTTACACCATCTCTGACGAGGTTGTTGGTAACCGGATCGATCTTCATTTCAGCGGTATCCGGTACCTGTTTAACACATACAACGATGTTCATTACAAAGCGACCTCCTAAAAATCATATAGTTCAAAACCACACAGCCCCATTGTAACACGTGTGTTCCCGGTATGCAAGGGATTGCAGGAACTTGTCAGACTAGCCTTTCAAATTTTGTTAACTCCTGTATACAATCTGTATAGTATGATTTTCTCCATTTTCCTCTTTAATTCTAAATTGACGAATAATTCCACGCAAGTTCTGTAACGGAAATTTCTACAGAATTGTGGGACAAATAATTGGGGATTTTCTGTGAATATAAGGGATTGCTTATGAAAAAGAGGGTGTTGCCCAGGCAACACCCTACAATTCCATACTCCCCTTCCCCAGCACCCGTTCTATGGCCTCGGAGAACCCAGGGGCATCCAGTTCCACCCAGAACCTGGGATTGGTACGGATGACCTTTTTAGTGTCTGCCACGTGGAGGTACACCGGGTTCTTTCCGTGGAAGGCGGCGAAGATCCCTCCCAGCTGCTGCTGAACAGCCTGGGTGTTCTTCCCTGGGCCGATATGGAGATGGACTTCTTTGGCCGCCTCCTGGAGGGGCTCCACTTTGTTGGCAAAGATCCGGGCCTGTTCCTCGTCCAGCTTCAAGACCCCCTGGATCATGACGATCCGGTCCTTGTCGATGTTGGCCCGGCTGACGGCGTAAGCCCGGGGAAAGGCGATCACGTCCAGGCTGCCGGTCAGATCTTCCAGCACAAAGGAGGCCATCCGGTCCCCGTTCCTGGTGGACCGGAGCCGGAGATCGGTGATGATGCCCCCTACGGCGATCCGTTCCCCGTCCTTGTAATTTTCCTCGCTGCACCGGATGAGCGGCGTCAGCCGCCGGAGGGCATTCCGGTAGGCATCCAGAGGGTGCCCGGTCACATAGAACCCGATCAGTTCCCGTTCCAACCGGAGGATCTCCTCTTTGGGGATTTCCGGCAGGTTGGGGATGGGGATGGTGTTGGCACTGGCAATGTCTTCCTCCCCGAAAAGCCCCAGCTGGCCGGTGATCCGGTCCCGCTGTTCACTGGCCGCCGCTTCCAGGGCCGGGTCCATAATGGCCAGCAGCTGACTCCGGCGCAGGCCGAATCCGTTCATGGAACCGCTTTTGATCAAGGCTTCCACCACCCGCTTGTTCACCTTGGACAGGTCAACCCGGCGGGTAAAATCGAAGAAGTCCTTGAAGGGTCCCCGTTTCGCCCGTTCCTCCAGGATCACGGACACGGCCGCATCCCCTACGCTTTTGATGGCCCCCAGGCCGAACCGGATGGTATGGCCGTCCACGGAGAACCCGGCTTCACTGGTGTTGATGTCCGGAGGCAGCACCTGGATGCCCATATCCCGGCACACTCCGATGTACCAGCTGACCTTGTCCGCCACGGTGATGATGCTGTTCAGGAAGGCGGCCATGTATTCCACCGGGTAGTTGGCCTTCAGCCAGGCGGTCTCATAGGCCACCAGGGCATAGGCGGCGGAATGGGATTTGTTGAACCCGTAGCCGGCGAAGTGCTGCAGAAGGGCGAAGATCTTATCGCCCAGTTCCCGGCTGATGCCGTGGAGCTTCTGGGCTCCCTCCAGGAATTTTTCCTTCATGGAATCCAGGAGCTTGGCCTTCTTTTTCCCCATGGCCCGGCGGAGAATGTCTGCTTCCCCCAGGGTGAAGCCCCCCAGGGTGGATACGATCTGCATCACCTGTTCCTGGTACAGGATGACCCCGTAGGTATCCGCCACAATGGGCTCCATAAGCGGATGGAGCACCTGGGCGGTGCGTCTGCCGTGCCGGCCGGCAATGAAGTCTTCAGCCATGCCGCTGCCCAAGGGACCGGGCCGGTACAGGGCCACCAGGGGGATCAGGTCTTCGAAGCCTTCCGGGGCCAGCTGTTTCATGAGCCGGGTCATGCCGTCGCTTTCCATCTGGAACACCGCCGCTGTATCCCCGATACAGAGCATTTTGCAGGTTTTGGGATCGTGGAGGTCGATGTGCCGTATATCCACCTCCACCCCCTGGTTCCGTTTGATCATCTTCAGGGCGTCGTCGATGACGGTCAGGGTCCGGAGACCCAGAAGATCCATCTTCAGCAGCCCCAGGCTTTCAGACCGGTCCTTGTCGTACTGGGTGCAGATGTATTCATGCTCATCGTCGCTGCTGGAAGTGATCTGGAGGGGCACATAGTCCGTCAGTTCCCCCGGGGTGATCACCACTCCTGCCGCATGGGTGGAGGTGTGCCGGGGCATCCCTTCCACTTTCTGGGCAAAATCCAGCAGCTGGGCGATGTTGGGATCCTGGTCCCGGAGTTCCCGGAGCTCCCGGCTCCCTTCCAAGGCCCCTTTCAGGGTGGTGCCCGGGGTGTTGGGGATCAGTTTGTTCACTTGGTTCACCACGTTGAGAGGAATGTCCATGGCCCGGCCCACGTCCTTGATGGCGGCTTTGGCGGCCAGGGTCCCGAAGGTGATGATCTGGGCCACGTGGCTTTCCCCGTATTTCCGGGCCAGGTAGTCCACCACCAGGTGGCGCTTCACGTAGCAGATATCCGTATCGATATCGGGCATGCTCACCCGTTCCGGGTTCAGGAACCTTTCAAAGATCAGGTTGTACTTCAGCGGGTCGATGCTGGTGATGCCGGTAAGGTAGGCCACGATACTGCCGGCGGCGCTGCCTCTGCCGGGGCCCACCGGGATGTCGTGGCGGCGGCTGTAGTTGATGAAGTCCCACACAATGAGGAAGTAACCGGAATAGCCCATCTGTTTGATGATTCCCAGTTCGTATTCCATCCGTTTCCGGGCGGTGCCGTCGTCATCCGGGTACCGGGAGGGAAAGCCCTCTTCGCACAGTTTCCGCAGGTAGCCGTCCATGGTCTCCCCGGGAGGCAGAGGGAATTCCGGCAGGAGCAGATGGCCGAATTCCAGCTTCACATTGCACCGCCGGGCGATTTCCAGGGTGTTGTCCAGGGCTTCCTGGTCTTCCGGGAACAGGGCTTCCATCTCTTCCCGGCTCTTCAGGTAGTAGGAATCGTTGTTGAACCGCATCCGCTGAGGATCCAGGTACCGGGCGTTGGTCTGGATACACAGGAGGATGTCCTGGCCGGCGGCGTCTTCCTTGTGGATATAGTGAAGGTCGTTGGTGGCCACCAGCCGGATGTTGTGCTTTTTGGCCAGACGGTGGAGTTCCTGGCGGACGGTGGCTTCTTCCGGAAGCCCGTGGTTCTGGATCTCCAGGAAATAGTTGTCCCGGCCGAAAATGTCCAGGTATTCCAGCATGGTCTTTTCGGCGGTTTCCAGTTCTCCCCGGAGGATGTGACGGGGCACTTCCCCGGCGATGCAGGCGGACAGGCAGATGAGCCCCTCGCTGTACTGGCGGAGCACGTCCTTGTCGATCCGGGGCTTGTAGTAGAACCCTTCCACTTCCCCAATAGACACCAGCTTCATCAGGTTCTGGTAGCCGGTCTGGTTTTCCGCCAGAAGGATCAGATGGTACAGTTTGCTCCGGGTTTCCAGGCTTTTGTCCAGATGGGACCCGGAAGTGATGTACACTTCGCAGCCGATGATGGGTTTGAACAGTTTCCGTTCGGTTTCGGCCAGACGGGTCTTGCAGGAGGCTATCTCCGCCTGCGGGTCGTCGGCCTCTTCCTTGCCGCTTTCGAGCGCCGCGATGCGCTTTTTGAGGTCTTTGATTTCATCTTTGACCTTGCCGTTCTTCTTGTTGACGTAGTTATAAAATTCCTTCACGCCGAACATGTTGCCGTGGTCGGTCAGGGCCATGCCCCGCATGCCGTTGGCTATGGCTTTGTCGACGAGGCGTTGGATGCTGGCCTGTCCGTCGAGGATGGAGTATTGGCTATGGACGTGTAAATGAACAAAGTCGTGCATAATCTGTAAATGAAGAATTAAGAGTGAGGGAAGACGAAGCTTTCGCTCCGCGCTTCAGTCACTTGGGCGATAAAGTTACTTCCGCTTTGCGGAATGGCCAAACTTGCGGGCGAATAGTTATGAACAGTCACTGTTCAAAGATGCTCGACTCGGCATCGAGAAATTTCTTCTCGGCCTCCAGGTCACGCAGGTCGAGCTTGGGTGAGGGCAGTGTGCACATCTTTATGTAGTCGGAGTTGCAGCAGGTGTAGTCGAAGATTTGCCGTTGCTCGTCCGTGAACTTGTCTTGCGTGATGATGCCGGCCTCTGTCCGTTCGAACTCTTCGGGCGAGTAGCTGTCACTGAGCTTGACGAGCACGATGCGCCGCGCGATGGGATTTTTGTTGTAGTCGGGCACGAGGTAAAGCCCCCGCAGGTAGCGGATGTGTTCGAGAAACGGGAGTTGCAGGTAGACTGTGACGAGCGACATGTTGGGTTCCTGGAACGCATTGAATAGGATATACATGAGTTGCTGTTCCTGGATGATGCCCACACCCTCGCGGATGGAGCCGTGGATGCTCTTGCGTCCTGCGATGAAGCTGTGGCAGTCGTCGGAGAGGGTGAAGTAGAACGGCTCAGCCTTCAGTGCACGCACGGATGAGGAGCAGCTGTAGGACATGTAGATGCCAGGCAGGTTGCCCGGCTTGCCGGCTGACAGGACCGTGGCTTCTTTCAGGAAGTTGATAAACGGATGCACCTTGCGCGAAGCGGAAGCCGTCATCTTGTCCGAGAGGTCGAGCAGGCGGGCATGCAGGTCGTCGAGCAGTTCGAAGAGCCTTTTCCGGGACAGGTTGTTGACCTGTGTCAGTGCCTCGTCCAGCGCCTCGTCGAAGCCTTTTTCCGGAAGCTGCCTGCAAAACTCCGGCAACACAGTGGCATAGAGTGCCGACAGCACGCTGGGAGAGATGCCCGCATGGGCTGCGATGTCTTTCATCTTCACTCCTTCGTGTCGCAACAGGTTCAATCGTTCGTAAATGTCTGTCAACTGCTTTTGCTCTGTCATATCATGTAATTTGTTGGAAATCTACAAAAATAAAAATTTTTCCCTTTCCGGATTCAAAAAGGCGTGGGGAATTAACGACTTTAAATAATTCACTCCCGCGAGGTGGTGACACGTCGGCCCGCCTTCTTTCTCTGTAATCATGCTTTACTGTCATTTTTCCCTTCGGAAATGCCGGGTGGAGACGGTGCAGGAGCGGAAAGGAGGGTAGCCGGGGACGGAAAGGAGGGTAGACACGCCCGCCTTCCTTTCCGCCCCCGCGCCGTGTCAAGGGAGCTGGAACGCCCTGTTCATGGGCTTTCCGGAAAGAATGCCGCGGACGGCGGGCTGGAGGGGAGACGTAAAGAGATTTCTTCGGATGCCGCCTCTCGTCCGGCGTGGGTCTCCGCAGCAGGCGGATGGTGTGGCGTGTGGTGCTGGTCGTTACAGCGGTGTTACAAACAGGGTACATGTATGTTAATTCATGAAACGGCCTTCTTTTTCATAAATGATTCATGAAGATTCATTTTTCAGGTCACCCGAAATGCAGACCTTTGCAGCGTCAACAAAAAAACGGAGAAAGCTATGACGGCAAAAAGCAAAATCATCGTGTTCCGGAAAGCCGGCACGCCGCTGCAGATGGAAGAATGTGACATCCCGGCCTTGAAAGAGGGCGAAGTGTTGGTCAGGAACGAATATGCCACGCTGTGTCGGAGCGACATCAGCACCTATTTGGGCAAACGCATCGAGAAGTCGCCCACCATCCTCGGACATGAGATTGTAGGGCGGGTCGCAGCCATAGCTCCCGGCGTGACGGATGCCGACGGCAATCCTCTGCACGTGGGGCAGCGGGTGACATGGGCCATCTATGCGTCAGACCCCTCGACGGAACTTTCGCGCCGAGGCATTCCTCAGAAGTCGCCCGACTTGTTCAAATACGGGCATGAACAGCTCACTCCGGAGTCGACACTCCACGGCGGGTTGGCCGAACACACGTTGCTTCGCAAACATACACCTATATTGCCACTGGATGAGTCCATCCCCTTACCGGTCGGCTCCATCATCAACTGCGCCATCTCTACTGTTGTCGGTTCTTTACGTTTAGCAGGCGAGTTGCGGGGTCGCCGGGTGGCAATCTGGGGCATCGGGATGCTGGGCATCGTCGCCTGTGCCATCTGCCGGGAGCGGGGTGCAGGGGAGATAGTCGCCATCGACATCAACCGTGAGCGGCTGGCCC
>ENA-ORSI01000414-ORSI01000414.1-human-gut-metagenome-genome-assembly--contig:-NODE-414-length-46270-cov-5.314616_pt1 | contig 46270 bp, 38 predicted proteins | sample MGYA00242187_ERZ509154 | MGnify/ENA primary metagenome ERZ509154 (study PRJEB26280, sample SAMEA2338627) | human gut metagenome | biome: human gut; feature: human-associated habitat; material: faeces...
CGATAGTTCTGGCAATCTTACTGACATATTGCACATGAATCATTCTCTTAGTTAAGTGATCATTACTTTTAAAAGAAAACACTTGGGTTTTATCACTATATCTCGTAAAAGCTAGTGTGTATATAATCCTATCTATATCTCTAAAAAAGGGTGTTCTAAAATCATTACTTACATCCCGCAAATATATTGCTTCACTATCAAGTGTTGCATACTTACTTAAATACTTATTATGATTGAGCATATTTTCATCCATAATTACCACCACCATAATCATATCAGTTATTTTTCTAATTGTCCATGATGTCGAATTTTGTCGTACGATTTTTCTTGTATTTTTAATATTTTAACTTTAAAATAATTAACCGTTACCTGCTAGTGGTAGTGCCTGCTTTCAACTGAGTAATTTCTTTACTACTCAAACTTTGGGGGTTTTGGAATGAAAGGGGCCAAAGAGATGAAAGAAGAAATAATAAAAAAACTTTTAGTAATCATAATTATGTTACTCGTAATTATATTGCGTTTAATATAAAAAATAGACACTAGCCTTGTAGTCCCAGTATCTGGGCAGGTATAGTGTCTGTTCAAATAAAACTTGCAGGCATTATCCACTAGGGGTAACACTTACGTGTATAATATAACAAATTACATAAATTTATTCAAGTATTTTCATCACACTTTCCCTTATTACATACTTATAATAATTATTATTACTACACTCAATTACTTTAATATTACATTCCCTATCCACTATAACATAATTAATATCCTTACATTTAATATACTTAATTAACTCCTTATCTATCCCATAACTAATATTATTATCAAATACTATTACATAATCCTTATAAATTCTTTTAAAAAACCAATACTTATTCTTCATAAATACTTATCTATTATCCTACTTACTTTAAGATTATTTGCATACTTAAATCCATATTTATAATTCATAATAGTACAAAATGCTTTATAATAACTTAGTTTATTATTATTTACTAAATACCTTACTTCCTTAACCTTCTTCTTAATTTTCTCCCTATTACATTTTCTAAGCGTGATAATCAATTTATCATCTATTACTTTAAATACATATCCTAAAAAGTTAAATCCACCTTTAGAACTAACTATATTACTTTTATTCTTATTAATATCTAGCTTATATTCTATTTTTAATTTATCAATAATTACCCTCTTACATTCTTCTAAATACTTTTTATCTTCACTCATTATTACAAAGTCATCCATATACCTCACATAATACTTCAAATGTAAATTATGTATTATATAGTAATCTAACTTACTTAAATAATATATCGCTAAAAACTGACTAGTCATATTACCTATTGAAATACCTTTACCATATTCATATAATGGTATATCTCTACTACCTTTAATATTATTTATTATTACATTAATATACTCTCTATTAGTACTATCTATAATACTTTTAATCAATTCATATTCTCTACTATCTAATTTATCAGCTAACATACTTAATAATACCTTATGATCAATATTATAAAAATACTTACTTATATCAAGTTTAAGTATATAAAACTTCTTACATTTACTTTTTAACTTAATCAAATATTTCTTAACTAACCTAATTCCATAATCAGTTCCCATATTCTTTCTAGTTGCAACATTTCTATCATCTAAATACTTAGTTAATTTATTTTCTAATATATACCTAGTTACATAATGATTAATTATTTTATCTCTAATACTTAATGACATTACTAATCGACACTTAGGTTCATATATTAAAAATATATTATATTTATCGTGTCCAACATTACCACTTTCTAACATTCTTTTAATATTACTAATATTTTGCATTTTATTTACATCAAAATTATATAATTTTCTCTTATTCTTAACATTCTTACTTATTTCTTTATCATAAATACTTAATAAATTACTAATAGTTATATTATCCATTACTACACCACTTATATAACATCTTATTAATTTTAAGTAATTCATTACTTTTATTTATTACTTGTTTTTCACTAATATACTTTAATTTATATGCTCTTTCTAAATAAAAATCTATCTTATTTATTTTAGCAATTGCTTTAATTTGATAATTATGTTTAACATCTTTATTTACTTCATAATTAGCCATTATTATAAGTTCTAATACTTCTAATAAGTCATTATATATCATATTCCTACTTATTATATCTTTCTTGGGAAAAGTCATTATAATAGCTTCTATACTAATAATAAATTTCTTAAGATACTTTATTATTAAAAACTTATCATTCATTTATAAACTTATCCTCTAGTTCTTCAATAGAATAATTATCTATTTTTTCAATTATCCTATTTACTCTTTTTTCCATATCATACTTGCTTAAAGCTATCTTTAATACTTCATTGTATTTCTTACTTATTCCATCATCTTTTTCTATTAATACATCCTTATCATATATTAAAAAAGGAATTTCCATTTTACGTAATCTACCTATAACTTTGTTATAGGCACTTACAGGAAATCCTACTGAATTTTTATATTCTAGATATTTATAGCCAAGTAAATAATGGATAATTATTCCATCATCAGTGAATCTTTATAAAATTTACCATTTTTATATAATTTTAAATATTTCTTCAATTTGCTTATCCTTTCTTAAATTAATATAGTATATAGGAAGTGTACGTATACACTTCCATCTATATTTCCTATTTAGGGGTTCCCAAGGATAAGCTTTGTCCTTAACCTCATCCTTTATAAAACCTTAATCTTATAATACTAGAACTGTTAAGGGCGGCTTCCGCACAGCATTCGTATTGTTCACATTGTCATTATTCACGTTATCGCCGTTGTTGGAATTCACGTTGAACGCATTGTTCGTGTTACTCGTATTACGGGAAATTTATCACAAGATTACCCTATAAAAATAAGCAAAAATTTTTTAATTTGACATTTATTTTTCGCGATGCCACACCTGCACCTTACGGTGCAGACACGGCTTTTAATTTTCATCAATCTATTTTATCAACCTTTATCACTCATAGCAAAAAGTATGCCCCGCTTGCCTCGCACCGTACGGCGCGTAGACAAGCATTTGCTTAGCCAAGATTCAAAACAAATGGATCAGTACTTGTTCCTGTACCGCTGGAAATTGTAGCTGTGGATGTCAGACTAAAGGACGGGCGAACAGCACCCGTACCGTCCACACGGCCAACAAGCACGTAACCGCCGCCGAGGGAAAACACGAGAAACGCACTGCCCGTGTTACTCGTATTACGGGAAATTAACGATTCAGAATCTTCTATATATAGCCAATTATCTGTTCCATAATTTTCTTCAAATAATGCTGTTGTCCATTTTTCTGGACTTGCTCCATATCCATAATCTGATACATATATTAAGCCTATTTTCATTGTTTCTTCATATCCACTTTGTCCTGTTCCTACTTCTATATCATAATATTGTTTGGCTGTATTTATATCACTAAATGCCATTCCTCCGACTTGCCAAGTTGACTCTACTATTAGATTTTGCCATTCACTTCCTAATGTATTATAGTATGTTGTATTTAATGTTGTATATATATCGGGTTTGGTTGTTCCATCCCAAGAATTTATATTATCTGCATCCCAAGCATAGCGTCCATAACTTGTTGCCTTAATTAATTTTACTTGATTATTAAATACTCCTATTATTCTATATTGGTTATCTGCATTTTGGCAATCTGCTCCTGTTGCTCCAAAACATACGTAATTATTTGGATTCGCCCCGCTATAACGATATGAATTATCTTGAGCTCCATTTGCTAAGTCCACATCGTGATAATATATGCTATCTGCTCCATCTCCTACTAATGTATTAAATTCTGCTATACAACTCGCTAGATTATCTCCACTTTCACATATATCTGCTACCATTGTTGGTATAAATTCTTCTTGAATTATTAAGTTTGCACTAAATGCCTTACCTGTATTTGCATTTTGGTCACTATCTAAATTTGCAAATATTACTTCTATTTGCCATTCTTGAGTTACTGTACCTGTTGATGTTATTTCGTAATTATCTGCTATGGTTATGAGTCCTGTAGATGTTGTTATATCAAATCCTGTTACTCCTCCACTTGTTTTTCTTTCTAAAGAACCAAGTGTTGTTACTTCTGCACCATCTGGATCAGTTATTTTTAATAATAATTCTGCTTGTTCATCATCTGTTGTGTATTCAAAATTATTACTTGTAATATCTAAATAAACATAATAATTTCTTGTTGCATTATTTGTAGCATTATTGGCAGTCAATGTGGCTCTCGCAAAAGTTTCACCACTTTTATTACCTGAGCCTTGACCAAAGTCTTCTTGATTTGCTGTTAAACTTATAGCACTTCCCACTTGAAACGATAAGTTATCTGTTGTGCTTGTTTGAATATTTACATCTGTTTTTGAGTTAGTTCCTCCCTGTGCTTGAAAGTAAGCAAAAGTTGCTCCAACTACTACAAGCAGTAATACTACCACTGCAATTATTGTTAATATTGTTACTTTTTTTTTATTTTCTTTTTTCATCCAAATCATCCTTTCTTTTTAAGTAGTGTAAAGTATTGTAAATAAATTTTAACATATCCCCTCTATATTTCCCATACTACTAAAAAAAAAAAAAAAAGTCAAGGATTTCGGAAAATTTTCTTGACTTTACATAAATTTGCAGTGTTTACATAATTCTTCACACTTTTTATTATTTCTAAATTCTTGTAACATATTCTTATATCTTTCCCTATTTTGAATATTTTCTATATTTTCTTCAAATATATTACCTAAATTTATTATACCTTTACTATCTAAACAACAAGGTACTACTGTACCATCTACTAAAATACCTAAGTGATCTCTTAAAGCATAACAAGTACCTACTTCATTATAGTAATTATTATTAAGGTCTGGCCAGATAAACTCACTATCAAAATCTATATAAGTATTATGATCTAATTTAGTATGTTTAGTAATTGTTGTATTATATTTATCTTCAAGTAATTTAATTATTTCTTTCTTATATGGACTATTAACCCAAATACGATAATTTATATAAGTATATTCTTTTAAGTTTTCTGCTACTTCAAATATATCATTTAAGTAATCATATAATGATTTATTATATTTAGTATCAAAACTATGTAATGATATATTTATCTGTCTTATATTTTTATTATTAATAATTCTTTTAATTAAATAACCATTAGTAGTTATATTAACAAAGTAATTATTACTTGATGCTATATTTATAAATTCATTAATTAAAGGATGTAACAGAGGTTCTCCCATTACATGGAAATATAAGTAACTAGTAGTATTCTTTAACTTATTTAAAATAATTTTGAAATTTTCTTCGCTCATAAACATACTCTTACGAGTATTTTTAATACAAAAACTACAATTTAAATTACAATTATTAGTTATTTCAACATAAACTTTTTTCATAAGAATATTCTATCAAACTTTTTATCTTTTTTCTAAAAAAATTACTCTGTAGCGTAATAAATTGATGAAAATCAAAAAAAATTACGCTACAGAGTAATTTTTGAAATATAATATTATCACAAAATATTCATTTATTTTATGGCTTTTTTACGTTATAATATTAATATAAGAATCGAGGGATAACCATGGCTTTTATCGAAGTTAAAAACTTATCAAAAATTTATCAAATGGGTGAAGTAAAAATTAAGGCAATTGAAAATGTTTCTTTTTCAATTGATGAAGGAGAACTTGTCGTCATCCTTGGGCCATCTGGAGCTGGGAAAACAACTATTTTAAATATCTTGGGAGGAATGGATTCACCAACTAGTGGTAGTATTATTATTGATGGTACAGATATATCAAAGTATAATCGCAAAGAACTTACTAAGTACAGAAGATATGATATTGGCTTTGTCTTTCAATTTTATAATCTTGTTGGTAACTTAACTGCCCTAGAAAATGTCGAACTTGCTAATCAAATTTGTAAAAAACCAAGAGACAGTAAAGAAACTCTAAAGAGTGTTGGTTTAGGTGATAGAATTGATCACTTCCCTGCTCAACTTTCTGGTGGTGAACAACAAAGAGTATCTATTGCTAGAGCCTTAGCTAAAAATCCTAAAATATTACTTTGTGATGAACCTACCGGAGCTCTCGATAGTAAAACCGGCAAGATGATTATTAAACTTTTACAAGATACCTGTCACGATACCAAAACTACTACTATTATCATTACTCATAATGCCATTATTGCTGAAATTGCTGATAAAGTCATTAAAGTTAAAAACGGCACAATCGAAGATATAATGATTAATAAAAATCCTAAAAAAGTTGAGGAGATTGATTGGTAATGCTAATACTAAAAAATACTTTACGAAAAATCAAACACTCTTTCGGAAGATTTATAACTTTAATTTTAATAATTGCTATAGGCAGTGCTTTTTTTGCAGGAGTAAGAGAAACATCATCAGATATGATTAAAACTATGGATGAATATTACGATGCAACTAATTTAATGGATTTTCGTATTATTAGTACTATGGGTTTAACCAATGATGACTTAGAAGCTTTAAAAAATCTAGAAAACACGCAAATAATTGAAGAAAACTACACCTATGAAACAGTTATTGATGGTGATGCCACCAAAATATATGGGCTAACTGAAAATATTAACAATGTTACTTTGGTTTCTGGTTCTCTTCCTACAAGTGATAATGAATGCTTAGTTTTAGCAGGATCATATAATATCGGAGATACTATTACTATTGAAGATAGTGATTACCAAGATTATTTAAAAAATAATACTTTCAAAGTAGTTGGTACAGTTAATAGTAGCATGTATATTTATAATAATTTAGGAATGAGTACGGTCTCTGATGGCAAACTAGATAATGTTATTTATATTAATAAAGATAATTTTAATATGGATTATTATACTGAAATATATTTAATTGCTAAAAATAGTCAAGAAGAAACTTCATATCGTGATGAGTATGATGAAGTTATAGCCAATTTAAATACTGAATTAGAAAAGTTAGCTCCAATTCAAGAAACAAAAAGATATGAACAAATAAAAACGGAAGCTATGGAAGAAATTTATGATGCTAGAGAAGAAATAAACAACTTAAAAGCAGAAAATGAAGCTAAGTTTAATGATGCTTTAGCAGAATTAAATAGTGCTCAAAATCAAATTAACGCCGGCTATAACGAAATAAATAATGGATTTGCTGAATTAGAAGCACAAAAAAATAGCGTATTAAATGAACTTAATAATGAAGAAGCAACACTTGATAATAGTTTAGCTACTATTAATAGTAATTTAGCAAATTTAGGTATTACTACTAATAATATTGCAGAATCAATTACTGAGTTAAAAAATCAAATTACTAGTATCACCAATTTATTAGCGAGTCTTGATGATACCAATCCTGAATATGCTACCTATCAAGCAATGCTTACTAATTTAAACACTTTGGTATCAAATTTAAATTCTATCCAAAATGGTTATACCAGAATAAACAATGCTCGCACGCAATTTGCTAGTACTTACAATGATACCATAAATACTTTAAATGCTAATAAAAATAATCTAGATAAAGAGCAAGAAACTTTAAATGAAGGTTTTAAAGAATATAATACTAATTATGCTGAATTTCAAGATGAAATTGCTAAGGGTATGCAAGAAATTGCTGATGCCGAAGCAGAAATAGCTAATCTTGAAAAACCAGAATGGTATTTATTTAATCGGGAAGACAATTCTGGCTACACAACATTTTTAGAATCAGCAACTAAAATTGATTCAATTGCTGCTGTATTTCCTTTATTTTTTATCGCTGTTGCCTTCTTAATGTGTTTAAATACCATGACTAGAATGATTGAAGAAGAAAGAACGGAAATTGGTATCTTTACTTCTCTTGGAATTAGTAATTTTCAAATAATATTCAGTTACATCTTCTATGTTTTAATTGCAACAATCATTGGTTTACTTATTGGCCTTTCCATAGGTTATACTGTGGTTCCTCATGTATTATATAATGTTTATACCCAAGCATATGTCATACCAGGCTTAAAAACTTATGTAAATATCCCAATTTGTATAAGTATTATTGAAGTATGTGTAATAACAATGTCTTTAGTAACATTTATCGCTGTTACTGCTAAATTTAAAAATTCACCAGCAAATTTATTAAGACCAGCAAGCCCTAAAAGTGGTCGTAAAGTATTGCTCGAAAAGATTAACTTTCTTTGGAAAAGAATATCTTTTTCTTGGAAAGTTACCATAAGAAATTTATTCCGTTACAAAAAAAGAATTATTATGACTCTTATTGGAATTTCCGGCTGTACTGCCCTACTTTTAACAGGTTTTGGAATTAAAGATAGTATTTCGGAAATAGTTGAAATCCAATATGGAGAAATTGAAACATATGATGCTTTAGCAGTTTTAGATAATCCAGTTACTGAAAAAAGCAGTGAAATAAATGAATTTTTAAGTCAAAACTCTATAAGTAATCCTTTATATGCTTATATGGAAACACTTACATTTGCTGCCAACAACAAAAATATTGATGTATATTCCCTAGCCTTTGCAACTAATTCTATTGATAAATACTTTAACTTAAAAGATTTAGATGGAAATAATTTAGAATTAAATGACGAGGGAGCTATAATAACCGAAAAAATAGCTAAAATATTAAATGTTAATATCGGAGATACTATAACCCTAAGAGATAACAATAACGAAATATATGTTATTAAAATATCGGGAATCAGTAAAAATTATATTAATAATTATGTTTATATGAATACTAATTATTATAACTTAGTTTTTGGAGATATTTCATATAACACTATTATAGCTAATATAGGAAATAAGGGAGATACTCTTATGGCTAGTGATTATTTTAGCAATATTCAATATACCGAAGATAACATGTCAATGCTTCAAGATATATTTGATAGTATGAATAATATTGTATTTTTAATTATTGGTTTTTCATCAGTATTAGCAATAACTGTCTTATATAATTTAACAACTATTAATATTTCCGAAAGAGTAAGAGAAATAGCTACTTTAAAAGTATTAGGATTTAACGATAAAGAAATATCTATGTATGTATATCGTGAAACAATAATACTCACTATATTTGGTATTATAATTGGCTTATTATTAGGTATTGGCTTAAATGCCTTTGTCTTAACAGTAGCTGAAACTGATGAAATAATATTTGCTAAAGAAATTCATTATTTAAGTTATATTCTAGCAATTGTTATTATGATTATTTTTACTATAGTTGTTCAAATTATTACAAACTTCATTTTAAAAAAGATAAATATGATTGATTCTTTAAAATCAGTTGAATAAATAATAAGAATGCCTTTTCGGCATTCTTATTGTTTTAATTGGCAAAGAATATAACATATAATTACTAAAAATAAAAAGTCCAGCATTTAAGCTTTTCAAATACGATAGATAATATTATGCGACAGATAATCTGTAAGGGTCACTGGCTGTGCCAGTTCCCCCGCTTATTCCTACGCTAGATTCCAGATAGAAGGACGGGCGCACCGCATTCGTATTAGACACATTGCTGTAACTGACAAATCCTGAGTTGGACACACCAAACACATTGCTCGCAACACTCGAATTGCGAGAAATAGTCCATTCATCTGTTCCTAGGTACATCCAGTTATCATCTGTTGCGCTTACATAATTAAATAACGCTGTTGTCCAATGATTTCCACTTGCTGCATATCCATAGTCCGTTACATACATTAAGCCTATTTTCGCTCTATATGTTATGCTATTTCCATCACTATTTCCTAGTTCTGTTGCATAATATTGTTTTGCTGTATTTGTTCGACTATTTGCCATTCCTCCGACTTCCCAGTCATGTTCTACTATCATACTAGCCCATGTTCCTAAGCCACTTAAGTATGTTCCATTTAATGTCCCTGTATTTAAACTTGCACTACTCCATGTATTATTACTGCTACTATTCCATGCCATTTTTCCTATACTTGTGTTTTTTATTAATTTTATTTGATAATTACCATCTTTATCATCATCAAATGCTCCGATGATTCTATATAAGTTATCGCTTGGGCATGTTACTGCATCAGAACCAAAGCATACATAATTATTTGGATTTGCTCCACTAAAACGGTAGCTATTATCTCCGGCTTCTTGTGCTCCGTATGTTCCTTGTCCGTCGTGTAAATATAGTCCATTTTCCCCATCTGTTGTATATAAACTTTCTATTAATCTTGCTAAAGCTGTATTATCTGAAGTTGATGCTGTCATCGTATATGTATTCGATTTTTGTCCTGCACTATCAACCGCATAAATATTGATTGAATATTCTGTTGATGAAGTTAATCCATTTATAGTTATCACATTACTATTTGTTTCAGTATATTCACTATCATCAACACTATAATAATACTTTTCTATGGCATTTTGTCCTGCTGTTGCATTTACTGTTAGTGTTATACTTTCACTACTACTATCGCTAACAGTAACGCTATTGATAGTAGCTACATTATATTTATCAAAATAAAGATAGCATTTGTCAGATACATTTGTAGATAAAGTAACTGTTTTTCTTTCATCATCCCAAATAAGTTTACCACCATTTTCGCAACCAGAAAGTCTTTCATTAAAAACATATCCCTCCTGCGGCCAAGTGTTATCACTGGCAACCATGTATTCACCACTTCCAGATGCCGTTTCATACATCATTGACATCATATTATCAGTATTAAGATAACTATTTTTTTCATTAATTATAACTTCTTTTGAAGCATAGTAATTATTAAATGTAAATAATATAGCAACTAAAAAAATAAATACACAAGATAAAAAAACAATGATTTTCTTCTTCATCAACAAACACCTTCTCAACTTCAATTATTATCAACAATTATATCCGAATAAGAGTTAAATTAACAACATAACAAGCATTCTCTTATTCTCTTTAATTTTATCAAAAAAAATTAATTAACCATAAATCAGAGATAAAATTTATCTAAAGTAATGTAAACAAAAAAATAACTAGGTCTTCCCTAGTTATTTTGCACAAGAACAAGTTCCGTAAGTATGTTTAACTCTATCATGTTCTTCAGCTCTTTTAGCATTGTTGAATCTATCAACAGTACCAACTAAGTAACCAGTTATTCTTCTGATTCTTTCAAATTCAACTCCTTCACCAGTTACTCTTTCTTTTTTTACATCTTCATTTACTTTTTCCATTTTTATCCTTCCTTTCCTTCTAAATTTTTAAGTAAATCGACACTTACGCCTTCCCCTGTATGTCTACCACAACGTGGACAAACATCTTTAATTATACCAACATAACCACAAACTGGATCTCTATCTACTGGATGATTTATTGCTCCATATCCAATATCACTATCATGCATTATTCTAACAACACTTTCAAATGCTTCTAGATTATCTGATGGATCACCATCAAGTTCAATATAACTGATATGTCCAGCATTAGTATATTTATGGTATACTCCTTCAATAGCAAGTTTATCAGCAATAGAAATATTATAATATACTGGTACATGGAATGAATTTGTATAATAAGCCCTATCAGTTACTCCAGGAATTTTACCATAAATATCTCTATCAATATTTACAAATCTTCCACTTAGTCCTTCTGCTGGAGTTGCTAAGCAAGTAAAATTCAAATTATATTTTTCAGAATATTCATCACAACGCTTACGTATGTGAGCAACAATTTCTTCTCCTAATTTTTGAGCTTCTTCACTTTCACCATGATGTTTACCAATCAAGGCTTTAAGGCATTCAGCAAGACCAATAAAACCAATTGATAAAGTACCATGTTTTAATACTTTTTTTACCTTGTCTGTTGGTCGTAATTTATCACTATCCATCCAAACCCCTTGCCCCATCAAAAATGGGAAATTATAAACTCTTTTATTACATTGAATTTCATATCTTTCTAATAGTTGATCTTTTACTAATTCAATTATTTCATCTAATTCTTCATAGAACCCCTTCATATCAGCCTTATCTAAAGCATTAACTCCAACAATACCATGCTTTATACCAAGTCTAGGTAAATTAATAGAAGTAAATGATAAATTACCACGTCCTGGTGTAACTTGTTTATCAGGATCTACTACATTACCAAGTACTCTTGTTCTACATCCCATATAACCAACTTCAGTTTTAAAATCATCTGGTTTATAATATGGTTTATTAAAACTTGAATCCAAAAATGACCAGTTAGGGAATAATCTTTTCGCCGATACTCTTAAACTCAATTTAAATAGATCATAATTAGGATCTTCTGGATTATAGTTAACCCCATCTTTTACTTTAAATATTGATATTGGGAATATCGGAGTTTCTCCATGACCAAGTCCTGCTTCAGCAGCAAGCATATAGTTTTTAGTAATCATTCTTCCTTCACTAGATGTATCAGTACCAAAATTTATTGAAGAAAATGGCACTTGAGCACCAGCTCTCGAATGCATAGTATTTAAATTATGAACAAACGCTTCCATTGCTTGATATGTTCTTTTATCGGTTTTATCAAGAGCTTTGTTTATAGACATTTCAAACATTCTTTTTAATTGTTCAGAATTCTTATAAAATTTTTCAAAATAATCGACATTAATATCAATTGTATTAATCTTACTAATTTCTCTTTCTAAAACATTTGAATTAATAAAATCATTAATATCTTCTAAATCAATATAATCTTTTATCATTGATTTAAGTAACTTTTTAAAAGTTTTTAGAACCCCTGGAGCTAAGTAATAATCAAACGCCGGAATACTTTGTCCCCCATGTTGATCATTTTGATTTGATTGAATAGCTATTGCTGCAAGTGCTGAATAAGACATAATATCATTTGGTTCTCTTAAGTGTCCATGGCCTGTGGAAAAACCATTTTTAAATAACTTATCCAAATCGATTTGCATACAAGTGGTTGTACCCATAGCTAAAAAATCCATGTCATGTATATGAATATAACCATCATCATGCGCATCAGCGTACTTTTTTTTCATTAAATAAGTCTTCGAAAACTCTTTAGATACATTTGACCCAAATTGTAGCATTGTACCCATTGCTGAGTTACCATCGATATTCCCATTTTCTCTTTTAGCATCATCTTCCGCAGCAGTTTTAAGCGCTAAACCTTCTAATGTTTTTAAAAATTTATGGCTTCTTTTATCTTCAGTAAAAGCAACTCTTGATTGAGCTCTTTTTTCACGATAATCCGAAAAACTTTCAAATACATCTTGGTACCCATCAATTTTTAATGTTTCTTCAATGATATCTTGAATTTCTTCAATCTTAATTCTTTCTTTATTTTCATAATTCTTTTTAATAGTAGCTATAACATCTTGATAGACTTTTTGGATATCTACTGAATTATATTTATTACTTTCTTCTCCCTCTTCATCAATATCTTTAATGCTATCAAACCCTTTTTTAATAGCCATAGCAATTTTGGTTCCATTAAAATCTACTTTTGAACCATTTCTTTTGACAACTTTAATTGTCTCCAATAATTCTTCCTCTATATTTGGCATTTTTCATACCCTACCTTTCTTACACTCTCATTATAGTATAGAGATATATTTTTGTCTATCATTTTTTTAAAAATCAAAATTTCCATTTTTTTGAAGTTCTCAAATTTTACCTGATTTTATTTTACGTTCTATTTTATACACGCCATTATTTTTCGGCTTATTTAAGCCAAAAAATAAGAAATTAGGCATTTTTTAAAATTTTTACATTTTTTTACTTTTTTACATTTTTCAAAAATCACAAATTTTACATATCAAGAATTTTACACATTTTTCTAATTGTAAACTATTTACAAAAATTAACCTATTTATTGCAGTTTTTCAATATAATGGTATAATAAGATAGAAATTTAAGGAGGGCTATTATGTTTAAAGACAAAAGAATTCATTTTATTGGTATCGGAGGCATTAGCATGAGTGGCATTGCGCAAATTGTTCAGTCTCTCGGTGGCATAGTAAGTGGAACAGACATTAAAGAAAGTGAAATTACCGAAAAGTTAGTAGAAGAAGGCATGAATATTAAATATGGTCATCATCCTGAAATGATTGAAAGTGCTGATATTATTGTTTATACCGCTGCAATTCATGAAGATGATCCTGAAAGAATTGCTACTAGAAACTTACATAAAGAAAACTACGAACGGGCAGAATTTTTAGGAATCATTTCCAAACAATATGAAAATTGTTTGTGTATTTCTGGAACTCACGGCAAAAGCACAACAACTGGTATGGTATCAATGTGTTTTTTAGAAGCTAGTGTAAATCCAACTATCCAAATTGGAGCAATGTTATCACCAATTAATGGTAATACACACATCGGCGATAACAAATATTTAATTATGGAAGCTTGCGAATATGTCGATTCTTTTTTACACTTTCATCCAACCGGAATAATTATTACTAATATTGATAATGACCATTTAGATTATTTTAAAAATTTAGATAATATCAAAAAATCATTTAATAAATATGTCAATTTATTACCAGAAAGTGGTTTACTTATAAAAAATAATGACGATATTAACTCTAATAATGTTGAGTCTGGCTATAATGGAAAAGTTATAACTTACGGGATAACTAATAAAGCTGATTACATGGCCCAAAATATAAAGGTCGATGATTTAGGGCATTACAGTTTTGATATATATTATTGCGAAAAATTTCTAACAACTATTTCCTTAAATATTAATGGCAAGCATAATATTTATAATGCTCTTGCAGCTTTTGCTCTAAGTCACAATTATATTAAAGATATTGAAATAGTAAAAAGAGGTTTAGAAAAATATCGCGGCGTTGGCAGAAGATTTGAATACTTAGGATTATGTAATGGCGCTTATGTTTATGATGATTATGCCCATCATCCAACAGAAATTAAAACCACTTTGGAATCTGTAAAAAAAATTAAACACAAACAAGATTACTGTATATTTCAGTCCCACACCTACTCGAGAACTAAAGAACATTTAGATGCTTTTGCTGATATTCTATCTAAATTTGATAATGTTATCATTGCTCCAATTTACCCTGCCAGGGAAATAAATACCTTTAATATTAGCGAAGAAATGCTAGTAGCTAAAATAAAAGAAAAAAATCCAAATGTAATTTACTTAGATTCTTTTGCTAAAATTACAGAATTTATAAAAAATAAAGTTCAAGAAAAAGATTTAGTTATTACTGTTGGAGCAGGACCAGTTAACAAAATAAGTAAAGATTTAGTTAAATCCGACTAAATCTTTTTTATTTCAGCAAAGGAGATTAAAAAAGCAACTTTCTAAAACGAGTCGCTTTTTAATTTACTTCGGTAATCTTCTAATACTTGAAAAATTTCTTGGCTAGTCTTGCACTCACAAACAAATCTTTTTATTTCCTTATTCTCTGGTAATCCCTTTAAATAATTAAGTATATGACCACGCATTTCTAAAACAGCTTGTTTTTCACATTTATCTTTTATTAATTCTTGCAAATGATATTCCATCATATCGATTCTTTCATCATATGTAATGTTTCTAGGTTCTTCTCCACTTTCTAAATAATTAACACATTCTCTAATTAACCAAGGATTACCCATTACACCTCTACCAATCATAACAGCAATGCATCCAGTTTCATCAAGCATTCTTTTGGCATCAAAACATGTTAAGATATCTCCATTACCAATTACAGGAATTTTAACTGCCCCAACTACATCTTTAATTATTTGCCAGTTTGCTTTGCCGCTATAGCCCTGAGCCCTAGTCCGCGCATGAATTGCTATTGCTTTAGCCCCAGCTCTTTCAATAATCTTGGCTACTTCACAAGCATTGATACTAGAATCATCCCAACCACTACGAATCTTTACAGTAACTGGAACATTTACTGCTTGAACTACTGCAAATACAATTTTTTCTATTCTATCCGGATTTTTAAGAAGTGCACTTCCCGCTTCATTTTTTAAAGCAACTTTTGGAACTGGGCACCCCATATTAATATCAATTATTGCCTTAGGATATAATTCATTTATAATCTTTGCAGCCTTAGCCATAACCTCAGGATCAGATCCAAATATTTGAATTGCAACAGGAACTTTCAAATTTTCAATTCCCTTTAACATTTCTAATGTCTTTTGATTATTACGGGATATAGCCTCAGCACTAATAAGTTCCGTAACTACATAGCCCACACCCATATCTTCACATATCTTCATATATGTTGGATTAGATACACCAGCCATCGGTGCTAATACTACTTGATTTTTAATTTCAATATTACCAATATTCCATTTCATATTTATCACCAAAAATTCTAGTTTAATTTATCACATATAACTATATTTGTCTAGTAATTAATCTTTATTTAGCAATTTAGAATCATCAACATATTTATAACCTAATTTATTTTGTTTAGAAACAATAGACTTGCCTAATTTTTCTTCAAGATTATCTTTAGCAACTTTTGCAACATTACCACCAGCTTTAGCAACTTTTTTATTTTCTTTTAAACCATATGGTTTATACTCTTTTACTAGTTCTCTAGTAGCAATTTCACCTAAATCTGTAAGAGCTACTTCGATATCAGACATATTATCTCGTAAAGATTCTTTTCTTAAGCCCTTAAATTCTTTATAAGATTTAGCATCCATTCCTGACCACTCTTTGTATATTTCATTAGTAAGTACTCCGAACTCATATCCTTCGTTAATACCAGCATTTTTCCATACATCAGTTAGTTTATTACGATTAATTATGCTTTTAAGCCTTGCTTCAATCCAGACATCATCATAGCCTTTTTTACGATAATAATTTATAGCTCTATTAATTGCTAATTCAGGATTAAATACTTCATTGATTCTTTCATCACCAAGAGATGCTAACCACAATTTAAATGGTTCTGCTTTAGGTGATGGAACTGATTCAATAAGTCTTAATATACCTTTGGTATCAAGTGTATCAGTTTCTCTTAATTTTCCGTCCTGTGCTCGCATTTTCAACTGCACGATATTTTCGTGCAGTTGACTACCTTCTTCTTTTAATTTTCTTTTTAAGTCACTCCAATAGTTTCTAGGAATATTAGCATTAGTCAAAGCTCCAATTACATCAACTACACTAAAATAATATTCTTCTTTCTCACTATCCCAAATACTTCTAATTTCACTACCTTCAAATAACTTTGTTATTGTTTCTAATTTTTGATTTTCCATTTATCTATACCTACCTTTCTTTTAGTTTTTTAACAAAGTATAAAATAATATCATAGCGTAATGTTTTGTTACTATGATTTAACTTTGTTTCCAAAGTTCTTCTCCTTCCTTTATTTATTTCGCCCCAAACATAAATCATAAATAAAAACTAAAATCTCGGTAGGCCTTAATATTAATTAAATTATACCATTAAGTTTAATTTAAACCAAGAAAAAAGATTGAAAAAAATTGCTTCAATCTTTAAGTTATTTACTAAGAGTACCAATATCTCCCGGATTAATCAAAAATGCATTGGCATCATCTGTATCTAAATGCACTTCATAATATCCATCATCACTAACTTTAGCATGAACATCGATTACTCCACTTTTATCCCCTGGTATAGCAAGTTTTAAAACTTCATCATCAACTACACCTAATTCTTGAGCCTTTGCAGGATTCATATGTACATGTCTATCAGCTATAATACAACATGCTTCAGTAATTTCTCCTTTTTCTGTAGCAATAGTTACCATTTCAGCTCCATTCAAATTACCACTTTTCCGAACTGGTGGTTTAATACCCAATTTTCTAGCATCAGTCATTGATAGTTCTACTTGATTATAACTTCTAAGTGGTCCAATAATCCGAACGTTTTCAAATACCCCTTTATCAGTTTTAACCGTTACAGTTTCATTTGCTGCAAATTGACCAACTTGATTTAAAGGATTTCTTACAGTTAAATCATGATCAAATAACTTAGCATGCGCTTCTTTAGTTAAATGCACATGTCTTGCACTAATATTCACACTTACTTTTTCTTCCATTATCTTCACCTTTCTCATAATAACATAAATATATACTTTATTCAATTACATCGATATCAATTATTTTATTTTTTTCTAACACGACTTTTATAATATCTATATCTTTATCGACATCATCAATTATAACTTTATCATTATATGTAAGAATTAATCTATCATCTAAATTAAATCCTTTTTCTAAATATTTAAGTAAATACCCCATAATAGCTCTTTTATGTGTAAAAACAACAATATCTTTATGAATATTCTTCTTTATTATTCTATCAATCACTAAATTCATTCTATTACTTGCCTCATTTAATGACTCACCCCCATTAAATTTAAAATCAAAATCTCTCTCTTGCATAAATCTAAGCATCTTTATATTTCGATTTCCTAACTTTCCGATCTTACAATCATTTAAAAAAGAATTAATATAAATAGGTAAATTTTTATAGCTGGCATAATACTTGGCTGTGCCCAAAGCTGAAGCATAATCAGAAGAATATATTACATTAGCATCTATTTTCTTCACCAACTTAACAGCTTCCTTTTCTCCAGCAATAGATAAAGGCCTATTGATTCTTTTTTCTTCTACTGTTGCATCAGTTTCATATACAATATCTTCTAAAACCATATTATTACTTATTAAATATAAAGTCATTCTATCACTACTTTCCATAACTATTTTACTAAATTTAACTATTAAAGTCAAAAAGATAACTTTTCATTTACAAAATCGAATTTATGTTTTATAGTAAGTTTAGGTGATTAATTATGCAAGAAAAAATAATGGCATTATTTCAAAACAGTTCTAAAGAATATTTAACTTTTTCTATGATTAAAAAAAGTTTAAAAATTAAGAAAAATTCCTCAAAAGAAAAAAACAAAGAATTATATACTGAGTTACAAGAATGTTTAAATGCTTTAGTAGCATCTAAAAGACTTTATGTCGATAGCGATAATCATTATTCTTTATCTGAAATGTCTCCTAAAAAAAGAGATACTAAAGAATTAATACTAAGCTTTTTTCAAGAAAACAAAGCTATAACTTTAACAACTCTAATAACTTCTCTTACAGGAACTTTAAATAAAGAAGAAATAATTGCATGCTTAAAAGAATTAGAATTAGATGGATACATTTATTATCATGATTATAATAATTGTTTTTATAAAATGCCATCTAATTTTTTTGTAACTAAAATTACTAGTGATAGAAATGGTAATATGCTTTATTCTATGGATGGAAAATTTTATCGTTTACCTCCTAATTCAACCAGTGGAGTTTTAAATAATGATATAGTAATAATTAAAAGAAAATACAAAACTGAAAAAGAAAGTCTAATTAAAATTATAAAAAGAGGAACCCCCCAAATAGTATGTGAAATTAAAAATGGCAACAAAATTGAAATGGTAGGTAATCCTCATATATTACTTAAATTTTCAGCAAAAAAAGAATTTAACAATTATCCAATTGGTACAAGATTTGTAGCTTATATACCAACAATTCCTTCACCTAATGATTACTATACAATCAAACCTTTATATGTATTAAATAAACGTGAAGATTATTCCCAAGAACTAGAAACTATTGCTTTAAATAATGGATTTCAAACTAGTAATACTAAAAAAGAATTAGAACAAATTGCAAGTATTCCCCAAAAAGTTACACCAGCAGAAATCAAAGACCGCTTAGATTTAAGGAGTGAAAATATTTTTACAATCGATGGGTCTCATACCAAAGATATGGATGATGCAGTAAGTATCAATTCATTACCTAACGGCAACTATGAATTAACAGTAAGCATTGCTCACGTATCCCATTATATAAAGTTTGCTTCTCCCCTATGGCTACGGGCAGAACAAAATACGACCAGCCTTTATATGGTTGATAGTGTTTTGCATATGCTTCATCCGAGTATTTCTAACGGTATATGTTCTTTAAATCCTGAAGTTGATCGCCTAGCAAAAAGCTATATTATGGAAATAGATCATAATGGCAATTTAGTAAACTTTAAAATTGCAGATACAGTCATTAATTCTAAAAAGAAAATGACTTATGAAGAAGTAAATCAAATTCTGGAACAAAATCAAATTCCTGAAGGCTATGAGCCGTTTCTAAACGATTTATTAAAAATGCAAGAACTATCCGAAATAATAACTCATAAAAGAATGCAAAATGGAGCAATTGATTTTGCCAATAAAGAAATTAATTTCTGCTTTGATTCTGAACACAATATCGAATCAATCACTACTCACCAAAGTGGTACAGCGGAAAGAATCGTCGAAAACTTTATGATTATGACTAATGAAGCAGTTGCTAATCAAATGTTAAATTCAGGCCTTCTATTTATTTATCGAAACCACGAAATCCCTTTTAAAAATAAAATTATGGAAGCTATGGATATTATAAAAAGAGTAAAAAGTAATGTTAGTGATAATGAAGGGTCAATAAAAAGACATACTGAAAACCAATTAAATAAATTTAAAAATCTAGATGACCCTCATGTAATCCAAAAAATAATTAATTCTTTAAAATCAAAAGAAGAATTCTTTATTCTATCTAGTTTAATTATCAAAAGCATGCAAAAAGCTTATTATAGTATTAACAATCAAAGCCACTATGGCTTAGCCTTAAATGCTTATTCCCAAGTAACCTCACCCATTAGAAGATTTTTGGATTTACTTATTGAATATATATTAGATAATTTAGAAATGTTTTATATGCCAAATTTTGATTTTGAAGCTTGGAAGCAATATTTAGTTAGAATGTGTAGTCATGCCTCTTTCATGGAAAAATGTGCAACAAAAGCTGAAAAAGAAGCTAATGATTTATATTTAGTTAACTATGTTGCTACTAATCCTGATAAAGAATATACTGCTTATGTTAGTACAGTGACACCTAATTATTTAGTTGTAAAAACTGAAGAAGAAATTGAAGGAATTGTTTACTTTGATGATATTGAAGATGGCAAATTTATTTACAGTCCAGAATCTAAAGCTATTTATGATATGGAAAATAAGAAGCAAATATTTATTGGAACTAAATTAACGATATCTCTTAAAACAGCTGATAAACAAAATCGCCTAATATATTTTTATGCTAAATCTCTAACAAGATTAAAGCCAGAAACCTTAACCCGAAAAAAAGAAGAGTAACTAATTACCAATGGTTACTCTTTCTTCTTTATTTACTAATTTATCTATATCAACACTATTAATTGAGGCAAATCTTTTAGTAATCTTTTCACTAGTTGTATGAAGTTCATCAATACTTTGGTTTACTGTTTTAACATTTCGAGCAAGTTTATCCCAACGATCCTTATATCTAGTAAACTCAATACTAAGTTTTGCTAATTCTTCATGAATTACTTTAGCATATTTATCTCTTTCCATATTTTTAAGAATCATACTAATAATAGATAATGTACTTATCAAAGTAGTTGGTCCAGTAATCCATACTCTTTTATTATAAGCATAATTTAATAATTCTGGATGATATGCATTTATTTCTGCAAATATTGCTTCCGCTGGTAAAAACATAATTGCTTCATCGCTAGTTTCCCCTGGAATAATATACTTTTCACTTATATCATTGATATGTTTTTTTACATCCGCAACAAACATTTTTTCCGCTTGATCCCTAAATTGTTTATCCTTAGTCTTATCAGTCATTCTTTGATAATTTTCTAAAGGAAATTTCGAGTCAATTGCAATAGTACCAAGGGGAGCTGGCGCATAAAGTATTGCATCACTTATATAACCATTACTAAATTTATGTTGCGTTTCATATATTCCATTCTTATTACTTCCAAATGCATTATTTAAAATATATTCTAAATTTACTTCCCCAAAAGTACCTCTCGTTTTTTTATCAGTTAAAACACTTTGTAAAGACACTATTTCACTATTCAATCCATCAATTTTCTTCTGTGCCTCATCAATTTTTGAAAGTCTTTCCAAAACACTCATAAATGTTTTATTACTTTTTTCAAAGTTTTTATCTAACCTTTCATTGACGGCATCATTAATTAAAGTTAACTTTCTTTCAATTCGTTCATTAAGTTTTTCGAAAGTCTCCATTAAATCTTTCGAAAATGTAAACTTAAACTCCCCAATTTCTTTATTAATATTTGCTTCAAAATGACCAATTCGTTCTACTAACTCTGTATTATTACTTCTTCTAACTAACAAAATTATTAAAAGAATAATCACCAATACTAATAAACCTATAATTATATATTCTAACATTTTAAATCACCATAATAAGCATAACACACAAACAAATATTTGTAAATTAGTTATTAACAAAAAATATTTCATACCAAGTTAAGAAACTATAAATTGTCCATATTTTTCGATAATTATCTTTTTTACCACTTATATGTTCATCAAGCAATTCATTTATTACATCAACCTTAAAAAACTTACTTGTAAAATCTTTATTAAACATTTTTCTAATTTCATCACTTACTTCTGTAGTCTTCATCCACTCTCTAATTGGTACTGGAAAACCTAATTTTTTCTTTTTGTATGCTTCCGTTGGAATAACTTCCTTCGCTGCTTCTCTTAAAGCCACTTTAGTATTTTCCTTAGTTACTTTGTAATCAATTGAAAGTCCACTTGCCACCTTAAATACTTCTTTATCAATAAATGGTACTCTACCTTCCAAAGATGAAGCCATTGTCATTCTATCAGCCTTAAGAAGTATGTCTTTCATAAGCCAATAATTAATATCTATTGCTTGCATTTTATGAATATTTGAATATCCAGCAAATTGTTTATAAATTTCTTTAGTTACATCGATTCCACGCAAATTATATTCTTTACTTAATACTTTACGAGCCATCTTTTCTGAGAAATTTCTATTTACTCCAATATAACTATTCTCTAATTTTTCTCCTCTTCTAACCAAGAAATTAAATCCATATCCTTCCGGAAATAAAGAAGCAATTTTACCAATAAAATGTCTTATAAAATAAGGTATTTTATTATAAAACTTCATATCAACTTCTTCCCGGTAATAATTATATCCGCCGAAAAATTCATCAGCACCTTCTCCCGATAACACAACTTTTACATCCCTGCTAGCAAGTTTAGCAACAAAGTATAAAGATATTGCTGCCGGATCACTAGTAGGTTCATCCAAATAGTACATAATTTTCGGAAATTCTTCCATATATTCATCCATCTTTATCACTTTAGATGTATTATTAATTCCTAGTTTTTCAGTTAAATCCTTAGCATAACTAATTTCATCATATTTATCGATATCATAACCAACTGTATAAGTCTTCGCAGGCTTCGCCAAAGATACAATATATGATGAATCTATTCCACTTGATAAAAATGAACCAACTTCAACATCACTAAGTAAATGTCTATTAACTGAGTCTTTCATTACTTCACTAATGCTTTCAACTGCTTCAGCTAGTGTTTGCTCTTTATCCTTAAAATCCAATTTAAAATATTTATCTATTTTTATATCTCCATCTTTATAAAGTAAACTAGATCCTGCATCCAAACGATACACCCCTTTAAAGAAAGTTTCATTCGTCGGTACAAAGCTAAATTCCAAATAAGCTTGCAAAATATCTTCATTTAATTCTTTTTTAAAATCCGGAGTATCTAAAAAAGCTTTAATTTCTGATGCAAACATAAACGTTCCATCCATCACTGTATAATAAAGAGGTTTTATTCCAAAATTATCTCTAGCTAAAAATAATTCATTACTTTTCTTATCATATATTGCAAATGCAAACATTCCTCGCAAATACTTTGGTAAATCAGTATGCCACTCTTCAAATCCATGTATTAAAACTTCTGTATCGCTCTTAGTTTTAAATTTATGACCAGCCTTAACTAACTCATCTCTAAGTTCCACATAATTATATATTTCCCCATTATATACAGTTACAACTGTATCATCTTCATTAAACATCGGCTGATTACCCGTCGACAAATCGATTATTGAAAGTCTTCGATGAGCAAGAGCCACATCGCCATCGAAGAAATATCCTTCGCCATCTGGTCCACGATGTTCTATTCTTTTACTCATTGCTTCAATTATTTCTTTTTTATTCTCTCTTTTAGTTACAATTCCTGCAATTCCACACATACTATCCTCCTAAAACTTTTCTATAATAATCATACTTCATGATATACCTACTCATTGTAATCTTATTACTTACCACATTATTCATATATTTCACATATTCACTATCAACTTCACTACCATCTTTACTTACAAATTCACCACTACTAGCAAAATATGTTCCCTTATCACTTACCCATGAAGAATTACCAAATATAGCAAGTCCTGGTGCTGTACTAAGTATATCTTTACCTATAATAAGTCTTGAATCATATTCTACTCCAAATAAATTATATATTGTTGGTAAGACATCTATTTGGCTTCCGACCTTATCCACTTCTACCATATCCATTTCACTATTCCATAAAATAAAATTACTTCTATTTATTTCCACAACACTATCTTTTTCATAACTAGCAATTTCATTTACTTCATCTAATGATAAATAATATGGATAATGATCTCCTACTAAAGCAATAACAGTATCTTCAAGCTTACCAGCTTCATCCAACTTTTTAATAAGCAATTCTAGAGCCTGATCAAGTTCAATCTGCGCCGCTAGATAAGACAAAGGTTTTTCTGAATAATTGAGACTAGCAACATCATCTTTATGTTTACGAGCCATTGCACTATAATTAAAGCCATAATCGCCATGCCCGCTAACTGTAACATAATAAACCATAAATGGATTTTCACTTGTAATATAATCATTAAATGTTGCTTCAATCATCTCTACATCGCTCTCTGGCCACTGATTACAATTAATACGACTTTCCAAGCCATTTTTACAACCTAAATAATTGTCAAAGCCAAGCGATGCCAAATACTTGTGTCTACTTTGGAAAGTATAAGTGTGATCATGATATGCATATGTATTATAACCTAAATTTTGAAAAGCCGTAGCAATACCAAATGGATAGTAATTTTCGCCACTTTTCCAAGGAGATAAAAATCCTGATGCTGCCACCAAACCAGTGAGTTCTTGAAATTCTCCACCAATTGTACTACTAATCGTCGGTGTATAAAAATTATTAAATTTAAAACCACTATTAACCAGTTTATATAATGTTGGAGTTATATCCTCTCTTACGGCAATTTCATTGAAACTTTCCGCCATAAACAAAATTAAATTCTTACCTTCAAAATATTTTGTATATTCATTTTGCAAAGTACCACTTTCATTATTAAAATACTCATGCATCGTTTTAACTGTTCCATTAGTTTCATTAGCAATAAGATTATCAAAGTCGATATCTATATTATTATATCCATAAACTATTTCTGGTTCTTCTGGTATATTTTCTTCTTTTTCATTACCATCAACATAATTATTCGGAATATTTACACTTACATCAAATCCCAAAATACTTCTTTTTACATCTATTCTAAAAGCATTAAGTACCCCAAACTTTCTAATATTAAGTTCATTATTACTTACATTAAAGTATAAATCTTTTGCAGAATTAATTCCATCACTATTTATAAATAATGCACCTATAAAAATCAAATAAACAAGTACAAATGCTACCAACTTAATAATATTAAATTTAATTTCACTCTTATTAACCACTATTTTCCTAATAAAAACAAGTAATAAAATAAAAGGCAAAAACAAAATAACAACTCCTAAAATATTTTCAAAAATTAAATTTAGACCATCCCCCGCAAAGCTAGCCACTTGATCTGTTGCACTTAATAAAGATAAATCAAAATAAAACCCAAACATTTTATAAATACATAACTGTAAAGCATAAATAAAAGATATAATAAAAATAGATAAATAATAAATTATTTTATTAAATTTATTGCCCCCCCAAGTAACAATAAAACTTATAAGTAAAGAAGCAAAAATATTATATAAAATTACATACAAAAAACTAATATTAAAAACAGTAACATTTGTTAACATTCTAAAAGATATTTCTAAAAACATTAGAATTATAAAAGTAAATAATAATACATTAAATTTCTTCAATTTGTACTTCTTCATTACATCTCACCAATATACCTTATTATACCACTAACCAGCCTTATTTATATATATTTATTAGCTACATTTACACTATTTTTAAAAGAAAAAGAATGCCAAATAGCACTCTCTAAAATTATTGATTAATTACCATTACTTTATCATCTTTTATAATAAAGTAATCACTTACATAACTTTTTATAAGTGGATATACTCCATCATTACTTTCTAATTTACCAATATCCATAATTTCTGGTACATCATATTTTTGAAAACTATTTATTAAAATACTTGTAAACTCACTTGTAACAGCCACACTATCTTTATTTACTACTCCATAATATAAAATTTCATTAGCATTAAGTAAAATATGATAATTACTATCTATCTCGTAAACATAAATATCATAAATATCATCTTCTAGTGTTTCAATAACAGTTTTATTTTCTCCATCAATATTTTCCATAACTAAATTATAATCATCGACATATAACTTTACATCATTTAAAACAAATTCATTATCAAGAGCAAAATTAATTTCACCATTTATATCTACATTTTCGTAAGTATAGCAAATTTGAAAGTTTTCAACTTCATCTGCAGGAATCAAAGGTGATGCTAAGAACAAAAGAACAATTACTACAATGACTAGTTTCTTAGCTTTTGTAGCATTTTCCCCATCTTTAACTATTATTTCATCAGTTACTTCTTCCCCGATATATTCATTTACATGTCTTTTTTGCAAGTTAAGGTAAGCCCCAACCAAATAAATTACTACATAAATTAAAGATACAACCAAAGTAAATATTAACATAATCATTGATATATCTGTACTATTGATGCAATCCTTATAACTATTTACTTCACTTAGCATGATAGCAAAATCATAAAACGCATGCAAGAATACCACTGTCCAAATATTTTTTGTTATAAAATAGATAGAACCTAAAAGTATTCCTAAACTAGATGCTTGTAACACTTGCATAAGAGTTGTAATAATATCTTGTCCACTTAACGCATTAGTTATATGAACTAATCCAAATATTACCCCACTTACAACAACAGATATAATAACTTGTTTTCTACTCTTACCATAAGCATCAACTATTTCGCCTTGAATAAATCCTCGAAAGAAAAATTCTTCAGCCATTCCAATAGTAATTGCTAAAATAATTAAACTTATTAGATTTGGAATATTTAAGTTTTCTCCCATTATTCCTGTTACACTGCTCATCAAACTAATAAGACTGACAACAAATATCGGAATTCCTCTTTTAATACCATAAATAATTGATTTACCTTGCGGTTTTAAAATATTGAGTCTCTTTCTTACTGCTAACATTACTAAAGCAAAAATTAACAAAACTATTTCTGAAATAAACATTGTATTATATTTGCCATAAAATAATGTTTGATATAAAAGTCCTGCAATATTACCACCAAAAACAAGTAATATTCCATAAAATAACAATAAACTGACAAAGATTATTGCAATTAATTTCCAAGTTTTCTTATCCATAATCAATCCATATCTACATTCGTATATATTTCTGATACATCTTCAATATCATCTAACATTTTATAAAGTTTAGCAAAAATTTCTTTTTCTTCTCCATCTAAAGTAATTTTTTCTTTAGCATAATAACCTACTTCATCCAAATCATATTCAATCCCCGGAATTATTTTTTCTAATTCATCTTTTACTTTATTAATATCTCCAGGATTCAAAGAAAGAATTATTTCTCCATCTTCATTTTCAATATCTTTAATTTCAATTCCTGCATTAAGAAGGATATCAAACACTTTTTCTTCATCAGCATATTTAAAAGAAAGAATACCTAAATGATCATAATTGTAAAGAACAGAATTAGTAACTCCTAAACTTTTATTAACCTTATTAAATGCCGCTCTTACATTACCCACAGTTCTATTAACATTATCTGTTAAACACTTAATTATTAATGTTGCAGCCCCAGGCCCAAATCCTTCATACATAACTTCATGATATTCTTCTTGGCCAATACCTTTAGCTTTATCAATTGCTCTATTAATGATATCATTTGGCACTTGTTGCTTTTTAGCCTTATCAATAAGTCTTTTTAAAACTACATTTGCATCCGGATTAGGACTTCCCTTATGTGCCGCTAAATAGATTTCTTTGGCAAAAGTCGTATATAATTTCCCTTTTGCTGCTCCTGTTTTTTGAATACTTGCCTTTCTAACTTCATATGCTCTTCCCATAAAATACCTCCCTACTTTTTCTTAATTAATGGCTTAGCTAGAAACTTAGCCACCTTTCTTTTTCTTACTTTACTACTTAATCTTTTAAAATATAGAGCTAAGCTATCAGTTTGATAATCAATTACACTATTTAATAATTCTTGATCTGCACAAACCGGACTATAATAATCCTTCTCAAGTAGCACTCTTCCAAAAATATATTCCCAACTTAAACCACATATTTTCAAATATTTTTGTAATAAATCATTAAATAAAATAGTTTCTTCACTCATAACATTGTATGTTTTTTTATTTAATTTGTCTAAATATTTAATACCTTTTACAAAAGCATAAGCAACATCTTCTTTAGTTACAAACCCAACTATGCTATTTTTTTTCACATTGTACATAAAAGGATCAACTAATGGATTACCTAGTACTAAAGGAATACGATAAATAGTATAATTTTTTAATTTTTCTTTTACCAACAACTCTGCTTTATATTTAGCTTGTGAAAAATAATCATAATCATCAAGTTCAATTTTACTTTTAACCGTTGGATTTTCAATATTTTTATATAAACTTGTTGTTGATGCTAAAAACAAATGACATTTAGGATTATAATAACTAATTGCCCTAATTATATTTTCACTACCATCATAATCAATTATTTCCGCTAATCCCTTCTTCATATCAGAAAGCGGTGGCAAACTAGATGCTAAATGAATAATTACATCATGATCTTTGACCAAAGCTTCAATTAAAACCCTATCCGTTACATCACCATATAAAATATTTATCCTTTTTCTAAATCTTCGCATTTTTTTAAATACCACTTTACTTTTTAAATCTAAAGCAGTTACTTCATACTTTCCTTCAGCGAGTAGATATTTTATTACTTGTATTCCCACACTACCAGCAGCACCAGTCACTAATACTTTTTTCATTATATTTCTTCCCTTCTTAGATTAAGTTTATTAGCACTAATATTATAGTACCTATAATTATACCACAAAACGTTGCTTTGTGTTTAATATTACTCCAAACTTCATGCAATAACTCAAATATCAAAATATAAAGAATCATCCCTAAAGTAAGAGCAATAATTATACCAGTAATAAATTCACTTATACTACCAAAAGCATAAATAATAAGGCCACCAACTAAACCTGAAATAACTAATAAAAACGTAGCTAATTTATTACTTGTCTTATTACTATAATTAGCTATTTGAAAGCCAAATGGCAAATTATGTAAGCCAATGCCTAAACACATTAAAATTCCACTTTCCAAATTATTAACACTAACACTATATAAAGCCATACCTTCAACCATGTTGTGTAATAGTAAAGCAAGTATTGTAATAAAACCAATGTGTTTTAAATGTTCTTGATGTTCATGCGTATTTTCATCATTTTCTTTATGATCGTGATGGTGATGAGGAATAAGTTTATCAATGAGAACTAAAAAAAACAAACCAACAATCACAAAAATAATTAAATACCATCTTTTTATCTCTAATAGTTCCGGAACCAAGTCTAAACATATAAGCCCCACGATAACTATTAAAGCACAAGACATTGCCCCGATAGTAAGTTCTTTTTTATGTTTAATAAATTTATAGATGATTATGCCTATCAAAAAAAACAAACCACTAAGAAGCGTCAATAATAATGCCATTTATATCACCATGAATATTGTACAATTAAAGCCAAAAAAAGACAAGAAAAAAAGACCTACATCTCTTTTCTTAATGAATTAATTTTACTTATTGATAATCCTGATATCTTTGAAATTTCTTCATTAGAATAGTTATTGCGAATCATTCTTTGGGCTGTTGCAATTCGAGTATCTCGTGATCCTTTTTTTGATTATCTTCATAAGCGTAATCAAGTTCTAATCGATAATGTGAGCCATAATTATCATTCGACTTATCCGCCATGTATGCCTTAACAAATGCTAAAGATTCTTCCATAAATTTATTTCCTCCTTTCCTTACTTTTTCTTCCATTTCTGACACATTCTTACATTTCATAAAGTTTACTATTCGTAAAAACTCATCATCTTCATTATATGGTCCTTCGGGACATTTGTCAACCTTAATAACTATAAATAATTTATAATTATTAAATCCTTTAATTGGTTCATTTAAAGTTTCCAAATTAACTATACCATATTTGTCTAATATTTGGTTTGTATCAAAATTTCCTCTAATAAAATTAACAATTATTACCCTTTTAGGATTTTCGTATTCTTCTCCTTTATCAAACTGTTCCGAAAAAACTCTATCTTGATAAGCCTTACTCTTTATAAATTCCTTTTTTCTAAATTTGTTATATGCCTCAAGTAATAAGACATCACTATTTTTCATTACAACCATTAAATCCGCATAGTAGTCTTTAGAATCGTGATGTTTACCGGGAATAATCTGTTGGGTTTTTAATTCCACTTTAGAAAAATCCCAATCAATTTTAATATACTTACTTAAAGCATCAATTAACTGCTTAGCTAAAGTTTCGTGACTAAACACAAACTTAAACAACTGATCATCTATCAAATTTTTAGGCTTATATTTAGTATACTTCTTCATATTTTTCTCCTTGGTAATCTATACTAGCACAAGGATAATCGCTTGTCTAACAAATCTTTTGTCTAGTTTTGTCGATATATATCAATATATAGAATAGCCTGTAGAAAAGCACAAAAAAACTGTCAAATAATTGACAGCTTAATTGTTCTTAATTATTAATCACATTCAACGTGAGTGAATACTATTTGACCAGTAAATGATTTACCAGTATTTTCATTTTGGTCAGAACTTAAGTTAACTAGAGTAACAGTGAAATCCCATTGATCATTAATTGTTTGACCTTGGGTAGCATCAATTTGATGAACAAAATCAGAACCTTCAGCAGTATTAGGAACTTGAATTGTTGTTGATGCTGTAGTTGTAGTAATATCGCGTTGATTAATCATTGTAGTAGCACTAGTTAAATCTGCAGCATTAGCACTCTTTCTTGCAGTAAATGTTAATTCTGGTGTACTCTCTTCAGTAGTATATTCAAAAGTATTTGCAGTTACTTGTAAACCTACAGTATAACAGAAATTAGATGCTGCTGTACTACTTGCTGTATAAGTTACAGTTGCAGTTGCAGTTTTAGTTTGATTTCCAGCTCCTTCATAGAAGTTTTCTTGATTTGCATTAATAGTAATACTACCATTAGTTACGAAACTACCATTTGAAGTTTGAGCAGTATTAACATTAACTGGAGTTTGAACTTCTCGATCTCCTTGTGCTGTGAAGTATGCAAATGTTGCACCTACTACAGCCACTAATAAAGTTGCTACAGCAATCACTGTTAACAAAATAGTATTTTTTCTATTTTCCATCTCTACATTTCCTCCTCTATTCTAATATTAGCAAAAAAAGAGTTAAAAATCAACCTCTTTTTTCACTTTTTTATCACTTTTTAAAATCTAAATTACAAATAAAAAAGTATCAATTCCTGATACCTTTTATTAAGCACATTCAGTTTGTGCAAATACTATTTGACCAGTAAATGATTTACCAGTATTAGCATTTTGGTCGCTTTCTAAGTTAACAAAAGTAACTGTAAAACGCCATTGATCGTTAACTGTTGCACCTTGTCCAGCACTAATTTTATGTACATAATCAGAACCACTAACAGCATTAGGAATTTGAATATCACTAGTTACAGTAGTAATATCTTGTGCATTAATTAAAGTTGTTGGACTAGTTAAATCAGTTGCACTAGCAGCCTTTTCAGCAGTAAATGTCAATTCTGGTGTATTTGTTGGATCAGTTGTATACACAAAATTATTTGCAGTTATATCTAATGTTACTGTATAACAAAAATCAGATGCTGCAGTACTACTTGCTGTATAAGTTACAGTACCAGTTGCAGTACCAGTTTGGTTACCCTTACCTTGACCAAAGTTTTCTTGAGTAGCATTAATTGTTATAGCACCACTTGTTTGAAAACTACCATTTGAAGTTTGAGCAGTTGTAACATTAACTGGAGTTCGAGCAGTTGTACCTCCTTGTGCTGTGAAGTATGCAAATGTTGCTCCAACTACAGCTACTAATAATGTTGCTACTGCAATTACTGTTAATAGAATCGTATTTTTTCTATTTTCCATCTCTACATTTCCTCCTCTATTCTAATAATAGCAAAAAAAGAGTTTACTTTCAACTCTTTTTTCACTTTTTTATCACTTTTTTATAAAGACATTGTAAAATTAATATTTTCTGTATCTAATGTTATGTTTAATCCAGATACATTTGTATCAGCACCACCAGTAAACTTATATGTTGGAGCCAAATTATAAGTTATCCCATCTGCAAAAGAAACTGCATCAGCATAAGTACTAAATCCATTTTTATTAACTATTTTGCTTAAAGTAGTTTTATAAGTATCAGCTATATTATAAATACTAGTTGTAGGACTACCACTAAAAGTAGCTCCCAAGCTTTCTAAAGAATTACCTGTTCCTTCTTCAACAGTTAAATTGCCACTATAAACATTACCATTATAAGTTATATCTAAATTATATACCCCTGGATAAATTCCGTTTAATGTAAATGAACCATCATCACCAGTAGTAGTTACTAAAGAATTATTTTGCAAAGATATTGTTGCTCCCCCTAAAGCAGATCCAGAAGTATCACTTAAAGTGCCCGATAAATTATAATTCATTTTAGCATTTTCTACTTCTGCTACAATTTCGCTATTTATATAAAAGTAAGAATAACTTGCTGCAGGTATAGCTTTATCTGAAAGCCACATTTTAACTTTATATGTTTTGGTTGCATTACCACTAGTTGTTCCCCCAACAGAATCAAATAAAATTGCATAGCGATTATATCTTGAATCACTATTATTAACTGAATATAAAGGTAAATCTGCTATCGTAATTGGCCCAACTATTAATGTTTCATCATTAATCCCATTATATTCATATACAGCTATTTTTACATAATCAAGTGGTGTTAAAATTGCTGTTTCATCAGGATCAAGATTACTACTTATTGTTTCAAAATTTTCCATATCATAACCAACATTTAAAGTAAAAGTCGAATCAAGTGTTCCTGTATTTTGAATATATATTACACTAGTATCAGTTTCTCCTTGACTCAGTCCTTCTTCATCGGGAAGTGGAATCATATTATTCTTTTGAATAGCAGAAGACTGTCCCCCATAAGATACCGCAAGTGTTCCTGTAGTTACAGTTTGATTATTAGTATTAGTTTTAACTGTAAAAAATGAAGCATAAGAAACACCAATTATGGAAATTGTTAAAACAAATACACAAGCTGCTATTAAAAAGTTTTTGCTTTTAATAAATTTTGTCATCTTTTCAAAATCTATCTTTTTCTTTTTTTTCATGTACCCTCACCTAGTATAATTCTAACACATAACCCAAATAAAAAAAAGCCATTTTTTTAATGACTTCTTCTATATCTTTCTTTTGGATCCAAATATTTTTTTCTAAGTCTTATTTCATCTGGAGTTACTTCAATGTATTCATCTGAGGCAATAAATTCTAAAGCTTCTTCTAAAGTAAACTTCTTAGCTTTATTTAAAGTAATTGCTTCATCGGCATGAGCACTACGAGTATTAGTAAGTTCTTTATTTTTACAAGGATTGACATTTAAATCTCCTTCTTTATTACAAATACCAATAATTTCTCCAACATAAACTGGGGTTGATGGATCAACTATCATAGTACCACGACTACTTAAATTAAATAACGAATAACCAAAAGTAGTTCCGTTTTCCATCGATACCAATACCCCATTTTTTCTTCCTTGAATTACTCCGGCATAAGGCCCATAGGAATCAAATGAACGAACCATTATTCCTTCACCCTTAGTTTCTGTAATAAATGACCCACGATAACCAATAAGTCCACGGGTTGGAACTAAATATTCTAAGTGAGTATAACCCACTTCCCCAGGAGTAACACTTTGCATTACACCTTTTCGTTCATTTAAAGAATTAATTACTGTTCCTGAGTATTCATTTGGTACATTCACTATTACTTTTTCATAAGGCTCTAGTTTTTCACCATTTTCTTCTTTAAATATTACTTCTGGTTTAGAAACAGATAATTCATATCCTTCTCTTCGCATATTTTCTAAAAGAATTGATAAATGTAATTCTCCACGACCACTTACCTTAAAACCATCAGAATCCGGTAAAACTTCTACCTTTAATCCTACATTAGTTTCAAGCTCTCTATCGAGCCTTTCTTTTAAATGTCTATTTGTTAAAAATTTGCCACTTTCACCTGCAAATGGTGAATCATTTACTAAGAAATTCATCGACAAAGTTGGTTCTTCAATAACTATTTTAGGAAGTGGATTTATATGATCCTTATCACAAATTGTATCTCCAATAGATACATGAGCACAACCTGCAACGGTTACAATGTCTCCATAGTATGCAGTATTAACTTCTACTCTTTTAATTCCTTCATTAACAAATAATTTTGTTACCCTAAATGATTCAGTAGTTCCATCGTTTTTAGCAATTGCTACAGTTTCTCCAACACTTATTTTTCCTTTATTAATTCTACCAATTCCAAGTCGGCCAATATAATCATCATAAGCAAGTTGACTAATTTGTAGTTGTAATGGGTCAGCTTCACTTCCTTCAAAAGGTTTAGTATTATTAATAATAGTTTCAAATAAAGGCGTTAAGTCCTTACCTTCATCCCCCATATTATAAACAGCGTAACCACTTCTAGCACTACCATAAAGAATCGGAAAATCAAGTTGTTCATCTGTAGCTCCAAGTTCCATAAATAAATTAAAAGTCATATCAACTACTTCTGTAGCTCTTTGATCCTTCTTATCTATTTTATTAATAAAAAGAATTGGATTTAGATTATTATTTAAAGCCTCTTTTAAAACAAACCTTGTCTGAGGCATAGGCCCTTCAGCAGAATCCACTAACAAAATAACTGTATCGACAGTTTTAATGATACGTTCAATTTCGCTCGAAAAATCGGCATGCCCCGGCGTATCAACTATGTTGATTTTATAATCCTTATATTTAATAGCACAGTTTTTAGCGGTAATGGTAATACCTCTTTCTTTTTCAAGATCCTCACTATCCATAACACAATCTATTAATTCCTCATTTTCTCTAAACACTCCACTTTGGCGTAATAATCCATCAACCAAAGTCGATTTACCAGCATCGACATGGGCAACAACTGCAATATTTATTATTTTATCCATAAAAACTCACCCTTTTTTCGCACCACTAGATAATAATACAAATGTCTAAAAATGTCAACTACCATGCAATAAATGCAATAAATTGATGGCTTGCTATGCCTCATTTAATAACCTATATTTTAAAATCTCAGAATCATTATAAATCTAAATTTCCTTTATTAATACAAAATACTGCATATAAAGGAATTGATTTTATATTATTTTTAAAGCCATAATTTTTTTCTGATATTCTAATTGAAAAGCTAGGATTATATTCTTTGATATAATTGTTTAAACTTCTAGATTTAACATTTGTGCTATTTTTAACTTCTACTGGTATAATTTTTCCTTTTTTAGATTGTAAAATAAAATCAACTTTACTATCAAAATCATTTTTCCAATAATTAAGATTTAATTCATTACATTTTAATGCTGAGGCAACATAATTTTCTGTAAGCATCCCAAGCATGGTTTCATTTACAGCTTTTCTATTTTCAATCAAATATATTGGCATCTCACTTAAATTAGTAAGTAAGCCAATATCATTCATATAAATTTTAAATGAATCAAGTTCTTCATACATTTTTATAGGAATACCAATTTTTGCTTTAATGCATTTATTAACAATACCAGCATTAACCAACCATTCAATCGATGCTCCCAAAATAGTACTTGTTCCCCCCTTTTGTACCAATTTATATTGAAATTTTTTATTATCTTTAGCAAGCTGAATAGGAATTGATTCAAAAGTCGCTAAAATTTTGTTTGCTTCACTTGCAGATTCACAATACTTAGTTATATCATTTTTATACGATTCAATTATGTTTTTCTGATAATCTATTGCACTAATCAAAGAATTATTATTTATAAATTCTTGAACAACCTCAGGCATTCCTCCAATTACCAAATATTTATAATATAGTTCTAATGCTTTTTCATGTAAAAGATTAGGCATTGTTTTATCGTTTTTAAAACAATCTTCTATTTTTTCTTTCAGTAATTCATTATCCGTATTTATTAAAAATTCATCAAATGACATAGGATATATTGTTAAAAAATCAACTTTACCAACAGGAAAAGAAAAATCTTTTTTAGAAATCTGCACGCCTAGTAAAGACCCTGCTCCAATAATATAATAATCTGGTTCTTCCTCACAAAAATATTTTAGTGAAGTTAAAGCACGATTATTTTTTTGGATTTCATCAAAAAATATTAAAGTATTTTCTTTATCTATTTTTTTATTAAATACAATTTCTAAATTACTTATAATATGTTCTGGAGATATATTTTCATTAAAAATACTGCCAATAATTGAATTAGTTTCAAAATTAACATAAATTATATCGCTAAAATATTTTTCGCCAAATTCCTTAACTAAATATGTTTTACCTACTTGTCTAGCTCCATATATTAACAGTGGTTTCCTATTTTTTTTATTTTTCCAAGCAATTAAATCTTGCATAGCTTTTCTTTGCATTTTAATATCACCACAACAATTATATATCATAACTCCAAAAAAATCAATCATTCTATGATTTTTTTGGAGTTATACAGCAAATCCTCTTTATACTATTAACAATTTACGAGCTTAAGTTCATGACTGAACTTGTTTTTATAACGATCAAGAAAAAAACAAGCCTAAGCTTGATTTAATAACCTAATTTTTCATAATAGTCATACAATTCTTTAAACCTATTAAAATGAACTACCTCTCTTTGGCGCAAAAATAAAAGTGGTTCTATTACTGCTGGATCTGTTGCCAAATTAATCAAATTTTCATACGCACTGCGAGCTTTTTGTTCAGCAGCCATATCTTCTGACAAATCAGTAAGAGGGTCAGAAGTTACAGCAATACTCATAGCATCAAAAGGTATACCGTTTGCATTACATGGAAATACTCCTTTATTATGCTCTGTATAATAACTTTCTAAACCAGCTTCTTTAATTTCTTCAATTGTAGCATTCATCATTAATTGTTTTACCATTGTTGCTACCATTTCCATATGCCCCATTTCTTCAGTAGCAATATCATTTAATAACGCCTTTCCTTTTTCATCTGGCATCGTAAACTTTTGCGAAAAATATCTAAGCGTTGCTCCAAGCTCCCCTGCTGGACCTCCAAATTGCGTAACAATGTATTTAGCCATTTTCAAATCTTTTTTAGTAATATTAACTGGATAAGCCAAATGTTTTACATATTTAAACATATTTAGTGCCTCCTTCATTATCCCATGGCCATGGATTTTTAATCCATTCAAATTTTTCATATGAAGTATTATCAATTACTTCTAATGCACCATAATTTTTGACATATTCCATTTCTTTTTGGCATGACTTTTCAACATAAGCATTGAATTTTTCTAACAATCTGGTATCATCTGGATGCAAATCTAAGTATAAGTTCAAATCATTAATTGCAAAAGACAATTCCATAATTTCCAATAATAACTCTTCTTTCCTGTTTTTAGGATTAATTTTCTTATAGGTATAATTCTTATATGGCTTATATGAATCCGCAAACATATTGCCTCGTAAAAAACCTTCATCGACACTTACTAATTTAGTGCTTTTATCCTTGTCTAAATTTCCACCATACAAATCATACGTAATAAAACCAAAATTATCATCAAATAACATTTCATTTCCTCCCTATTTCATACTATGACATTTTAACTATCTGGTATGGGTGAAATGCTCATTAATATTTGAAAAAAGGACAATATTAATGTATAATTATAAAAGGTGATAATCGTGGCTAAAAAGAAAAAATCTAAAGAAAATAATACTAATATTGGATATAGCGTTGAACTAATTGGCCTTATTCTTATTTTAATTGGGATAATTGGTTTTGGCTTTGGCTTCATTGGTTCCTTAATTAAAAAATTTGCCATGTTCCTTGCAGGCACCTGGTGGATGTTAGTACTAATTTTTTTAATTGTCTTAGGAGTATACATGCTCTATAAAAGAAAAATGCCTAAATTTACAACGCAAAAATTAATAGGCATCTATATTTTTATTATTATATTATTAGTGGCTAGTCACTTTGAATTTTTAAATCAAGAAACTAGCCCTCAAAAAATTTTATCAGCAACCTATAACAATTTTATGGAACGTATTTCTACTATCGGCGCAAATAATGCTTTAGAAACCAATGGAACTACTTCAATCGTCATCGGCGGCGGATTTATTGGTGCCTTATTTATTTCCTTACTTTATGGCTTATTTGGAAAAACTGGATCAATTGTTATATTAGTCGTTTTATGCATCTTTGCAGCAGTCCTAACCTTTAATATTAATTTATCAGAAATATTCAAAAAAATTATTGGAATATTTAAACGCCAGAAAAAAGCAGAAGATTCAGAAGATATTCCTATTAGTACTGCAGATACAATTAAACCACTAGCTGATAGTAATGAGCCTATTAAAAAGAAAGAAGAAAAAATCGTTATTACTAGTATGGAAGAATTAAAACAAAAACCTATTGAACAAGAATCATTAGAATCCAAAAATAAACATGTTGAAACTGAAGAAGATTTAAGTTATCGTCTTCCTAAATTTAGTGAAATATTTGACCCTTTAAAGCCCAAAAAAATAAATTCTACTGAATTTACCAAAAGTAATAAAGAAATACTTGAACGAGTTTTAAGAGACTTTGGCATAAATGCTAAAGTAGTTGAAATTCATATTGGCCCCGCAGTTACAGAATATGAACTTACTGTTCCTGCTGGCACCAAGGTAAATCGCATTGTCAATATTAACAAAGAAATTGCTTTAGCACTCGCAGCAAAAGACGTTATTATCCAAGCTCCAATCCCAGGTAAAAGCACTATTGGAGTTGAAATACCTAACCCAACAATCAGTAGTGTTACTTTAAGAGAAGTTTTAGAGTCTCCACAAAACTTAAAAAGCGACGCCAAAATATGTGCTGCTTTAGGAAAAGATATCATGGGTACCCCTAAAGTTATGGATTTAACAAAAATGCCCCACCTTTTAGTTGCAGGTTCTACTGGTTCTGGTAAATCAGTTTGCATCAACGGAATTATAGCTTCCATTTTAATGCGTTATAAACCCAATGAAGTAAAGTTAGTCTTAGTTGACCCTAAAAAGGTTGAGCTTACTAACTATAATGGTATACCTCACCTTTTATGCCCTGTTGTAAGTGATCCTAAAAAAGCTAGTCTTACTTTACAAAAAGTTGTCACTGAGATGGATAAAAGATTCACTATATTTAGTGAACAAGAAGTTAAAAACATCTCTGGTTATAATGACTTAATTGAAAAAGAAAATAAAAAACATCCCGAAAATCCCCAAGCGAAAATGCCATATATTGTTGTTATTATCGACGAACTTGCTGATTTAATGCTTGTTGCTTCTAAAGAAGTAGAAGACTCTATAACAAGAATAACTCAATTAGCTCGAGCTGCAGGAATACATTTAATTGTTGCAACTCAAAGACCATCAACAGATGTTATCACCGGGCTTATTAAAAATAATATACCATCAAGAATTTCCTTTGCTGTATCAAGTCAAATAGATTCAAGAACTATTCTTGATCAACCTGGAGCTGAAAAACTACTAGGTAAAGGTGATATGCTATACTTCCCTATGGGAGAAGCATCTCCTACCCGTATTCAAGGATGCTTCATAAACGATGACGAAATTAAACGGCTAATTGACTTTTGCAAAAACCAAGCAACGGCCAAATATGATGAGGAATTTTCTAGTGTCAGCCAAAATACTACTAGTGGCAGTGCCAATAATTTTGCTGGAGAAGACGACGAAGCTTATAATGAAGTCGTTGAATTTGCAATTCAAACAGGTAAGATCAGCGCTTCCCTAATTCAAAGGCGTTTCCGCTTTGGTTATAATCGAGCCGCTCGAATGATGGACTTATTAGAATCCCGTGGTATTGTTGGCCCCCAAAACGGTTCTAAACCACGTGAGGTTTTAGTCAAATTAGAAAAAAATGAAAATGAAGAATAAAAAACAATTTAAAAAAAGTCATTTTTGTGGTAATATATTAATGAAAGGTATGGGATAATATTTATGGCGGGAAAAAAGAAAAATACAACTTCAAAGCATAATGCAGAAAATAATCGAGAAATAAAAATAGCAAAAACTAAAGAAGAAACTAAACAAGTTGAAGTGGCTAAACAAAAAGTTTCTCGTAAAAGAATTGTTATCATTTTAGTTATTATACTAGCATTTATTTTGCTAGGCCTATATATTTATAGATGGCAACAAGTAAAAGACGAAGAAAGACTAAGTACTAGCTATCTACTTTCTTCAGGAACAGTTAGTTTAGAAATTAAAAATCTCGATGAAGTAAGTCAAATACTATCAGAATCTCCAACTGAATACTTTGTTTTAATAACTTATACCGGAAATGAAGACGCATATGATTTAGAAACTGGCATTAAACCTATTATAGATGATTATAAATTAAGTGATTCATTTTACTATTTAAATATCGAAAGTATAATGGATAGTGATAATTATCTAACAAGATTAAATAATGCTTTTAATACCGACGAAATATCAACAGTTCCAATAATTCTTTATTTTAAAGATGGCGAACTAATTGATACAGTTACTAGAGATGACGATAATGTAATTAATGCTGGAGATTTCCAAAAATTACTAGATATTTATGAATACGAAGGTCAATAAAGACCTTTTTATTTATCATTAGAAAGGAAAAATTTATGTTAAATATTGTTTTATTTGAACCAGAAATCCCTCAAAATACAGGAAATATCATGCGTACTTGTGTTGCTACTAATGCAACACTACACTTAATAAAACCATTAGGTTTTAAAGTAGATGATAAAACATTAAAAAGAAGTGGTGTTAATTATATAGATAAGTTAAAATGGTTTATATATGAAAATTATGAAGATTTCATCACTAAAAATACGGAGGGTAAATTCTATTTTCTAACTAGATATGGCCATAAGCCGCCGGGAAAATTTGACTTTAGTAACAAAAATGAAAATATTTATTTTGTCTTTGGCAAAGAATCTACCGGTATTCCCAAAAGTATTTTAAAGCCCCATCTAGATACTTGTATTCGGTTACCAATGACTGATAATGTCCGAGCTTTAAATCTATCCAATACCGTTGCTATTATGGTATATGAAGCTTTAAGGCAACAAAATTATCCCGATTTATTTTTTGATGAACCACACAAAAGCAAAACCGAAATCGAGGATTACAAATAAAAATTCAAGATGACACTTGAACTTTTTATATACCATTTGCAGTTAACCAATCTTCAAAGGCTTCTAAAGATCTACTACCAAAGAAACCAGCTACTTGTTTGCCATTATTTATAATAATCATACATGGAGTAAACCCTTTAGCATTAAGAAAATAACCAAATGTATCAGTAACTTCTTCAGCTACCCCTTCTTCATCCATAGTTGTTGTTGTTTCTAAATCAAGTAATTCAACAAGTTCTTCCCATTCAGCACTACTTCTATCAACTTGGCTAATATCTAAGTATTGAGTAATGTAATTATTATTAATTTGAGCTTCTTGTAAAGCTGGTAATAACTCATGACATACCGAACATGTTTCTCGACCAATATAAAGCACATAAGTTTTACCGTCATTAAACATATCAATTACATCATTTACTCCAACAGTTCGCATCATTGATACATCATAATCGCTATCTTCATTTGCTTTAGTACTTTGACATGATGTAACCATAAAAATTATTGCTAGTAATAAAAGTAGCCCCATTATTATGTACATCGAAATATTCAAATTTCTAAATTCTTTAGTATAATTTCTTTCTTCCTTTGCCATTTAATTTCACCTCTAAAATATTATTACACATAATTAAGATAATCTCAAGAAAAAACTCCCATTTAATGGAAGCTTGTATTCAAAATGGTGCCTTGAGTGGTTAGATACCGAACCCAAGATTAAGTCAGTACCATCATCTCAGCACAGTAACAATATATCATACATTTTTGCAATAGTGAACATTTTTTTACAATATTCTAACATTATTATAACAAATTTTGTTATAAAATATTTTTAATAAATATATAGCTGTGTGCTTGTTTTTTTAATACATTCAATAGTATACTTTTTGTAGGAAATATCAGTTGTTGAGTGTCTACCTCTAATCTTTATAGAGAGGAGGTTTGATAAAAATGAAAACTAAGACTTTTATTATAAAAGTTCTTAAGCTCATTGCTATCATTTTATTTCTCCTTATCATTATGATAGTAGTAATAAAGAAATGACACTCATTCGCTAGAATAAGTGTCTAACTTAATATATATTGGTAGACATTCAACTCGGAAAAACTGAATGTTCCCTTTTTTATTTTATGCAAGTTTCCTTGACATATTCATAATATCATATTTATATAGTTTTGTCAAAAGTCTATTTATATATCAAATTAGTAAACTTTTTTAAAATTTATCTTATAACTACTATTATTGATTTTAATTTTTGACATGCTATCACATCCAATGTTTTCTATTGTAACATAATTACATGAAAAAACGAACCTTTATTGGTGTTTGTATCCTTTCTTTATGGTACGAGTGTCGTATATATCTACAACTTTTCACAAGTACGAATGATATAAATATCACTCATCAATAAAAATGTAGCACATTTTTTGATAAATTTGAATAGTTTTTCACAAAAAAAGTTTAAAGATATGATATAATAACTCTCACATTAAGGAGGAATATTATGTCTAGTTTAAGAGTTGGATATTTATTTAAAAAAAAATACATAGATTATCAAGACAAAAAATATGAAATATTTGAATTTGTTGATTATGTTTCAGGTATTGGTTTTACTAATACTAATAATAATGACATATGTAATGTTTTAAGCGGAAATAATGCTGGGGTATATGCTAGTTTTATTAACGAAGATGCAAATGAAGGTGAATATGTCTTTTTAAGTGATGATATTGATAAAGCAATTGAAGATAATGGAAATAGAGTAGATTTTATAGCAATTAGAAAAAATAGAATATCAAGCACTGCAAAATATTATTTAAGAAATGATAAAAGTACAGGATTAACTCAATTATTGAATAAAGATTTAATATCTTATTTACAAAAAAAAGATAAAAAAGGACAATCAGATTTTGATGAAGGTGAATTTGAAAAAACTAGTGATATATCATCTATGTATTCTTCTATTAAAAAAACAATAATTTCGCAAGATGAACAAATAATGCAAATATTAACTGCACTATTTAAAAATCAAAAGGTTGTTAATTCTGATTTAGATATGGATTTAATTGCTAAATTAAAAGAAAATATTTTAATTTATGGCTCTACTGGAACTGGAAAAACTGAAATATTAAAAAGAATATCTAGATTGTATAATATACCTATAGTTATAGAAGATGCAACCGCACTTTCTGAAACAGGCTATCAAGGTAGAAAAATAACTGATATGCTTGAGGACTTATGTCTTGCTGCAGATAATGATATTGAACTTGCAGAAAAGGGAATATTAGTTATTGATGAATTTGACAAACTTGCTGAAAAATCTGGAGATAGTCAATCTCATGTTTCTAGACTAGGAGTTCAAAGATCACTATTAAAATTACTTGATGGAACATTATTTTATTTTGATGATAAAAAATTTGATACATCAAAATTAACAGTTGTTGGATTAGGCGCTTTTACCGGAATTACAAAAGGTGACGATTATAAGCAACTAACAACTGATGATTTTATGAAATATGGAATTATGCGAGAATTAATTGGAAGATTTTCAAAAACTATTGCTATGAATCCATTATCAAAGGAAGATATAATAAAGATACTAAAAGAATCTGATTTCAGTCCGTTAAACACATATAAGAAATTATTTGATATGTTAGAAGTAAATTTTGATTTTAGTGATGAATTTATTGAGTACATTGCTGAACTTGCTATTACAAAACAAAGTGGTGCTAGAAGTTTAAAGACTGTATTTGATGATTGTATTAGTAGTGCTTTATTTAGAATTTTCGCAGGAGAATATTCAAGTATTTCATTAGTAAAACCTGATGATGAAAATAATAAACCTTATGTCTTAACAAAAACTAAAGAAAAAAAACATGGATTTTTTGGAAGAAAATAAAAGACAATTACATATCAATTTCGTAATCGTCTTTTTCTTTATCATTATCATTTTCTTTGCTCCAATTATAATTATCTTTAATTGATTCTATGTATCATCGCTAAATATTCCATAAGTATATAAATCTTTTGAAATTTCCCAATAATCTTCTTGTTCTTTTTCTTTTCCGAACATTTTATTTTTAATAAATATATAGCTGTTTGCTTGTTTTTTAATACATTCAATAGTATACTTTTTATAGGGAATATCAGTTGTTGAGTGTCTACCTCTAATCTCTATAGAGAGGAGGTTTGATAAAAATGAAAACTAAGACTTTTATTATAAAAGTTCTTAAGCTCATTGCTATCATTTTATTTCTCCTTATCATTATGATAGTAGTAATAAAGAAATGACACTCATTCGCTAGAATAAGTGTCTAACTTAATATATATTGGTAGACATTCAACTCGGAAAAACTGAATGTTCCCTTTTTTATTTTATGCAAGTTTCCTTGACATATTCATAATAACATAAAAAAGAACTTTTTACAAGTTCTATTTATAAATTATCCGAAACACCTAAAGGTTCAGATTAAACTCTTATGGTGGCTCGTTTGGGAGTCGAACCCAAGACCCTTTGATTAAAAGTCAAATGCTCTACCTACTGAGCTAACGAACCAAAATAATAAAATGGCTGCCTCGGTTGGGTTCGAACCAACGGAATGTCAGAGTCAAAGTCTGATGCCTTACCACTTGGCTACGAGGCAATCGAATGGTGGGGAGACATGGATTTGAACCATGGAACCCGAAGGAACAGATTTCTTTACCACTATAGCTTTCGCTACCACCATTAACGTGTTTGTAGTCTGGACTTTCTCTTAACCATATTCATAAGAACTTAGGTTCATCGTATAAAGTCTCTACACTCGGTATTAACCTAGCTCGGGATTGTCATATAAACATATGTTTACTTAGCTTTCCCCGAATTAGCGATGTCCACCTTAATTGTTTCCAACTAAGGGTGCAATTAGAAGATATCTATTATATTCTTTTCCCAAGTTTAAAGTATAAGTATTAGTTATATCATTAATTGGAATAAGATATAAATCATTATCAGCAGTAACAACAAATAGCAATTCAACATTAGTATCTTTTACGGTTTTGTAAAATATTCCCTTAGTCCCGCCACAACTTTTAAGTGCTACTTGATAAACTCCAAATTTCGTCTTAAAAGATGTTCCTTTAACTTGTACTCTATATAATTTATTGTCCTTTTCAACAACCAAATCATAATCTTGTGTATCATTTAAAGGAATAGATACTATAAAGCCATTACATACAAAATATGATATAGCAATTCCTAAACTTGAATTTCCAATATTTTTATTACAGTCAGATAACACAATACCTCCAGATCAAGATCACAGTCTGCCGCGTTTGACCACTTCGCTATCTCCCCAAAAAAATGGTGCCGACAGAGAGAGTCGAACTCCCAACCTACTGATTCATACTACCATAGTTTTCACTACCACTTATGTGTTTGTAGTCTGGACTTTCTCTTAACCATATTCATAAGAACTTAGGCTCATCGTATAAAGTCTCTACACTCGGTATTAACCTAGCTCGGGATTGTCATATAA
>ENA-ORSI01000438-ORSI01000438.1-human-gut-metagenome-genome-assembly--contig:-NODE-438-length-45287-cov-6.919239_pt1 | contig 45287 bp, 37 predicted proteins | sample MGYA00242187_ERZ509154 | MGnify/ENA primary metagenome ERZ509154 (study PRJEB26280, sample SAMEA2338627) | human gut metagenome | biome: human gut; feature: human-associated habitat; material: faeces...
CCCTCGTCATTTCGTCAAATTTATTTTTCCCAAGCTCTAGTTTTGATAAAAAAGCACCAGAAGGTGTGTACGTAATGCCGTGGAATTCCTTACGCGTGAGCGCAGGGAGGCGGCATACGAGAGTTTGGTTTATGTTTGCGGACAGCCTTGATGAACTTCTTATTATGTCTGCTGCTGGCAGGCGTTTTGTTGTATTTGCAGTTGCGCCAGCAGCTCGTCGGCTCGCATCGGCTCCACGCGCTCACCGTCCTGCAGATCCGCCTTGTTGAGGTCGTCCAGAAACATGAAGCTCGTTAGTACTTCCTTGCCGGATCTTTTTTTCCAGAAACCCAGGAAAACAAAATCTTCGCCGAATTCTTCGATTTCGATCTGCAGTTCGTGAATCAGCTCTGAAAAATCGGGACAAGAGGAACTGTCAGCCATGATACGGCTCCCTGCATAGTGGAACTTAAAAACTCTTCAACGTATTGAAGAATTTTGTATTAAAAATCTTCAATGAACTGACGGATTTTTACGCGGTTGCGGCCCTTTTAGATTAAGGCTGACAACTGGAAGACGCCTTGGATGGCATTGTGCCATTTGCAGAAATCGGGAAATTAGGACAGATTGCGGCAGGCATGAATAATGGGTAAGTCCACAGCACCGGGCGAAGTTGATAGAGAACGACAAAAAGTCGGCAACCGGGATACCAGCGCCGACTCTTTGACGTTTCGCCTCGACAGGCTTTAGAAGTTGTAGACGAGATGACCTGACACCATCCAGGCATCAAGTTGCTCGCCGCCGGCGCTCTTTTCGAGATCCAGCTGCATCGAGAACTTGTTGGCGAATTGGTAATAACCGCCTACGCCGAAGTTTGTCCAGGTGCCGGCATCTCCCCAATGCAGAACCTCAACGTCCTCAAGGTCACGGATGTGGCCGAACTGACCGTCGGTGAACTGATGCAAGAGGTCGCCTCGAACGTAGATTTCGCCCGAGCTGCGTTCACCGGCAAAGTGCTTGCCGAGTCTCAGACCGGCACGTCCGACAAGCGCCGTTTCCTGTTCAACATTAACTGACATGTCGCGTTGCAGACCGTAGTTGTAGCCTTCAAGACGAGTCGCCTGCATCTGCAATTGAGGCTCGGCAAAGAAACCTGCCGCAGACTTGAGCGTATAGCCGTATTCAGCAGAAACGCCGAAGTAGTTCGTTGAGAATTCACCTTGGGTGGAAATCGAGCTTGCGCTTCTGGAAGATGAGAAGTCTGAGCTCAAGTGACCGAAGCGTCCCACGAAGTCCAAGTAGTGATTGCCGAAGGTGAGGGTATCGTAAACGGCGATTTCGTAGCGTTTCAGATCACCGCCTCCCTTCAGGTTTTCAAAGTCGGGACTGCCGTCCATGTAGGAGACGCTCACGCCAAAGCGGTTGTTGTCGGAAGTCTGACGTTCGTAACCCACGTGAACGGTGGTCGTGTCGGACTTGTAGGCGTCTTCAGCTCCGAGCCTGCCGTATTGCATGCGAACCCAAAGTCCGTCATTGGAGTTGCTGTCAACAAACGCGGTTTCACGCAGACGACGGTCGCGGCGGTCCATTTGCATTATGGCGTCGTATGCGGCCCAACCGGAGTTGCGTACGCCGACTGTCGCGGCCGATTCGGAAACGGTAACGCGGTCGATGAACCATCTGGTGCCGTCTTCATAATCGCTGACATCAAAGTCGTCAAAGTCTTTGTAGTTGGAAGTAATTTCCTTTTTCAGAGCTTCGAGATCATCAGCGTCAATCGTTTCGCTGTCAATGGACAATTCGTAGTCGTAGAGCGTTTCGCCGTAGATGTTCATCTTGTCGGCGAAGGTCACATTGTTGGCGTCTTTCTGTGTCAGCGCGAACGTCAGCGTATTGTCGGCAGAAACGCTCACAAGTTGAGAAGGACTATAAGGTTCTATCCAGTGGCGGCCGCCACCTTCGCTGGCACCTTCAATGAAGATCATGTCGCTTTGGGTTCGGTCATCCGAGTTGAGATCCAGACGGAAGATGCCGTTGTTGCCCTTAAGGTCGCCGATACGGACGTAGTCGTGATGGGGCTCATTCGGATCTATTTTAAGATGATCCCACAGTCCGATTTCTTTCCATTTTTTTTCTATATCTTTATCGAAAAGATTGATGATGCCGCCGTTGCGAAGGGTAATGTTACTGATACGTTTGCGGATGGACTGGATTGTGAGGGTGTAATCCTTGCCGTTGTACTCACCTTCCTCGGAAAAAATATCGTTGACATTCAGATATGACCATTGGGCATCGTTTTCGAAAACCAGGTCAATCTTTTCATTGGTTATAGCCAAGAGCTTTCCCAATAGGAACGCTAACGAACCGTCGCCGGAAGCCTCAACAAGTTCTGCATTATTCCAGGATTGTTCATCGCCGAACCAGTACGAGTCGGCGCCTGAAAAAGTTCCATAAATGCTTCCGAATCCTTTTCGTGGATCTCCAACAGTGTCGATGGAGCCCACAATCATATTGTGAGTTGAGTTGATTTTAATAGTACCCTCGTACTTAGCGCTCAATACATCGGGTTTAGCTGCTAGAACCCATGCTCGGGTAGTTGTTCCTGCGGTACCGATTTCAATGATTCCGCCTTCCTGTGCGTAAAAGCCATTAGCGCCGATGGCATCAAGCTGTTGATCAGGTGGAACGGCGTGAACGATGGCGATATCAATATCACCTAGCAATCGAATTGCAGCTCCTTCCTTTGCGTGAAATGCATAGGTGCCAATATCGTCGTCTTCGTCACCAATGATTGTGTTTGACACTGAACGAAGATAGGTTTTGCCTGTAATCTCAAGAGACGCATTTTCTCCACGCACATCAACGAAATATTCATCCCACTGGATGTAGGGTGAAATGTTTGCATCAATTTCGTCAAAGGAAGCTTGAGATGTAAGGTAGAACGAGTTTTGGTCTTTCCATTGGCCGGGACTATCCCAAGTCGCGTCAGTAGGCGGAGCTAAAACGTTTGCCTGAGCGGAATTGAAGGCGAGAATCAGAGCGGAAGCGAGGAGGGTTTTTGCGTGGCGATTAAGGTATTTTGCCCCCCCCCCGAGGGCAATATCGTTTGGTCATGCTATCTCCTGGTTGCATCGTCAATAGGCAATAGATGCGGCATTGTACGATTGAGGCTGCCTGTGCCGCAACTTGTCCAGTGACCAGAATTGCTGACCTGCAGCGAATTTGATGACACGAGTGTCAGGGCATTCAGACCGTCAGGCAACCTGTTCGGAGTTTGTAGCGTTCTGTGTTGGCAATCGCATCACGACTTTAGTGATGGAGAAAAGAACGATTGCCGATGGATTGACCTACCAATAACCTACCACCTGCCGTTACTTATTGGTAGGTTGGTAGGTTCGTAGGCATGTTTGAGGGAATCACCCGAATGTCTTGCAGCCAAAAATCGTTGCTGAAATAGTGGTACTGATGGCTACGTGGCCCGATGACGAAGACTGATCTGAAAATGAGGTTAACGCCGCGTACATTGAGCTCTTGATCTTGACTGTTAGTTTTTCTGATAAAACCATTCGCTTGGAGGCTTTTTGCGGATGAAAGCAGAAAAAAACGTCTCTTCGGGTAAACCTGTGGGTAGATTCTCCAAAACTTAAGAGAGTACGGGGCGGTTCGGTAGCGTGATCTCCACCTTGGAGCAGATCAGTTTGACGTAGGCAAACATGCTTTGTAGGTTTCGAAAGCCGTAGGAGCGCCGTACCAGCAACTTGATCTTGTTGTTGATGGCTTCGAGTCTCGCATTGCTCAAGTCGCTGCGCAACGTATTGAGAATGTTGTCACTATTCCGCATGATCTTGGCAGCCTGTTCCTTTTGATGGCCTTGATTCTCGAGTGCGACGCCCGCCAGTACCAACGATTCAGGCAGGTTCCAGCCGTTTCGCTTGGCATTTTCAAGATCAAACGGAGTTCTTCTTTGAGTTGGTAGGCCTTGTAGAGTTTGGGGTGGCTCTCCGCGATAAGGGCCAACAGCTGAGTCTGTAGCGTCGTCAGATTCTCCGGAGCCTTACCCAACGCATATGTTGAGCCCTTGATGCTTTTGGCCAGAGCTTCCTGTTCGTTGTCAGGGACTTTGAGCTGTTTGCGCTCCTTCTCGTCGTCTGTTTGCTTGACTTGTTTGCTCAGGCTCCAGTTGTCAATGCGCATTACCTGCCATATCTGCGTACGCAGCTTTTCGATCGATTGACCGGCCCACTGCACAACGCGGAAAGGCTCTACGCAGCGCGTTGCATGCGGCGCGTACTGCTATAGGCACTCATCAATCCACTGAGCACCGTCTTCGCTGACATAGCGAATTGGTGCGCGCTGTTGTGCCGATAAGGTCTTGAAGAAATGTTGGCGTGGTCATGCAAAAAAAAAGACCAATGCGTTGACCTTTTTTTGTATAAAATTCCGTCAACGTAAGTTGCTTTTTTTGCACGGAAGCTTGTCATGGACTTTATACCGCGTGGACTGACCCAGCTACTTGAACAGCACATACCGCCCAAAGCATGCGTCCTCTTCGGCCCTCGGCGTGCAGGCAAAACAACGCTGCTACGCATGTTCGCGAATGGTCGGGATGTGTCTTGGTATGACGGAGACGATCGGGCTCAAATTGCTTCGTATCTGAATCTGCTCAGCTCAGCAGATGTCAAGACACTGTTGATGAGTTCTGAGTGCATCATCATTGATGAAGCACAACGCGTCCCTGATATCGGTCTGTTGATCAAGCGGCTTGTAGACGCCAACACATGGCAAGATAAAAAAGTACCAATTTTCGCTACGGGTTCCTCATCGTTGGAACTGTCTGCCGGCGTTCGGGAATCAGCGCTCGGGCGTCTTGTGGAGCTGTACGTGTGGCCTCTGTCAACGGCAGAAATCGCGGCGACAACCAGCTGGGGATCAACGCTTCAGTCGATCGATACGCGCATTGTGTATGGCATGTATCCGGAGGTTTACACAAATCCCGGGGAAGCAAGAAACATTCTGATTGACCATTGCAGATCGCTTCTTTTCAAGGATTTGTTCGATCTCTCGGGCATTCGTTTCAGTCCGAAATTTGAGAGTCTCGTTCAGTTCCTTGCCTACAACATTGGATCTGTCATTTCCTACGACGGTCTCAGTCGGGAAACAGGTCTGAGCAAGAATACAGTTATCGACTATTTGCGCCTGCTTGAACAGTGCTTCATCATCAAAGTGTGTCCGTCGTATGCAAAGAACATGAGCAATGAGATGCGAAAAGGCAAAAAAGTGTTCTTCTGTGACAACGGAATACGAAATGCCATCATCAGAGACTTTTCTCCGCTTTCGACGCGATCAGATGCCGGAGCCCTCTGGGAAAACTTTTTCTTTATGGAGCGCGTTAAATACCATTCTCTTAAACGTGACTTCGTCGACATTTATTTCTGGCGAACAACCGGCTACAGTCAGAAGGAAATCGATTTCGTTGAGGTGTTGGACAACGTGAAGATGCGGGCGTTTGAGTGCAAACTATCAGCCAATGCGAAAGCAAAAGGCGCGGAAAGCTTCACCAAGGCCTACCCGGATTGTCCCTTGGACATCGTCACTCCACGTGACCTTATGCGCTTGTGGCAGGAGTGAACTCTGACGCTTCGGATAAACAAAATGCAGGCCCGAACAAATTTGCTGTAACGGGCCTTGTCTTTTTTATGAGGCCGTTAGAAGCTCCTAGAGCCTCGTCGGCAAATACCCAACCGCAATCTGCACCTTCAGCGGATGCCGATCAATGGCTTTCTTCAAGGCCGTCGGATCAACCAAGCCTGTGGCGTCCGAAAGCGCCAACGCAATCTTGCTTCCCGTGCGGTATGCAGCAAGCGCGTTGACGATGAACTGCGCGACGGCTTCCACCGCATCAATGGCTTTGGTGGTAGCAACAATCGTGCGGTGCTCGCGCGGCTCTGATTGCGGTTCACTCACAAAGAGTCCTTGCGGGAAAACATCTCTCGTAACGGCCTTGGCCGCCTCGAAAGCCTGGGCTTCGGTGACGACATCAGTGCTCGGCGTCACTTTCGCCCGAAAGATCGCGTGATGCATCTTGGTGCTTGCGCGCAGCATCGTAAAGCGAATGAGTTTCCCGCCGCGACGGCTCTCCGGTGTTTTCCCGTCGTCAGGCAAAAGGGAATATTTCTCAAAACGCATCGGCGTGAGGTCGACAAACACCAGGCGGCAGTCCTTGCGATTTGTGGTGGCGCTTTTCTCAAAGTCCGTCAAAGCTTCAAAAGTGGCGCAGAAGTGAAACTTGCAGCGACTCCTTATGCCTTTGATCTCCGGCGCGGTCATGGTGGAGCAAAAAAGCGAGAGAAAGTATTGCAAGTCGCAGGCGCGGGCGACCGTGTGAAAGCGGTCGTGGCGACAGTTGCCGAGAACGCGAACGGCATTGGACAACACGGAAATTTCCAGAGGCTGATGAGAGCGCAGAACGGCCATTTGCAGGCGATCGATCATCGCGCTGCGAACGCCTCCTTCCACGTCCTCGAAGATCGAGGCGGCAAAGCGCAGGTCAAGGTCCTGCTGAACGCTCCAGCGTGTGCGGACCGGTGTTGGCCGCGGAGCGATGTGGTTTTTGCATGCTGAGACAAAGGTCTTCTCCTTAGCTTCAATTTGTTTGGTCATTTCAAACTGCTTTTTGGCCAAATAAGTAAGAGCGCACTTTGCGATTCTCAACCGCTCGATTATTCGCTTCGAATAAGCGCAACGGCCGTTCTATAAGGCACTCGGAGTTAAGGTGGGTGTCCAATATCGGAACATCGGGCTGCTCGCGAGCGAGCGAAGGGAGGCAATCTAGGGAAAATTTACTGAAATGTAAATAGCCTGAAAAAATATTTTTTTCTGCAAGACGGATTGGAAGAAAATGCGGTCCTGAGCCGGACAGAATTCGCCGGCATCGACCGTCGATTGGAGAAAGCAGGGGGACAGTGCTCACAATGAGCACGGATAAAAATGAAAAGGTCAAGCCTAAAGAGATATTTCTAAATAGAAACAAAGAGTTATCAAAAGCATGCTCCGGAGAGCCCGGCAGCCGGGACGGCGGCCTTGAAAATCGGGATTCGGGAGCAAAGTGCCGTTATCCGATTTTCAAACTTGAAAAACTACGGCAGAAATCAAATAGACGGGAATTTGCGAATGACCGTCAAATCACATGCGTTCTCGATTGGACATTCGAATGTCGGCGATCGACATATTGTTGCTGCTCCGAAAAAGCAAGACCGCGAAGACTACACGACTCGGGAGCACGTTGCGAATTTTTAATGAAAAGTTCGGGCCTCCTAACGCTTTTGTATGACCCGTTAAACCATTGACGGCATTGAAAATTCGAGTCGGAAACACGACACGGAGCAACGAAAATTTTTGCGGCAAACTTTGTCGGAAACGCTCCAAAGCGTCCTGAAAAATCCTTGACGGCGCAGGCTGCTTTGCGAAGAATTCGCCGCCGTGCCGGGCGCGGGGACGTCTTTGCGCTCGGTACGGAGGACAACGGTCGGGACGGACAAACCGCCACCGATCGTTTTTTTGTGCAATCCCCAAAGGAGAAAACGATGTTTTTCACCATGTCGGACGAAGCTCGCCTGAAGGCATTCAAGTGGGGCTTCGTGACGGTGCTTGCCGTTTGGGCTTTGCTTTTGATGTCGGATCCGGCGCATGCCGCCGCCACGGGTGGAGCGGAATTCAAATCGCTCTACGAGCTCGTGTCGGGTTGGGCGCGCGGCTACCTCGGCAGAGCGATCGCAGTGGTCTTTCTGCTCGTGGGCCTTTTGACGGGTCTGGTTCGCGGCTCCGTGGTTGCGGCGGTGACGGCAATGGGCGCGGCAGTGGCCTTGCTGATGTTGCCCGCGATCATCGACACGCTCTTTAACGGCGTCGGAGTCTAAGCAAAGACCTGTGCGAAAGAGGCCTGCATCGCTTTCTCGGCAACAGGCTCCTTTCGCACTAAACCCCCGACATAACCGAACAAAAGGAAAGACAAATGCAGCCGATTCCCGTACCGAGAACGCTTGACGCGCGCTCCCGATTGCTTTTCTGGGAGAGCGACTATGTATTGGCCGCCATGGGCGGGCTGGTTGCCGGACTTCTGGTTTCGGGCCTCACCGCCGGAATCATCGGAGCATTTCTCTTTGCCTGGGGTTGGAAAAAGGCCCGTGGCGGGGGATCCACCTCCCGCGCGGTGGCGCTTGCGTACTGGCATCTGCCGGCGGACTTCTTCATCCGAGTCCCGCAAAGCGCCAGACGCCATTTCATCGGGTAAATCCGAACAACGTCAAACCCAAACCGAACAGACAGAGAAGACACAGGGCGATTCGAGTCGCTCGCCGTCAGTCAAACCGAAAAAGACCGTACCCATGCAGCGAATCATTCAGACAGTCTCGGCCGAAGCCGCCGCCCATCTGCAGATCCGACGCGCCATCGTGGCGGCCTTGGGCGTGAGTCTCGTCACCAATGCCGCCTTGGCGCTCACGCTTCTTACCAAAACCGACAACAGCCGCACGATCGTCTTGTCGCCGGCGGCCACGCAAACCTACATCGCCACCGACGATTCGGTGAGTCCCAATCTGATGGAGTCCTTTGCCTCGGAGTCGGCTTCCGTTCTTCTGACGATGACGCCGGCGACGGCTTCTTCCAATGCCGAAATCTTCCTGAAAAACGTCGCTCCTCAAGCCTACGGCGCCATGGCAAGCGCCGTGCGCCGCGGTGCTTCTGAACTCGTTCGCAACTACGCGTCAAGCGTCTTTTACCGTCACGCCTCGGCCGTGGACGAAACCGCCAAGAGCGTATGCCTTACCGGCGAACGCCGGATGATGATCGCAAGCACCGTGACCGAAACGAGCGACGTAACAGTCTGCATGCGATATGTTGTAACGGCCGGACGACTGCAGATTTCTCAGCTCACCATCCGCCCGAGTCAAAGCTCGGATCCTGCCGCGAAACTCGCCGCCTTCACGCAAAGCGACGCCACCGTCGTTTCAGCTGAAACTCCCGATATGCCGAACTGACGCGCATCAATCACCCAGGCACGACAAACCCAAAACGCCGCTCTGAGACAATTTTCAGAGCCCGAGGCGTCGTGTGTTTAAACATATTTAACAGCTCACAAACAAACCAAATGAAGAACGCCTTTTTGACAAAGACGCTCGTCGGTGTCTGTGCGCTTGGATTTGCTCTTGCAAACCCTGCCTCTGCCGCCGATCCCGCCACGCATCCGCTCTCGCGCGATCACGTCAACCTCGTTCGCGTACAGGGACAGAAGATCACCGACGTCGTCTACGACACCCAGGCGCTGGAAGTCTCCGCCGACAAGCAGCGCGGGATCGTCTTTGTGAAGGTCAAGTCCGCTTGGCTCAATTCGGCCGCAGAGAACGTGACGTCGGCCTTCTTCAACACCGAAACCGAAAACTTCTCCGTGCAGTTCTTTGTGAGCGCCGTGCCGTCTCAGACGGTCGATCTGGTTCCGCAGACGGACGTGGCGGGCGCCGCCGACGATCGGCAGACGCGAATTGCACTTGCCGCACCTCTGATGAAACTCGACACAGGCGACTTTGTGAGCGACTTGAAGCTCCTGGTGCAAAAAAGCGTCACGGCAGATATCGCTGACGACGTTCGTGCCGTGGGTTCTCTGACGGGCGCCGAGGACGACCGTCGCTTTGCGAGTCTTCCCGCACCCGAAGGCGCCGTTTACTGGGAAGGCTTCAAGGTGAGAGAAACCCGGGCCTTTCTTTCCGCCGACAAATTGACCGAGACGCTTCTTTTTACACGTGTCTCACCCAAGGCGTCGGTGCCTGACGCCGCACGCCTGGCGGGCGTTATCCGCGGCGTCTTGGCCGTTGCTCAGGAAGTGCGCACCGGAGACCGACTGCAGACCGAAGTCACGATCATCCGTTCGCGAGAAGCGGCACTGCGCGGTCGCGATGTCTTTGAAAGCGCCTTGACCGAACTTTCGGGCGCCGTGCCCTCGCACTCCCGTACCGAGGAGCGTCGATGACAAACAACCCCTTTGATTTTGAAGCCGAGCGCAACAGGATGGCAAAGGAACTGGGTCTTACGTATTCGGACAACGGCAAGGCCGTCTTCTGGCAGGAAAACATGCAAGCGCAAGAGGCCAAACGGGAGCTCACTGAGATTCTGGCAAATGAGCGCAAGCTCAATCGCACCTCGGCCTTTGAAGAAACTCCGAACTCGGCTCAGGAACCCGTACCCGAGTCGAGCGCCGCAGGCCGCGATTTCGATCAGACCCGTTCCTATCAGGAAGCCGACGACACGTGTGATGCCATCTACTCGCAGGGCCGCACGACGGAGTCTCAGAGCGGGCAGAGCGCAGGCGTTTCGATGGCCAAGGAGCATTCCAAGCTTTCCCTGAAACTGCGCATGAAGTCGATGTTCAACCGCTTTCAGGGCTTTGCGCAAAGCAGAAAGGAGCGCTCGCAGGCAAGCGGCGTTGCCGCACAGCAAAAGGAAAAGAAAAAACAGGTGCAGACGGCCGTTGCGGGACTAACCGTGGTGTTCGTGCTTGTGACGGGCGCCATGATCGTCGCCGGCGACGAGCGTCGGGCACGGCCCGAGCCCGTGCGCGTTTATAAGAGCGACTTTCGACTTGAGCCCGATGCGCTCGACAAGCAGAGCTACCAGAAGCAGTACGACGAAAAGCTCGCCGGCATGACCGAGCGCCTTCAGACGATCGAGGAACTTGCCATGCGGCTTCAAAAGGAGCTCGACGCCAAGGAAGGGAAACGCACCGCCGGCAAAAGTGACGCGGCGTCCGACACTTCGGTTCCCGTGACCGAATTGCCTCCGTTTTCCGCTCAGGGCGCGAACAGGGAAGCCCAAAGCCTGGGCACCGCAATGAACGCAGGTGCTGCTGCCGTTGTCCCGATCGACAGTCCCCGTTTGAAGCGCCTTGCCGTCACCGATCCCGTGAAGGACTTTGAAGCGATCCGAACGGCGGCGAGAGAACGTTTCACGCCCAAGCGAGCCAACGCGGGCGATACGCCCATTGCCGCCAATCGCGCCCGAAACGAAGCCGCCGGGACCTATTTGCCTGCCGGCAGTTTCGCCAGAGCCGTGGTGCTTGCGGGCGCAACGGTATCCACGGGCGGTACGGCTTCATCCAACCCCGTGCCGATGTTGCTCGAAATCAAGGACCTTGCGCGTCTTCCCAACGCCTTTCGCGCCAACGTCAAGGCTTGCTTTGTGACGGCCAACGCCACGGGCGACCTCTCGAGCGAACGCGTCTGGATTCGTCTGGAGCGTCTGAGCTGCATGACCCAAAGCGGCAAGGCTCTGGACGCACGCATCCAGGGTTATGTGACGGGCGACGACGGCAAGACGGGCGTCAGAGCGCGCCTCGTGACCCGAAGCGGTCAGGCGATTGCAAGTGCGCTTCTCACCGGTTCCATCTCGGGTCTGGGAAAGGCGGTCTCGCTGTCGGCTCAGGACACCACGACCTATACGTCGGGAGCGGTCGGAACGACCGTGAGCGACAGTTTCCGCGCCGGTTTGGGCGAGGGGCTCGAAAGTGCGCTCGATCGCATCGCCGACTACTACATCCGCTTGGCCGACAAGATCTTCCCGTGTCTGGAAATCGACTCGGGCCGCAAGGTCGATCTGATTCTCTCGCAGGGGCTGACGGTGGCCGTGGATGAAACGACGCCGCAGGAATCCGCAGGCCAAGCCATGCCGCTTGCAGCCGACGAAGGGGAGGCGGTCAACAGCTCCGAACTCTTCGGGCAGCAGATGAAGGCCGCAAGCGCTCTCTATGACTAAGAAACACATAAAGATTCAGATACGAACCATGAAGCGAATCAAACAAAAGGCCCTTCACACGGCACTCGCTTTCCTGCCGGTCTTTTTGACGGGATGCGCGGGCAACATCACCGGACTCGTGGGCGCGCAGGAGGACTTCGGCTGCCCGGCTTCGGGCGGGGTCAACTGCACGACCGTTTCGGCGACCTACGAGCGAGAGCATGCCGACGACGTCAAGTCGGAAGCCAAAACGCTCACGGGTGTGGACTCGGCAAACACCAACGACACGCTCGGCCGGGAGCCGAGCCGAAACGATCGCATCGCGGTGACGAGCACTCCCGTCGAAGCGGATCGTCAGCAAGAACCTCCCGTCAACGTCCCGACCAGACATCAGGACCTTTCCTCGCGCGCTCCCGAGCGTCTCGTGATGCTCTGGATTCTGCCGTGGGTGGATGCCGCAGGAGACCTTCATTCCGACTCGCGCGTGTGGATGCGCGTGCGTGATGCCGCCTGGAGAATCGAGTCGGTGAGAACGCGCGCCATGCGAGCCACTCCGGAGACCGCACCGTGACGAGACGCTCAAACCGGACCGAAGGCCTTTGGGGCAGGCTTGCCGACATCAGGGACCGTCTCAAGGACGTTCTTTTGCTCAAGAGCAACGTCACGGGCATGACGGGGCACGTGCACCGAGGCTCGGGCGTGCCCGTCGTGGACCGCTTCAGCCACGTGCTGAGCGTGCTTTACTACGCCGAGGATTCGGGCGTGTTTTTCTTGAACGACGGAGGCCAGACGCCGGTTTCCGCCGTCGGGCGCGTTTTTGAATTGACGCCCGCTTTGGTTGCCGACAACGCGTTGGCAGAAGGCCTGGAGCGAATTCTGTCTTCTGAAATGCCGGGCCAATCGGTCTATTCCGTGTCGCTTTTTGCAAGCGCCGCTTCTGTTCGCGAAACCCTGACGGAGTACGTCAGGAGCCGCTCCGGGGCCGAGCGTTTGCCCAAGGATGCCGCAGGGGTCCTCAAAGAGATGGCCGTGCGCCGCGCCCGCATGATGGATGAACGAGCCAGAAGCCTTGCCTTTGAAACGCACACGCCCGTGCGGCACTTTCGCGTTTGGCTGTCGGTCGTCTGTGCGCCGGGTGAAGCCGAGCTCCTGCACATTCTCGAGGGTCGCTCCTCGCAGGCCCTGACGCATTTTCTCAGAGCGTCGCAGAGCATCGAGGTGGCCCTGAAGCAGTTCGGAATCTACGCCTACGCCTGGGACGCTCAGGACTGGATCGACACCGTGCGCGAAATCGTCAATCCTCAGAAGGCGGCCGCCGGTCTGCTGCCGGAGACGAGCCTAGCGGGACATCGAGCCAAGACAGGGTCCGACGACGAAGCCCGCGTGCGACCCGACGTTCTCAGAGCCGCGGCGGTCTTTCCCGACACCACGATCGATGTCGCCCGCGACGGGATCGTGTTTGCGTCTCCGACGGCCGAGGCCGACGCTCGGGAAAACGCCGTCGAAGCCGTCGGATTGGCCGTGACCGGGTTGCCGGCTCACACGCATCTGTCGCGATTGCGAATCGTGCTCGGAGCGGCAGCCGCATCCCGAGCGCGCATCAACACGCCCTTCTTGTGGACGACAAGCGTCGAGCCTTCTGCACTCACGCAGGACCGTTCCGTGGTTGCCATGAAACACGCCCGCGTGCGGCAGCTCGTCAACACCGAAATCGGGCACTTTTTGACGGACCTCGCCGAGCGCGGACGGGATCTCGAGATCGCGCAGAAGGCCTGCGAAGACGGCAGGGGGCTCGCGCGCGTCTCGCAGACCATGATCGTGTATGCGTCTGCGGGCAAAGGCATTGCCGCCACGCACAACGCCGCCAATGTCCTCGCCGCGGCGGGTTTCCAGGCGCAGGTCGACCTGGGGCTGCAGGTGATGGATCTGATGCAGAGTCTTCCTTTGGAAGCGGGCGTGAGCTTGATGCGCGACATCAAGACGGCAGGGCGCGCCTACACGGTCACGCGCCAGGCGGCAGGACACATGCTGCCGGTGGTGGGGGAGTTTCGAGGCAGTCCGGCAAGAGCGTCGGAAACGAAACGCAAGCCTATGCTGATGCTCGTGGCCCGCAGCGGAGAACTCATGCCCATCGATATTTTTGCCAACCGCAACGGCAACTACAACGCCGTGCTGGCGGGCACCTCGGGCTCGGGAAAGTCGGTGTTGACCCAGGAGATCGTCACGTCGGTTCTTGCCACCGGCGGCCGCGTCTGGGTCTTTGACATCGGCAAGAGCTACGAGACGTGCGTGGAGTTGGCCAAAGGTCAGTTCATCGACTTTGAAAAGGCCCGGGAAGCGGAACAAAAGCTTTGCCTCAATCCCTTGGACATGATGGGCGAGGATCCGGCCGAGACGCTCGATGAGGTCGCGCAGATCATCGCAGCCATGGCAAACGGCTCGGCTCCGATGGAGATGACCGCCATGGAACTCGTCAAGGTCAACATCGCCGCCGTGGTGCAAAAGGCCCGAAGCGAAGGCCGCATCCCTCAGCTTTCCGACCTCGTGCTGCAGCTCATGGCAACGCGCGACGCGGCTCTGCACGACGTGGCCGTGCGCCTGTCGCCCTTTGCCGCGGGCGGACGCTTTGCCTCATGGTTTGAAGGCAAGGCCAACGTCAATTTCGAGGCCGCGCTCGTCGTGCTCGAGATGGAGGCTTTGGCCAACAAACCGGTCCTTCAGAGCGCCGTGCTTCTCATCTGCATCATGCGCATTCTGCAGGAAATCCGTACACGTCCGAGAAGCGAAAAGAAACTCATCGTCATTGACGAGGCCTGGCGGCTCCTGACGGGCGAGTCCGGCGTCTTTATCGAGTGGGCCTGCCGCACGCTTCGCAAATACGGAGCGGGGATCGTTTGCATCTCGCAGTCGATGGAGGACTTTCGGATGTCGGGGACCGCCCGAGCGGTGCGTGCAAATGCCGACAGCGTGTTTCTCTTTCGCCAGAAAAGTGAGGGGATTGCGGCCTTCACGAGCGACCCGGCACTGCAACGCACGCTCTCGGGCCTTACCACGGTGTCCGAAACCTATTCGGAAGTCTGGGCCCGCGTGGGCGATGCTCCGGGTGTCGTCGGTCGCCTCATTCTCGATCCGTTCTCAATGACCGCGTTTTCCACCCGAGCCGACGTGTTCGACGCCGTGCGACGGGAAAAGGCCAAGGGTAAGAGCGCCGTGCAGGCGATCGCCGAGGTCGCGCGCAAGACCTGCGCAGGCTAGGAAGTGACTGACATGACAGAAAACAAGACCGGCGTCCGTCTCCCCGTGAGCCCGAAAAAGCAAATGGCCGAACGACGGGCCCGCGAGAGCCTTGCCGCCGTGGCGCAGGGTTGGGGTGCCCCGCAGCAATCGCAGGCTGAATGTGAAGGCGTACGCAACGTGACTGACGAGCCCAGTGAATCGCCCGTCCTCGTGCGCATTCCCGAGGATGAAAAGCCCGCCAAGGGTGAAACCTTGTCCGCAGCCGCACGACGCCGCATCTGGGAGCGGTCGCGCTACGAGTCGATGCGTCTGCTGCCCGACGCGATGGCCTTTCACGAGGAGGCGCTCGCTCGCGCCAGGCAGCAAGGGGAGTTTGAGAAGTTGGCCAAGGTCAACGGATTGAGCGAAGAGGAAGTCCGCCGCGTCTGGGACGTGCATCAGGATCATCATCGCATCCGCGTCGCCGCTCAGGCTGCGGGTCGCACGGCGGAGGTGCCCGAGGTTGAGGACGCCGATGATGACGAACAGCAGACCGGGGAAGTCTCGGCCCGAGAGCCAATAAACGACGTACTCCGAGAGGAAGTTGAGGAGCCGAGGTCCGAGTTCACTGAAGCACCCGACCCTCATGCGATTTCCGTTACCCAACCCAAACCGGAACCGAAACCCATGGAACAAAGTCAACCGCAGCCCGTGACGTCCGAGACCGATACCGTTTCCTGTCATCAATCCGAGCGGCCTCCTGTCGGGCGTCTTTCAGAGGCGGGACGCCGCATCAACGAGGAGGTGGGGCGCGAGGAACATCTCCGTGCTCTTGCCGCGGCGCAACGTTTGGCTTGCGAGGGCGACGAGGCCATTTGGGAGGAACGCCTGCGGTTCTTCAAAGATCGCTTGCGTCGCACGGGCGTATGGACGGCTGCGGCGGGGGTGTGTCTGCTCGCCGGGATTCTTGCCGCCGACTTGATGGGTTTGCGCAGCAGGGCAATTGAATCGGTGACGAGTTTTACGGTCTTTGCTCCGCAGCCGGCCGTCGTCGACCGTCAGGCGGCCAAAAAAGCGCTTTTGGACCTCGCAAGACGAGCCGCCTTGGAAGACGTGATCGTAGCAAGCGAAGCGTTTGACGAACTCTTTGTGTTGGCCTGCGCCCGAGTGGCCGCGAGGGAAAACCTGCTTTTGCTGGATTCGCGAGCGGTGGTGGCGATGGCTCGCGGCGGAGAGGATGCGACAGAACGCATCAAAGAAGAGATCGTGGATTTGGTGCAAAAGGGTGCCGTTGCCCGATTCAAGGCAATCCGACGCGATGGGGAGAATCGATGAGAGGTATGCAAAAGCGAGCGCTCACGGGGACCGATGTTCCGGCATCCGAGCCTCGGACATCAAGTTCGACGGGCAAAGCGCTTGTCCGTTGGGGATGGGTGTGGGTCTTTCTGTTAGGAAGCGCACAGGCAACGGAGTGCCCCTTGTGTGCGCCGTCGCATGAAAAGCAAGACGGCGTTGATCTCAGAGTGGCCAACACCGCACCGATTATCGAGCCCGACTGGGAGCTGCTCCTGAAAACCCGCGTCGCGGAAGCCGACCGATTGGGGCTGCTCAGGAGTGAGCAGCGAAAGACCTCGGAGACGATTAAGCGCCATGCGCAAACGCCCGTGGACCTGAAACTGCCCAAGGCGCGCGTCGGCACGAAGCGCCGGATGGTGATTCTCGACGCCGACACCGTGCGCTCGATGGCAACGCCCGTGAAGGACGTGCTCTCGGGCTTTACCCGCGGCTACGTCTTTTTCAACGCGGACGATCCCGTTCAAAGGAAGTTTGTGATGAAGCTGCCTTCCGTCGGTTCTGCCATGCGGCCGGTGGCCACTGCCGGAAACGTCTCGGAGGCGTCGCGTGCGATGAACCTGCGCCTGTACGCCGATCAGGGAGGCGTACTGATGCGCCGCTTTGCCCTGAAGGCCGTGCCCACGGTCGTGGTGCTCACCTTTGACGGCAGGGAGCTTGCCGCCGAGATCGAGGAGGCGGCCTTAGAGGATGAGGCCGCAGACGCCCGGGCGCCTTGAGCGAAAGAACAACGACAACCGCAACGAATGACCGAATAAAAAATGACCAAATATCACAGCCGTGCCGAGATCAATCAGAACACCGCCAAGATGGACGCCGATGATAGGCGGATTGCCGCCGGACGCATCGTGACGGATCCGGCCGCCGCCCGAGACTTCGCCGCGCATTCGCTTTGGGTTCCCGAGACGCAGGCCATGCCCGTGGGCACGGCCTCCGACATGGGCGTGCTCGCATTGTCGCTCGTGCGGCACCTCTTGGACCCGATCAAGGCGAAGGCCGCGAAAAACCCCGAGCAGGCCCAAAACGATCTGGCCGCACTCTTTGCCGCCTTGTCCGTGCCGGATGCCAAAGAACTCACCGCGACCGTGAAGGACCTCAAAAGCCTCACCGCCGGGTTTCGTCAAATGCTTGAAGCCAAGCGCGGGCGAAACGCCTTGAAGCTCAACTCGCAATATTTCGGCGCATCGGTGAGCGCCTTTCAATCGGGTTACGACGGCCATTGGATCACGCGGGAGGCCGCCTTGCGACTGCGTCTCGTGCGCTACTACGAAAAGACAAGCGGTGAGTTCGCGCAGACCGTGCATCGAGCGATGGCCGCGCTTTCGCGCAACGGAACGGCCTATGCGGCATGGAGCGCGGGCTGGCCCGTCTTTGTGTGCGACCTCAACAACACCTACGAGCGCTATGCCGCGCAGGAACTGCTGCGAACCTGCGACGGAGCCGTTGCCGTCGTCTCAAGACAGCTGTCGGCACAAACGAGGACAATCCTTGCCCGTTATGCGCCCGACATGGCGGTGGTGACCGATGAAGCGGGTCTTCTGTCGGTGCTTTTGGGCAACTACGGCACCGTGATGCTCCTGGAAAGACGCATCGGCGGCTGGACCGTGACGTTTCCCGCGGGCGGGGCTTCCGAAAAAGACCTCAAAAACCGCAAGTATCCGGGATTTGCAAGAGCCTTGGCGCGCTGCGCCGTGCTGCCGGCTTCATTCCCGCAAACCAAGGGCAACCTTTCTGCCGAGGCGTCCCGATGAAGACGGTCGCTGTCAAATGGCGCAATCGCTTGGCCGCTCTCCTTGCCGCCGCGGGGATGGGATTTTGCGCTGTCGCGCAGGCCGCCTGTGAGGGCGCCTTTCCCAATCCCGTCACGGACGTCTGTTGGTCGTGCATGTTTCCCATGAAAGTGGCTGGAGCTCAGTTGAGCAGCAACGGCGTGTCGGATCCCGACACCGATGCGCGCATCGTCTGCACCTGTCAGCGAGGACCCATGGTGGTGCCCGGTTTCAACATGAGCTTTTGGGAGCCGATCCGCACGGTGGAGGTGGTGCGGGAGCCCTATTGCCTGGTGTCCTTGGGCGGCATTTCGATGGATCCGGGGCTCGATGCGCCTTATCACGGGCGCAGTGCGTCGCGCAACGCCGCAGTCAATGCCTCCTTTGCGGGCAACGTCGGCGAAGACGGCATGGGAAGTCTCGAAATCGGCGCGGCCTTCTATCAGGCGCATTGGTACAACACGCCGTGGCTTTTCGTGCTGCAGGCCGTGGTCGACACCTCGTGCCTTGAAAACGCGCCCTGGGATCTGGCTTACCTCACGGAACTCGATCCTGTTTGGGGAGATTCTCTCGCGAGCTTTGTCCTGGCGCCCGAGTCGGCGATCTTTGCCAATCCCGTTGCGGTCGCCGCCTGCGCCTTGGACTGTACGGCCGCCTCGGTCATGCAGCCCCGCAAGGAACTCTTTTGGTGCAGCGGCTGTCAGGGTGGGCTCTATCCCTTGGCGGGCTGGATCGCCTCCATGACGAGCCCCCTGCAGGCCTGGCATCTGATTGCCGCCCGCATGACGGTGAAACTCGCGCGTGAGGGGCTGCTGTGGGCCGCGTACGGCAAGAAGGGGCAGTGCGGCCCTTACTTTGAGCCCATTCCGAGAAAGGACGTCTGGCGCACGCAATTGATCTATCCGACGGTGACGGCCTCGGGTTCGAAATGCTGTCGTCCTTTGGGCGCACCCACCATGAACTGGGGAGCGGGCAAGACCTTTCCCGTCTCGGGTGAAGACGGCGCGATTTTGCTCTGGCGCATGCGCGACTGCTGTGCTTCCAAAAACCTCATGACGGGCATGCCTTGAGGGCAGAGACGTCCGTTTGACGTCAATTCAACAAAGAAAAACACATGAAAGACACGAAAGCAAAACGCTGCGGGGCGTTGCGTAAGGCCGCCTTGGGTCTGACGACAGGCTTCGGACTAGCGGTTCTTTCCCTGTCGGCATCGGCCGGTGACGATTCAAACTCGATCTCGAGGATGACCGATCGGGAGCTTGTGAGCGCCGCCATGCGTGCCGTGCAAGGTGCGGCGCAGGAGATGGCGGCAAACGGCTCCGAGGCGCAGCCGTTGAGTACAGGTCCCTCCAAAGGGCGAATCGGCGTGCGGCTGACCGCGGCCGTGAGCATGAGTCTGGAAAAGGACTATCGGCAGGCTCTCAAAAACGATGCGGCCAAAGCGGGGATGCGTCTTGCCGTGCGCGGTTTGCCCGTGCCCGACGGGTTTGAAGGGCAGCCCTTCTTTGCGGCGCCGAAAGACAAGCGGGTTCAGCTCAAGGGCGAGATCGTGAGGGCGGCCGCCGCATTGCATGAAGCCTTCGGGGAGATCGACGTCGATCCTGCGTTTTTCCGGGAGAACGGCATTGAGGCGGCCCCCGTCTTTGTGCTCGAAGACGACGCAGGCGTCATCGCGCGCGTGCACGGAGCGGTGACCACCCGCTACGCCTTGGAAGTTTTGTGGAGCGAATTGACGGATGCGAAGTCTTTCGTCGTGAAAAAGGCGGGCAAGGTGCGTGTGTCTCAAGCCAAGGAAGCCGTTTTGAAAGCCGGGTGCGCTCTGAGTGCGGGAACGCTTGCGGGGTTGTCCTTCATGGGAGAAGCCTGTGAGTAGCAAGACCGCGATTGTTCTTTTGTCCGCAGCGCTTGGTTTGGGGCTTTCGTCGCCGACGGCAAAAGCGGACGGCGATGTCCCTGCGGGTGTCGAGGATGCCGTCAACGCAGGCAGGAACATGCCGATACCGGAGTTTGACGAGATCACGAAGGCAACGGACGTCAACGACTTTATTTCGTCGAATACCGGGAGTACCGCGGAAATGGAGGCTCTGCGGCAAAACGGCCAGGGCGTGCTCTACGACCCGGGCCGAAACGAAGCCGACGCCTGCCGCAACCGCAACGATCCCAAGTGCCTGGCAGTGCAGATGGTCGACAAAGGCTCCGCCAACCGCCCCGTTTTGGATCCCGACGAGGAGGACAAGATTCTGGGCGGTCGCAACGACGTGATCGACAACGCCGACGATTGGGTGGATGTGGGCGGAAACGGCAGCTCTGCCGGCAACTGCGAGGACCATGTCACGGTGATCCCGAAGCCCATTGAAACCGAGACGTGCGAAGTGCGCACCAACAGAGAACCCGGAGGCAGCAGGCAGGAGTCCTGCGAGAAGCGCTTTGATGAGATTTTGTCGGTAACGAGCGTGTGGGCGTGCGAAAACAAGATGAAGGAAGAAAAGGAAGCCGCCTGTTCGATTCCGGTCGTGGTGCGTCAGGAGACGACGACCACGCTTGCCTGCCTTGAGGGCAGAAAGGATGCGACGGCCGAGACGTGTCCGGTGACCGTCACGCCCGGTCAAAAGGAAAAGCATTACGCGGCTTGCTTTAAGCCCGTCTACCGATCGGTGACGAAGACCTGCACGCGGCGTCTGGTGGTGACGGCCGAGGCCTCATGCCGCGTGGGCGAGACGCAAACCGCTTCCAACAGCGACTTCGGTGGCCTCGGGGAAGATGCGGTGCCCGGAGCCGACACATTGACGGCAACGAGCGTGTGTTCGGCTGACGGCCTGGAACTTCGACTGACCGTGAACAGTCAGCCCGAAGTGACGGTGACGGCGCGCACCAACATCTTTGAGACGGTGGTGAACATCACCGGAGGGCAGGCGCGCCTTGCCGGAGACGTCTCCTGCACGAAGGCCGACTGCATCGCACAGCTGAAGATGACCGTCTACCGAAGTTCGGGCACGAGCCACGTCTATCAGGGAGAAGTGTTTCTGCGCTTTCCCTTCGTGCGATTCATCAAGAACGCCGAGACGGACCATTGGAGCGAGACATGCACGGGCGTGTGAATGTGAAGATCCTGTCTGCCGCTTTGTGTTCGATCTTGATCTCGGCGGTTTCGGGTAAGACCCCGGCAGCGGACGCTTCGCAGGAAAACTGCATCGTCACCGGGCGCGTGTGCGTGGAAGAAGGCGGCACGCGCCTCATTGACGGCGTACCGGTGACGCGTGACTGCTGGAGCTATCGCGACACGTACGCGTGCCTTGCGCCCGATACGCAGTCCGTAAACGGCTGCTCGACACTTCAGGCCGATGCGGACGAATCGGGACCGGGAAGGTGCGTTTTAAAAAAGAGAACGTGTTCGGAAGAAGTCGCCGATACCGCAGGCAACGCGGTCTGTCTTTCCTACAAGGAGACCTGGGTGTGCGACAAGAAGATTGAACTGCCGCCGATCAACGCCGAGTGGACGAAGTCGACCGTGGAGACGGAGGACGACGTCGACGAGTCGGCCTGCGGGGATTTGCTCGATCGACAGGACTGCGTCAAAGGCGAGGTCAAGTGTACCCAGGCCGGTTGCGAGCGCGTCTTTTACTGCGGCGCGAAAAACGCGACGGGGTGCTCGGATTTGGCCTCGGGCGGCTGCACGATCACCAAGGAGCCGACCTGCGATCCGGACTACGACCCGACGTGCCTTGTGAAGGTGGGCGAGGCAGTCTGCAAGGGAAAACTCCCGGAAGGAGTAGTGGAAGACGGAGACGCGAACATCGAAGACGAAGAGACCGTCAACGTCGGTCAGCCCACGCCCGACCTCGCCTCCTGCAAGACCATGACCGAGGACTTTTTGGCGTCCGGCATGTCCTGCACTCAGATTTCCCAGGTGTGCGTCGACAAGGACCCGCCCGTACGCGTCATCAACGGCATTGCGTATCGAGCCTCGTGCTGGGGATATGAGCGCACGTATCGCTGCGAGAGAACCGAACCCGCCTCGACCTGCAAGGGGCTCGAAGCCAGTCCCGGCTGCAAGGAAGTCGAGCGCACGTGCGTCAGGCAGGGCGAGACCGGGTGCGAGGCCGAGCGCGTCGTCTACAACTGCGGCAAGGTCGAGGAGGTTGATCCGGGCGAGGCCGAGTTGATTGAGTCAAGCGACGAGATCGTCGGGATCGTGGAGGTGGATACCTGCTCAGACTTGGAATCCGACTCGATCTGCCGCAAGACTTCGGAAGTCTGTACGCAACCCGGCGGCACGAAGATCGTCAACGGCGTGCCCGTCACCAAGGATTGCTGGGCCACTGCGATCACCTACACCTGCGGCTCCGGCAGCGGGGAGGCGGTCACCGACGACGGCTGCGAGGGGCTCGAGCGGCGGGAGGACTGCAAGCTCACCGAATCCAAGTGTCTCGGGCGCGATGAATCCGGCAACTGCACGATGCTCACCAAGACCTTTGTGTGCGGTGGCGGCACGCAAGAGATCGTCACAGGCAAGGACTGCGACGGGGAACTTTGTATCGCGGGGATTTGCGAACCCTCGAAACCGGAGACAAGCGAGGACTTCCTGGAAGGCATTGCCGTATGGGAGATCCTGCGTCAGGCGGGCATCTACGGGGAAGTCGAAGGCGACATGATCTTCAAGGGGACCGACTCGGGCTGCACCGTCAAGATGATGGGCTTTTCGTGCTGCAGAAACGACGTGGAGGGGACGGCGGGCAGCATGAGCAATTCGGCGCTTTCCATCGGTCTTGAGGTGGGGCTCGACGCCGGCGCCGAACTCATCAAGTGGCTCGGAAGCCCTTACGTCTACGACATTCTCAATTCCTTTGAGTCCACGCAGGGCGTCTTGCAGGCCCTCTACGGAAGTGCGGGCAGCGGCGTGTATTCGCCGTCGTTTTCCTACTACGGGGTGTCGGTGGGAATTTCGTCGGCCGGAAGCCTGACGCTTGAGTTTTCGCCGACGGCATTTTTGGCCTCGATCGCTTTGGAGATGGCCGCCGAATACTTTTCCTGCACCGACGAAGACCGCATGCACGCCTTGAGAAAGTCCCGCGGGCTTTGTCATTACGTGGGCAGTTTCTGCGACAAGGAGTCGGGTGCGGGGTGCCTGGAAAAGCGCGAGACCTGGGTGTGCTTCAACTCGAAACTCGCCCGCACCGTGCAGGAGGAAGGACGCAAGCAACTCGGAATCGGATGGGGTACGCCCGAGCGCCCGGTGACGCGCGGTTTCACCTTGGAGGAGTTTCAGAGTCTGGACTTCACCAAGATGGATTTGAGACCGGTGGTCGCGGAAATTGCCGAGCAGTCGATGAAGGACGGCACGCTTGCCGGAAACAAGGTGAACACGGCCGCCGTCACAGAACGCGCCCGGGTGCGCGTGAAGCAGGCTGCCGCATCATCGGACCACTACACCGAAGTCAACACGATCGAAGGCAAATGCTTCATGGGCGAGACGGGCGCGGGGACGGACTGCACGGCCGTGTACGCGCTGATTCAAGGTTACGAAAAACCGATGAGAGGCAATCAAAAAGGCGAGAGATCGGGTAATCGGGCGTCACTCCTGCTGCCGGCGGGACTTTGACGCGACAAATGAAGAAAAAGAGAAATTTTCAAAGGAGACGAAGTGATGAAACGCAAACAACTGCTGCTGCGCACCTCCATTGTGTTGGTGCTCTCGGGACTGGTGAGCGTACTGATTTTCCCCGAATTCACCGCTTGGGCGGGCTGCATGACGGGTCACGGCGAGTGTCGCGTTGAAGCGTCGGTTTGCGGCGCACGGGGAGAGGCGCCGTGATCGGGGTGCGGAAAAGTCGGGCGCAGGTTGCGGCGGTGGCTGCGGCCTTTCTCGGTTTGATTCAAGTGAGCCTGAGCGCAGTCGCAAGCGGCGTTTCATCGGAAGATCCCGGCGCCTCGCAAGCCACGGCACGCAGCGCCGAGGGCTTCTGGACCCAGGACGTCTGGGCCGATCCCTCAAGGCCCTTTCTCTTTTACGGGGAGAAACGGGAGGATGAGGTGAAGTCCCCGACGGAAAAGAGAGCGGTTGAAGGGAAGGATCGGTCGAAGGCCGGCGGGGAAGTGAAGCAGTCTGACGCGCACGTGAGCGACGGGCAATTGGCAATCTTTCCGGCCGACGGGCTCGATCGTGCCGCGGCGGGGGAATCCTTGACGCGCAAAGCGGAGGCCGCCGGGCTTGAAAAGCTCAGGAGCCTCAAGACGGTTAAGGAGCTGCGAGAGGAGGTGGACCGCCGGATGGATGCGGCCGTGATGAATCCGACTCCGGCCGCAATCGGTCTTTATCTGCAGGCCAATGCCTTTTTGATGCAAAAGGCCGGCGTCTTTGCCGAGAGCTGGAGACGAGCCCTGGTCGACAACCCGCAGTTTGACTGGACGGCCGTGAGGCCTGCGGTAAACGTTGTTTCTACGGGCATGTCGCGCGAGCGCGAGGGTCGGATGATGCGTGAGGTCAGGCTGATGGCCAAGGATCACGGCTTCATTTTCTTCGGTGACGACACGCTGAAGACCCGGCACATGCTCGAACAGGTACGAGCCTTTCAGGCCGAGTACGGGTTTGACGCGGCGTTCGTCTCGGTGTCGGGCGCCGACAACCCTCTGATGCCGCAGGCCCGGGAAGACAGGGGCTTGAGCGCGTTCGTCGCGCAGGGCATACGGCAGTTTCCTGCTTTGGTGCTCGTGAGCCGATTTGAAAAGGATTTGACGAAGGCAAAGCTCATTGCCACCGGTGCGGCCGACGCGATGACGTTGGTGCGCAACACGCATGCGGCGGCCAATGAAATGCTGCGCGACAGGGCCTCTGCGGCGGGAGATTCGAATGCAGCAGGCTTGAAGGCGGGACAGACCGCAGCGGAAGGCGCCTTGGGCGGTTCGGGTGAATAACGACGAAGGATAAGAAGAGTGAAAGCGAAGAATTTGAGTAAAGGGCTGGGTGTGCGACTTGCGGCGGCCGTCGTTTTTTGCGGGGCGGTGAATGTACACGCGGGCTTTGTGGACGATTTCTTGGATGAAGCGCAGGCAAACGTCAACGTGACGCAATCCGGTGTTCTGCAGGCCGGCGGCATGAATGTGGTCACGGGCGGGGGCTTTGTCTTTAAAGCGCCTAGAAAGGAGTTTTCGCCCTTTGCGATCACGCCGCCGTCGTTGCGCGCCAATTGCGGGGGCATTGACGTTTTTTTGGGGGCGTTTTCGATTCCGAGCCGCGAGGAGTTCGTGAGTTTCTTAAAAAGCGTGGGTACGGCTCTGCCCGGCGTCGCCTTTCAGATGGCGCTTCAGTACATGGCGCCGGACTTAAATGAGATCGTGGGGCGCTATTCGGATCTGATCCGAGGCTACACCAACCGCTATACGGACGCCTGTACCGCAGCGCAGTCAATCATGGAGGATACGGGGGCAAACGGCGCCCTGCAAAAGGCTGTCTTCGGAGCCAAGAACGCCTTGCGCGCAAGCGGCGCAGCATCGGATCAGTCCGAAGCCGACCGCCAGGTCCGTGACGACGGCGAAAAGGCGATCGACAAGGCCCCGGTGCAAAAGGACGCTTCGGGTAACGTCGTCTCGGCTCCTGAAATCAACCTCACTTGGGCGCTTATCAACAGCGGAAACTTTTCCAAGGGCAACAGTCAGGAATTGAAGGAAGTGATGATGACGCTCGTGGGCACGACGATTCTGAGAAAGTCGGGCTCGGGCAAGGACGCCGTCTTGACGAGCACTCACTATGCGGGAGCGGATCTGCTGCCGATTCTCTTCGGGGAAGTGCGCGGCGACGTCAAGATCGAACGGCTGCATTGCGACGAACCCAAGCGATGTCTGAAGGTGTCGCCCACGGAAACGAGCGACGCAAGTCTCGTCGATCAAATGCACGACGCCGCGGCCAATTATCGCCGTGCGGTAAGGGAGCGAAACGCTTCCTTGGTAAGCGACCGGGAACTGATGCTCTTGGGCGGCACGACGGGGGTGCCTCTGCTGCGAGTCCTGAACCTTGCCGCGACTTCCCGCTATCAGGGCATTGCTGACGACTTGGTGCGCATCTACGTGGATGCGGCGGCCTACGAATTGCTCGCCTCCGCGGTCAATTCCCTGGCGGGTGACATCAGGGCAGCATTGTCGGGGTCAAGCGCCAAGGACCATTCCGCACAGCATGTCGAACACGTGCGGCGACTGGAAGAGAGAATCGAAGCCGTGCAGCAGGGTGTCCATCAGCGACAGGACAAGCTCCTTCAGGGCATGGCACGCGCCTCGAATTTGATTCTTCAGCTTGAGCACATCGAAAAGAGTCTGGCGGTCAACCAAGTGACGCCCACGATCGAGGCGTGGCCCGAAAGCGCCAAGGAGTTCAAGTGATGGACGACGCGTTTGTCTTCTACGCCTATTGGAACGGCAATCAGATTCGGGATTTGTTTGAGGGGTTGGTGTCTGTCACCAACGGCTCGGGCTTTGTGCAGCTTGCGGCCTTCTTGGTTGTGACCGGCATGGTCGCGTGCCTTCTGATCGGCGCGGTCAAGGGTGAAGGCAGAAGCGTGATTTCCTACTTTGCCTGCGCGGTGCTCTTTTGGTTTGTGGCGATCGTTCCCAAGGCGACGGTCGTCATTGAAGACGTCAGGAGTCAAACGGTTTACAACGTCGACAACGTCCCCTTGTCGATGGCCTTTTTTGCGTCCGCTTCCAGCCGCATCGGGCATTGGCTGACTCAGGCCTATGAGACCGCGTTCATTCCGGCGGACGTGGCGAAGTATTCGAGTTTCGGGGCCGTCTATCCGCAGCGCGTGATGGAGGTGCTGCATCGCACGGGTCCGGTGACGGTGCAGGGACGTGAAACCCTGCAGGCGGTTCTCAAAAACTGCGTCTTGCCGGAAGTTGTGTTGGATGGCCGCAAGGCCGATGAAGCGATGGCTTCGAGCGACCTTTGGACGCTCATTAAAAGTGACGGCTGGGTCAATCCCGCGCGCCTTGCGGTGATGCCCGACGGTTCGGTGCTCAAGTGCCCTGCCGCCGTCGCGGAACTTGAGCAGGTGCTGGTCAACGTGGAAATTCCTGCCCTAAAGCGCTGGGTGCACGTAAAGCTTGATCCGCAAGCCGTGAATCCGTCGACGTCGATTGCCGCAAGCATCACGCAGACGGAAAGTCTGCTTCTGGGGATTTCGCGGTCGGCCGAGAGTTCCTTGAAGCATTCGCTCATGCTCACCGCTTTGCCCAAGGTGATGTCGGGCCACGCCGTGACGGTGGCCGGTCCTGCGGCGATGGCGTCCACCTTGGCCCGCGCTCAGGGAAATCTTGCCGGTGAAATCAACTACCGCACGATGGCAAAGATGGCCGAGGACGCTTTGCCGAAGATCCGAAACGCTCTGGAATTTGTGGTGATTGCGATGTTCCCGGTGGTGGCGCTGATTGCTCTGGTGTCAGGCTCCGGGATGGCCAGGGTCGTTCGAAGCTACGTCACGCTTCTTTTGACCGTGCAGCTGTGGCCTGCGTTGTCGAGCGTCGTCAACTACCTTGTCATTGCGCATGATCTGCATCCTTTTACGCTGCTGGCGCAAAACTTCGGGGGCTCGAGCCTACAGGCCGCTACGCTCATCCGCGAGACGGGAGCAAGCTCTCAGGCGATTGCGGGAGCCTTGCTTTGTGCCGTTCCCGTGATTTCCTACGCGTTGGTGCGAGCCGGCGACATGGCCGTGGGGCAACTTGTGGGAGGTTTGACGCAGCCCGCACAAAGCGCTGCGACTTCTCAAGGTGCCGCAATTGCCGCGGGAAATATCTCGCAGGGCAACGTGAGCGTGTCAAACGTGTCTTCGAACAACGTTTCTTCCAACAAAGCCGATGCGTCGATACGAAGCGTGGACAGCGGCATGGCGGTGACGCAGTCCGGTTACGGCACCGTGACGCGAGCCGCATCAGGCGAGGTGACGGGTCTGCAGCGCACTGCCGTGAGTTTCGGGGTGGACTCTCAGATGCAGCAAAGTCTCGTGCGCGGACATTTGGCTTCGAACGTGGGGCAGACCTCGACTGTCTCCACCGATGCCGCGCGATTCTCTTTCTCGCAGTCGGCCTCAAGCAGAGATTCCACGCAGCAGAGTTTTGCGCATGCCTTAAAGGATGCGTTGAGTGAACAGAAGTCTCTTGCGACGAATTATTCGGATACGAGCGGGTGGGGCAATAGTGTGACTTTGACGAGGGCGGCGGAGATGGATCGGACGAGCTCGGTGAGTGAGGGGACGGATTATTCGAGCAAGTTTGGATTATCGGCCTCTCGAGAATATTTTAGGGACGTTCCTGTTGATAGCCTGGAGCGTTCAGGTTCCAGCGCAAGTAGTACTGCTGGGAGCTTTGTCCGAAATGCTCAAGCGGGATTTGACAATGGAAGGGACTCGATTTCAGGCTCTAATGCACTGACAACTATCGGACTTTCAAGAGTAGATATGCTGAGCGGGCAAGATCAGTCTCGACATATTGGTGTTTCTGGTCAGATGGATGGAAATTTGTCATTTAGTGAGGCACAAAGACTGGTTGATAGTGCAAAAGGAAAGATCAGCACGCAAAGCGGGGGAAGTGTCACCACAAACTACCAGACAGTTCGTTCTGCTGCTGAGAGCGTGGCCAATAATCATGCAGACGAACAAGTGCGCAACTACGCGAGAGGCTTCGTCCAATCGTTGGATGCAACTCATTCGGCTGGTCGGGACCAAACGCAGTCGCATGTGGAATCGATGTCGGCTGTCTCTACGTTAAACGAGTCGGATACAGGTTCGGTGACGACGTCGGCTGACGTTTCGGTGCCGCTGATGAATTCTGCTGTTGAACGCTACGGGAGCGGAGAGGCTGTACTGCGAGCGATGTATCAGCCTGCCGAGGTGGCTAGCTTTGCAGGAGAGCAACATGTTCGAGCCGGTGGTGCAGTTTCTCCCTCAGATCGATTCGGGCCTGGGACGGTTGTTTCTGCCATTGAAAGAAATGCGGATGTTTTTGAGGCGGGGGCTGCCAATCTGCAGCGTGCTGCTGACGGCAACGATGCAAGGATCGAACAAATATCAGGTTCGACTCTGAATGCTTCGACTGTTGGGGCTGTTATGAATGCTGAGGCGTCTGTGGGTGTCCAGCAGTTTGATGCACAGCACGGACAGTTTGTTGCGAGCCATCAGAGCACCCGACAGGCAAGAGAAAAGCAAATGAACTTTGATCGAGGTGTGATGCTTGTCGCTCGAGAAGCCTACAACCTGGAACATCAGGACAAGAACTTTGCCTTGCGAAACGCTTTCATGGGCGGATGGGGTTATCGAAACGGTGATCAAATCCAGGAAGACCTGCGGTCGTGGGCAGCGACCAATCCGACATTAAACGACAGACTCGAACAAATCGGTGCCGCCGACCGGGATTACGTGTCGCAATCGGATTGGGAGCATTTGGTGGAGATCGCGCGTCAGCCGAAGGGAATCAGACTGCCATGAAGATCTCAGTTGGAATCGAACGGATCTGTGCTGTGATGAGTGCCCGGATCGGTGAAGGAGGCATGCCAGTCATCGGAATCCGGGAAAGGCTCGTAAAACGGACTGCGAGGATCAAATTGATTGAAGTAGTAGTTGGGAAGACTGCAGCTGATTAGCTCCGAGTCAAAAAATAGGTAATTGGGATATGGTCGATTGTTCTTATTGAAATAATTAATACTTCCTATGAAGCCTGCGGCATTTCTGTCGGTAACGAATACCGATTTTCTTTGCACGTACGTAATCTTCTTTTGTTGCATTTTTTGGAAAGAAAGAGTCTTCCCATTTTCCTCCAACTTCAATCAGTAGAAAACTGATGAACTCCAAAACCTTCAAATACAGAGCCGTGATCGGATTGAGTTTGCGCATGGTGACACCTTTGACGTTAAATCAAATAAAAGAAAGGGAACGATAGGGGATTCGATGGAAAGGTGTCGTGTAGAAAAAAGATGTATTTCGCATGATATCGACTCGGATGAAAAAGCAGATTGAGTGTTACAAAATTAAATAAAAGACCTCTCGAGAGCTGCTTTTTGGCTAAAAATTACATAAGCGCTTTATTATATCTGGCTGATTTTGAAAATGAAAGAATCTAAGGGAAAAATTACAGAAAACAAATTGACCGTATTTCGATCGTTTGCGCTCGAAGTCGGTTGTACATTAATTATTCAGGAGAATTTGCCGCATTGTCTTGATGTCAAATTGAAAAAAGGCTTACCCGGCGTCTATATTCAATTGCGAAAGCGAGGTGAAATCTATATCGGCGAGGCCTGCGACATTCTGGATCGACAAAAGGAACATTTGCACAACGGTGTCAAACTGGCTGCACTTGCGATTCTTCCGACCGACATGATGGATATGCAGGGACGAAAGAATCTGGAGACGTCCGTGATTGCTTCGGCGCAGAAGAGGGGACTGCGTCTTGCGAACAAATCCAAGGTCAAGCTTGCCGAAGAACTCAATCGTCGCAAGGAATATCTCTCGGTTTCTGCCGCCGTTCAGAAGCACGATCGCATGGACGAGTACGCCGTCTTTCAGTTTGGTCAAGGAGGCTGGCTTGAAACGCTCGAGGAAGCCAAGAACAAGGCTACTGCAAGCGACTGGGAGCGCTACATGAATTTTCGCGAGTCTCGGTTTTCTCATGAAGCGCTTCTTCTGATCACGACCTACGTGCGGCGCGTGATTCCCGATCCTGAGCTCAATTACGGCAAGACTTGGTGCATCACACTGAACGAGTCCGGGTGCCCGGCTCCGCAGTGGATCATCGTCAATACTCAGGCCGGCTCGGTGTTTTGCGTGAACGTTCATTATCTCGAGGAGGGAGCCATTGTAAAGGCGGAGTTCAGGCTCGAAAAGCGTCGCCTGGATCTTCTGCTGGAGCGTTCCAACGGCAGCGATGAAGAGATGCAGATCATGCTTGGCATCACTCACGGCCATTTTGACTTGAAGCGCAACTACTGTGACTTGCAAAAAGATACGACGATCAAGACGTACCCGGTTTCGAGCAGCAAAGTCAGCCTCGAAATGGATCTCGATCAGGCACTGGAGTTCTTTCAATCGCCGATCGGCGTGGCCATGATCTCAGGGCGTGTCGACTCGATAAATGGCAAAGAAGTAGGAGAGGGATTCCGTCTGGGCCGCCTGTTTTTCTGACCTGATTGACGGTGCCGTCAGTTTTTCGTTTGCTTTCGAGCCCGCTTGTGTGGCTGTTGGTGTCAGAGCGTATTCGGGACACTACTAATGGGTATACTGCGGGTTTCCGTTAACCGTGTAGAGGAAAGTTGTATCACATGACAAATAAGCGCACTTTGGCAGACTGGTTTCTGGCGACTCGTTCGTGGTCGTATCCGGCTTCGACAATGCCGGTGGCTTTGGTCCTTGCCTACTATTTCGCCGACGGTGTTGCCGTTGATCCGGTCAATGCCGTCTGGGCGCTTGTGAACATCGTCATTTTCCATGCGGCAGGCAACGTCTGGAGCGACTATTTTGACTTTCAGTACGGCGTCGACAACCAAAACACGTTGGGAGTTCGCCAGCTTGTCGACGGTAAGTTCGTGGCCCGGGAGTTCCTCGGGTTTGCAATTTTCCTTTTTGCCGCAGGAACGCTGTGTGCGCTCTTTCTCGTTTGGCGAACGGGGTTGCCGTTTCTGGCGGTGACTTTTGCGGGCATCGCGGCGGCGCTGTTGTATCCGCCTTTGAAGTATCGCGTCGGCGGTGACGCGGTCATCTTTATCGCCTATACGCTCACACCGCTTTTTGCTACGGCGTGGATCGTGACGGGGACGTGGTCGCTTGATGCCATCTGGGCGGTACTGCCCACCGGGATTCTCACTGTTGGCATTTTGCACGCCAATAATCTGCGAGATGCTCAGACGGATACGGAGGCAGGTATTCATACGCTTGCCTCAGTATTGGGACAACAACGGTCGGTGTGGCTATATCAGTTTGAGATGCTTGTGCCGTTTGGAATTTTGTTGGCAACTGTTTGGCTCGGGATTTTGCCGTTGACAGTGCTGTTGACTCTGCCTGTGGCCGTGGGTGTGATGACCCTGTGCAAGCAGGTCGGACGATTTGATGGCGTCAATACGGAGAGCATCGCAACGCTCGACGCTTCGACCGCTAAAACGCAGCTGATGTTCTCAATGCTGATGGTGGCGGGGCTTATAGCCGGGCATTGGCTGACTTGACAAAAGCTTTCTAGCGACAGAACGCTCGATTCTCGGAAGATGGGAGTCGGGCGTTTTTCATAAGTCTTTATGCTTGGTTGGAATTTCTAGAGCGAAGAAATATGACCTTAACTAGGAAGATACTTCATTTTGCCAGTCCTTTGCCCAAGCAAGACTGTCAGCGATGATTTTTTCCAGATCTTTTTGAGAAAGGCCTGAATTTTCGACTTTGTCTTTGGCTTCTCTCGAGAGAGAGGACAAAATATAACGAGACACGGCTTTTTGAACCAGCTCAGAAAGTGAATCCTTATTTTCGCCCTGAGAAGCTAAATAAAATCGGATTTCTTCATCGAATTCCGAAGGAACAGAAATATCCCATTTAACGTTTGCTGTTCGAACAACAGATTGACTCATTTCTATCTCCACTCAAGGAAGGGGAGGTACATATCTATCTAGCACTTTAGACGCAAAGATGCTGTTTCGATGGTGTTTTCAAGTTTATGTGTTACAAGACGATGACTTAGGCGACATCGTTAACCGGTATCTGCCAAGGTACTTCAAAAATTCTATGGAAGCCTTTCTGCTTGTTGTTGATTTAGACAGCAACTTTCAATGAAGTAATCGTCTATCCGGATTCAACCACTGGCTTTCAGCGGCTTGCACCTCATCACTCGATCGCTAATCGATCTTTCCGGATGTTGCTGCCTGGCCTTCTTGAGCATCATGCGTCGAGCTTCGCATCTTGCCGGACATCACTGAAGGCGAGTTTGATCTGAAACGTAACTTCAACAAATAGTGTCCGGATACTTCTATGAAAACCTTGCGAGACAAAAACACCGAAATTCGATCAGTTGGCAGATGGATCTGAATCAGGCGCTTGAAATTTTCAATCATTGATTGCAATGGGCACGCTCGCAGACAGCGCCGAGACCGTCTCAGGCAAGGAGACGGGGGAAGGGGGTAGGTTGGGAAGATTATTCTTTTAATTTGCAAGCATGGTGGAATTATTCTTGCTCTGCGCCATTTGAATTTGACTTAAAGGAAATGTATGCAAGGCATATCTGTCACCTGAGAAAGCCCGTCACCACCCTAATTCTGGAAAGCGACGAGCTTTCTTATGTGACTAATTTACTTTTGGTGATGCCTACAGTGTTTTCTCTATTAGGTTATCAAATAGCAATTGCGCAACGATATTTATCAGAACGACCAACGGAAGCCGAGATTGATTCGCCAGTCTTCGTCAACGTCTGCAAAGGCGCTACGACGAATGTTTGCCCAAGCTTGGGTATTTACGCTTGGTCGATACGTTGCCGAAACACCGTAGTCCATCCACGTATCAGAGTAATCGAAGCGATGCCAGATCGAATCTGTACTATTTGATATTTGAACATCCTGGTCTCCAGCCATTTCCGTTGACACAGCCACTGTTGCTGCGATTTCAAACTCGGGTGTTCGGTAGCTGAAATCTGTTCCTAGCGTGAGGATAGCACTGGTGACAGCATCGACATCTGCATTAAGCCCATTTGCGGATTTGAATGACTCCGTGCTTATACGGCCGAAATTGGCAGCTACGTGATGCGTGATGAAGAATGAATCAGAAAGACTCAGATCCTGACCGATTTCAATCCAACCGCCAAATGCGTTGGTGGTGTAATCGTAGCTGTCTGCAAGTCCGGCTTTGTTCATGAATTCATAATCCATAAAGCCAAACCGCAAACCAGCATCCAAGTAAAAGCCGGATTCGGTTGTCCAGAGACCGTAGACAGCCACGGTGTAAGCAGACATGTCACCATTGCCGCCAGAAGAATCAAGGTCGCCTTCATGAATTTCAAGTGCAAAACCAAGCGTTGTATTTTCGGCGATGCCGGCGTCGACACCTAGACGATACGTTTGGTAGTCATTCGACAAGCCACCCTGCTCAAGGGAACCTGCAGTGATTCGTCCCCAGGCTCCGTGGGGGGCTCCTTGCCGAAGTTCTCCGAATCTCTCCTTTGTTGTATCAGCGACGGTACGCCAGAAGAGATAGTTGTTCTCAAACCCGGATAGCATGATGCCTGGCGTAGGACCGGTTTCCTCATCAATCTGTGAGATATACCAAAGTGTTGATGAGCCGGTATTTTGAGAGCTCAGAGTAGGGGTAACAATTTTTAGCCCGGCTTCGGTAAGTGAAGAAGTACCGGAGTATTGAACTTTCTGACTCAGATCTTCAGCAAACAGTATGCCTTCCTTTGGTATGTCATCCGTAGCCCCGTTTTTTAAAACGGCAGAGACTTCGAAAGACCCATCGCTCTCTTCGCCGGAGACTATTTGGGTGGCCTTTTGTTCTCCGATATCCACCAGAAGATTAAAGGTACCGTTACCCGTCAGGCGCTCTGCGTGGACAGAGTTTGACGTTGTATTGGCATACGAGAGGTCAACTTGAGCCCCATTTAATGAAAGTGCCTGAAGCTGGTTAACGAATTTTTCTCCATCTTTGTCAGCTTCGTAGCCAACTTTCCACTCGCTGTTTTGGTCAAAAACAAGGGATGTTTCGCCAGCGCCGTACCAATTCAGTGTTAGGCCTTCGTATACGCTATTGGCACCGAAGTTCACGCTGATTGTTCCATCATCGTTTGAGATTGCTCCTGAAACCTGGGATTGTTGGCTCGTGATTTCAACTGTACCGTAATAATTGTCGATTGCGTAGCCATCTATAGGAGCATCAATGCACAATGACTGAGTGTTAAGACTGAATTGGCCGTACAGGATATAGATACCGGTATCTGCAGTATTGATGTAGGAGGATTGAGTGTCAAGACTGAATTGTCCATTGTTGATATAAATCCCCGTCTCTGCACCGAGGATGCCAAACATTGTGCTTTTCCCGTTGAACGTTGAATTTTGCAACGAAATAGCCGTGTCGAAACCTTCAAGAATGAAGTTTCCGTTAGTTTGATCGCCTAATGTGAGTTGTGTGGAATTGTAGGCATAAACACCTTTGCTTTCACCGAATGTTTCCGTTTTATTGATTAGTATAAAATCAGGCGAATTGATAGTTAGATCAGCTCTGTTCGCTAATTCCATGCCAACTATTGTCGCGCTTTCATCGGCATTTTCCACGATTCCAACAATGCCATTAGCAACATCAAATCGAGCAGTTCCATCTATATCAAAAAAATGCAAACTGCCGGATCGAGATTGACCTACTGCATGCATATAGAGTGCCTGCAGTTCAACGTCTAGGGATGCTCCTTTCTCTACAAAGAAAAATTTGCCGCTGTCCTTGGCGAGCATCGATTCGAGCGTACCACCCGTGATGGTAGTAGGGGCGGATGTACCACCGTTTTCGTTTCGATTGATGCGGAAAAGAATCGGATTGCCCCCACCAGAAGTAAAGTTATTTTCCGTACCGTCATAGATAACTTTAAGAGAATCAAATTGCAGACCTGACGTACCGGTTATATTTAGAACAGCGTCAGTTCGATGATGTTCTTGGTGTTGGAACGAACTTTGTGAAATGATGGCTGTTTTGTCTGCGTAATTTTGCGTACGGTTATCAATGTCTACAGATTCTTCTCGCAAATACCAGGAACTGCTATCACCTGAGTATTTAAGATATTCGATTGAATATCCTTCAATATTTTCAATAGAAGGGAATTGATCGATTATTGAGTCAACTTTCTCTGAGTAGAGAATACTAAGATCGGATGCTAATGAGGGACTCGAGACCTGTAGCATTCCTATCGCAGAGATAGCTGCTACGAATATTTTGGACGGCGCGAAGCGGTTTTTGTTATGTGCTATGAGGGGGGGGTGAACATGATTAGGAATCCTTACGCGAAATTTTTTTCACAGAAGGCGTCTACGAACAAGAGATCGCAAAAGCACATGATACCTTAAAGATAAAGTCAATGCTTGTAGTAGGATGGTATAGCGTTGCTCAACGGCACATCTATTCCAATCCAATGGCTTCTTTGCTATGAAGCTATTATGGGTTCGCAGGCAAAAGGTAAAAAACTATCTGGTGCACAAGTAGGTTCTTACAATGTCCTAAAAATTATGTCGCTTAACATTTCTTTGGCAATCTTACGTTGTCAGGTTTTATACCTGTGTTTGGGCTTGCCTAATTTCGATAAGTTGTCTTTTTTAAGCATCGCCCGCACATAGGTGTCCTAGAGGACTCAGAAGCTCTTGTAGTCTCAATCAGACAAAATTCTCCGGATTGTAGAGATCACTCAAAGTATATAGCCTAAGATTATCGGCAGACTTAACTCCACTGAAGCCACAACTGCTGATAAACCCAAAGCGCGAACAGGGTAGAGTCAATTCGACTATCTGTTTGATTTCGTTATCAACATCGACTTGTGTCAGTTTACGATTTCGGAATTTGACTTCGTAGCACGTATATCCCTGTTCATCTATCGTAACTACGTCAAATTCGCCATTACGGTGTTCCCTCGGCAGATCATATGAATACCGATCAATTTTGAAGAACGGGGGAATGATCCGTCCTGAACGATTGAGTCGAATCAGAAATTGTCTTGAAATCTCCTCGAAGGCGTTTGGAACGTAGTGCGTTTCGAATTCTTCTTCAACGAAGGTCTTGAATGCTGTTTCTTCGCCCATCAGAAGAATGGAATCTTGTTATCGTTTCACAAAACGATAATAATAACTGGTGAGCGGATCGACGATGCCGTAAAGAGTTCTGCGCTTGTTCTTTTCATCATTGATAGGAGCGCGTTTCTCAATCAATCCCATTGACATTAATTTGTTGAGCGTATAGGTCAAAATGGCGCCGTTGGGAAGTTGCGTCTTAGCAAGAAGATCCGAGAACTTCAAGGTTCCTTTCGATAACGCTGAGAACACGAGATTGGCGTTGTTAATCTTGGAAATTTCACTCAGAAGGAAATGATTGATGGCGATGGCTAATTTCGAGTCTTTCGCTTCAACTAGGTTCAGTATGTTTTCTTTGACTGTAAGAAGCGGATCTATTTTTCTGGTGTAATCAGGAATGCCCCCGAAGACACTGTAAAGACGGACTTTGTCCTCATCGGAAAAATCAGGATAAAAAGCGCTGGTCTCAAAGAAAACGTACTGCAGTCCGCTGTGTTTGAGAGCCTGACGCAATAACTCACTCTTACCGACGCGGCGACGTCCGTACATCACTGCGAGAGAGTCCGGAGAACGATCTGAGAATCGAGAAAGCTGTTGAAGTTCTGCATTCTGGCCGATGAACCGCATGTTCCACCTTGCTAGTAAAACAAAACTTAGTAAAAAAGACTTTACTCAATTCGATTTAACTTAGTCGTGGCTCAAAGGCATATGTAGATGTCGACATGCTTTTGAGGCGAGCGATGTCAGAAATGCTCAAATTTATGCCTGAAAGACAGATTGTTTTTGGTCTTTTTTCAAGGTTGGGAGAGCTGATAAGGCTTGGTTTTCTCATCCATACAACGATCAGAAGAACCATATGTATGCGGTCTGTTCGTCGATGTTTGGTGTTGAAAACATGTCTACTCGATGCGTCATAGATTGACGCATTTCTCCATAAGCTTTCAGGGTAATTCAGGAATCTTTCTTTATTTTGGATAGATATGAAGAAATATCCTTACTCTCTGATTGTTCGCAAGGTAATCTTCTGCGCCTGTTCCGATTTGTTGGGAGGACTCAGGCAGGCCCGTCCAGATGAGACGGATCACTACAAGACCGTACAGGTGGCGCCCATCAAGGGGTCTGGACCGGTTCTCGTCGAATACAGTCTGAAAAAGCGTTGGCCGGAAAACGACAAGGATCGCCAACAACAGTACCTGGGTCGCATTTTGCAGTTGCAAAATGGTGTTTCCATCGTGTTCCATAAGAAGAGCAGCTGGAGAATCGAATTCAGGGACGCCGCAGGAAACATCATCGACAGGTGCAAGCGAAACGATAAAGCCGAAGCGATTCGACAGAAAATCAAAAATTGCCTTGAGGACGCTTATCCGCACTACAAGAACTTCAATCTTTCCGAACGTTTCGTCGAAACGCTGATCAAGCCTTTCCGGGACATCTGGATGGACTTCGTGGACATCAGCAAGAAGGCGCTGTCGCCTTTGTGTAAGGGATTTGAATCGCCGCAGCTATTTTGGGATTTAGGTGATCAGGTGTTTTTCTTCGAGGGCGACCTGGAACTTTTTACAGCTCAGGAGAGCGGTCTGTGTTGGTTCTCTCGTACAAAGTACACCTTGAATTTTGAGTACTTTCAGGACAAAGGCCATGGTGACTGGCTGTGGCTTCACAATAGTTTCAAGGACAAGGAATTGCATTTGAAGCCGATCAGATCTGATAATGAAATTGCAGATGTGTTGTCGAAATGCGGTGCTTTCGAGATTGTCTACAACTGCAAGGAGACTGACGAGACTTACAGTTAAGACTTGTAAGGACGGTCACAAAGATCGCTTATAGCTGTCAGACAGTCTCGTTACTCTGTCGAATTTCTGTCAAGGTGTCTTTCTGCACGCCTTTCGTTCGATTTTCGTGTAAATTTACACGGAAATCGAAGGAAATCTGTGAATCATGAAACTTAATCGTCTCCTTTTGCAATCGCTCAAGCAATGGGCACAACAACCTCATCGTCTTCCTCTCTTGCTCCGTGGAGCGAGACAGACAGGTAAAACCTGGCTTCTGCAGGAATTAGGACGTGAGTGTTTTGAACACACAGCCTACTTCGACTTTGCGAGCAGGCCTGCACTTCAGGAAATCTTCGCTTCCACACGAGATCCGCATACCATCCTCAAAGGATTGAATCTCCTGAGTGAGGTTCCGATTCTTCCGGGCAAAACACTGATTGTCTTCGATGAAATTCAGCTATGCGACCATGCTTTCGGTAGCCTGAAATATTTCGCTCAAAACGCTCCTGAATATGCGGTGGCGTCCAGCGGGAGCCTTTTGGGAACAGAAGTTCGACGCAAGCAGATATTCGTACCGGTAGGACAGGTGGACATACGCGATGTGTGGCCGCTGTCGTTTTCGGAGTTTCTCCTTAATGCCGCTCCGAAGCTCTACGACTATGTGGAACAGATTGCCGAGTTAGCTCAACTTCCCGACTTTGTGCTCAGCGAAATCGAAAAGGAATTCGTTCGTTATCAGTGCATCGGCGGCATGCCGGCGGCAGTTGCTGCCTTCATGGACGGCGTGGATATGGGGCACATTGAATCATCGCTTCGGAATATTTTGGCGATGTATCGACTCGATTTTTCGCAGTACGCCAATCCTATGGAGACAATGCGAATCGCAGCCGTATGGGACGCTATACCGAGTCAGTTAGCAAAACCCAACTCACGATTTTTCCTGAGTCAAATACATGCGAATGCCCGAAGCAGGGAGTTTGCTCCTGCGTTGCAATGGTTGTGTGAGGCAGGCCTCGTTTTGAAGACATGCCGTGTTTCTACTGCAAAAATCCCTTTGAGAGCTTATCTGGAACCCGAAATTTTTAAGCTGTATGCAAAAGACGTTGGTCTTCTGCGCGTGATGGCAAATCTGTCCTCAGACAGCCTTCTGAATCCATCGGTTATGTCTGAATTCAAGGGGGCTCTGGCTGAAAATCTGGTGGCTATTTCGTTGTGCCGGACATATGGCATCGAACCTTGTTACTGGGCCTCTGGAGAAAAGGCTGAAGTTGACTTCCTCATTGAATCAGCGGGGCAGATTTTTCCGCTTGAAGTAAAGGCAGGCAAAAGCGTCGCAGGTAAAAGTCTGTCGGTTTATGCGCGTAAGTTTGATCCTTCATTGACCATTCGTTTATCGGGATTGAATCTCAAAAAGGACGACCGGCTACTTAATGTTCCTTTGGCTCTGGTTGACTGGTTGCCGAAATTTATAGAAATGGCTCTGTAACGCTTGGTGTTGTAATTTTTTCCATCATTGGCAGTTATTCGGAAATTCCTAATAACTGAAGTTTCGCGGAGCTCTTCATCTTTGAAAATGTTTTTCAGATGTTCATTGATGGTGGCCGTAGAAACTTCAAAAAGTTCGGCCATTTGTTTCTGGCTCAACCAGATAGTTTCATCCTGTACAAGTACCTGAATTTTTGGGCCATTTCCTTCACTGAAGAAGAGTGGATTTGGGAGCGAAAGACAACGGAAATCGTTTCGGTTCAGCTCTTGATCGGAAAATACTTCCAGAGACACTGTGGCACCAGACGCCAGACAAAGACGAGTAGCTCGTACTTCCAGTCAATGACTAGGACGCGCTTTTTCGTTTTGATGCCTTTGACAATGGAGGAGGCGACATCCTTGACGTTCATTTTGAACGGGTAGGTCTTGCCGTCTGCAAGCAGATCCGTATCGACAAAACCGGGGCGCACATCGGTGAAGGCCATGGGGCATTTCCGCATCACGGACAATTGTTCCAGAGCGTCCAGATAGGTGTTCTGGAAGGCTTTCGAAGCGGAGTAGGCGCAGGCGGCTCCGAGGCCTTTGGTGCCGGCAATAGAGCTGATGATGCACAGATGTCCGCCGCCTTTACCGAGGAAGTAGGAGAAGGCGCAGTCCACGAGCTTCACGAAACCGTCGACATTGGTTGCGACGATATTCAATTCAGCGTCAGGATTGAGTTCGGTGTTTTGGCATCCGATGCCGGAGCAATGGATGTACAGATCCATTCCACCAAGATCGGCAATCAGAGCAAGCAGGTCACTTGCGGCATCGTTGGAGCGCACGTCAATGCGTCGCGTATGGATTCGTTGCGGTGCCTGGGCTTTGATTTCTTCGAGACGCTCAGTTCGTCTTCCTGCAATGCCGAGTTCCCAGCCTTTGGCAAGCAGCTGCAGTGCCACTTCCTTGCCGATTCCGGATGTTGCGCCGACGATGATTGCCTTAGGCATGCTGTTTTTACTCCTCAAGTTTGTTTCAATCCGTAGCGTTTGTTGCCGCAGAGTATAGTTCTCAAGAGCGTAGCAAAGCGCGCTGGAGGTCAGTTATGGACTGGTTAATGCCGCTTCTCACGGATACGGATTCAATTGGCCACATCCTGTTGGTTTACTCGGTGGTCATCGCGGTGGGTATGGCGTTAGGCCGTATCAAGGTGTTTGGCATCTCACTTGGCGTCACATTCGTTCTTTTTGTTGCCCTGGCCGTGAGCTACGCCGGCATCACCGTCAACGGAACGGTTCTCAACTTCCTCCGAGATTTCGGGCTCATCCTCTTTGTGTTCTTCATCGGTCTGCAGGTCGGGCCTTCCTTCTTTTCGTCCTTCAAAAGCGGCGGCTTGCAGCTCAATTTGCTCACCTTGTTGGCGGTGGGTTTGAGCATTCTCGTGACGATCGCGCTCTTTCTGGTTTTGCAAGGTACCGTGACGCTTCCTCAGATTCTGGGCGTGCATTACGGCGCCGTCACCAACACGCCGGGCCTCGGTGCGACGCAGGAAGCGTTGGATATGTTGGGCTACAAAGGCGAAAACATTGCCATTGCCTATGCCTGCGCTTATCCGCTGGGTGTGGTTGGCATCATCACGTCGGCTGTGATTTTGAGAAAGATGTTTCGCATCAATCTTAAAGAGGAAGATCGGCATTGGGACGAAGAGGCGAGCGCCAACAGCGACGCACCCATCTTCTTTCATGTGTCAGTCACTAACGCCGGCATCAACGGTCAGACGATGCGCAACATCCGGGACTTCATCGGACGGGCGTTCATTTGCTCGCGCGTTCTGCACGACGGCGTGATCACGAGTCCGAGTCCTGACACGCAGGTATTTGTGGGTGACAAGCTGAGAATAGTGTCTGGAGCCGAGTCTAAGGCTGCCATCGTTGCTTTTATCGGGCAGGAGGAAACCGACATTGATCTTGCGACGGCGCATTCGCCGTTGATTGCCCGCAACATTCTGATTACCAAGGATCAGGTCAACGGGATGCGTCTGGGAGAACTGCATTTGAGCCGCTATGACGGCGTCAATATCACACGAGTCTTTCGTGCCGGTATGACGCTTTTCCCGTACCAGAACTTGCATTTGCAGATGGGCGATCAGGTTTATTGTGTCGGACCGCAGCGCTCGATCGAACGCCTGGCTGATCGCTTGGGCAATCAGGTGCAAAAGCTCGATCATCCAAACATCATTTCGATTTTCCTGGGCATTGTGCTGGGCATCTTGCTGGGCTTTCTGCCCATCGCGATTCCGGGTATGCCCGTTCCACTGCGGCTTGGTCTTGCCGGCGGTCCATTGATCGTGGCCATCCTCCTGGGTTACTGGGGGCCGCACTTTAAGCTCATTACCTACACGACTCATTCGGCCAACCTGATGCTTCGCGAAATGGGCATTGCGCTCTTCTTGGCGAGCGTCGGCTTGAGCGCGGGCGATCGGTTTGTCAGCGCCTTCATCGATGGCAACGGCTTGCTTTACGTGGCGTTGGGTCTGGTTATCACGGTCGTTCCGCTCATCATCACGGGGGTCGTCGCTCGCATCAAGTTCAAGATGAACTACCACCTCATCGTCGGACTGCTGGCGGGGGCGACGACTGACCCTCCGACGCTGGCGTATGCCAACACGATTTCCGAAAAGGACTCTTCGGCGATTGCCTATTCCACGGTGTATCCGCTGGCGATGTTCCTGCGAATTCTCACCGGTCAGGTTGTGTTGCTGGCCTTGTGGAGTTTTGTGATGTGAAGCTGTGAAGCGGGCAATTCCGATAAGGAAGCAATCGCGGAAAAATGCTTGCATCCTACCTTGTGGTATCTAACCGCACGATACGTTGAGAGAAGAACCGTTGAGTTGTTTGAGTTGCAAACAACGGCGGATATGTCTTGAGTCTTGTGCTTTTGTCTCTATTGGGCTGACAGCACCTTCCTCAGGCTTCATTCTCGTATTTTTTTGACGGAAATCCATGGTTTTGACGGAACAGGACTTGGGCGCTATGGCGTACCGAGAAATGGCATTTTTTGTCACGGCTTTCTATCAATCTGTCAATAAGACTGATAGATTGATAGCAAAAAGCTCAATTCGGGAGGAGAAGTGATAGAAAAGTTGCCTGAATGCCGGAGTGTACGTGTCGAATTCCAAGAAGGTTGGAGCCAAACGGCCCAAAAGACGCTGCTCGCGTTTGCAAACACGATTGGCGGAGATCTGTATTTCGGAATAACCGATGATGGAATCACGAAAGGACTCAGCAAGAAGGCTGTCAATGTAATTTCCCGTACGGTTCAAGAATTTTGCCGTTCAGAAGTTGAGCCCGTCCTTATTGATATGGTTTCAACGAAGGTTATTTCGGCAGGCAATTGCACGTACGTCCTGCGAGTGTCTGTCGAACCCGGCGAGGATAGGCCTTATGCGTTGAAAGGTAAGCGGTATACGGGTGGCGCCTATGTGCGTGATGGATCTATGTCTGTTACTGCTACGGAAGAAGAAATTCGCGACATGATTCGCGACAGTTCACCCCAGCCATGGGAATCACGACTGAGTCGACAAACAGATCTCAGGTTCGGAGAAACAGCGGACATTTTTAAGAAATATAACGTCAGTTTTTCTCCTGCACATTATCTGCGGTTGGGCTTGGTTGATGCCGCCGATCACTTCACGCAATTGGGTGAACTGCTCTCGGATCAGAACCGGACAAAACTTGTGGTCGGAACTTTTTCACAAGACTCAGCATCGCTTTCTGTTCGCGAATTCTCAGGATCTCTGTTGAGACAAATTGACCAGGCATTCGACATGTTTGCCGCAATCAATCCGGAGTTGATCCACAAAACGGGGGAACTTGCAAACAAACGCCATTTCGCCTGGCCTCCAAAGGCTTTGAGAGAGGCACTGGTCAATTGTGCTGTTCACCGCGATTATTCGCAGTCGGAACCGACCAAAGTTTCGATCTTTCCGAATCGATTCGAATTTCTGTCCTACGGAAGCATTCCGGGACGACTGAGCGTTGACGATATCGTTTTGGAAGGCGTGAGCAAGTGTCGCAATGAGCGCTTGGCCGATATTCTTAGGCGCTTGGGGTGGATGGAGAACTACGGTTCTGGCTTCCCGATGATTTGGCGTGAATTCGCCAATTCCGGTGCGGAACCGAAGCTGGAGGCAACCAGACGAGTGTTTCGCATCGTCTTGCCTAAGATTCAGGACGAGCAACGAGGAACAACGACGGAACGTTGTCGGGCACTGTTCGAAACACGCGATACGCTTTCAATGACTGAAATTATGAATTTGCTGAACGTATCGAGAACTTCGGCCAACACAGCGGTCAATGCTTTGATGAAGACCGGGCAGATTGAAAAGATCGGAATCGGACGAATGACCAAGTACCGTTCTTTATTGCGGTAGCTTTCGCTCTATTTCCTTTCGTTAGGCATTTCAAACGATTCTCGGAAGATAACGAAGGTTCTGCCGATGTCCTCCGACACCAAAGCTCAGTGCGCCGTCAGTCGACCGGACGGTTATTACTTATGCTGAGGAGGGGGTGATAAAGCCCAAAGAATCAACCCCCTTTTTTTTGCCTGAATTTTCGGACTTCTGGTGTCGCGCTCTTAAGATTCAATAGCCAATGCATACTGTTACTCCTCCAATTGTGGGAAGCAACAGCACAAGGTTGCCAGTCCCAGATTCGGCCCCTGAACAGGCTTCTTCTTAGGGTCTACCTAAAGAAAAAAGTGTGTTGAGTCGGTTGTTTCTAGTCGACTTTATCAACATCCCTTTTTATTCAGTTGCCTGGAACAAGATTCCATACTGTCAAGAGATTATGTTTCGTTGTCAAATCGCAACGTCATCATCCAACAATATCAACCGGAACCACAGTCGTTTTCGGTGATATTAGGGTTTTCTCTACCCCCCCCTCGATAGTCTTGCTAGGATCTCGATCAATCTAGAAAGCCGTAGAAAATGCGGCCTCTTCAACCACTCGAAAAGGAGACGCAAGATGGTTACCTTCACCAAATCCCTGCTCGCCGTTGCAGTCATGACGACTTTCGGCGTAGCCAACTCAGCAACGTACTCTACCGACGAAGAGCTCACCGACAAGATCTTTACTGAAGGCGGGTTCTACAAATAGCCCTTTTGCCGAGCAAGGCTGATTTCATTCATCTCGA
>ENA-ORSI01000441-ORSI01000441.1-human-gut-metagenome-genome-assembly--contig:-NODE-441-length-45160-cov-7.376544_pt1 | contig 45160 bp, 42 predicted proteins | sample MGYA00242187_ERZ509154 | MGnify/ENA primary metagenome ERZ509154 (study PRJEB26280, sample SAMEA2338627) | human gut metagenome | biome: human gut; feature: human-associated habitat; material: faeces...
AGAAGCACGCAAAAAACGATATTGACCTAACTGTAATTGTAATTTGTAATTGCGTAAGTTAACGAATGTGAAAATCTATGGTATAAAAACTGAGCAGCCAGGCACCGACCGATAACCGCAAACAGCTACAACAGCTAAAGGAAACACCGCCCCCGCCCGCGCGAAAAGCATCGCTTTCCCGACTGGAAAACAGTGCATTAGTTTTATTAACACAAAGCGCCTACCTGGTTAACAGATTTTCAGACTTTATTGACACCCCATTTTTGGCGCTTCGGCGGGAGATGCCTACCTTTGTAGGGACGGGAGGAAAAATGGCGGCGGAAGGAAAAAAATCGGGGCACAGACTTCCAACTACCGCAGTTTTTGCCTACCTTTACACTCTCGAAGATTAACAAGAAACAACAACAATATGGAAAACAGAAGTTTAGTGACCATCGCCGAGCACAGCAAGGAAAAAATACTCTACATGCTGGAAATGGCGAAGCAGTTTGAAGAACGTCCCAACCGTCACCTGCTGGACGGTAAAGTCGTGGCAACCCTATTTTTCGAACCCTCGACGCGCACACGCCTCAGCTTCGAGACGGCGGCCAACCGCCTGGGCGCACGCGTCATCGGCTTCAGCGACCCCAAGGCTACCAGCTCGTCGAAGGGCGAGACGCTGAAGGATACCATCAAGATGGTGAGCAACTATGCCGACATCATCGTGATGCGCCACTACCTGGAGGGAGCCGCCCGCTATGCCAGCGAGGTGACCGACGTGCCCATCGTGAACGCCGGCGACGGAGCCAACCAGCACCCCTCGCAGACCATGCTCGACCTCTACTCCATCTACAAGACGCAGGGCACGCTGGAGAACCTGAACATCTTCCTCGTAGGCGACCTGAAATACGGACGTACCGTACACTCGCTCCTGATGGCCATGCGCCACTTCAACCCCACCTTCCACTTCATCGCCCCTGACGAACTGAAGATGCCCGAAGAATATAAGATATACTGCCGTGAGCACGGCATCCGCTACGTGGAGCACACGGACTTCACCGAGGAGACCATCGCCGAGGCGGACATCCTGTACATGACGCGCGTGCAGCGCGAACGCTTCACCGACCTGATGGAGTACGAGCGCGTGAAGAACGTCTACATCCTGCGCCGCAAGATGCTGGAGCACACCCGCCCCAACCTGCGCATCCTGCACCCCCTGCCCCGCGTGAACGAGATTGCCTACGACGTGGACGAAAGCCCCAAGGCCTACTACTTCCAGCAGGCGCAGAACGGCCTCTACGCCCGCGAAGCCATCCTCTGCGACGTGCTGGGCATCACGCTGGAGGAATTGAAAATGAAAAGTTGAAAAATTGAAAATGATTCGCCAATTTTTAACTTTCTAATTTTCAACTTTCAATTAGCTAAAATTCTCAATTCTCAATTTTCAATTTTCAATTAAAAGAAATGAACGACAAGAAAGAATTGCAGGTAGCCGCGCTGGAGAACGGCACCGTCATCGACCATATCCCCTCCGAAAAACTGTTTACCGTGGTGTCGCTGCTGGGCCTGGAGCACATGAACAACAACATCACCATCGGCTTCAACCTCAACAGCAAGAAGCTGGGCAAGAAGGGCATCATCAAGATTGCCGACAAGTTCTTCTGCGACGACGAAATCAACCGCATCGCCGTCGTGGCGCCCAACGTGAAGCTGAACATCATCCGCAATTACGAGGTGGTGGAGAAGCGTGAGGTGAGCCTGCCCGACGAGCTGCACGGCATCGTGAAGTGTGCCAACCCCAAGTGCATCACCAACAACGAGCCCATGGCCACCCGCTTCCACGTCATCGACAAGGAACGCTGCGTCATCAAGTGCCACTATTGCGAGAAAGAGCAGACGAGGGAGGAAATCGAAATAATTTAATTGAAAATGGAGAGCGAAAACCATATCTTGAAGTTCAACACCATTGAGGTAAAGAGCTATGATTTCGCCATCCGCATTGTCAATCTTCACAAATATCTGAACCGACAGAAAGAGATTCATTCCTTGTCCAATCAGATGCTTCGAAGCGGCACCGCTATCGGAGCGCTGATTCAAGAAGCCGTTCATGCACAGAGCAAGGCCGATTTTCTGAACAAGATGAATGTCTCGCTGAAAGAGGCAAACGAAACCATGTATTGGATACGCTTGTTGCACAGCACCCATTACTTGAAAGACAACGAATTCGCCTCCATTCATAAAGATTGCGAAGAAATCGTCAAACTATTGGCAAGCATCGTAAAAACGACCAAGGCCAGTCTGAACAGATAATTTTTCAATTTTCAATTCTCAATTTCCAATAAAACAATGTTCAAAACAGATAATTTTCAATTCTCAATTTTCAATTTTCAATTAAATAAATGAAAGAAGACTGGAAACCCGGCACCCTCATCTACCCCCTGCCCGCCGTCCTGGTGAGCTGCGGCAGCACGCCCGAGGAATACAACATCCTGACCGTGGCGTGGACGGGCACCCTGTGCACCAACCCGCCCATGTGCTACATCTCCATCCGCCCCGAACGCCACTCCTACGACATCATCCGCCGCAACATGGAGTTCGTCATCAACCTCACCACAAAGGACATGGCACGCGCCACCGACTGGTGCGGCGTGCGTTCGGGTCGCGACTACAACAAGTTCAAGGAGATGCATCTGACGCCCGGACGGTGCACCGTGGTGCGGGCGCCGCTCATCGAAGAGTCGCCCCTCTGCATCGAGTGCCGCGTCAAGGAAATCGTGTCGCTGGGCTCGCACGACATGTTCATCGCCGACGTGGTGAACGTACGCGCCGAGAACAACCACCTCAACCCCGAGACGGGCAAGCTGGAACTGGCCGAAACCAACCCGCTGGTCTACGTCCACGGCGGCTACTACGAACTGGGCCCCAAGATAGGCAAGTTCGGCTGGAGCGTGGAAAAGAAGAAATCCTGAAGACACTCACCCCATCATTGAAAAGACGAAAAAGAGAACGCCATGAAACGAAAGCCTGTCCTCCTGCTGCTGGCAGCCCTGCTCACCGCCTCCCTGGCCTGGGGACAAGCCCCCGCCGCGTCCGAGGCCCACAACGTCCTGCCCCAGCCGCAGAAGAAGGAAAGCACGCACCAGAGGAACCCCGACAACGCCCCCGTCAACTTCGGCATCAAGGGCGGCTTCACCGCCTCGCTCTTCCTCGTGTCCGACCTCAGCATCAACGGCCAGCGCATTGAGCAGGTGCAGAACAACTACCAGATAGGCTACTTCGCGTCGCTCTTCATGCGCATCAACTTCGAGCGCCACTTCATCCAGCCCGAAGTGTCGTACAACATCAACCGCTGCAACATCACCTTCACCAAGCCCCTGGCCGCTGATGCCGCCGAAGGCACCGTGCCCGAACCGGCCGGCATCACCTCGACCATCCACAGCATCGACGTCCCCGTCATCTACGGCTACAACCTCATCAAGGAAGGCCCCTACAGTCTGGCCGTCTTCGGCGGGCCCAAGCTGCGCTACCTGTGGGCACACAAGAGCAAGACCACCTTCGACAACTTCAACCTGGACGACATCCGCGAGGAACTCTTCCCCTTCAACGTCAACCTGACGGTGGGCGCGGCGGTCACCATCTCGCGCGTGTTCTTCGACTTCCGCTACGACATCGGGCTGCACAACATCTCGAAGCGCATCTCGTATGCCCTGCCCGACCTTCCCCCCTCGCCCGACGGCGAGAAGCCCGACAGCGAAATACGCTTCCACCGACGCGACAACGTGCTGAGCTTTTCGTTCGGCGTGTTTTTTTGAGACAGAATGTAACGTATCTCCATTTAAATGCTTACATTTGCGAACATTTAAACGAGATGCACTAAAAAATAAAAGCACATGGAAAGAGACAACTTGATTTTCGACATCATCGAAAAGGAGCACCAGCGCCAGCTGAAAGGCATCGAGCTGATAGCCTCCGAGAATTTTGTAAGTGACGAAGTAATGCAGGCCATGGGCTCCTGCCTCACTAACAAGTACGCCGAAGGCTACCCCGGCAAGCGCTACTACGGCGGCTGCGAAGTGGTGGACCAGAGCGAGCAGATTGCCATCGACCGCATCAAGAAGATATTCGGCGCCGAATGGGCCAACGTACAGCCCCACTCGGGCGCACAGGCCAATGCAGCCGTCTTCCTCGCCGTCCTCAACCCCGGCGACAAGTTCATGGGCCTGAACCTGGCTCACGGCGGACACCTGTCACACGGCTCGCTGGTCAACACCTCGGGCATCATCTACCATCCGTGCGAATACAATCTGAACAAGGAAACCGGCCGCGTCGACTATGACCAGATGGAGGAAATCGCCCTGCGCGAACATCCGAAGATGATCATCGGCGGAGGTTCGGCCTACTCACGCGAGTGGGACTACAAGCGCATGCGCGAGATTGCCGACAAGGTAGGCGCCATCCTGATGATCGACATGGCCCACCCCGCCGGCCTCATCGCCGCCGGCCTGCTGGACAACCCCGTGAAGTATGCCCACATCGTGACCTCGACCACCCACAAGACCCTGCGCGGCCCGCGTGGAGGTATCATCCTCATGGGCAAGGACTTCCCCAACCCCTGGGGCAAGAAGACGCCGAAGGGCGAAGTGAAGATGATGTCACAGCTGCTCGACTCGGCCGTGTTCCCCGGCATTCAGGGCGGACCGCTGGAGCATGTCATCGCCGCCAAGGCCGTGGCCTTCAACGAGATCCTCCAGCCTTCGTGGAAGGAATATGCCCTGCAGGTGAAGAAGAACGCCGCTACCCTGGCACAGGCGCTCATCGACCGCGGCTTCTCCATCGTGAGCGGCGGTACGGACAACCACTCCATGCTCGTCGACCTGCGCACGAAGTACCCCGACCTCACAGGTAAGGTGGCCGAGAAGGCCCTCGTGTCGGCCGACATCACCGTCAACAAGAACATGGTACCCTTCGACAGCCGCTCCGCCTTCCAGACGTCGGGCATCCGCCTGGGTACGCCTGCCATCACCACCCGTGGCGCCAAGGAAGACCTGATGTACGAGATTGCCGAGATGATCGAAACCGTCCTGTCCAACGTAGACAACGAAGCCGTCATCGCACAGGTTCGTGCCCGCGTCAACGAGACGATGAAGAAGTATCCCCTCTTCGCCTATTGAACGGACGACTGAAAATCACACCATATACAGAAAGAGCGCACCCCCCGCGTGGGGATGCGCTCTTTTTTCTTATGCTTATGCACAGAGCGGAGAGAAGCCTCAGCCTCAATCCTCCTCACCGCCGGCCGTGTCCTGCCGCTCTATCTTGCGGTTGTCGATGCTCCGCCAGGCATAGAAGATGTAAGCCAGCACGAAGGGCACGAGGATAGACACATAGGCCATGGTGCGCAGGGTGAACTCGCTGGAGCTGCTGTTCTGCAAGGTGAGCGAGCTTTGCAGATCGGCCGTCGAGGGATAGTAGGCCGTGTGGTTGTAACCCGCTACCAGCAGAAGGGAAAGCACCGTCAGCACCGTGCCGATACCCGCAAACCAGATGCCCTTGTCGAAGCCCTTCTTCCACAACGTGCGTCCGATGCCCCACAACACACTGACCACGCCCAGCAGAAACAGCACCAGCACCACAGGCATCTCGAGGAAATTCGTCAGATACTTGTAGGGCTCCATGCACACAAGCCCCGTTTCGGGCTTCACCGCATAGCCGTCGGCCAGCAGCGTGCGCACCAGGAAGGCCAGGAAAAACACCAAGAACAAGCCCGCATTAGCCCACAACGAACGGCGGCTGCACGCTACCAGCTCTTCATCGGCAATGCTGTTCACAAAGTAGAGGGCACCCAGCACCCGCGCCAGGAAGAACACCGCCAGGCCCAGCACCACGTTCCAGGGGTTGGCCAGCGCGTCGAGCCCATGCCATCCGTTGGCCCAACTGCTGATGACGGGCATCATCGTCTCCGTCATGCTGCCCTTGTCTACATAGAAGGCCGAGCCTGTAAAGAACGTGGCCACCGCCCCGCCCAGCAGGACAGGCCCCACCACGCCGTTCAGCACCAGGAAGGCGCGATAGGTATTCTTGCCCAGCAGATTCCCCGCCTTCAGCTGGAATTCGTAGCTGACGGCCTGCAACACGAAGCTGAAGAGGATAATCATCCACAACCAGTAGGCCCCGCCGAAGCTGGTACTGTAGAACAGGGGGAAGGAAGCGAAGAAGGCACCACCGAAGGTAACGAGCGTTGTGAACGTAAATTCCCACTTGCGCCCCGTCGAGAGCACCAGCATGCGCCGTTGTTCTTCCGTCTTGCCCAGGCAGAACAGGAGCGAATTGCCTCCCTGCACAAAAAGCAAAAATACCAAGATGGCTCCCAGCAGGGAAACCACAAACCACCAATATTGTTGAAGTAATGCCATAACGTCGATTATTTGTTAGTAGAATTAATGTCCGTATTCATGTTCTCGGGTCCCTTGCGGATAGCCTTCAGCATGATGCCCACCTCGGCCACCAGCATGACGGTGAAGAGAATCAGGAAGATGAAGAAGGTGGTCTGTACCGACCCCACCTCGAGCTTCGAGATGGCCGCGCCCACAGGCAGCATGTCCTGGATGGTCCACGGCTGGCGTCCGCACTCGGCCACCACCCAACCTGCCTGTCCGGCCAGATATCCCAGCGGCACACTGAGCATGGCCACCATCTGCAACCAGCGCAGGCGGCTCAGGTCCTTCCTGAAGGCCACGAACAGCACCACGAGGAAGAACAGGATGAAGTATCCGCCCAACATCACCATCACGCGGAACATGTAGAAAGTGAGCGGCACGTTGGGCACCAGCTCGTGCACGTCTTTGATGTATCCGTAACCAAAATATGGCATATTCTCCTTCAACTCGACGGAAGCGACCTCGGCCGCCGCATCGTCACCCTGGGCACGCGCCTCCCGATAGGCGGCAAAGGCCTCGATAGCCTTGCGTCCGCGCTCCATCTTCTCTGTGGCCGAAAGAGCTGTCGTGCCGTCTTTCAGCTCGTAGCCACCCTCCAGCAGGTCGTTAATGCCAGGCACGAAAGCATCGGCCTTGCGCTCGGCCAGCAACGAAAGCATCTTGGGAATCTCCATGCGGAAGAGAAAAGGATCCACGCCGTCGTCGGGCGTCTGCTTGTCAGGGTTCAGTATACCGAAAGCCACCAGGCCGGCTCCCTCCTGCCCCTCATAATAACCTTCCATGGCGGCCAGCTTCATCGGCTGGTGCTGGGCCACCTGGTAGCCCGACCCGTCGCCCGTCCAGGCAGCCATCAGTGCCGCAAACAGGCCGACGGACGCGCCCACCTTGATGCTGCTCAGGGCAAAGCGGCGCTCGCGCTTCCTCCACAGATACCAGCAGCTGACGCCCACCACAAACAGCGCTCCCAGCACCCAGCTGGAGAGGACGGTATGAAAAAACTTGTTGACGGCCATCGGCGAAGTGGCTACGGCCCAGAAGTCTACCATCTCATTGCGGGCCGTGTCGGGGTTGAATTCCATCCCCACGGGGTACTGCATCCAGGCGTTGGCCACCAATATCCACCACGCCGAGATGGTGGCGCCCAGGCCCGTCAGCCAGGTGGAAGCCAGGTGGAAGCCGCGGCTCACCTTCTGCCATCCGAAGAACATCACGGCAATGAACGTCGCCTCCATGAAGAAGGCCACAATGCCCTCGATGGCCAGCGGCGCTCCGAAGATGTCGCCCACAAACCAGCTGTAGTTGCTCCAGTTGGTACCAAACTCAAACTCCAGGATAATGCCCGTGGCCACGCCGATGGCGAAGTTGATGCCGAACAGCTTCATCCAGAAGCGGGCGGTACGTTTCCAGAAGGGATCGCCCGTCCGATAATAGAAAGTCTCCATGAGGCCCATGACCACGGCCAGTCCCAAGGTCAGCGGCACGAAAATCCAATGGTAGATGGCGGTCAGCGCAAATTGTGCCCTTGACCAGTCGATCAGCGAAGAATCAATGTGTTCAATCATAAATCAATTATTAATAGTAAAGGAATAATGTTCTGTACACAACAAAGCAATCTACCTCGAAGGCATCCGATCGATCAGCTCGCGGCTCACATATCCGTCCTGCCTCCCACCGCCAGTCTCCTGTTTCAGAAAGTCGGGAAAGAAAAACAGACGGAGAATGAAGAACAGAATGAAAAGCTTGATGAGGATAATCAGCCACAACGTCCGCCCCAGCTTCATGCCGCGGAAGCCGTCGCGATAGAATTGCCAGATGTTCAAGAAAAGATGTTTCATAATCCAAGGTCATAGAAATACAAAGATAGCACAAACCCTGAGAAATGCAAAAGAAAGCTTTCCCAAAAATGAATTATCCTAGCTTTCGAAGACAAGAGTACAACCACAGCAGCAACAAGTCTCCTTCATTGATTGCATAAGATGGCATCTTGTGCAGCATGAGATGGCATCTTGTGCAGCATGAGATGGCATCTTGTGCAACATAAGATGGCATATTGTGCAACATAAGACAGCATCTTGTGTCATCAAAGATAGAAACATCTGACACGCGTGTTGCTTCAGACCGACAAGAACCCTGCTTCCGGCCGCATAATCTGCGCTCCGCCCCGCCCCAAGCACCATTCTGATTGGTCGGCAAAATCTGCCGGATAAGCGTTGTCTGTACGGCCTACGTCCATCTTTTTTCCACATCCGACGAAAGCCCCGTACTTTTGTCACAGAAAAAAGAAGAGAGAACAGATTGATTTGACAGAAAACGATAACTCCAAATTCTCAAGCGATATGACAAATCTAAGAACATTCACCCTGACGGCTCTCTGCCTGGCAGGCATCACCTGCGCAGAAGCACAGACCGCCGAGACAACGCCAAGCGCACAGGCCGACACCACCGCTGCCGCCCGCCTGCCCCAGCAATGGAACTTGCAGACGTGCATCGACTATGCCTTGCAGAACAACATCACCATCCGCCGCAACCGCATCAGCGCACAAAGCACGCAGGAGGATGTGAAGACGGCCAAGGCCGACCTCTTCCCCTCGCTCAACGCCAGCGTGAGCCAGCGCGTCGTAAACCGCCCCAATACCACCAACGGTACCATCATCAGCGGCGACAACATCACCACCAGCCAGAGCAAGACATCCTATAACGGAAGCTATGGCATCGACGCCAACTGGACCCTCTACAACGGCGGCAAGCGGCTGAACACTATCAAGCAGCAACAGCTGAACCAGCGCATCGCCGACCTGGCCGTGGCCGAAAGCGAGAACTCCATCGAAGAAAGCATCATGCAGGTCTACGTACAGATACTCTACGCCGCCGAAGCGGTCAAAATAAACGAAGCGACCCTCGAAGTGAGCCAGGCCCAATACGAACGCGGCAAGCAGCTCTTCGAAGCCGGAAGCATCGCCCAGAGCGACCTGGCCCAGCTCGACGCACAAGTGAGCAGCGACAACTATCAGCTGGTCACCTCGCAGGCCACCTTGCAGGACTACAAACTCCAACTGAAACAACTCCTCGAACTGGACGGAAGCGAAGAAATGAACCTCGACATGACGATGCCCGACGACACCCAGGTGCTCACTCCCCTGCCCAACAAAGTGGACGTCTACCGCACGGCCCTGCTGATGCGCCCTGAAATCGAGTCGGGCAAACTCGATGTCGAAGCTTCCGACCTCAACATCAAGATAGCCCGCTCGGGCTACCTGCCCACCATCAGCCTGAGCGCAGGTATCGGAAGCACCAATGCCAACGGCAACGACTTCACCTTTACCGAACAGATCAAGCAGAACTGGAACAACTCGCTGGGCCTCACCCTGAGCATCCCCCTCTACGACAAACGGCAGACCAAGTCGTCCGTCAACAAGGCCAAGCTCCAGAAGCAGACCAGCGAACTGGACCTGCTCGACAAGCAGAAGACGCTCTACAAGACCATCGAGAACCTGTGGCTCGACGCCAACAGCGCCCAGCAGCAATACGTGGCCGCCAGCAAGAAGCTGGAGAGCACACAGACCAGCTACGACCTCGTCAGCGAACAGTTCAACCTCGGCATGAAGAATACCGTCGAACTGCTCACCGAAAAGAACAACCTGCTCAGCGCCCAGCAGGAAATGCTTCAGGCCAAGTATATGGCACTGCTCAACGCCGGCCTGCTCCAGTTCTACCAGGGCGAAACGTTCGAACTCTAACCAGCATAGAAACAATCAAAGCATAACAATTATAGCATATGAACAAGAAGAAAATCATCACCCTCCCGGCAGGCGTCATCATCGTGGCCGGAGCAGCCGTTTGGCTGCTTGGAGGAAGCAACCGCAAGCAGCAGGTTACCTATGAGATGGTCAAGGTAGGTCCGGCGGACATTTCGAACTTCGTCACCGCCACAGGTACCATCGAACCTGTTACGGAAGTCGAAGTAGGTACGCAGGTCAGCGGCATCATCGACAAGATTTATGTAGACTACAACACCATCGTCAAGGAAGGGCAGCTCATCGCCCTGATGGACAAGGTGACACTGGAAAGCGAACTGGCCTCGTCGCAGGCTACCTACGACGGCGCCAAAGCCGAATACGAGTATCAGCTGAAGAACTACGAGCGCAACAAGGGGCTGAAGGCCAAGAACCTCATCAGCGACACCGACTACGAGCAGTCCGAATACAACTACCTGAAGGCCAAGAGTACCTTCGACAGCAGCAAGGCCGCCCTGGCCAAGGCCGAACGCAACCTGTCGTACGCCACCATCACCTCGCCCATCGACGGCGTGGTCATCAGCAAGGATGTGGAAGAAGGACAGACCGTAGCTTCAGGCTTCGAGACACCGACCCTCTTCACCATTGCCGCCGACCTGACGCAGATGCAGGTAGTGGCCGACGTCGATGAAGCCGATATAGGCGGCGTAGAACTGGGCCAGCGCGTGGAGTTCACCGTCGATGCCTACCCCAACGACACCTTCCAGGGTGAAGTGACCCAGATCCGTCTAGGTGAAGCCTCCTCATCGACCAGCACCACCAGCAGTACAACGGTGGTTACTTACGAGGTCGTCATCTCGGCTCCCAACCCCGACCTCAAGCTGAAACCGCGTCTGACGGCCAACATCACCATCTATACGCTGGACAAGCGTGGTGTGAACAGCGTGCCTGCCGCCGCCCTGCGTTTCACCCCGGCCCGTCCTATCGTAGGCGATGATGCCATCATCAACGATTGCGAAGGCGAATACAAATTGTGGACCAAGGAAGGCAATGTCTTCACAGCCCACCCCGTCAGCACAGGTATCAGCAACGGAAGCTACACTGAAATAACAGGCGGCATCGAAGCCGGTACGGAAGTCATCTGCGAGGCCAACATCACCCGCGGCGCCCAACCCGAAGCCGAAGCGGCCGGCGAGCGCAGCCCCTTCATGCCTGGCCCTCGGGGTAACGACAAGAAGAAAAGCAACAGTAACGGCAAACAATAAGAATAAACAGCCATGAACAAAGTTGTCATCGAACTACAAAACATCAAACGCAACTTCCAGGTGGGCGACGAAACGGTACACGCGCTGCGTGGCGTTTCGTTCACCATCCGCGAAGGCGAGTTTGTCACCATCATGGGAACATCAGGCTCGGGCAAGTCCACCCTGCTCAACACACTGGGCTGCCTCGACACGCCCACCAGCGGCGAATACCTGCTGGACGGCATCTCCGTGCGGACCATGTCCAAACCTCAGCGTGCCATCCTTCGCAACCGCAAGATAGGCTTCGTCTTCCAGAACTACAACCTTCTGCCGAAGACTACCGCTGTCGAGAACGTGGAATTGCCGCTGATGTACAACCCCTCCGTCTCGGCCGCCGAACGCCGCCGCAGGGCCATCGACGCCCTGATAGCTGTGGGCTTGGGCGACCGTCTGGAGCACAAGTCCAACCAGATGTCCGGCGGACAGATGCAGCGTGTGGCCATCGCCCGCGCACTGGTCAACAACCCCGCCGTCATACTGGCCGACGAAGCGACAGGTAACCTCGATACGCGCACTTCGTTCGAGATTCTGGTGCTCTTCCAGAAGCTCCACGCCGAGGGGCGCACCATCATCTTCGTCACCCACAACCCCGAAATAGCCCAATACAGCAGCCGCAACATCACCCTGCGCGACGGGCAGGTAAAGGACGACCGTGTGAACCCTCACATTCTGAATGCAGCCGAAGCGCTGGCCGCCCTCCCCGTGCCCGAGGAGAACTAAAGAAAGGGGAAAATTTAACAGACCGTTAAGCGCCCGTTTAACTGACCATTAAGTACTCGCTTAACGGACCATTAAATGCAACCGCAGAATTCCGCCACTGAAAAGTGATGGAAGAAACAGAAAAAAACAACCCTTATGAACGGAACAAACTTATTCAAAATAGCCCTGCGCGCCCTTGCCAACAACAAGTTGCGCGCCTTCCTCACCATGCTGGGTATCATCATCGGTGTGGCCTCCGTCATCACCATGCTGGCCATCGGCCAGGGTTCGAAGAAGAGCATCCAGAAGCAGATCTCCGAGATGGGCTCCAACATGATCATGATACATCCGGGAGGCGAACGACGGGGCGGTGTGCGGATGGATCCCAGCGAAATGCAGACCCTGAAGCTGTCCGACTATGAATCGCTGCGCAACGAGACGACCTTCCTCTCGGCCATCAGCCCCAACGTGTCGAGCAGCGGCCAGCTCATTGCCGGCAACAACAACTACCCCTCTTCTGTCAGCGGCGTAGGCACGGAGTATCTGGAGATACGCCAGCTTACGGTCGAAGAGGGCGAGATGTTCACCGAAGCCGACATCCAGGTGTCTGCCAAGGTTTGTGTCATCGGAAAGACCATCGTAGACAACCTCTTCCCCGACGGTACCGACCCCATTGGACGCATCATCCGCTTCAACCAGGTACCCCTGCGCGTGGTAGGTGTCCTCAAGAGCAAAGGCTACAACTCCATGGGCATGGACCAGGACGACGTCGTACTGGCTCCCTACACCACCGTGATGAAGCGACTGCTGGCCCAAACCTATCTGGAAGGTATCTTTGCTTCGGCCCTCTCGGAAGACATGACCGACTATGCCACCGAAGAAGTCAACACCATCCTGCGGCGCAACCACAAGCTGCGCGATACGGACGACGATGACTTCACCATCCGCAGCCAGCAGGAGTTAAGCTCCATGCTCAACACCACCACCGACCTGATGACCACGCTGCTGGCCTGCATCGCAGGCATCTCGCTCGTCGTGGGCGGCATCGGCATCATGAACATCATGTACGTCTCCGTCACCGAGCGTACCCGCGAAATCGGTCTGCGCATGTCTGTCGGCGCCCGAGGTATTGATATTCTGTCGCAATTCCTCATCGAAGCCATCCTCATCAGCATCACGGGTGGCATCATCGGCGTGCTCATCGGGTGCGGAGCGTCGTTCATCGTCAAGAACGTGGCCCACTGGCCCATCTTCATCCAGCCCTGGAGCGTCATCCTCTCGTTCGCCGTCTGCACCGTCACCGGCGTGTTCTTCGGATGGTACCCGGCCAAGAAGGCTGCCAGCCTCGACCCCATCGAAGCCATCCGCTACGAATAATAGAATCAGCTGCAAGCTGCGGGCTACAAGCAATCAGTACAAGTAGCAAACGCAACTTGCAGCTTTTTTCATTTTTTATCGTATCTTTGTACCACTATGATGAAACAGAACCTTTCACAGCGCACCTCCCTCGTCGAAGCACTGACCCACATCATCGGCTGGGGCATCGTCTTCGGCTTTCCATTCTTCATGATGAGCCGAAGCGGATTCAACATCACGTGGAGCAGCTACCTGCGCCATGGTTGCATTGTCCCCCTGTCGTTCCTCATCATCTTCTACCTCAACTATTGCCTGCTCATTCCGCGCTACCTGTTCAGCAACCACGTCAAGACCTACCTTGTACTCAATCTTGTCTGCATCCTGATCATTGCCCTGGGTTCGCACTTCTGGCAGGAATTTTCCATCGCCTACAACGACATTCCCCGGCCAAACAGACGACCTGACAGTCCCCCAAAATGGATGTTCTTCCTGCGCGACGTTTTCTCCATGGTGCTCACCGTGGGTCTCAGCGCTGCCATCCGCATGAGCCGCCGCTGGGCCGCCAACGAAGCCGCCCGCCGCGAAGCCGAGCAGCAGCGCACCGAAGCCGAGCTCAAGAACCTGCGCAGCCAGCTCAATCCCCACTTCCTGCTCAACACGCTCAACAACATCTACGCCCTCATCGCCTTCGACGCCGACAAGGCCCAGCAGGCCGTGCAGGAGCTGAGCCGCCTGTTACGCCACGTCCTCTACGACAACCAGCAGAACTTCGTACCGCTGGACAAGGAGATGGACTTCATCCGCAACTACATCGCCCTGATGCGCATCCGGCTCTCGTCCAACGTAACCGTCGAGACCCATTTCGACATCCGTCCCGAAAGCCGCACCGAGATAGCTCCGCTCATCTTCATCTCGCTCATCGAGAACGCTTTCAAGCACGGCATCTCGCCCACCGAACCCAGCTACATCCGCATACGCTTCAGCCAGACGGGTAATCGCGTCAGCTGCGAAATCACCAACAGCTACCACCCCAAGTCGCCGGCCGACAAGAGCGGAAGCGGCATCGGCCTCGAACAGGTGCGCCGCCGCCTCGAACTCTCCTACCCCGGACGATACACGTGGCAGCAGGGAGTCGACCCCTCCGGCAAGGAGTACCGCTCCCTGCTCACCATCGAATGTGAAAATCCACCCCATTCCGAACTTTCCAAACAAAAGAACTTGATATGAAACTGAAATGTGCCATTGTAGACGATGAACCCCTGGCCCTCGGACTGCTTGAGAGCTATGTAGCCAAGACTCCCTTCCTCGAACTGGCAGGGAAATACTCCAGTGCTGTTCAAGCCATGAAGGAACTGCCCGAAAAGCAGGTCGACCTCCTCTTCCTCGACATCCAGATGCCCGAACTCAACGGGCTCGAATTCTCGCGGATGGTCGATTCGCGCACCCGCATCGTCTTTACCACTGCCTTCGAGCAATACGCCCTCGACGGCTACAAGGTCAATGCCCTCGACTACCTGCTCAAGCCCATTTCCTACACCGACTTCCTCCAGGCGGCCAACAAGGCCGTCCAATGGTTCGAACTGCTCAATCAGCCCCACGACGAAATCACCTCCATCTTCGTCAAGAGCGACTACAAGCTGGTACAGATCGAGCTGGACAACATCCTCTACATCGAAGGCCTCAAGGACTATGTCAAGATCTACGAGGAAGGCAGCCAGCGCCCCATCCTTTCGCTCATGAGCATGAAGGCCATGGAAGAGCTGCTCCCCTCTTCGCGCTTCATGCGCGTCCACCGTTCCTACATTGTCCAAAAAAGCAAAATACGTATCATCGACCGCGGTCGCATCATCTTCGGAAAGACCAGCATCCCCGTCAGCGAAAGCTACAAAGCCGCCTTTCAGGAATACTTGGACCGCCGAAGCTAAATGGGCCACATTATCAACTTTTTAATCCACAAATTTGGAGTTTTAGGAAAAACCGTCTATCTTTGCCCGTGAATAGAAAACGGAGTTGTGAAACTCTCAATAGAATAGTTTAGTTAAGTCTAGTTTAGTTTTTGTTGAGCACTTCCACGTTATGCGAACGACGGGAGTGCTCATTTTTTTCCTACCATACAGGCACTTACAAAAACAAGCGTTTCCAAAGCTTCGCAACAGGTTGCAAAAAACACTTGTCGAAAAATTGTCGGACAGCATTTTTCGGCTATTGGACTTGTCGCAACTTATTTGAACAAAAACAAGGATCAACGTAAAAACCTGAGGGATTCTTGGATTAAGCATAAATTTTAGCTAGTCTGAACAGGAAGAACGCCTTGTCCTTCACTCCTCTGAACTGTGAACGAAAGCTCTTTATTTTGGCATTGAAGGATTCGGATGCAGCGTTTGTGGAACGCTTCTCAAAGAAGTTTATTCAGGCGAAAGTACTGAAACGAAATATCATTTTTTGGACGAAGGCTGCAGAGTTTCCTGCCGCTTCATCTCGAACAGCACGCTGAAAGTCAGCGGAATGGCCAGCAGGAAGGTACACATGTCGGACACAGCCTGACACATCTCCACTCCCTGAAGTCCGAAAAGACTGGGCAGGACAAAAATGAGCGGAATGAAGAACAATCCCTGACGGGCGGACGACAGGATGGTGGCACGCACCGACTTGCGGATGGTCTGCAACATCATGTTGCTGATGATGATAAAAGCCCCCAGCGGATAAGTGACCAGCTGCCAGCGCAGCGCCGCCGCACCGGTAGACACTACTGCCGGGTCGCCCTTGCGGAAGAGTTCGACAATCTCTTCGGCGTAACCGAAGCCCAGAACGGCACATACCAGCAGGAAGACGAACCCGATGCGCACACAGAACCAGAAGCCCTGACGCACACGCGCATAGAGGCCCGCACCGTAACAGAAACCGCACATGGGCTGAAATCCCTGGCCGAACCCGATAAGGAAAGAATTGATGAACATGCCGATGCGCGACACAATGGACATGCCCGCAATGGCTGCATCGCCATAGGCACCTGCGGCCACATTCAGCAAAATGGTGGAAAGGCTGGCCAGTCCCTGACGGGCCAGCGAAGGAGTGCCTCCGCCGATGATTTCCTTGATGAACGACCACGTGGGCGTAAAGTTACGGTAACGGATGGCAATGTTACCGCCCTTCCGGGCCATGAAAAACAGCAGCACGAAGCTGCAGAACTGGCTGATGACCGTTGCCAGTGCAGCTCCCGCCACCCCCATGTCGAAGACAAAGATCAGTAGCGGGTCGAGCAGGACGTTGAGCACAGCTCCGCTCACGATTCCCACCATGGCATAGGCCGCATTTCCCTGAAAACGCATCTGGTTGTTGAGCACCAGCGAGGAAGCCATGAAGGGAGTACCTATCAGGATGATGCCCAGATAGCGTTCCGTATAGGGCAGAATGGTGGGCGTAGAGCCCAGCATCACCGACAGGGGAGTAAGGAATATCAGTCCCAGCACCGCCAGCAGGCACCCCATGAAGAAGGCCATGAAGAAACCCGTGGCCGCCATCTTCTCGGCACTGTCCACGTCGCGGGCTCCCAGCCGGCGCGAGATGAAGTTGCCCGAACCGTGTCCGAAGAAGAACCCCGTGGCCTGGATGATGGACATCAGCGAAAACACAATGCCCACCGCGGCGGTGGACTGCGTATTGATTTTCCCGACAAAATACGTGTCGGCCATGTTGTAGAAGGCCGTCACCAGCATACTGATGATGGTCGGTATGGCCAGGCGGGTAATGACGCCCGGTATGGGGGCAGTGGTCAGCTGCTCGTAGTTTTCTTTTGCGGTGTGGTGGTGTATCAGCATATCGTTCTATAATCAATCGTTTCCTGTTGTCAATGTTTCGCGGACCTTCAGCAGCAGTTCGCCGATGCTCCGCAGGGCCACCGGACTACCATCCGGCCGGTGCAGCAGAAAGGTGCCGTCGCCCCGGAGGTCGCCCGTCTCGATGAAGATGTCCGACTCCACGTTGCGATTGGCCAGGATGCCGTTCCGTTGCAGGGCCTTGCGCACCATGGCGTAACGCTGCCCGTGACCGACGAGGCGTATCTGCAACGTATATTCGTTGTCCACACGGAAGAGGCCGGTCTCCAGGTCGAAAACGATACCTTTGCGGGCGAAGAAACCGCTCAGGCTGCCGTCCAGGGCCAGGTCTTCGGGCGTGCCGATGGTTACGCCGTTTGTCTTGTCCATCAGCCAGATCCGGTCGGCAATCTGCAGGGCCAGTTCCAGGTCGTGGGTCGAGAGGAAGATAGTCTTGCCCGTCCGGCGGCTCAGCTGATGGAGCAGCTGCATCATTTCCACCTTGCTGGGGAAGTCGAGGAAAGCCGTCGGCTCGTCCAGGTAGATGACGGGGGTTTCCTGTGCCAGAGCCTTGGCTATCATCACCTTCTGCCGTTCGCCGTCACTCAGGGTGTCGACCATGCGGTCGTGCAGGGAGGCGATGCCCACCAGGCCGATGGAACGCTCCACCACTTCCTTGTCGGCCTTCGACAGGGTTCCCCAGAAGCCGGTATACGGGCTGCGTCCCAGGCTGACCAGTTCGAAGACGGACATGTTGCGGACGTCGCACTTCTCCGTGAGCACCACGCTCAGCACGCGCGACAGCTGCTTGTCCGTGTAGCTGCCAATCTCCTTGCCCTGCAGCCAGATGCTGCCGCCCATCTTGGGCTGGAAGGCCGAGAGGGTGCGGAGCAAGGTGGACTTCCCTACCCCGTTGGCTCCCAACAGGCAGGTCAGTTCGCCACCGTAGATGTCGGCCGAGATACCGGAGGCCACCACCTTCACGCCATGCTTGGGGGCATAGCCGATAGACAGGTCCTCGATGTGGACGGTGGGACGGGTGTAGGTATGGACAGCTGTATTATTCATTGAGTTCATTTTTTCTACGTTTGAAGAGTACCGAGGCCACAACCGGAGCACCGATGAGGGCCGTCACCGAGTTGACGGGCAAGGCACCTTCCAGTCCGGGCATGCGGGCGATAAGGTTGCAGACCAGGGCCAAGGCCGCACCCACCAGCAGCGTAGCAGGCATCAGCACCCGATGATCGGACGAGCGGAAGATGGCCCGGCACAAGTGGGGCACGGCCAGTCCGATGAACATGATGGGCCCGCAATAGGCCGTCACGATGGCCACCAGCACACCGGCACAGAGGATGACCAGCAGGCGGGCCCGGCGGATGTTCAGTCCCAGGTTGCGGGCATAGCCGTTACCCAGCAGCAGCAGGTTCATCGTCTTGATGAGCAGAAACGAGAGGGGCAGCAGCACGGCCATGATGCCCACGAAGAGCAGCATCTGGTCGCCCGAGACGCGGGCAAAGCTGCCCAGCCCCCAGATGACGTAGGCGCGGATGTCTTCCTCGACGCTGAAGAACTTCAGCACACCGATAATGGCATTGGCCACGTAGCCTATCATGACGCCGATGATGAGCAGCGTCACGTTGCCCCGCACCTTCATCGACACGTAGACGATGAGGGCCATCACCGACATGGCGCCCACGATGGCCGCCAACGACAAAGCCACCTCGCCCAGATATCCCAGATGGCTCAGGGCTACGCCTCCCACCGCCCCGGACAGCAGCACGACAAAGGCCACACCGAGGCTGGCGCCCGAACTGACCCCCAGTACCGACGGATCGGCCAGCGGATTGCGGAACACCGTCTGCATCTGCAGGCCGCTGACCGACAGGCCCGCACCGGCTACCAGTGCCGTCAGTGCCTGCGGCACGCGCGACTTCCAGATGATGTTCTGCCAGACGACGGACTCGTCGGTACTGCCGGCCAGGATGCTGCACACCGAACGCAAGGGGATGTGCACCGAACCCAGCAACAGGTTCAGCAGGAAGAACACGACGATGAGCACCGTCATCAGAAGCATCAGGGGAAGTATGGGACGTTTCAGCATACGGAAATCATTTCAGCCGTTCGTAATAAGTAGGTTTATAGTCGGGCAGCAGGTCGGGATGGAAGGCATGTATCAGGTCCTCCAGCACCACCTCGGGCTGCATGGGCATGCTCTCATAGAAAGGCGTGGTACGCATGTTGCAGTAGATGATGCCTTTTTCCCGAAAAGCACGGAAGTCGGCATAACGCGCGTCGGTAGCTTTCAGCGCGTCGTAGGAGAAAGTGCCGTCGTAGCTGTTGACAATGCGCCAGAAGTCGGCCTCCTCGGCCCGGCTGTAGACAGTCTCAAAGTCCAGCGTCACGCCTCCCGAACGGGGATCATCCTTCAGGAAATAGTCGGCCCCGGCATCGCGGAACAGCTGGGCCAGGAAGCTCTTGCCGCCCACGGCATACCAGTTGCCGCCGCGCAGCTCGCCGCTGAACACAACGGGGCGCTTCTTCACGCCCGCCGCCAGGCGGCACAGCTCGTTGTAGCGCGTCTCGATGGCCGCAAACTTGGCATTGGCCTCGCGTTCGCGACCGATGAACAGGCCGATGAACTTCACCCATTCCGCCTGTCCCAGCGGCGTCATTTCCTTGTAGCCCAGATGGGGCACCAACGGAATGCCCGTATCGTACATGGCATCGTAGCCCCCCCGCTTGAAAGGAGAGATGAAGATGACGTCGGGATTGACGCTCATGATGACTTCGCTGTCGAAGTTGCCTTCGATGCCTATCTTCACCGTCTTGCCTTCTTCCACCTGGCGGTTCATGGTGGGGTTGAACAGATGGCGCGTGCTGGTGATGCCCGCCACAAACGGACAGGCATCCAGGGCGATGAAGTTGGACAGTTGGAGCGACGTCATGCAGATGACGCTGCGCACCGGCGTCTCGATGACGGTATAATCTTGGGGAATGCCTGCCGGACGGGTACCGCGAGGCACGAGGGCAAAGCGGTAAACCGGAGCCTTCGGGTTCTGCGGGTCCTGCACATCAACCAGCCGCACGCCGCCGGAGAGGTAGCGCACTTCATAACCTTCGGCATAAGTCGGACGGATAACGGCAGCCGAATCAAGCTCGGCACAGGCCACCGTATCGACAGCCGCCGCTTCGGACGACCGGGCCGACTTGGAGCCACACGAGGGCAGACAACAGGAGGCGGCCAGCATCAGGCCGGCCAGAAGTATCTTGTTCATCGGGATCATTTTTAAAACTATGCCGCAAAGTTAACCGAAACGGGGGAATATCACAACTTACGTATGTGAAACTTCCCTATCCGGGGCGTCAGAATAACATATTTTCCATACCTTTGCAGGCAACTTAACCCACGAAAGCCGAACATTATGTCACACCCCATCCAATTCGTTTCCCTGGGTCCGGGCGATCCGGAACTGATTACCCTGAAAGGCTGGAGGCAGCTGAAGGAAGCCGATGCCGTCTATTGCCCCGAAACCCTGACACGCGACGGGCGCCGTCTGTCAAGGGCTGCCGACATCCTGCTGCAGCTCGGCGTGGCCGAAGACGCCATCCGCCGCTTCCACCTTCCTATGAGCAAACAGCGCGAACGCGCACTGGAAGCCTACGACCGGGTCTACGCGGAAGCCCGGCAACTGCAAGCCCGGGGAAAGCGCGTGTGCATCGTGGCCGAAGGAGATGCGGGCTTCTATTCGTCCATACATTATATATATGAGAAGCTGCAGGCCGCAGGTGTTCCCGTAACGCACATCGCCGGTATTCCGGCCTTCATCGCCGCCGGAGCATTGGGCGGACTGCATGTGGCCAGTCAGGAGCAGCGGCTCACCGTCATGCCGGGCAATGCCACCGCCGAAGAGCTGGAACACCTGATGGCAGACGGCGGAACCGTCGTCATCATGAAGCTGTCGCAATGCACCGACGAAGTACACCGCTGCATCGGCCGGCATCCCGAATACACTTACCACTATTTTGAGAACGTTGGTACACCGGAAGAAGTCTATACCTGCGACACCCACCGCATTGCCGCAACAAAATTCCCCTACTTCTCACTGCTGATTGTACAGAAGGCACATCCGCAGTAAAAAGCAGGGGAACAGATTGTCTATCCGATCGGATCACTCTTCTGCAGCCTGATAGCTGCGCAGGGCCAGCTTCTTGACCCACAGCACAAAGAAGCCGGTCAATACCAGATTGAGTACGATGGTCAGTACCGAGATGAGCAGGGCAGGTCCGCCCAGGCTGTAGCTCAGGGCAATGAAGATGACGCCGGCCCCTACCTCGCCGCGCGTGAACATACCGATGGACAACGCCAGACGTTCGCTGAACTGACGGTCGTGGTAGAAGAAGACGGGAAACAGCTTGCCGAGGTTCGACAGCAGGGACACGGCCAGGACATGGACCACAATCATGCCCCACGACATCATCTCCTGCGAACCGGTGACGGAATGACTGCCGGCCGACGCTTCCGCAAAGTCCACACCCAGGAAACGGGGCATGCCCATACCCACCAGAAACATGAACAGGAAGGAGATGCCCGTAGCCGCCCGGCGTTCGGCCGGCGAATCGTGTTCACGGTGCTTCATCACCATGCCCAGCACGAAAGCAGGCAGCAGCACCTCCACATGGATGCTACCCTCCTCGCCATAGAAATGCTTGCTCAGCAGGTAGATGCCCAGTGTGGCCGCAAATACCAGCACCGAATAGCAGAGGATGGCCTTCCAGTCCTGCCGCCAGTCGTAGCGCCCCATCTGCTTCCAGCCGAAGGACAGCAGCAGCATCACGATGACAATGATGGCCAGCAACTGCCACTTCAGCCCGATCATCATAATCTGCAGCGGAATCATCAGCAGGATGGTGTCCAGGTCGTCGAAGATGGCCAGCACCTGTATCTTCTTGTACATCCAGCTCTGCTTCAGCCCGATGGCGGCCAGCATGGTGAAGAGGATACCTGCCGACGTGGGCGCGGCAAAACGGCTCAACAGCAAGTTTTCCTTCCACGCCTCCCAACTGCCCCAGTAGGCAGACGGCAACAGGACGAACATGTAATAGAGAGCAATCAGGAACCACGGCATGGCGGCGGTGGCCATGGCGATAAAGTAGTCTTTGGCATACGCCCGCCATCGCGACTTGTCGACTTCGAACTCACGGCCCACATTGATCATGATGAAGCCGAGGCAGACGTAAAGCAACACATTCGACACGGTCTTCACCGCATCATAACTTCCTCCCGCCCACAGGGGGAGGTACTGGCTGACCAGCAGTCCGGCCATCAGGAAGGCCGAAAACGATAGAACTTTTCTCATTATATATAAATAGTATTAAGGAGGAGGACACCAAGACAGTCCTATGGAAAGAGAGCATCCTCCCCGGGGTTAAATCTTACATCAATCCAGCTTCAGCACTGCCAGGAAGGCCTTTTGCGGCACTTCCACGTTGCCGATCTGCTTCATGCGCTTCTTGCCCCGCTTCTGCTTCTCGAGCAGCTTGCGCTTACGGCTCACGTCGCCGCCGTAACACTTGGCCGTCACGTCCTTGCGCACGGCCTTGATGGTTTCGCGGGCAATGATCTTGGCACCGATGGCAGCCTGGATGGCTATCTCGAACTGCTGCCGCGGAATCAGTTCCTTCAGCTTCTCGCACATGCGGCGGCCCAGGTCATAAGCGTTGTCGAAGTGCGTCAGTGTGGAGAGTGCATCCACCGGTTCGCCGTTGAGCAGGATGTCGAGCTTCACCAGCTTGGACGGACGGAAGCCGTTGGCATGGTAGTCGAAGGACGCATACCCCTTGGAGATGCTCTTCAGCTTGTCGTAGAAGTCGATGACGATTTCGCCCAGCGGCATGTCGTAGTAGATTTCCACGCGGTTGCCCGAAATGTATTCCTGCTTCACCAGCTCGCCGCGCTTGCCCAGACAGAGGGTCATGATGGGGCCGATGTAGTCGGTACTGGTGATGACCGAAGCGCGGATGTAGGGTTCCTCGATGTGGTCGATCATCGTGATGTCGGGCATGCTGCCGGGGTTGTGCACCTCCATGACATGCCCCTGCTTGTCGAATACCTTGTAAGACACGTTGGGCACGGTGGTGATGACGTTCATGTCGAACTCGCGGTCCAGACGCTCCTGCACAATCTCCATATGGAGCAGGCCGAGGAAACCGCAGCGGAAGCCGAAACCCAGGGCCAGCGACGATTCAGGCTGGAAAGTAAGCGAGGCATCGTTCAGCTGGAGCTTCTCCAGCGAAGAGCGGAGATCCTCGAAGTCCTCGGCCTCGATGGGATAGACACCGGCAAAGACCATCGGCTTCACTTCCTCGAAACCCGCAATGGCCTCCTTGCACGGATTGGCAATGTGGGTGATGGTGTCGCCCACCTTGACCTCGCGCGAAGTCTTGATGCCCGAGATGATGTAGCCCACGTCGCCCGTCCGCAGTTCGTCGCGCGGCACCATGTCCATCTTCAATACGCCCACCTCGTCGGCCTCGTATTCCTTGCCCGTATTGAAGAACTTCACCTTGTCGCCCTTGCGGATGATGCCGTTCTCTATCTTGAAGTAAGCAATGATGCCGCGGAAGGAGTTGAACACCGAGTCGAAGATCAGGGCCTGGAGCGGTGCGTTCTCGTCGCCTTCGGGATGGGGGATACGCTCGATGACGGCTGCCAGAATCTCTTCCACGCCCATGCCTGTCTTGCCCGATGCACGGATAATCTCTTCGCGCTTGCAGCCCAGCAGTTCTACGATTTCGTCTTCCACCTCGTCGGGCATGGCACTGGGCATGTCACACTTGTTGATGACGGGGATTATCTCCAGGTCGTGCTCGATGGCCATGTAGAGGTTCGAGATGGTCTGTGCCTGCACGCCCTGCGAGGCATCCACGATGAGCAGGGCCCCTTCACAGGCCGCGATGGAGCGCGACACCTCGTACGAGAAGTCCACATGTCCCGGCGTGTCGATGAGGTTCAGGATATATTTTTCGCCTTTGTATTCATATTCCATCTGGATGGCATGGCTCTTGATGGTGATACCGCGTTCGCGTTCCAGGTCCATATCGTCCAGCATTTGTCCTTCGGTGATTTGTATGGTATGTGTAAATTCCAGCAGACGGTCTGCCAGCGTAGATTTCCCGTGGTCAATGTGGGCTATGATACAAAAGTTTCGTATATTCTTCATTGGATAGTGTTATAAATAAAAGCGGTGCAAAGATAGTGAAAGGTGAGAGCAGAAGCAAATGAAAATGAAATTTTCAATTTGATTATGCCGAGCCGCATCCTATCTTATTCCACCCCTACTCTATCTGCCTAACCTTGTCTGCATCATCCGAATCTTCTACCCGATGCACATCGCCACAAAAAAAGAATGCGTTGGCAGCGGTTTCCCGGCCAACGCATTCCTTTTATAGTCAGATAAATATTTCTTCTTAGTTAAGCTTCACAAACAGTTCGCCTTCCACTTCCGAAGTAGAAATTTTGTCTTCTCTCAATAACCAGCCAAGTCCCAGGTACAGGTCCTTGTCAATCAATTTTGTTGCTTTCTTGATCTGTTTAGCAGTCAAGCCTTCCGTTTCATTCAGTGCGTTCCAAATTTTTCCAGCAGTTTCGCCAGCTTTTTCCTTCAACATTTTCATTCAAATTTAAGTTAGACATGCCATAAAAGCCTTCCACCTGTGCGGAATCAGCTTTTATTTTGCGTGCAAAGATAGTTATTTTTATGTTACATAACACATTATTGAGTATTTTTTTCCTTTTCATGTAAGAAAAAAGACCAAATTTCCTCCTCGTCCGCATTTTTGAGGCCGTTCAGTAGCCATCCCTAAAACAAATGAATGATATGACTTCAATCCGACTCACCCCCCAATCGTCTGTCCCCACCGGGGAAAACACCTGCAGTGTCTTCAACTTCATCCACTCCCAAATCCTGCACAAGAGGCAGGTAGGCAAACTCCGTTCCAGCGAGACCTACCGTTCCACCCTCAACAGCTTCATCAGCTTCCGGCAGGGCGTGGACCTCACGTTCGACAAGATGGACTCCGACCTTCTGGAGCTTTACGAAGCCACCCTGCTCAGGCGTGGCCTGTCGCGCAACACCACCTCCTTCTACATGCGCATCCTCCGCACCAACTATCGGATGGCCGTCGCCCGTGGGCTTACCCCCGACTGCCATCCCTTCAGGCACGTCTATTGCGGCATAGACAAGACGGTCAAGCGGAGCATCTCCTTCGCCGAGGTCAAGCGTCTCAAGGAGCTCGACCTTTCCGCCTTCCCCCGCCTCGACTTTGCGCGCGACATGTTCATCTTCAGTTTCTGCATGCGGGGCATGTCGTTTGTCGACATGGCCTATCTCCGCAAAAAGGACCTGCTCAACGGTTACGTCACCTACCGCCGGAAGAAGACGGGACAGCTGCTCACCGTGCAGTGGACCCGCCAGATGCAGGACATCCTGGACAAGCGGCAGCCCAATCCCACCCAATACCTGCTCCCCATCATCGGGAAAGAAGACGGCACCGAACGCCGCCAATACCAGAACCAGCTGCTGAAAATCAACCGCCACCTCAAGTCATTGGCCCGTCTGGCCGGTCTTTCTGTCCCCTTGTCGCTCTACTACAGCCGTCACAGCTGGGCCACCATCGCCCGCCGCAAGTCCATTCCCCTTTCTGTCATCAGCGAAGGGCTGGGCCACGATTCCGAAACCACCACACAAATCTACCTGGATTCCATCCAGTCTTGCGAGGTCGACAAGGCCAATCACATCATTCTGAAAGATTTGTAAATGAGAATAATTACAGAAAGGAAAATGAATGTCTCCTAAAATGAGACGGTCATTCGGGGGACAAAAGTACAAAAAAATTTTCTTTTACAAGTATTTTATCAATTAATTCATGTTTTCTGTTGCAAAACCGCCCCGTCCTGAAGAGGTATGGAACCACAGATGACACAGATTAACACAGATGAATGCATATAATTAAGGTGTAAATATAAAAAATCTGCGTTTATCCGTGACATCTGCGTCATCTGTGTGCCAACGGTGAAGCAGAGAGATGACCGTCTCATTTTAGGAGACCGTCATCAGCCGGGTGTCGGAAGAGGCACTGATGCAGTGCCCGCCCCATCCGTACAATAATGAGAAAAATGAAACGACGGTATTGTAGCGAACTTACGCCAGCCAGTAACGTAACTGCTTGTTTCTGTACACCTTACAGCCACTTGCAGGATTAGAAGAATTGTCTCAAGCCGAACAGATGGACGATACCCCCCAATGGTTTGTCATGCGCGACCTCAAGCGGAGCAACGCCAAGCTCCCCGCCTACCGGATGCTGGAAGAGATGAACATCCGCTGCTTCACCCCGATGGTCACCAGGATTCTGGTCCGCCACGGTAAGAGGGAACGCCGTCTGCTCCCCTTTTTGCCGGACCTTCTCTTCGTTTTCGACACCCGCGGCACCCTCGACCCGATCGTCGGCAGCGTGTCCACCTTCCAGTACCGGTACCAGAAAGGGCGTGTCCCCATGACCGTCCGTCAGGCCGATATGGAACGTTTCATCCGGGCTGTGTCTGCCACCGAGTTTCCCCGCTATTACCGTCCGGACGAAGTCACCCCGGACATGCGCCGGCGTCCCATCCGCATCATCGGCGGCCAGCTGGACGGCATGGAAGGCCATCTGCTTTCCGTCCGCGGTTCGCGCGTCAGGCGTCTGTTGGTGGAGCTTCCCACGGTTCTGGCAGCGTCTGTCGAAGTGGAGCCGGACTTCATACAGCTTCTTTAATCGGAACTACAAGAGACAGGAGGAAGGGAAAAAATGTTTCAAATTACCCGCATCCCCTCATCAGGGTTGCAAGTCAGCATACTCGGCCGCCGCATCGAAGCACGGACACGCCTTCCGCGCGTCCAAGTCCCTGTGCCCCACAATCAGGGCTTCGGGATACTTCCGGTGCAGAGCCTCCAGCAACTTCCTCAACGCGGCCCGCTGTTCGGGTGTGCGCGTGTCCGCCGGTGTCCGGCCGTCCGCAGCCAGTCCGCCGATGTAGCACACGCCGATGCTGTGCCGGTTGTGGTTTCTGCAATGTGCTCCGACGCGCTCCTCCTCCCGCCCGGTTTCCACGGTTCCGTCTGTGGGAATCACGTAGTGATACCCGCAGCCCGTCCAGCCCAGCGATCGGTGGTAGCGGTCGATGTCCTTGCAGCGGAGTGTGCATCCCGCCCCGTTGGCGGAGCAGTGCACGATGATCAGTGTAATGCGTCTCATCATCCCAGCATGTTGCCTCCTGCCGCACCTCCGATGGCACCGGTCAGCAGCAGTTCAACAAAACGGACGAGATAAGTCAGCAGTTTTTTCCAATTCAGTTTCATACGTTTGGTTTTTAAGTAAAACAATATCAGCAGTACCATCCTTCACAACAGATTGGCGGTTACAATAAAGGATTGCCCTCCTGGTTGTCGTCCGGCTCCGTCGTTGTAGAGCCGCCTTGCGAGCCTCCCGAGGGCTTCTTGTTCTTGGCCGCTTCCAGGTCTACGGTCGTCTGTCCGCTCTTCTCCGCCTTCAGCGTCGCCTGTTGTGCCAGGCGGCTGCTTACGAGGTTGAACGTGGCGCGTCCCGCCAGATTCTGGAAATCCTCCCCCGGTGTGAATACGATGTTTACTTCCTTGATGTTCTGCGCAGTGAAATCCTGGAGCGAGTCGGCCCCCACCGAACTGATGGAGATCCAGAAGTCGCCCAGGTCGCCCAGCATCACTTTCCGTCCCGAGAGCAGCATCTCCACGAGGCATTCGCACATGTCCGATACCACCCCTTTCACCGTCCCCCGGGTATATACCCCGTTGTGGTCGGCAATGTGTTTCACGAACTTGTCGAACGTCATCAGTTCCGTCATCTGTACTCTCGCATACGCTTTCAAGGGTGCCGACTCGTCGGTCGGATTCGCCTTCATGTAAGTAGAATAGTTGATCATTTCAATAGAGATTTTAGATAAAGTGATTAAAAGAATTACGTTCATCCTTTTCTCTCTCCTCCTGTTCTTGTAGCAACCTGTCAAAGACCCCTGTCGGCCTCCCGACGTTGCAAAGATAGGTCAGGAAAAGCGGAATGATACGTTTATTCAAGGCTATCCGGCTCCATCCGCCTTCTGTCCGGAAATCCGGATCAACATCGTCCTAAAAAGTACTTTTACACCTTTATATATATGACAAACGACCAAGAAATCACCGAAGAAGAAGCCCGGAGCTACCTTTCCTTCTACGTTGCAGACTCCGAGAGGCTCGATGCCTATATCGCCCGTCTGCACTCGGCTCCCAGCCTGAAAGAAGTGGAGCGCATCTTGGTTGCGATGGTCCGTGCCGAAGGCATTCCCACAGACATCCTCACCCGTCAGGAGTTCTACATGACCGTGCGTGTACTGTTTTCCCACTTGAAGGCAGCCCGCACCACGCTCCACGAGCATTTCGTGAACATTCAGTCGGCCGCAAAGGCCAAGTCGCCTGCGGGCGGGAAGCAGGCCCTGCTGAGCGATCTCAGCTCCGGAGGCATCGAGGTGGCCGCTCCAAAGCCCGGCGAGGAGATGAGCTATACCATCCAGCTGGTGATTACCGTTTCCCGTGAACACGACGGCCAGCTGCGGCTGAACACCAATCTGGTTGGCGTAAAACATCGTCCGGTCGATTTAGGCGGCACTGCTCAATATTGTGGCCTGAAGTCGGCCTCAGAGGAGTACAAGGTGCAGGGTACGGCAACCCATCTATCGGGATTATTGAAAAATACCTTTTCCCGTTTGGCCAAAGACAACTTTGTGGAAGTGGAATACCGCTCTCCCTTGATGCACCGCAAGCACCTTTCCGTGTGTCAGACACTGGATTTGTTGAAGCAGGAACCGCAATAGGTTATCATCGGCTGATGATAACGTTATCGATGAGCGATGATAACGTTATCGTGGACGGTTGTAAAGGTTATCATTGATCTAATATATTCGTTAGACTTATATCGATTGTCTTTTTATTCCATTAGATGATTCATGCAAACACAATTTATGTAAAGGAATAATCAGAAATAAACAACAATGGAATCTCAAACTGTTAATAAGAGAAGAATAGCTAAAAATACACTGATGCTCTACATCCGCATGTTTGTCATGCTGGCTGTAGGCCTCTATACTTCCCGAGTTGTATTACAGGCATTAGGTGCTACCGACTATGGTATATACAATATCATTGGAGGAATCGTTGTACTATTTTCATTTTTAAATGGCTCTTTAACCAGTGCCACACGTAGATTCCTGAATTTCAATTTAGGGAAAAAAGACTATGAAACCGTTCATAAAGTCTTCTGCATGAGTATGAACATTTATTTCATACTGGCATTTGTAATATTCGTACTGGCAGAAACCGTTGGTTTATGGTTTGTGGAAACTCAACTTAACATTCCTCCAGAAAGGAGCTATGCAGCCTCCTGGGTCTATCAGTTCACCATCATCACTTTCATTATCAACCTTTTAAGAATTCCCTATAATGCTTCTATCACCGCATACGAACGAATGGACTTCTACGCTTATATCAGTTTGGCAGAAGTTACCTTGAAATTGTTGGTAGTTTACTTACTATATACTACGTCATACGACAAACTCATCGTTTATGCATTTCTATACACACTGGTCCCTTTCATCATAACACTGATATACAAATACTATTGTAATCGTAAATTTGAAACAACCCGATATAAAAAAATATGGGATAAAGACATATTTCTACAGATGTTCGGCTTTTCAGGCTGGTCATTATTCGGCTCAGCAGCCAACATGTCAGCTCAACAGGGACTTAATATTTTAATCAACATCTTCCATGGAGTAACAGCCAATGCTGCAGTAGGGATTGCCAATCAGGTATCATCTCATGTATATCAATTTATAAGTAATTTTCAGATTGCTTTTCATCCACAAATTATCAAATCCTATGCAGCTAAAGAGACCGATTCTTTTTATAGACTAGTTTTTCAAAGTTCAAAATTCAGCTATTACCTGATGTTTCTCCTGTCTCTTCCTCTAATGATGACCACTCAAACGCTATTTGAGATATGGTTGACGGAAGTTCCCCAATATGCAGTTATTTTCTGCCAACTTCTTTTAGTATTCTTTCTTATAGAATGTTTAGCTACACCTTTGTGGATGTCTGTAGAAGCTACAGGGCAGATAAAAAAATATCAGATACTGATGGCCTGTTGTATCCTATTGAACTTCCCATTAGTCTATATCTTCTACAAATTAGGATATCCTGTATATGCAGCATGGATTATACGTATAGTAGTTCATGTCATAACATTTATCGTCAGACTCTTATACATGAAAGCTAAACTACTATTTCCAATAAGACAATATATTCAAAAAGTCATCATACCTGTTTTTATGGTTTCTATCCTTAGTATCCCTTTTCCTTTATTATTGATGATTTATCTTAAAGACAATATTCTCACATTTACGATTATTATCATAACGTGTTTATTAGTTGTCCTATCTTCTATTTTTTGGATTGGTTTGGAAAGCACGGAACGCACTCTAATTAAATCAATGATAATAAATAAGATTAGAAAAAAATAAAAATGGAATCAATCTGTGATTACACTCAATGTACTGGTTGTATGGCTTGTCTAAACATATGTTCACACAAAGCCATTCACATTACACAAGACAAAGAGGGGTTCTATAGACCACATATAGAAAAAGAAAAATGTGTGGATTGCGGACTGTGCAGACAAAAATGTCCAGCAAACACTCCAGTTTCAACACATAAACCAATAAAGATATATAGTGGCTGGAATAAAGATGAAAATACAAGAATGCAAAGTTCCTCAGGCGGTGCATTTTCAACATTAGCCATTCCTATATTAAAAAACAGCGGGGTCGTTTTTGGAGCATATCTCAATGACAAACTAATTGTAGCACACACTTATATCGAGCACGAACAAGATTTACATATTTTACAAGGGAGTAAATATGTTCAAAGTGATATAAACCAGATTTTCCGAAAAGTAAAGGAGTTTCTCCAATCAGGTAAACGAGTTTTATTCAGTGGCACACCCTGTCAAATAGCCGGATTGAAAAGTTATTTAAAAAAAGAATATGACAATCTTATCACAGTTGACTTAATATGCCATGGAGTACCAAGTCCTACAATCTTTGAAGATTGGAAATCATGGTTTCAGAAACAACATAACTTAAATAATATAACCTCTATCAAATTTCGTGCGAAAAAGAAATCTTGGATATTCTATAACATGGATATCAAAGGGTATTCGAAATCTGGAAAAAAATTGCATTTTACTAGTGGCTATTACAAAGATGCATGGATACGAGGTTTTCTGCGTGACTATTATTTACGACCATCTTGTTACCAATGTCAATATACCCAAACAAACAGATGTTCAGACATAACCATAGCAGATTGGTGGGGATACAGACCAGAAAAAGGTGAATCTAAAGATTTTGAATCCAAAGGTGTATCCTTAATTATGTGCAATACTTCAAAAGGCAATGATTATTTTGCAAAATATTGCACACAGTCCATGATATTAAGAGAAAGAACTTTAGAAGAAGCTTGCAAAACCAATAAATCATTAAGAGAATCCTTTAAGGTACCTGAATACCGAACGCAATTCTGGCAAGACTACTTTGAATTGCCCTTTGAAGAAATTGTAAAAAAATACATGCAACCGGAAAAGACACCCATGCATGTATGGCTTAGAACCCAGATGAAACCTTCTTTTGCAAGACGTATCCTTTGTTCTATATTTCGAAGAATTCATATATAATTAATTGATTATCATAATTATGAATATCAAAAACATTCTAACAGGGAAATCAACCAGAAGCTATATTTTCTTTCAATACTGGAAAAGAGTCTTTTCAATCCTTTTTTGCTTTAGAAATAAGGTATATATTGTTTGTCATCCGGTACATCCCAATTTAGGTGATCAGGCACAATTAATGTGTACCGACCTCTGGCTCAAAGAGAACTTTCCACAACATAAGATTATTCATTTAGGGTATTTTACAACAACCTTAAATTACGGTCCTTTCAAATGGTTATTAATAAATACCTTATCTTCCCTTATAACCATATGCATTATGAAAATTAAGTCACGCCCTAATGATATCTTTATCGGGCATAGTGGTTACTTTTTCGTCGACCATCATAATGGATACAAAGCTTTCATGGATATCATTCGATACTTCCCCAAACATCGTATGATTATTTTTCCACAAACCATCAATTTCTATACACCATATATCAAACGATATATCTATAAATTCTTTAAAAAAGCATCAAATGTAACTTTATTATGTAGAGATGAGGTTTCGTATAATAAAGCGAAAGATTTATTTCCTCAAATTAAGTTATTACTTTATCCGGATATTGTTACATCCTTAATAGGAACACGAACATATAGCAATAAACGTGAAGGTATACTCTTTTGCATGCGTGATGATATTGAAGCGTACTATAAACCAGAGGAAATCAATAATTTAATGAATAAATTCGAAGGAATTCGAAAAGAAAAAATTGATACTACACTTCATAATATAACAAGAAAAGAAATGGATTCAAACCGAGAATCCATTATCAATAAAATGATAGAAAAAATAGCTTCATATAAAGTTGTCATCACCGATCGTTATCATGGCACTATTTTTTCAGCCATAGCTTCAACACCCGTAATTGTAATTTCTAGCGCTGATCATAAATTAAGTAGTGGAGTAAAATGGTTTCCCAACAAAATCTTTAAAGATGCTGTACAATATGCAAAAGATTTAGAAGAAGCATACTATAAGGCTGTTATTATACTCCAACAAAAAGATAGAGAGTATAATAATCCTACTTATTTTAAGAATGAATATTGGAATACTCTGAAAGAAACGCTATCAAAATGATTGACAGAAAGTTCCTCATAAAATTATCTATAATCGCATATGCCATATTATCCATCAACAGCTATACAGCATGGATACAATGGAATCCATTGTCTTCTAGCCTAACGATGACATTTATAGAGAATTTCTTCGTATTTATTGTTTTATTATATCCAGGATTTAAATACAATTGCATAAGCAAAAATTACAACAAAAAAAGCTTTGGGCCATTAAATCTCTTTATTTTATATACTATAGGACTTTCCACATACTCACTCATAACAAATACTTCCGATATTGAAAAACAAGATTTTGCAAGTTTGTGGATGTATATTCAAGCCATGTTAAGCATTATATTAGTATATACTCTTATTTATCCCTTTTGGTTCTATAAGATATTTAAGATTGTACTCAAGCTGACTCCATGGCTATTGATTTGTCTTATCCCAATTGCTAAAGAAGAAAATTTAGGAGGATTGTTTGGCTTTATTTTCAGACCTATTTCCTTCATTCTAATATTTATCACCATACTTAACAACAAAAACAAATTATTCTACAGTGCTTTAGCTATTGCAACAGTTATACTATCATACATTTATGATGCGCGTAGTAATATGATCATACCTGTCGTTTGTTTTTTATTAGGAATTACAATAAACTTAAAATTTTATACATCCAAATTAAAACACACTGTATGGCTATTTATTATTGCCCCATTAATTCTTTTCTATACAGGGCTCACAGGAACCTTTAACATTTTTGAAATGGATAAATATGTAAAAGGACAAAATATTAGCGAAGGAACCATTTCAGATACAAGAACTCTTGTATATACAGAAGTATTGTCTTCTGCAACAAAAAACGCATATACAGTATGGGGACGTGGTATAGGAAGAGGTTACGAATCACTTTTTCAAGAAAGGCGGAGTTTTGACAATAAATTAGCAAGTAAAAGAAGTGCCAACGAACGAAATTCAGAAGTTGGCATACATAATATTTTTACATGGGGAGGAGTTGTATATTTAACTGTTTACACATTTATGTGGATTAGTATTATATATTACGGCGTATATAAGAGTAAAAATAATTACATACCAGCAATTGCTTTCTATTTGGGATTTTACTTTCTATATTCATGGATAGAGAATTTTCAAAGTTTCTCTATTACATACATATATAGTTGGTTATTGGTAGCATTATGTTTATCGCCATATTTTAGGAATATGAATAATAATGAATTTAAATTATACATAAAACGAATAACAAGATAATCTTATCATATCAACATGAAAGTCTTATGGTTCTCACTCTCTCCATGCAATAGTATAAGGAGAAATAATATTACTCGTGTGACACAAGGCTGGATGATATCATTAGAAAATGAAATTAAAAAATGTAATGACATCCAACTTGAAATCGCCTATTTTACCGATAAAGAAGAGCTGCCCTTCATTTTTGAAGGAGTCAAATACTATCCCATGAACAAAAACCTATTTAATCAAAAGTACGGAATAAACCGTATCATAGAAAGGCATGTCAATTTCAAAGAGAAAGACAAGATAGCTATAAAAGTTATGATGAAAGTCATCAGCCAATCACAGCCTGACCTCATACATATCCATGGCACAGAAGAAGCATTTGGGCTTATAGTTAATCAAGTAAAAGATATACCCATTGTATTTTCAATTCAAGGTCTAATTGCCCCATATAAAGAAAAATTCTTCTCAGGAATTCCTCAACAACAAGCATATAAATATGATTCATTATTAAACCGAATAAAAGGAGATGGAATAAAAAAAATGTATAAATCATTTTGCTACAGAGCAGAAAGAGAAAAAATGTATTTAAGTCATGCACAATATATATTTGGCCGTACCTATTGGGATAAAGCATGCACTTTAGCACTGAATTCAAAACGAACATATTTTATAGTTAATGAGATTCTAAGACCTGAATTTTATGCAAGACAATGGAAAGGTTATTTTTCCAAAGAAAAGATAAAAATTGTAAGTACTATTAGTGGAGGAATTTATAAAGGATATGAAACAGTACTTAAAACAGCATTCATATTAAAAAAATACAGTCTTATTAATTATGAATGGCATATAGCCGGATATACTTCTAATTCAAAATGGGTAAATATTTTCGAGAAAACGACTAAAATACATTCAAGTGAATGCAATATTGTATTCCATGGGAGAGTAGACGCAGAGGAATTATCTAATATTCTTTGTGATTCTGATATATACGTACACGTTTCCCACATTGAGAATTCACCTAATTCTGTTTGCGAAGCCATGATATTAGGTATGCCTATTATAGCATCAAATGCAGGTGGAACTAGTTCATTATTAAAAGATGAAGAAGACGGTCTTTTATATCAAGATGGCGATCCTTATATTTTAGCTGGTTATATTATAGAAATGATCAAAAATCCCGATATGGCATATATATTAGCAAAGAAATCACAACAGAGGGCTAGAATACGACACAACCCCCAAAATGTTATTAACGAATTAGTCAGTGGCTATAAATCAATAGTAAAGGCTTTTCATGAAAACAAAGTTTAACAATAACACATAATCCATGATGTCTTTCAACAACAGAATTTCATAACAACATGCAAATAATTTTCATACTCAACAATTTATTTCCCAATGGTAAAGCATCAGCTACAAGAGTTAGAAGCTACGGAAAGGGGTTCACAAAATGCAAAATAAAAACCAAAGTATTACTACCTGTACCACGACAAAAATATGCTGAACATTATCTTAATCCCAATAATAAAGGTATAGACAATAATGGCATAGAATACAAATATATGGCTGGCACAAGCATGCGAAATAGATATTTTCTAATAAGGCAAATACAAGACATATATGGATATACAATGACATTATTATATATTCTTTTCAGAAGCCACAAAGACGACATATATATTATATACGAAGGTAGCCCTATATGGTATCAACTATGCATAACAGTAGCCCACATAAAAAAGCTAAAAATAGGTATAGAATTAAATGAATTTCCTTATGTCACGGGAGCAGAAACATATCTAGCTAAAGTCAAGAGACATATAATGCTAACAAAAATATTTCCAAAATTAGATTTCATACTTGCCATTTCAAAAGAACTAGAAAAAATTGGATTAAAATATGCCCCACAAGCAACAACTATTAAAGTTCCTATAATATCCGAAGGAGCACAAGAACCTGAAGAAAAAGAAAAAAAGCTAAAACATCACACACCATATATTTTTCACTCAGGAACACTAAGCGAACAAAAGGATGGAATTTGTGGAATGATTGAAGCATTTGGAATCGCATGCCAACACATCAAAGGTGATATTAAATATATATTAACAGGAAATTTGCAACAATCTCCACATGCAAAAACAATAGAACAAATCATTGAAAAATATAAAATAAATGATCGAGTAGAATTTATCGGCTATGTAGATATACCAACATTAAGAACATATCAAAAGAACTGTTTCCTTACAATTATAAACAAATATGACACACTACAAAACAAATATTGTTTTTCAACTAAATTAAGTGAATATCTTTTTTTTTCACGACCTGTCATTACAACAACTATTGGAGAAGCAAATCAATATTTAAAAGATGGAGTTAATGCATACATTGTGAAACCACACGATCCTCAATTGATTGCTAATAAAATCATATATGCATATGAGCACCCTGAAGAAACAAATAAAATAGGTATCAAGGCCCATGAACTGGTTGAAAGAGATTTTAATTGTACATATCAAGCACAAAGAATCATAAACATACTCAATTCGTTAGAATAAAGAACATAACATAATTATCACATATTTAATGAAAATATTAGAACTACACTATTCCACTGCTCCAGCTGGTGCTGAACGTGTTGTTATAGACTTAACAAACGAATTAGTGCTCAACAACGATGTTACCCTTTGCATTATAAAAGACGATTCGAATCCATTCAATGCATATTATTTAAAAGAGGTATCATCAAAAGTTAAATATATCAACCTAAAATGCAAAACAGGATTAGGGATTAAATCATTATGGAGAATTTATAAAACCATCAAAAAAGAAAAACCACAAATTGTCCACACACATGGAGATGCCATCACCCTATTTCTACCTTCATTATTAATTAAATCATGCAAATATTTCCACACATTACACAGTTTAGCAGATAAGTATATACGTGGGAAAGAGAAACTAATCTTTTTATATAGATGGTTTTACAGACATAAGATAACCGCTATAACAATTTCGGAAGAATGTCAGAAATCATTTATTAAATTATACGATTTGCATAATTCCATAAAAATAGAAAATGGAAGAGCTTCTTTAAAAAAGACGAATCAATATGAAGATGTAAAAAAAGAAATTGAAAAATTGAAATTACATAACGACGATAAAGTCTTTATTCATGTAGCAAGATTTTCCGAAGCAAAAAACCAGCGCCTATTATTCGAAGCATTTAACAAGTTTCTTAATAAGAAGAATCACGCAATTCTACTGTTAATAGGTGCCGGATATGATAATAATGAAGCAAAAACATTATTAGCAGAGGCATCAAAAGGTATTTATTGGTTAGGAACAAAAAACAACATTTGTGATTACCTCCTAAATAGTGACTTTTTCATTTTGTCTTCTTTATGGGAGGGTCTCCCCATCTCTTTATTGGAAGCTTTGTCATGCGGAGTGGTACCTATTTGCACACCAGCAGGTGGAATTCCCAATATCATAACTTCCAATAAATTAGGATATCTATCAAAAGATTTTAGTCTTGATAGTTTTGAAACCATTATACAAGACGCCTATTTTCATTCAGAATCTATTGACCGAAATTACATTAAAGCATGCTTCAAAGAAAAATTTTCAATGAATCATTGCGCAGAAGCCTACTTAAAAGCATTTAAAGACAAACAATGATACGAACCAAGAAAGATTTAGACATATATCTACGTGAGGACTTCAAAAGGAATGCAATACGATTCCCCTTATTACAAAAATTAAGTTATAGTGAAAACTATCGTATTTATAAATATCTAAAAACACTAAGATTTTATGAATATTATTACAATAACAGAAGATGGTACAACATTATACCTTATTTATTTTTTAAACTTTTACATAGAAGGAATATTGTGAAAAACAATATTTTTATTTTTCCTAATACGCTTGGCCCTGGAGTACAAATCATGCATCCTGGCTTCAGAAGAATAGACAGAATGGTAAAAGTAGGAAAGAACTGTACCATACTTCCGATGGTGTTATTCGGGAAAAAGAGACCTGGAGAAATTGCAGAAATAACAATGGGTGACAATTGTTATGTTAGCACAGGAGTAACTATTCTTGGGCCTGTAAATATCGGCAATAATGTAACAATAGCAGCTGGAGCAGTAGTCATTCACGACATTCCAGACAATTGTGTTGTAGGCGGCATACCTGCAAAAATTCTAAAATACAAACAAAATGAAGGAATCAAATAAAATCTATTTATTTGCCAACTTTGGGGATTGGAATAAAGTACCCTATGGTGGTGGCGAAGTTGGTAATAGAAGGACCTTAAAATTACTCCAGCAAGCTGGTTTCGAGGTCATAACAATTCCTAAATATTTAAGAGTAGCTAACCATTCTATTTTGAATCTTATAAAATTATCATGGAGAATAGTATATAACATTATACAATATTCCATCATCCTACTATTCGGGGGCAGAAAACAGGCATTTGTACATATTGTGGGATTTTATGGTTCCATGATTTATTTTGAATATACGCTCATTCATATTGCAAAGCTATTAGGATACAATGTGGTATATGAAATGAGAGGAGGAGGTGCGGACATGTATATAAAAAATGGCACTAAACTATACATTAGTATTTTTAAAAAAGCCATCATGAAGAGTGATGTCATTTTTTCACAAGGAATGGAAAACAAACCGCTTATTGAATCAATCAAACCTAATCCGTCTTTCTTTTATTACCCCAACTATGTAATGAGTGAGTTTTGTCCATCTACATATCCCATAAAAGCCTATAATACTATCAATCTCGTATACTTCGGCAGGATATCCCCAACAAAAAATATAGACATAGCCATTTCCACATTTGTTTTATTACGAAAAAAGTATGGAAATATACAACTAGATATAATTGGAAACTGCAGTGACGAGCAATATCTAAATACAATTAAAACGACTATCAATGAGAGCGGTTACGAGAAATCAGTCCATATTTACCCAGCCTGCAACCACGATCAATTACAAAAATACTTATCAGATAAACATTTCTATATATTCCCTTCAACAGAACCACATGAAGGTCATTCCAACGCACTGACTGAAGCTATGGCTTGGGGGGTAATACCAATAGCAACACCACAAGGATTCAATAGAAGCGTAATTAACGACAAACGACTCATTGTGCAAGAACTTAATCCAAATAACTTCGCCAACATCATCAGCTCAATAATCGACAATCAAGAAATAGAAAAATATTCACACCAAGTTTATGATAGGATTTCAAACAACTATACAGATATCATTATATCACATAAATTAAAAAATGAATACGACAAGTTATTTAGACAAGTTATTTAAATCATGCAAGTAGTAAAATTACACACATTAATACAAGCACAACAAATCCAATCTAAGAATATAACAATCAATGAGTATATAAATCAAAATACTCAACACAATACCAAATCAGAGCTTTATTCATAGATACTCAGGAAGTAAGCAGTCAAAAAAAGGCTATAAATTGAAAGTACTACCTTCGCAGCGCCCCTAATTTATAGAATTATGCATAGCAGTGAAGATCTTGAAAGGTTTTACTTTCAGTACCAGACTGAGTCTTTGCCTCATGGAGAATCTCTCCAATCTTTTTGTGTCAGGCACAAAGTTCCTTATAACATATTCCAGAAATGGTTTAAGGATACTCGTAAAAAAGTAGTTGAAGTTCAGATTGATGGTGCTCCAGTTGTCAGCCCTGAGGAACAGCCTGCTCCCGTTGCTCATCCAACACCTGCATCCCCACTCAGTACGGCCAATCCCGTTCGCCTGTGGATTGACATTCGTACCAGCAATGGTTTACACTTGTCCCAGAAGAATTTAAGCTATCATGATTTGGTTCGTATGGTAGAGAAGCTGGAGGTTTTATGCTGAGTGTAACCGGCCATAACCATTTTTATTATGTGCGTGACTTTACCGATATGCGTTGCAAGCACAGCCGTGTGTTGTCCATCATCCGTGAACGTCTTCACCGGGAATCCTGTGACGGGGATGTCTTTATTCTCATGTCGCGAAATCAAAGAATAGTTGCTCTCGTGGTCGTGGTACTCATAGACTTTTTGGATGATGCGGAACTGAAGAGTATCATGCCCGACGGATACAATGCTTATGTATTTATCGGCGATGAGTTGAAATCCGCCCGGTTTAAAGATACCGTACATCAAGTTTGTATGTCTCATGCCCAAAACAAGATAGACAATAATCTTGCCGAGCGGACCATTCGAAAGCTAACCATTCAACGCAACAATTCACTGCATTATGGCAGCGATGCCTGTGCCAAGATGGCTGCGACTTATCCTAGTGTAATAGGAACGGTAAAGCTTCATGGCAGTTCTGTCTGGAACTTCATCGGCACTTTTTTCAAAAAGATCTTTAACGGATGCAGGGATTCTGTCAACATGGTTTCTGACAAAATCACTTTGGCTACCGGACAATGTTAAATTCACAACTAATTAATTAACAAAACTCGGTTTAGGGCACTGAAAAGTGCCCTTTCAAAGGGGTATGTCCTAAATTGAGTGCTTATTAATAATCATAGAATATATAATGACAACAGAACAAGCTGGATGCCTTGTATTTGACGGCTACAAACTTATCAAAGATTCACTGGATTGCGTTCCTGGCACTGACAAGAAAGTAATTCTGACCATCAGCCCCAACAGTTACGGTCTTTCACTGCACGATGAACGCATGAACAAGGCACTGAAATGTGCCGACTATCTGCAACTGGACGGAGTTTACTTCGGATGGCTGCCCTGGTTCAGGGACGGAAAGCGGGCCAAAAGGATTACGGGATGGGACAGCTTCATGTATTATGCCCATCACTTGGAGTCGTCGAAAGGAAAAATGTTTTTCTTGGGATCAACAGAAAAAACACTGGAACGGATCAAGGAGAACATGAAAAAGGATTTCCCCCACGTGAAGGTGGAAACGTATTCACCACCTTATAAAACGGAATTTGATGAAGAAGACAACCGGAAAATGCACGAAGCCATAAATGCATTCCAGCCGGACGTGCTGGTGATAGGGATGACTGCTCCCAAACAGGAGAAATGGGCGTATGAAAACAAGGAATTCGTACAGACACATATCATCATCTGCGTGGGAAATGTATTTGACTGGTATGCGGGAAATACCAAAAGGCCTAACGTATTCTGGCAGAAAATAGGCATGGAGTGGCTGGTGAGGATATTCTACCGCCCGGAGATTTTCCGCAGAAACATCAGGAACCAGCTCACCTTCTTCTACCATCTGATGCTGGACCTGCTGCATATACGCAGCTTTTCGAAAAATACCAAACAATATGTATCACACTAAATAAATGAAACAAATATGATTAAAGTTGCAATCATTGGACTTGGCAAAATGGGAATATCCCATTGTGCCATCTTGGGTGCCCACCCGGAAGTGGAACTGGTGGGCGTATGCGATGCCGACAACTTGCTGCAAAGTGCCTTCAAGAAGCTGACAAAAACGCCTTGTTATTCGGATTACAAGAAAATGATTGAAGAAACCAGGCCGGATGCCGTATATGTAGTGACTCCTACCAAACTACATGAAGAGATGGTAATCTATGCCATGGAACATGGATGCCACGTTTTCTGTGAAAAGCCTTTCGCCCTGAGCATAGAGGACGGACAGCGGATGGTGGACACAGCCAAGAAATTGGATAAGGTAAATCAGGTGGGATATCACAACCGATTCATCGGAACATTTGTAGAGGCAAAGCGTCTGATGGACGCTGGTGTTATAGGTAAACCTTTTCACTTTATGGGGGAAGCCTATGGTCCTGTAGTATTGAAAAGGAAGGGAGGTACTTGGCGCAGCGACAAGAAAGCCGGTGGTGGATGTGTAATGGATTATGCCGCACATGTGCTGAATCTGATCAATTATATATGCAGTTCTCCTATTGTGAAAGTGGCGGGTACCAGCATGCCACAGATTTTCTCGGCAGAAGTGGACGATGCTGTCTATTCAACCCTCACACTGGAAAATGGTCTGAAAGGCCAGCTTTCGGTCTGCTGGAGTGACGACACGGTAAGAAAGATGACCACTTCACTGAAAATAGAAGGTGATGGAGGTAAATTGTTTGTGGACGCCACAACTTTGAAGATTTATGTAAAAGAAGCCAAGCCGGAATTGGGACTGGAAAAGGGATGGAACGAAAAGCATATACCGGAACTGGCTCCGATTGTGTTCTTTAATTTGCGTGGAGAAGAATACAGTGAGGAAACCGACCACTTCATCCAGTGTATCAAGAACCACACCATGAACCACCGGAATTCCTTCGAAGAAGCATTGAAGACGGATGTGATAATCAATAAATTAATAGAGGACGCTAACAACGAATGAACAATATGGACAAAGTAATATTGGGTGACAACCAGTTTTTCGCCGTAAACCACTTGTCGGACGAAAGAAGCAGGGCGCAGGCTGTGCGATTCAAGGAGGACCAAAGCATTCTGGACGTGCTGGACATTGCCATGGACTGTGGAATAAATACTTTCATGTGTACCACACACGACCGTATCGCAAACATCATCGCATTGATGAAGAAGAATCCTGAAAAATACAAGGATTTCAAGTTCTATCCGTGTATGCCATATGCGCATAAATATGCCAACGCCGTAACGGAACTGGGTATATTGGGGACTATGAAGGCATATATCCCCGGAAACATACTGGCTGTGGCTTCCAAGGCGGGTATCGCTTTCATGAAAAAGGATTTTCCCAGTTTGATGGAACTGCTGGTGGATGCCGAAATGAAGATGTTTGAAGGGATGAACACGCCCGTTATCTTCCTTCAGAACGTGATTGTGGACTTGTTGATGGGATTGGGTATGGATGAAATTTTCATAAGATATGCCCAACACATCCGCAAGAAATACAATGCCGAACCGGGATTCATCACAATGAATATGCCGCGCTGCGTGGACATGTGTGAGAGACTGGGCATCGAGAATCCCATAATATGTTCGTCCATCAATAAAATAGGTTTCCGCATGAGCGGTAGTATAAAGGAATATGAAGAATATCTGCGTTCAGACAAGAAATTCCGTCCGATGGCTATGCAGTGCCTGGCTGCGGGTGCGCTGAAACCGCAGGAAGCCATGGAATATGTTTGCCAATTCCCCAAAATAGAATCTATTTTGTTCGGGGCTTCGAGCCGTGCACACATCGCTCAAAACAAGGAGTTGATAGAAAACCTTTCTATCCAATCTAAATAAAATATTTCTGTCACTACAATAATTCCTTTTTATAGAAACAGTTGTAGTGGCAGGAATATAAACAGAAACAGCAATACATCCTACCCAAGACAACAAACAGATGTATGATAGTATATCCTGTTTCTTAAAGAATAATGAGTTTTATCACTCGTCAATTCTTATTAATATGCTTACATCAAACATTTCTTTAGCAAACAAAACCGTATTCATCACGGGTGTTGCCGGATTCATCGGAAGTTATCTGGCTCTGGAACTTTTGAAAAGATACCCTACCCTGCGGATTGTGGGCATCGATTCTATCACGGATTATTATGATACTTCTCTGAAAGAGGAACGGCTCAGAAAACTGGAGGGAAACAGCAACTTCCGTTTCTACAAGGGAAGTATCGCAGACAAGGAACTGGTCAACCGTATCTTTACGGAAGAAAAGCCGAATATCGTGGTCAACCTGGCTGCACAGGCGGGAGTGAGATACAGCATCACAAATCCGGATGCTTACATTGAAAGTAACCTGATAGGGTTCTACAACCTGCTGGAGGCATGCCGACACAGCTATGACAACGGATGTCCAGGAGTGGAACATCTGGTATATGCCAGCTCGTCGAGCGTATACGGCAGTAACAAGAAAGTGCCGTACAGCACGGATGACAAGGTGGACAATCCGGTGAGCCTCTACGCCGCCACCAAGAAGAGCAACGAGCTGATGGCGCATGCGTACAGCAAGCTGTATAACACTCCGTCGACAGGGCTGCGCTTCTTCACGGTATACGGGCCGGCAGGCAGACCGGACATGGCGTACTTCGGGTTCACCAACAAGCTGCGCGAAGGAAAGACTATCCAAATCTTCAACTACGGAAACTGCAAACGGGACTTCACGTACATTGCCGACATTGTGGAAGGAGTAATCCGTGTGATGCAGCATGCGCCGGAACGGCAGACGGGTGAAGACGGACTGCCCGTTCCTCCCTACAAAGTGTACAACATCGGGAACAACCAACCGGAAAATCTGCTGGACTTCGTAACCATCCTACAGGAGGAACTGATACGGGCCAAGGTATTGCCGGAAGATTATGACTTTGAAGCGCACAAGGAACTGGTGCCGATGCAACCGGGAGACGTGCCCGTGACATACGCAGACACCACCCCATTGGAACAGGATTTCGGATTCAAGCCATGTACCCCGCTTAGGGACGGACTGAGAGCATTTGCGGAATGGTATGCGGAGTATTATAAGTGTAACCAATAAAAACGAACGTACAATGAAGGATTACAAAATTGCAGTAGCCGGAACGGGCTACGTGGGACTGTCGATTGCCACGCTGCTGGCACAGCATCACCCCGTGACGGCGGTGGACGTGATCCCCGAAAAGG
>ENA-ORSI01000447-ORSI01000447.1-human-gut-metagenome-genome-assembly--contig:-NODE-447-length-44720-cov-16.665152_pt1 | contig 44720 bp, 51 predicted proteins | sample MGYA00242187_ERZ509154 | MGnify/ENA primary metagenome ERZ509154 (study PRJEB26280, sample SAMEA2338627) | human gut metagenome | biome: human gut; feature: human-associated habitat; material: faeces...
AGGCGTTGAAAGATAATCGTATTGACATCAACGCCAAGTTCCAGGAATGGGCAAGTAAACGAAATAATTGACGTATGGAAAACTCATTGAACAATCTGCCAGTCTGGGGTATAGAATCCCAGACTGGTTATAAACCGAAGACTACTTATTGGCAGGATTTTTCAATAGCAGATAAGTTTGGCGAGAAAGCTGTGCAAGACACTTATAACCGTTCTATGAATGATTTGAAGAACGGTGTCGGTGGCGTTGTGTATCTTACCGAGTTTGTGATGGTATTAAACTGGAAAATTTGGCAGCACCACGACTCTGGCAACGATTCTATTGCGAGGCTGTATGACAGGCTATGGCGTGAAGCAGACCAGTATGCTTGCGACACCCTGGAAGGGGAGGATGCTGATTATTATTACCAAACAACAGATTAAAAACAAAACGTATTATGCAAAAGCAATTTGAAACATATAAGGAAAGAGTGCCGTCATGGGCATTGGGTTATATCGTTAATGGCGATATAGACGGTCTGACTGATGAAGAAATACAAATGATTAATAATTGGCTTAATGTCAATGATTATGAGATAGTTTCTCCAGTAAATGATAGCGAAGAATATTTCAGTAATTGTCCTGCATTTGGACTTCCTGGCGGTGTTGTAGATTGCGATTGCTTAGTACGAATTAAAAATAATTGAGCCATGAAAATAGTAGTAATGGAAAGAGACGGAAGCTATGTTGACATCATCTCCGTCACAAAAGAGTTCTGGAAGAATGAGTTACCAAAGTTCCTCGTTGAAGCTGAATACAAAGAGGAAGGCGAAAGTATGGACGAGGAAGAATTGGTGGATGGATTTCTGATATGCTGGTGCCAATACGATTTGAATAATATTTATTATTCAGTGATTGAAGATGATAATTATGAAGTCACAATTAATCATCTGACTACAGACGATTACGAACATTGATTGAAGGTTGGATATGAAGGCAGCGATATTTAACATAGAACGCTGGTATAATAAGCGTTACGATGGACGTAAGAAGATTTTTAGAGGAATTACTAAAGAGGAGTTCAAAATCGCTGTGAACAAGCATAATGAGCGTACTCTATTTTCTTGTCAATGGCCTCAAACAGAATGGGAGAAACGTCGTGAAATAATCCAGTATTTCTCTAAAATACCGTATATATACGAAGGCGATGGGATGGATGATTACAATCATTATCAACGGCCATGTGGCAATGGGATAGGTTATGTTTCAATTTGTCCTGGCGAGCGAGGTAACAACTATTATGTTGATGACCCATTAGTCGTATCGTATCTGAAGAAGAAATATGACAAGTATATGAAATCTCAAACAGCTTAAAATATACAATCAATGAGTGCAAAAGATTACAAGATATGCCCTGGATGGCGAAATATCTATATCGCCAAGGTATCGAAGCGAAATCCTAATTTAATGCTGGAAGATAGGAGGTCAATAAGTGAAAATGAGATACTTGGTATAATTGAATGGTATGCTCGGAATTATTGCATTGAGCATAAAACGAGTGAAATCGCAATTACTAAAAATGGTTCAGAGATTTACACTATCAAAATAAGTGGAGAGCTGCTTAAAGAAGTAAAGAACGAAATAAAAGAAGATAAAGATAAGGAGGCACCAAATGATTGAACGATTGAAGTGTTGTATCTGTGTATTGTTTGCAAAGCAGTATATAGTTTTCACAGCTGATAAATATAAGATGGGAAAGTTTGGCTTAGGCTGCATACGTGCGGCCAACAAAGCATTTCTTCAGGCTGCTGTTGAGATAATCAATAAAGTAGATGACCAATTAATCGAAGTTCCACTTCAGAAAGAAAATTCAAAATGAAAAAAGAACAATATGAAAGAGCAATCCAAATTCATTATCGAATTGATGCTCTGGAGAATATAAAGGCAGACCTTTCAAGGGTTGACAACAAACTTACATACGTTAGCAAATCCAAAGGGGAAGAGCTATATCCCTACGATTTTAAGCACATTTCTGACATTCTTGATAAGCACGACCTTCAGATACGTGCCGAGATTGATGCCGAGATAGAAAGTTTGGAAAAAGAAATTGAGACACTATGAAAGCTATAATTGTCTATTCAGGAAAAGGTGGGGTTGGGAAAACCACTACAACCGCAAATATTGCCAGATTGCTTGCCGAACAAGGTCATAAAGTATTTATCATTGATGCGGATATAAATACTCCATCAATGAACACGGAGTTTGACGGAGAACATCCACAAGAAAACATCTGGGTCCATTCTTCTGGCAATATGTTCGATAAGTTTATTTACTTGGAAAAATCAATGGTCAGGCAATATCTTGAAATGGCCAAAAAGAAACTTAGGGAAATTAATCCAGACTTTGTTCTTATTGATACTCCACCAAGCGTTACAAATGTCCACATAGAACTTCTCAGTCGGGTGAAAGTAAGTTATGTTCTATTTGTTACCCAGCCTACAAAACTCAGCAATCAGGACGTTCTTCGCACAATGGATTTCTTCCATGAAAAATGCGGCAGGGTGAATTGCGGAGTTGTTGAGAATATGTGCTACGATAATGAAGAACGGAAATATCCGATAAAACTTGTAGCCCAGATTCCTATGCAGGACAAGATGGATACAGACAACTTGTTGTCAAACGCTAAATTGGAGTTCCAAAAGATAGTAGATGAAGTGGTAACAAGTGAAAATGTAGTCATTGAAGAATACCATACTCAAAACGGATATGACGAGAGCTTTGACATCATAGATATGCGACTCATACCAGCTCGTAGAAAATATGTTCAGCATGAGCTTAAATATGACGATGGAACTGAGAAAGCTCTTAATCTACCTGTACCAAAGTTCCTGTCCGTAAGAACGTGGAGTAAAGTAAGAGGTTTTATTCAAGACCATTATGAGTTTGGATATAGATTTGATATGCGAATAGAAAATTGTGATGAGGAAAAAGTTAGCAGACTGGTCAATCATTTTAAGAATGATGAGAACGCATATTTCATGGTCACAAATTCGCCACTTACAGAAATTCACTTAATCACAGGTGAAATTGGTATTTGTTCGCTACTAACTGGTCAGAATGGCCATTATGAGATACCCAGAATAAGCTATCAGACAAGCAAGGGTAACGTAGTCCTATTTCCAGATGAAGTGCTGCCAGTTGATATGACATTTCTTCAACAGCAAATAAACGATGGATATATTATGTTAAGTGACGGCAGATATTTACCACCAAAAGAAACGGTAGAATGTTGTTATAACGCTTTTGGAGCCAGAGTTGGTTTAATGGATAACTGGGAGCAAACTTATGACGACTGGATAAAATAATCAATTTAGACGCTCATTGCAGCGATTGTATATGATATGAACTTAAAAGATAAAATTGAATGGCTTAAAACCCATTTCTTCTCTGATTTTGTGTTAACCAGAGAACGAGTTTTTAATGAACTTTCCGATAAGCAATCAATGTTTTGCGTATGTGGAAAACTTGCTACTGGATTGCATGAGAGTTCTTGCAGAAAGTTTAATAAAGTGGTTGATGCCGAAACGGTAAAACGTCTTAATCATTTAATAGCAATAAACAATGAAAAAACTGAATAATGGAATTGGGATAACGATTTAGACATTTTGTAGTTGTCATAATTTGGAGCATCCGAGCAGAAAAGTGGATATGTTTTCACTCCTTCTGCTCGGATTTTTACTATTCTAAAACAAACATTAATGCCGTACAAAAGTGAAAAGATACCGATAGCAGGAACGAAATTGGATTTACGCAGGAAGTTGTCCGATGAGCAAAAAGAAGCAATCAAACTTCTGAGCCGTGAGGGATACAGCCAGCGTAAATTAGCCGAGATGTTTGGGTGCAGCAGACGCTCTATCCAGAACATTCTCAATCCTCAGCCACATACTCAATCTTGCAAAAGGCCGAAAGAGTATTGGACTGAGAAGAAAAGAATATACCGCCAGCGAAAACAACAGTTGTTCGTTGATGGAAAGTTGAAACACATTAAATTCAAGAAACAATGAAAGGAACAGATTTTTATGAAGTTGGCAAGTACATCAAAGAGATGGAAATTGCCGAGTTAAAAGAAGCTCTTAAAGCTCATGGTGGCTCATATACTTGGCGTGATTTAGATAATGATTCGCCAGATTATGAAGCAGAGGATATGCCTATTGTAATGGCGAATCTTGAATATGGTGGCCCAACCGATGTATGTATTTGCAAAGCCTGGATAAATGAACATGGAAATGTTGAAATAAAGGCTGTAGATAAAGAATATGATACAGACGTTGAAATGAGTATTGATGATATTGCAGTTTGCCATATTCACTATTTGACATTATATATGAAGGATGTGAATGGGGCTGAATTATTTGACAAGAATCATTTATATGCGCTGGAAGATGGTAAGGCCAAATGCTTAACCGCCCCAAACGAAGCAACAAAAGTACCACTGTCTAATTTGATATATGCCATTCCATTCATAGAACTCATGTTCGATTTCAAAGGTGAGACTTATGTGCGCCGTATTCATACCCAGTTGATAGACCAAGACCATTACGAAGATATATGGGATTGGTGGACTGGCGCAGCACTGCCAGACGGAACAAAGATAACTTTTGAGATTTTGGCAGATAAGGATGAAAACGGTGGTTTTACCGTAAACAATATGCAAATCAATGTATATGAAAACGATGATGACGATATACTTGAAACCATTACCGACATCCGTTATCGCACTTCAGAAGAAGAATCATTCAAAACAATAAAATAATGGAAATCAGAAAATTTTTATCGGCCATTAAAGATTGGTGGTTAAACGTAAAGAAGAGCGCAAAGGCTCGCAAAGATGCACAGAGACACGAATATTTGAAACACCGTAGTTGTACGAGGTTGCAAATGATGGAATTTAATGGAAAAGAATATATTTCCTTTGATGGAGTTCCAGTTGCCCGATTGGAGAATTTGAAAAACAAGGCACCAGAATTTCTTGCTCAGGCAAGAGAGGACTTTGTAGCGTGGTCAGAAAGGTTTAACTAATAACAAATTGAATTATGGTAAGCAAGATAAGATTCGGTTACGAGGGGAAATTCTATGATGCCTTTGATGTAACCTTTTATGATGAAGAAATTAACTCTGCAATAACACGCAGAGTTGCAGATGTGCGTCTGGAAGAAGCATTGTTTGACCCATACGGAGACTATGTTGATGAGACAGCCGAACACATTGACGAGGATATTTTCTATTATCTTTCTGAAGAAGAGATGAAAAAGTCTCTTGAAGATATTGAGTGCATTGTCTATTGTGTACATCATGGGCGAGAATATATGGGCGATTGTCAGTATAAGGCTCCTGACGGAACAACACAGAAGTATCATTTTTATAATCCGTATTGAGTATGAACAAAGAACGTAGAGAAGAACTCTGGGATGTCTATACCAGCCTTGATGATGCAATGAGTAAGGTAATAGACGTCCGTAGTGATGAGCAAGACAGTTTCGACAACCTTCCAGATGGACTTCAGGCTTCAAGAACTGGAGAATCAATCCAAGAAGCGATAGACTGGCTGGATGAACTGGAATCATCAATCCAGTCTGTAAGAGATAAGGTTGAAAAGTATATTAAGAACAAGAAATAGGACAAGACGATTATGGCAAAATACAAAGTAACATTATACTACTCTACTAATTGTGAAGTGGAGGTAGAGGCAGACAGCCGTGAATCCGCTGTTGATGCGGCTTATGGAAAAGTTGATTCAGATGGCTGTAAAAGACAGTTGATGGAAAATCTACAGCAATGTCAAGATGAAGACGTTGAATTATATCGTGAATATCAATAATTTGCATTTCTTTGTATATAATTTGGTAATACCATTTATTTTGTTTACCTTTGCATGGAAATTCAATTGATTGGTAATAATATGGATAGACAAGAATTAAGCTCAATACTCAGAGAGCATCGAAGCAACAATGGTGTTCTGATTAAACGAATTTGCGCACAGATGGATGCTGGAGCCAATATAGTCAACAGACTGGAACGAGCGTTGTTCAACTACAACTGCAACACTTGGATAGCTTATATGGATGCCATAGGAACCATTGCCCAGTTGTCTCTTGGGAAAAGGGTTATACACATAAATTCAACCGAAGACATAGTTGAGTTTATCAAGACGCTTAGAACAGAAAAAGAGATGTCTCAGCGAGAATTTGGCACTAAGTGCAACATATCTCATATCACAATTGCCAATATCGAGCGTGGCCAGACACGTGTAACGATTGATGTGTTCCTTGCAATTATCAATGCCTTCGGGTATGAGTTGCAAATCTTAGACAAAGTAACAACAAACAATTAAAAAACGATAGATATGGAAAAGATACAAATAAACAACGATTGGAAAGACGAAAAACATCTGGAACTTCTGAACAACGCCACTGATTCATTGGCTGAACTTGGCGTGCTTTCAGGAGCGGAAGCAGAAAGTATAAAATCAGCTATTAAATCTGAGAGAAATGCCGAGACACATACTTCTTAAAAAGAACAATGCCATAACCCCTTTGATAGCAACTGAATCTCGTCCGTATAGGGTTAAGGTAAGCGATGATTGTGCAGAGAGCTGGAGTCTCATGGATGAGGCTTGGCTTGTCACAAACGTCTATCTTAAAAACAGAAACAGCGTGTCAAGGGGGTTGCGTTCAAGACATCCAGATATTGCGCCAGATGAAATAGATAGGTTTATAGATGCTGTAAAGGCAGACCATCCGCTTCAGTTTGTTGATTTTCGCTGGGAGGATGTTCCGTTGTATGCTGATACCGATTCATATTGTGAGCTTTATTTGCCTTGGTTATATAAACATTCGATAAAACTTACATTAGAACAGGAAACGGAATTGATGGAAATCGCCCAGGGCGAGTTTACAGACAAGAAAGACCGAATAATTCACTGGTTTCGTAGATACCGTAACGACTATGGTATTGAAACAAGACTAAAGCGTGATATGGCAACACAAGATGTGGAACTGGCAGAGATGTTTTGTATGGTGCATGGATTTGAACTGGATATGTTGAGTTCGGCACAGGGCCAAACGGTTTGTGAAACACAAAAGCATAAGCGTTTGAGAGCGGTTAGAAACATCTCTTTGTTTATGCTTGTTTCAGTCGGAACATTATGTCTTGCGATTTGGGGCATACAGCAGGACGGAATCATATTTCCAGTCTTGTGTACGGTTCCATTTTTTATATTGATTGGCATAATAGCAAAATTATTGGGTATGAAATGATACGTCTTGACGATACCGAAATAGAGAAACTTGCAGATGCTACTGGGGTGTCCGTTATGGACCTCCAGAAGCTCTATGCTATGGGTATGCTGAAAGAAAGCGCAGTAATGGAGTGCCTTGTCAGATATACTTACGGTAGCATAAAGAAAATGGGGAACTACACACCTACCCAGATATTCTTTATGCTGACCAACAAGTACAAAATATCTCGGTATGCTGCGCAAAAAATGGTGTACAACAAACATAAGCCCAAATATTATTGCGAGAAATGTGGCATAGAAATAAGGAAATCCAAATATCTTCGCAATGACGGCTTGTGTGACAAATGCGTTGCACTTTCAGTTGACTTAAATAATTTATAGAATTATGAACAAGAAGCAAATTGAGGCGTATAACTACTACAAGAGTTTATCGCCAGGGGCATTAGTTCTGTTCCAGATTGGTACAAACTATGTGGCATTGTCAGATGATGCCGTAAAGGTAGCCCAAGTGTTAGGTAACAAATGTGATTCAATAGAAGACATGGCTGTGTTCCCAACTTCTGATGTTTCCTTAATCAGTGAATTGGCTGATTCAGGTATGGAACTGAAAATGGTGGCATACAGAAATGATGCTGGAGAACTCGACTATCCCGATGTTGAACGACTAAAACAAGAAGAAAAGGAGGACTATTGAAAAATAATTCAACTTAGTGGGAAACGCTTTTTATAATCGGTTTCCTATACGCTTACTAACAAGTAGTTATATGACTGAAAAACAAAATTCACTTGAATGGAAAAATCGTTGATTTACAGCTATTTATAAATAAAATTGTCTCATTTTCATAGTTGAAATTACTATATTTTGAGTACATTTGTACCGCTTCTCGATTCAATCGGAGGCGGTTTTTTGTTATACGATTATTTAACTTCAAACAGTAATGAACAATAAAAGCACAACTTCAGACAAGAACGAGACGAAGGTATCTCGTGTGTACACAAAACTGAAATTCGTTAAATCCGACCAGACTGGTGCAATCATCAGTTTTGTGTCTCAGAATCCTAAAACTGGAAGAATCTGCGGAGTACGTCAGGATTCGGAATACCCGAAGAAGATTTGTATCCTTGACAAAATGCTGGCAAGCGAGATTCTTCTGAACGTATTGTACGATTGCACCCTTATCCCGATGACAGAACGCAATGGCTATGTCGTGATTGCAGCGGAGCCTGTACAATTTAAGGCTACAGTAACCAAGACATACGTCAAAAACAACATATACACCGTTGAGGTAAAGTTCGGTAACAAAACTATCCGATTTGACCCCTTCAATGGACGCAAAGACTCTATCAAGTCGCTTCCAGCTTGTAAGGCGATTCTTGAAAGACGTGTGGATGTCAAAAATATCTTGCAGGTCGTTGAAGATTTCGACACTGCTGCAAACGAGATATTGGCATTGCTGGAAAATGACCGATGGGGAAGGTTTAATAGACGTAAGAAATGAAACGCCCTGTATGTGGAATCGCAACCGATGCGGCTCATTCCACTAAAAATTCAAAGACGGAATATCAGGGAGTCAATCTTGCTACTGGAGAGCAAATCTTTTATAGAGACTTAGGTAATCAAACGGTTAACATTGGTGAGTTTCTTGCTGTGGTCGAGGCTGTGAAGTTCATAATTGAAAATGACTTCCAGCCTCGTATCATTTATACAGACTCCCAGACCGCTATTGCTTGGTTCAAGGCTAAATCTACAGCTTCCAATAAACGAAACAATGAACTGAAGAAGGCCGAGCTGTTTCTCCGTGTACTGGCAACCGATGCTGATACGATTGAAGTACGGCATTGGGATAATCGCAGATGGGGCGAGACTCCTGCTGATTTCGGGAACAAATGACCGTTTTCCAAAAACACAAATTCAGGATTACTTCTATTCTTAGATAGAGAAAATTTTATTGATATGAAAAAGTATTTCAAGTGGATTACAGAAAGCAATCGGCCTAAGCATCTTGTGGCTGGGCTGGTTATCGCTATGCTGTTTGGCGTTGTAACAGCAATTGTGGCGGCTCTTGCTGCCGAATACAAGGACTGGGCGTATAAGGGCTGTAAGGGTTGGCCTATAACCAAGAATGGGTTTGACTGGCTTGATATTGCGGCTACTGTTATCGGTGGTGCGATAGTGGCTATCGGTTATGCGCTGGATGGTTGTTCTATTTCGTCTCCGTTTACTGGGCTGATATAAGAATATGACTACGAAGGAATTAATAGAACGACAAAACTGGTCGTTGCAACAAAAGATAGACCATTCTCTTGGAGCAATCGACCAGTTTTATTCTCGTTTAGACGGAAAGGTTTATGTCAGCTTTTCTGGTGGCAAGGATAGTACGGTATTATTGGATTTGTGTAGAATTATAGACCCTAATATCAAAGCTGTATTTTGTAACACTGGGAATGAGTATCCAGATATTGTAAAGTTCGTCAGGAAACTTAAAGATACTGATGGGTACAATATCGAGATTATACGACCTTCTATAACACCGAAAGAAGTTATTGCGTCTTATGGATTTCCGTTAATAAGTAAAGAAACAAGCGAGATTGTTGATTGTCTTCGTAATAGCCCTAATTCGGTTAAGGCAAAGCGAGCAAGAGGTGAAGTGACTTGTGCTTGGAAAAGTTCTAAAATACCGCAGAAGTACAATTTCTTGGTTGGTGAGGACTTCAATATCAGTGCTAAATGTTGCTATTATCTGAAAAAGAAACCATTTCGCCAGTATCAGAGAAACACTGGATTATACCCCATTCTTGGAACAATGGCTTCGGAATCACAGCAAAGACGAAGTACATATATTCGCAGGGGGGGGGTAACACCTTTGATGGCAAAGTAGAATCTATGCCTTTATCTATTTGGCTTGAAAAAGACATATTTGATTACATACGACAACGAAATCTTGATATAGCTGAAATTTACCACAAAGGAGCATCACGCACTGGATGTATGTTTTGTGGATACGGATGTCAGATAAAAGGTGATAACAGACTAAATCTTGTACAATCGCTCTACCCTAAGTTTTATCAGTTATTTATGAACTATAAAAACAACGGAATCACATATCAAGAGGCATTAGAAAAAGTGCTTCAAGTAAACGGATTACAATTACCAAATCAATAGCATTATGGATGACAAAAACTATACTCATATTGAGCAACCAAAAGTAATTGCCCATTTGGTTCACGAACCAACTAAGACTGTCATATCTGTATATAAGTCAATGAATTGGTTTCAACGATGAATGATTAAGTGGTGCTTCGGACTCAAATATGTAAGCGACAATTATAAACAGACAACTTAATAATGTCTGCTCATCTATTCTTTAGTAAAACATTTAACTCATAAGACAATGAAGGATATAAGTTTTAAGAACAAAAATGGTGTTTATGAGGCCGATTTTAAGTCTGAAGGTCCATGCGTAGTACAGATAGACAACGGCAATGTCTCAACGCCATTAACCATCTACAGGCACATGGAAGGCATGGAGCCGAGTGAAGACAGCCGAATTGAATTTGACCCCAGAAAACGAACAATCGACCTGGACGTTCCTGTCGGCATGATGATTCGTATCGTCAGTGAAACTGCTGTAAAGTCGGCAAAGATGGTAATTGTACAGTCAAATGCTGGCGGCAGCGGTGGAAGTGAAGAAGGTTCTTCTATCACATCCGCAACCGCTACTGTGGATGGCAATACTGGCACGCCAGAAGTTTCCGTGGACCTTCAAGAAGGAGCATTGAATTTTGCTTTTAAGAACTTGAAAGGTGGCAAGGGCGATGCTGGAGCCAAAATTACCTCTATTGAGCTGAACATCAATGGCACGCAAATCACAGGAACAGCACACTTGTCGGATAGCACTACGGCTGCTATAACTGGAACTTACACGGCTGGCGCATAAAAACATACTGGATATGAAGAAGTATATTGGAACAAAGCAAGTAGAAGCAGAGCCTATGACTCTGGGAGATTACGTCAAGAAAACTGGACGTAATCCGTATGTAAACGACCCTAAAGTTCACGACAACTCTGAAAAGGGATATATTGTGAAGTATAAGGACGGTTATATCAGTTGGTCTCCAGCAGAGGCGTTTGAACAGGCATACAAGGTTTCTGAAACCGCCGTTGACCGTATGCACATTGAGTGCGGAGAGGTTAAGGAGCGGTTAAACAAACTCAATGCTTTTCTTTCCAGTGCTAATGGCCAAAAACTTAGCGCACTGGCTCGTGGACTTCTGTCTGCTCAGGCATCCATAATGAGCGGCTATATCTCAATGCTGGAAGTTCGTGAAGACGTTATGGAAGAGCATCTACAACTGTTTAACCAGTTCAATTTCGGTGCGGCGATTGAACTCTTAAAGGCTGGTCTTTGTGTAAGGCGTTGGAATTGGGGGCAACATGGGCCGTTTGTCATTAAACAGGTTCCAGCCCATATCGTAAGCGATATTGTTCCCAGAATGCAATCTATCCCCCAGTCGGCAAAAGACCTGATAATGGCAAACACTGGGTTCATTGATTACACAAGCCAGTGTCTCATTTATGACCCCAATACAGGCAAGGCAGATTCTTGGATGCCGTCAATTGATGATGCGTTTGCCGATGACTGGCAGGTTGTGATGTGATTTTTGAGGAAAATCTAAAAAAATATAGCCACTTCGTAAACCTTCTGGTATATGCAGTGGCTATTCTTATACAAATCGCGGAGTGGAGCAGCGGTAGCTCGTCAGAGTCATTATCTGAAGGTCTTGGGTTCGATTCCCAACTCCGCAACAAATGGGGTTATAGCTCAATGGAAGAGCATTTGCTTTGCAAGCAGAGGGTTCTGGGTTCGATTCCCAGTTTCTCCACTAACCTAAAATTTGCAATGGTGGTCGTAATAGAGAATAAACTCATACCATTTAAGGGTTTCAAAGCCATAAATTTGTTCGGCGTTATTTTCGTGAGAAAAGGCGCACGGATGACAAGTACGGATTTTAATCACGAAGCAATACATACTGCCCAGATGAAAGAGCTGGGCTATGTATTCTTCTATGTTTTGTATGTAATTGAGTGGTTGTACAGGCTGTGTAAGCCTGGCAATGCTTATAGAAATATATCATTTGAGCGTGAGGCTTATGAGAATGAAGACGATGTGTATTATCTCTATCTCAGGAAGCATTACGCCCAGTGGAGAAAATAAGCCCGAAGTACAAGGGAACGAAGACACCCACACCATTCGCTATATCGGAGTGAACCGAGGCGATATAAGAGTCGTTGGGTCCAGAACGTAGGCTGGCAGACGTTGTTCCGAGTGGGTAGTATCGGAGCGGTCAGAGCAGGACTAAATCAACTGCCTGACAATTTGCCACAATAGCTCAACTGGTAGAGCGTGGATTTTGTAAGTCCGTGGTTGTGGGTTCGATTCCTACTTGTGGCTCACTTTTATATCACAGAGCAAATCGTATCGGGCCAGTTGTGAAATTGCTCCTGATACACCAAGCAGTAGCTCAACTGGTAGAGCGTCACCCTGATACGGTGAAGGTTGTAGGTTCAAGTCCTGCTTGCTTGACAATATTTAGTTGTTAGTAGTTTTTAAGGTTTAAGATTGTTTTGCCCCATAGAAGCCGCAGTGATATGGTTTCTATGGGGTTTTCAACTATCTGTGCATCAATGGTCTATTCGTTATAAAATAGGTTTATTATTAAATCACTACAACAATGAAGATTTTGATTGACAATGGCCACGGTAGTAACACATCAGGCAAGCGTTCTCCAGACGGCAAGCTGCGTGAATATGCGTGGGCAAGGGAAATCGCCAAAAGGCTTGAAAGTGCATTGAAAGCAAAAGGATTTGATGCGGAGCGAATAGTTACTGAAGAGACCGACATCTCCATCAATGAAAGGGTGCGTAGGGCAAACGCCATCTGCAATAAGGTTGGCACTTCAAATGTCCTGCTCATATCCATCCATATCAATGCTGCTGGTAATTCTGGATGGAAGAACGCACGAGGATGGAGCGTATGGGTAGCTCCTAACGCTTCCAGCAACTCAAAACGACTTGCGAAGTGTTTATATGAGGAAGCAGACAAGGCTGGCTTCAGGGGAAACAGATGCGTTCCTGCAACGAAATACTGGGTTGGAAACTACGGCATTGTTCGTGACACCAAATGCCCAGCAGTCCTTACTGAAAATCTGTTCCAAGACAATAAGGAAGATGTTGATGTCTTGATGAGCGAAGATGGAAAGCAAGCGATGGTTGACATCCACGTAAAAGGTATAATGTCTTACTTGGGGAAATGAAAGCGTTTGAGTATCTGAAGAGCCTGATAAAAGCCGACACGCTTGATAGTTCCAAGAGCTTTGCGCTGGTATTGTCGTGCATTGTCGGAGCTGTGATGGGCTTCTGCGTATGTTTCTGTCTCATTTACGATGTTTGCAGTAATGGATATATTAAGACAGACTTGGATAGCCTTGGCATCTTTATGTTGTGCATCGGATGTTTTATGGCTGGAGGCGGAATCAACAAGGCGTTGGCTGATAGGAAAAGAAACAATCCCAGTAGTGAAAAATAACTTCGATTGTACCACCTGAAAGCGATTGTACCACCAAAACAGGTGGTACAATCTTGTTTTATATACTACTCTCAAATTTATATACCACCTATTTCAGTGGTATATAAGCCTAAACTCCAGCCCTCATAAACACGGAGGTAAGCATTTCTCGGTTCTTGGTACACTCCCCATTATAGTAGTGCTGCTGAATCATCTCAACGCTGGTTCCAGCGGCATTTGCTATGTACGATATGGGCAGTCCGTTGTTGATGGCAACCGTGATGGCCGTATGTCGGAACACGTATGCGTATAGGTTAAAGTCCGTATCCAGTTCTTTTCCGACTTCTTTTAGCCATAAGTTAAGATATTCCCTAAACTTCTTATATGTGTAATCCTTTGTGGCGTGTTTCTTTTCGTCTTCATCGTTCATTATCGGGAAAATGTAGCCGTCCTTTGACTGGCCCTTGTATTTGTCGATAATGGCACGGACAAGCGGCGTAATCGGCACTTCTACAGTGCGGTGGGTTTTCTTACGCTTCACCAGCAGCGTGTCCTTTCTTGTAATATCCCTGCGCTTTACCTTGATTACGTCGCATGGGGAAAAGAACGTGTGAAGCATGAACACGCAGAAGTCGTAATAAAGCTCCACCTGTTTCCTGTCCTTGTATGACGGCGTGATGTCCTGAACGCTGAAGTTCATAAACCGTTTCAGTTGCTCGTCAGACAGCACGTCTGGATGCCGCTCTACTACGTCATATCGGTCTGGGTTGTAATCGCTGAAACAGAACGTGCCAATCTGCCCAAGGTTGAACATCACATCCTTGTCCTTGTGCGCCCTGCCCAACAATGCACGGAACGATTTGGCCGTGTTGCGGTAGGCTCGTTTCCTTGCGAATATGTAGGCTATCCCGACCATCTTGTTGTAATCTATGGTTGAGAACGCCATTGTGTCGAAGCCTGGGATGTCTGCACGGCACCGAGCAAGGAGCTTGTAGTATGTTTCGTGATTGCAGCCCTGTTTAGCTTTCTCTCGTAAGATTACAGTCTCCAGATATTTTTCCACAGAGTTCTTATATTCCTCCACGGACCATTCAGACACCTTTTCCTTTGGCTGTGCCTCCTGTGTGGTAAAATGAGATTTGTAGTAATTGGCAACCTGTTTGGCGGTCAGTTCTGGATGTTCCGTTATTAGCTTCCAGTAAACGGCCTTGAAGTCTTCGAGGATTTGATTGTTCTCTGCATAGGACACTGCATAGGCCGAGAACCGTTCCTTTTCTTTCACCCAATGTTTTTCAAGATTGGGCTTTCCTTTGAGCAGATGCGTGACTCTTTTGTAGTAGCGAGTCTTGTTTTCCGAGATGCGCAAAGCCAGCACACCATCAAGAACAATGAATTTTAGCTTCACCATAATCGTTCTTTAATTGAGTTTGACTGAAGATGATGAACCCCATGAGTTGATTTTGACAGGGTGCATAGTGTGCATTTCGGTACACTCGTTTGATGAAACCTTCAAAAAATGTACACCAACCCTTTTTCGACTTAATGAGTTCCGTGTCCTTGTCGGACTCAACTAAAGAACCTCATCCATAATGTCTTGCGACTATCAATGACGAAATTCCGTATAATGAAAAATCCACTTCCGAACTGAATCTGAAGTGGATTGTGGTGCCACCAGGAATCGAACCGGGGACACAAGGATTTTCAGTCCTTTGCTCTACCAACTGAGCTATGACACCATCGCTGTTAGTTTGCGGTTGCAAAGGTAGTGAAAGTTTTGGACTGTGCAAGGGCTTTGAAAATAAAAAAGCACGGATAGAAGGCTACTTGCCTTACTATCAGTGCTTTTGTGCGATGAAAAAAGATGAGTTTTATTTTTCTTCTTCTGCTGTTGCTTCGGTGGCAGACGAATACGTCAGGTTGCCGCCGTCTTTCAAAGGGTTCCATCCCTGGGCCTTCAGTTCGAATTCCTGGCCGTCTCGGGTAATGAGGGCGCAGCCCAGCTCGGGCTTGATGATATGGCCAATCAGCTTGACACCTTCCATTTCTGAAACCTTTTCATGGTCGGCAATGGGGACGGTGAACAGCAGTTCGTAGTCTTCGCCACCGTTCAGGGCACAGGTCGTGAGGTTCATGTTGAACTCTTCGGCCATAACAGCTGTCTGATAGTCGATGGGGATGTGCTCTTCGTAGACGCGGCAACCTACCTTGCTCTGCGAGCAGATGTGCATCAGTTCGGAGGAGAGGCCGTCGGAGATATCCATCATGGCTGTGGGCTGTACGCCGGCTTCACGTAGCCGCTCGATGATGTCCTTGCGGGCTTCGGGCTTGAGCTGGCGTTCCAGCAGATATTCCTTGCCGGCAAAGTCGGGCTGTACGTCTTTGTCGGTACCTTTCAGTACGGCTTTCTCGCGCTCCAGCAGCTGGAGGCCCATGTAGGCGGCACCCAGGTCGCCACTGACGCATATCAGGTCGGTCTCCTTGGCGCCGTTGCGATAGACGATTTTGCCCTTCTCTCCTTCACCGATGCAGGTGATGCTGATGGTGAGACCTGTGTAGGACGAGCAGGTGTCGCCGCCTACGATGTCGACGTTGTAGGATTCGCAAGCCAAGCGGATGCCGGCATACAGTTCCTCCATGTCTTCCACACAGAAGCGTTTGGACAGACCCAGCGAGACGGTAATCTGTTTGGGAGTGCCGTTCATGGCGTAGATGTCGGAGAAGTTGACCACGGCGGCCTTGTAGCCCAGGTGTTTCAGAGGCACGTAGGTCAGGTCGAAGTGTACGCCTTCGAGCAGGAGGTCGGTGGTGACCAGCACTTCCTTGTCGGCAGGATAGGAGAGTACGGCGGCATCGTCGCCGATACCGTAGCGGGTCGATTCGTTTCGGGGTTGGATGCCCTCGGTCAGATGGTTTATGAGGCCAAACTCGCCGAGGGTTGCTATTTCTGTTCTCATTTTTACTTGTTTATATATAAGTATAGTTCGTCTCAGGCACGGTTGATGAGTTCGCGCATGATTTCCGTCATGCGGGGCTGGGCGGCGTCGGCTGCCTTCTGCACCTCTTCGTGCGACACTTCTACAATCTTGCCTTCCACTCCCAAGTCGGTGATGACTGATACGCCGAAGACCTTGATGCCGCAATGGTTGGCCACGATGACTTCGGGCACGGTAGACATGCCGACGGCATCGGCTCCCAAGATGTGGAAGAGCTTGTATTCGGCAGGCGTTTCAAACGTCGGGCCTTGTGTACCCAGATAGACGCCGTGCTGCACCTTGATGCCTTTTTCGGCGGCAATGGCGTCGGCCTTGCGGATGAGCTCTTTGTCATACGCTTCGCTCATGTCCGGAAAGCGTGGACCGTAGGGGATGTTTTTGCCGCGCAAGGGATGTTCGGGGAAGTAGTTGATGTGGTCGGTAATGATCATCAGGTCGCCGATTTCGAAGGCAGGGTTGGTGCCCCCGCTGGCGTTGGATACAAACAGGGTCTTGATGCCCAGTTCGCGCATGACGCGGACGGGGAAGGTCACTTCCTTCATCGAATAGCCCTCGTAGTAGTGGAAACGGCCTTGCATGGCCATGATGTCCTTGCCGCCCAGCTTGCCGAAGATGAGCTTGCCGCTGTGTCCCTCGACGGTCGAGAGGGGGAAGTTGGGGATGTCCTGGTACTTTATTTCATACTTTTCGGTGATTTCGCCGGCCAGGCTTCCCAAGCCGGTGCCAAGGATGATGGCGGTTTCGGGATGTGTGTGCATCTTACTCTTGAGGTAAGCTGCCGTTTCTTGAATTTTTTCTAACATAGCCAATAATGTTTTGGTTAAAGGATTCTTGTTGGTTGAGCAGAAATTCTACTTCGATGGGGATGACATGGATGTAGGGCTTCAAGTCTTCGCTGAGCGAGGGATGGGACTTGAGTCTGGCACCGTCTTTCTCGGTCGTGATGATGAGGCGCTTGCATCCTTCCATCTGTGAGAATTCTTCCTCGATGAGTTGCAGGTCTTTGTCGCTGAAGTCGTGGTGGTCGGCAAAGGGGAGCAGCTTGACTTGGCGGGCATAGAGCTGCACCTCTTCCACCAAAGGCTGGGGTGAAGCAATGCCGGTGACGAGCAGGACGCATTCTTCTCCGCTCAGTACGCTGGATATGGGTTGCCCCTCCGCTTCCTGCGGAAACAGGGGGACGGGCATACCATAGTGTATACGTGTGAAGTACAGCTGCTGGTAGGGGTACAGGTCCAGCTGCTTTTCCGTGATGTTGAAGTCGATGGGCTTCATGTCCTGCGGACACTTGGTCACGATGACTATCTGGGCACGGTCTTTGCCAGAAACGCTTTCGCGCAGGCGGCCGGCCGGCAACAGACAGTCTTCGGTGAACAGGCGTCTGTAGTCGGTCAGCAAGATGTTCAGGCCAGCCTTGACGTAGCGGTGCTGGAAGGCATCGTCCAGCAGGATGACATCGGTCGGCGGATGGTCGAGTTGCAGAAGTCTGGCGATGCCTTCACGACGGTCGGCATCGACGGCGATGCGTGCCTGGGGAAATTTCTGCTTCATCTGGCAGGGTTCGTCGCCTATCTGCGAGGCAGTGCTGGAAGCGTCTGCCAACAGATAACCGCGGGTCTTGCGCTTGTAGCCGCGGCTCAGTACGGATACCTGCATGCCTGCCTGCTGGAGGAGGCGTATCAGGTATTCGGTATGGGGCGTCTTGCCCGTGCCGCCCACGGCCAGGTTACCGATGCAGATGACAGGCGCCTGGAAGCTCTCCGACGGGAGGATGCCCCAGTCAAAGAACTTGTTGCGCAGCCAGACAGCTCCCCCATATATCCACGACAGGGGGAGGAGCCAGCGATGTATCTGTACGGATGTCTCTGTCATCTGTCTTTGTATTCAGCGTTATTGTATGTTCAGCTCGAAAGGCAGGCGTGCCTGGATGCGGTCGCGCTTGTCGAAGTTGTCCAGGATGCTGAACTGGCGGTAGAGCTCACTGGCCTTTCCGCCCAGCAGGTGTGACTTGATATAGGTGCCCGGATTGGTGCTCATCAGCATTTCGAGGAATGTCTGCTTGGCCGGATAGGATACAACGGTATAGGCGTCGATGCCGGCCTTCTGGCAGGCAATCTCCAAGGCACGGTCCAGTCCACCCAGCTCGTCGACCAGGCCCAGCTCCTTGGCGGTGCTGCCTGTCCATACGCGGCCTTGGGCAATCTTGTCCAGCTCTTCCTTGGCGATGCCGCGGCCTTCGGAGCAGCGGGTCAGGAAGAGGTCATAGCCCTGGTTCACCATCTTCTGCATCAGGGTCTTCTCGCCTTCGTTCATGGGGCGGCCCGTGGCGCCGAAGTCGGCGTATTCGTTGGTTTTTACCACGTCGAAGTCAAGGCCTATCTTGTCGGTCAGCCCTTTCACGTTGGGGAACATGCCGAAGATGCCGATGGAGCCCGTCAGCGTAGTGGGCTCGGCCACGATGGTATCGGCGTTGCACGACAGGTAGTATCCGCCCGAAGCGGCATATTCGCCCATGGAGACGATGACAGGTTTCTCTTTCTTCAGCTGGCTGACGGCATACCACAGCTGCTCGGAGCCGTAGGCGCTGCCGCCGGGGGAGTTGACGCGAAGCACGACGGCCTTCACGTCGTCGTTCTCCTGCAGGCGGCGCAGGTCGCGGATAACCTGGGAGGGGATGATGGTGGGCTGGTCGCTGAACGACGAGGTCTCATAGTCGATGATTTCGCCGCTGGCGTAGTAGACGGCCACGATGTTGCCGCTCTTGTCCTTCGGCTGGTTCTTGCGCACGTTCACCATGTCCTGCAGGCCCAGCACAGGCAGGTTGTCGTCCTTGTCGAGGCCGGCCAGGGGTTTCAGGTAGTCGCGTACGTCATTCTTATATATTAAGGTATCGACCAGGCCGCATTTCACGGCTTCCTCCGAGGGGTCGAACATGATCATGTTGTCGGCATACTGGTTGAGCTTGTCTACGCTGATGTGGCGCGACTCGGATACGGCTTGTGTCACTGTGCTCCAGACGGAGTTGATGTAGGCCGTCACCTGCTCGCGGTTGGCAGGGCTCATCTCGGTGGCGATGAAGGGCTCGACGGCCGACTTGTAGGTGCCCACCTTGAATATCTGCATCTCGACTCCTATCTTGTCGAGCAGGTCCTTGTAGAAGATGGGGTTCGAAGCGATGCCCCTCCACTCCAACGAGCCTTTGGGGTTCATCAGCACCTTGTCGGCCGCGCTGGCCAGGTAGTACAGGCTTTGCTGGTAGTTGTCGGCATAGGCCACGACAAACTTGCCGCTTTCCTTGAAGTCGAGCAGCGCGTCGCGTATCTCCTCGATAGCGGCATAGCCGGCGGTCAGGTAGTGGAGCTGCAGGTAGATGCCTTTGATCTTTTCGTTTTCTTTGGCCTTGCGGATGGAGGAGAGGATGTCGTCCAGCCCATACGTCTGGTAGTCCTCGCTGAGCAGGGCCTGGTAGGGAACTGACTGGCTGCGCTCCCTCAGCTCGCCTTTCAGTTCGAGCATCATCACGGAGTTGTCGCTCACCTGCGTCTCCACGTCCGATGAGGCTATGGCGCTGAAGAAGAGCAGGATGCCCACAAAAAACAAGATGACGGTCGACAGGATGATACCTGTGACGGTCGCAAAAGTGAATTTGAAGAAATCTTTCATATCGGTTCTTTACTTTTGATGCATGCTAACTTTTTAAGTTAACAAAGATATACAATTAGGTTGATATTTACCCTATCTGTCGCCATCTTTTTTGTTTTGTCACATGCGGCCGATAAAAGGCGGGTGATTTTGTGGAAAGAAAACCTCCGTCTGGAGGGGCGTGAAAGGCCGGCCGGAGGAAAGCATCGTTTTGCCAGGCGGAAAGCAGTGCTTTGCGAGGAGAAAGGCAATGCTTTGCGAAGGCAGATGCAAAGCTTTGCAAGGGCGGATGTAAAGCTTTGCAAAGGCCGATGCAATGCTTTGCGTCGGAGGAAGGCCGAAAACGGCTTCCGATGCTTTGTACTTCCCCCGCTTTGCACTATCTTTGCCCCCGCAAAAAGCTAAGATAGCAGTGAATCTGATAATTGATATAGGAAATACGGTCGCAAAAATTGCGTTGTTCGAAGGCCCTTCACTGGTCGATGTCTTCTATGACTCCAACCAGACACTGGAGCAGTTGCCCGACATTTGCCGCCGCCGTCCCGTCGAACGTGCCATTGTGGCCACGGTCATCGACCTCACGGCCGAAGTCGAGGCCCGGCTGGCTGCCTTGTCCTGCCCGCTGCTGAGGCTGGGGCCCGACACTCCCCTGCCTGTAGAAAACTTGTATGAGACACCCCGCACGTTGGGCTACGACCGCATGGCGGCGGTTGTGGGAGCCTCCGACCGCTTCCCCGGCCGGGACATCCTGGTGATAGATGCGGGTACCTGCATCACGTACGAGTTTATCGATGCGGCCGGCCGTTATCATGGCGGCAACATCTCTCCCGGCCTTCAGATGCGTTTCAAGGCACTGCACAGCTTCACAGGGCGTCTGCCGCTGGTGGTATCGGAAGGCCGCTGCCTGCCCATGGGCAAGGATACGGAGACGGCCATCCGTGCCGGAGTGCTTCGCGGCATCCGTTATGAAATGCAAGGTTATATTCAGGATATGAAAACTAAATATCCTGAACTTTTGGTTTTTTTAACGGGGGGCGACGAATTTTCTTTTGATACAAACGTAAAAAGTATCATCTTTGCAGACAAATTTTTAGTGTTGAAAGGATTAAACCGAATATTGATTTATAATAATGACAGGATATAGACTGACACTGTTGGTGCTTTTACTCGGCATGTGGTGCGGGATGGTAATGGCCCAAAACAATACGAATTCACCTTATACGCGGTATGGATACGGCCACTTGTCGGATCAGGGTTCGAGCAACAGCAAGGCGATGGGCGGTGTGGCTTATGGCCTGCGCGACGGCAGTCAGGTGAATTTCGCCAATCCGGCTTCTTATACGGCGGTCGATTCGCTGACGTTCATCTTCGATGGAGCCGTCTCCCTGCAGAATACCAACTTCAGTAATGGAACCTTGAAGCAGAATGCCAAGAACTCCAGCTTCGACTACATCACCATGCAGTTCCGTCTGGCCAAATGGTGCGGCATGAGTGTCGGCGTATTCCCTTTCTCCAATGTGGGCTACAGCATGGGCGAGACACGTGAAGATACGGGGAATTCGGCCAATTCAAGCACTGTCACCTACTCGGGCGAAGGTGGTTTGCATCAGGCTTATGTAGGATTAGGCTTTAAAATATTTAAAAATTTTTCTGTTGGTGCAAATATTTCGTATCTTTGGGGTGACATCACGAGGAGGTCTGAAATGAAGGTTTCTGCTGAAGCAACCAAATTCCCTTTTACGCGTACACTAAGTACTGATATTAAGGACTATAAGTTGGATTTCGGCATTCAGTATACGCAGCAGTGGGGAAAGAAGAACGCATTGACACTGGGAGCTGTCTTTTCTCCGAAGCGTGACCTGAACAACACGACGGTTATCGGCGAAATGGTGGGGAATACGACGACGGGAAGCACGTATAGCTCGCGCGACTCCGTGGCTACCTTCGGACTTCCGATGACGGTAGGTGTAGGTCTGGCCTATGTGTACGACAAGCGTCTGACCGTGGGTGCCGACTTCATGATGCAGCAGTGGGACAAGGTTTCCTATCTGAACGACGACAACGCCTTCTGCTCGCGCATGCGGGTAGGCGTGGGAGCGGAATACATTCCCAACTTGTTGGGACGCAGTTACCTGAGCCACATCAAGTATCGGGTGGGAGCCTATTATTCCTTGCCCTATTACAAGATAGACGGGCAACGGGCGGCCAAGGAGTTCGGAGTGTCGGCCGGTTTCGGTCTTCCTATACCGCGCACAGGCTCATTCTTGAGCGTCACGGCCCAATATGCAAGAACCAAAGGCTCGAAAGTGACGTTTGTGGATGAAAACACGTTGCGGCTGGTCATTGGAGTCACGTTCAACGAACGTTGGTTCTTCAAGCGCAAGGTTGACTGATGCAGAGACAAAGAGATAGATGGAATAGACAAAAATATAACAACTAAAAATTTTAAATACAATGAAAATTAAGACGCTTGTAGCGGTCTTGCTCCTTTCGGGTGGAGCAGCCGGAGCTTACGCACAAAACGACTGTAATGCCAACAGTAGTATCTCTCACGAAGCTGTCAAGGCAGGAAACTTTAAGGATGCTTATGCCCCCTGTATGGAGGTCTTGAAAGATTGTCCGACACTGAGATTCTATACATATGGTGATGCAAAAGATATTTTGCAGAGCTTTTTGAAGGGTATTAAAGACCGTAATTCCGCCGACTACCAAAAATATTTTAATGAACTGATGTCTGTTTATGATCAGGAAATGAAATATATTCCTGAGTTCTTGGCAAAGGGTACAAAATTGAATTATGGTGTGGAAGGTGCAAAAGGCCGTAAGGCTATTGACTATTTGACTTACGCTCCAAAGCCAGACTTGAATCAAGCTTATGCTTGGCTGAAAGAGTCTGTAGATGCGGATAAGCAGGAAGCCAATCCTACCATACTCTTTTATTTTATGAATACCTCTATGCAGAAGGTTAAGGCTGATGCAGCTCACACTGAGCAATTCTTCCAAGACTATTTGGATGCAACAAAATATACAGATGCTGCTATTGCTGCAGAAACAAAACCGTCTACGAAGAATACGCTTGAGAAGATTAAAGAAAGTATAGTCGCTATCTTCATCAACAGTGGCGTAGCCGATTGCGAATCTCTTCAGAAAATTTATGGTCCTCAGGTAGAAGCCAATCAGACGGATTCTGTTTTCCTGAAGAAGGCCATCAACGTGCTGAAGATGATGAAATGCACCGAGAGCGATGCTTACTTCCAGGCTTCTTATTATATGTATAAGATCAACCCGACGGCCGATGCTGCTGTAGGTTGCGGTTTTCAGGCATATAAGAAGGGTGACTATGATACGGCTGTGAAGTATTTCGATGAGGCTTTGAGTTTGGAAACAGACAATGCCAAGAAGGCTGAAATGGCTTATGCAGCTGCTGCCGCCATGTTTGGTGCCAAGAAGTGGTCGCAGGTACGCAGTTACTGCTACAAGGCTATCGGCTTCAACGAGAACTTCGGTAACGCTTACATCCTGCTGGCTCAGGCATACGGCTCCAATCCTCATTGGAACGATGAACCTGCTCTGAACAAGTGTACTTATTACGTAGTGCTCGACAAGCTTCAGAGAGCCAAGTCTGTTGATCCCTCTGTTGCCGAACAGGCCAACAAGCTGATTGGAACTTACTCCGCTCACCTGCCCGAGGCCAAGGACCTCTTCATGCTGGGCTACAAGACCGGTGACCGCATCACGGTTGAAGGCTGGATTGGTGAGACTACAACCATCAGATAATCGTATGTCCTCCGACATTTATCGATGGATTAGACATAAAATGACGAGCATAACCATTGCCTGCGGGGTGATGGTTATGCTTGTTTTATTCTCCTCCTGCTCGGGCCGCAAGAAGGAGTTGGGTGCTGCCATTACCGAACGCGACTCGCTGCCTGTGATGGATACGCGGGGAGTTGTGACGCTGGTGTCCGATTCGGGTGTCATCCGTTACCGTGTCAATGCGGAGGAATGGAAGGTCTACGACCGTAAGTCGCCCTCCTATTGGTCGTTCGAGAAAGGTGTCTATGTCGAGAAGTTCGACTCTCTCTTTCAGGTAGAGGCCAGCATCAAGGCTGATACGGCCTACTATTACGACAAACAGAAGTTGTGGAAGCTGATAAGCAATGTGCACATCCAGAACCTGAAAGGCGAGAAGTTCGATACCGAACTGCTTTTCTGGGACCAGAACAAGCAGAAAGTCTATTCGGACAAGGAGGTTCGCATCGAGCAGCCTGACCAGATCATTTACGCTGTAGGCTTTGAATCGAATGAGCAGCTGACGAAATACACATTCTTCAAGACCAACGGAATCTTTTATATTGATGAAGACACAGGAACCGCACCTGCCGATACTTTGCAGGCCGATACCGTCAAGTAGCTTTTTGTTATGGGAATAATTGTTTCTTTGTTGGTGACCATGGCTTTCTCGGCTTTCTTTTCGGGGATGGAGATTGCTTTTGTGTCGGTGGACAAACTTCGCTTTGAGATGGAGAAGAAGGAAGGGTGGACCTCGAACGTCCTGTCCTATTTCTTCAAGAATCCCAATAACTTCATATCCACGATGCTCGTGGGTAACAACATCGCCTTGGTCATTTATGGTATCCTGATGGCTCAGATCATTGAAGGATACCTGTTGGCGGGTGTCATCGACAATCACTTTCTTCTGGTATTGATTCAGACAGTCATCTCTACGTTGATTATTCTGGTGACGGGTGAGTTCTTGCCCAAGAACCTCTTCAAGATCAATCCGAATCTGATGCTGAGGATATTTGCCTTTCCTCTGTTGGTTTGCTACGTGGTCCTTTTCCCGATATCCAAGTTGGCTTCGGGTCTATCCTGCCTTTTCTTGCGTTTGGGTGGGATGCGTATCAATAAGGAAGCCTCTGACAGGGCTTTTGGCAAAGTCGATTTGGATTACTTCGTCCAGTCGGGCATCGAGAATGCTTCCAACGAAGAAGAGCTGGATACGGAGGTGAAGATTTTCCAGAATGCGCTCGATTTCTCGAATGTCAAGATACGCGATTGCATCGTGCCCCGTACGGAGATTGTGGCGGTCGACACATCCGCTTCGCTCGAAGAGTTGAAAAATCTGTTTATCGAGTCGGGATTGTCGAAGATATTGATTTATAAAGGGAACATTGACAACATTATCGGATACATCCATTCCTCGGAGATGTTCCGCAATCCGGCCGACTGGCACAACCACGTCAAGGAAGTTCCCATTGTGCCCGAAACAATGCCGGCCCATAAGCTGATGAAATTGTTCATGCAGCAGAAGAAGACGCTGGCCGTAGTGGTCGATGAATTTGGCGGTACCTCGGGCATCGTTTCTTTGGAAGATCTGGTGGAAGAAATTTTTGGCGATATAGAGGATGAGCACGACAATACTTCGTACGTCTGCCGGCAGATAGCCGACCATGATTATCTGTTGTCGGGTCGTCTGGAGATTGAGAAAGTGAACGAGACATTCGACTTGGATTTGCCTGAGTCGGACGATTATCTGACGATTGGCGGCTTGATTCTGAACACTTATCAGAGCTTTCCGAAACCGAATGCAGAAGTGGCTATCGGCAAATATCATTTCAAAATTATCAAGGTTACGGCGACCAAAATTGAGCTTGTCCGCATGAAAGTGACTGAATAAATGCCTGAAAACGTAATTTTTCTTGGAATAAATAGAAGTGTATTTGCATTTTTTGTATCTTCGTGCGCTAAAATGAACAGTGGCAGAAAAAGAATAATAAACAAATAAAAAACAATTAATAAAAATGGCAACATTACAAAACATTCGGTCCAAAGGACCTTTATTGGTGATTGCTGTGGGTTTGGCTCTGTTCGCCTTCATCGCAGGTGATGCGTGGCGTGTGCTCCAGCCGCATCAGTCACAAGATGTAGGTGAGGTGAACGGAGATGTGCTTTCCGCTCAGGATTATCAGTCAATGGTAGATGAATATGCGGAAGTCGTGAAGTTTACGAGCGGTACAAACGCATTGAGCGACGATCAGCTCAACCAGTTGAGAGATGAAGTTTGGAGAACGTATGTCAACAACCAGTTGATTGAGGCTGAGGCCGAGAAGCTGGGCCTGACCGTTTCCAAGGAAGAAATAAAGTCCATCATCAATGAAGGCACTCATCCGCTGTTGGCCCAGACACCGTTCCGCAATCCGCAGACAGGTGCGTTCGACAAGGATATGCTGATGAAGTTCCTGGCCGATTATGCCAAGATGAACCAGGGACAGATGCCTGCGCAATATGCCGATTACTATAACTCTTTGTATAAGGTATGGTCGTTTATCGAGAAGACTCTTGTTCAGACTCGCTTGCAGGAAAAGTATAGCAACCTCATCGCGAAGTCTCTGCTCTCCAATCCCGTAGAGGCACAGATGACGTTCGACGGCCGTATCGACCAGAAGGATATGCTGCTGGCTGCCGTTCCTTATTCTTCTATCGTGGATTCTACCATTACAGTGACTGACGCCGAGCTGAAGGCTGCTTACGACGAGAAGAAGGAGCAATACCGTCAGTATGTGGAAACCCGTAACATCAAGTACATTGACGTACAGGTTACTGCCAGTGACGAAGACAAAGCCGAACTGCGTAAGGAGATGGACGAATACACGGCTCAGTTGGCTGGTGCCACTTCCGATTATTCGACGCTGGTTCGTTCGACCGGTTCCGAGCAGCCTTATGTAGACCTGTATTATACGACTCGGGCTTTGCCGAGTGATGTGGTAGCTCGTCTGGATTCAGTTGCTATGGGCGATGTATACGGTCCTTATTACAATGCACTTGACAATACGATGAACTCGTTCAAGAAACTGGCCAAGGCCTCTATGCCCGACTCTATTCAGTATCGTCAGATACAGGTCGTTGCCGAAACTCCTGAGAAGACCAAGACTTTGGCCGACAGCATTTACAACGCCATCAAGGGTGGGGCCGATTTCGCTGAGGTTGCCAAGAAGTATGGTCAGACGGGTGAATCCATATGGATTACTTCCGCCAACTATGAAGGAGCGCAGGTGGACGGCGACAACTTGAAGTACATTACCGCTGTTACTACGGGTGAAACCAATGACCTGCAAAATCTTTCACTGGCCCAGGGCAATGTCATCCTGCAGGTTACAGGAAAGAAGGCCTACAAGGACAAATATAAAGTGGCTGTTGTAAAGCGTGCTGTAGAGTTCAGTAAGGACACATATAGCAAGGCATACAACGATTTCAGCCAGTTCATCGCTGCCAACAATACACTGGACAAGCTGGTAGCCAATGCCGAAGATGCCGGTTATCGTCTGCTCGACCGTACCGACCTTTACAGCGCAGAGCATAGCATCGGCGGTGTACGTGGCACGAAGGAAGCTCTCAGATGGGTATTCTCCGCCAAACCGGGTGAAGTATCTGGCTTGTATGAATGCGGTGAAAGCGACCACATGATGGTAGTTGGCTTGGTTTCGGTGGCTCCCGAAGGCTATCGTTCGCTGGCTGCTGTGCAGAATGACTTGAGACTGCAGTTGGTTCGCGACAAGAAGGCTGAAAAGATTATGGCCGACATGAAGGCTGCCAACGCTTCTACTTTCGACCAGTATAAGGGACTTGCTAACGCTGTATCCGATTCCGTAAAGCATGTTACATTCGATGCTTCTGCATTTGTTTCCGTATTGCGTAGCAGTGAGCCTCTGGTAAGTGCTTATGCTTCTGTTGGTGCCATGAATCAGCTGAGTGCTCCGATTAAGGGTAATGCAGGTGTATTTGTCCTCCAGCCCTATGCTGAAGAAAAGCTGAACGAAACTTACGATGAGAAAGCTGAAGTGGACAAGTTGCAGGGTATGTATACCAACTTGGTTGTAAGACAGTTTGTCAACGACCTTTATCTGAAGGCCAACGTGAAGGACGATCGTTACCTCTTCTTCTGATAAGTATTCTGTAATAATATGCAGGAGCTGCCTGATAGTCTCGGGCGGCTCCTGTCTTTTTATAGAGTCCTCTGTTCGGTATGGCCGAATCGAAAACTTGCTTTTCATTTGCTACTGCCCTTACCTTTTAATATCTTTGCAAAGAGAAATATATAGATTCCATAAATATGCAGAAACAACCTCTTTTGGGAATGACACTGGCCGAGCTTCAGTCTTTGGTGAAACAGTTGGATATGCCAGCCTTTTCGGCCAAGCAGATAGCTTCTTGGTTGTACGACAAGAAGGTGAAGTCTATTGACGAGATGACCAATCTGTCGTTGAAACATCGCGATTTGCTGAAAGAACTGTATGAAGTCGGGGCCTATGCTCCTGTCGAAGCCATGCGCTCGGTCGACGGGACCATCAAGTATCTCTATCAGGTTGGCGAAACTCATTTTGTAGAATCTGTTTATATCCCAGATGACGATAGGGCCACTCTATGCGTGTCTTCACAGGTGGGTTGCAAAATGAACTGTGAGTTTTGTATGACTGGCAAGCAGGGCTTCTCGGCCAATCTGACGGCTGCACAAATCCTGAACCAGATACATTCCTTGCCCGAGCGTGACAAACTGACCAATGTTGTCATGATGGGTATGGGTGAACCGTTGGACAATCTGGACGAAGTGTTGAAGGCGCTGGAAGTGATGACGGCTTCCTATGGCTATGCCTGGAGCCCGAAGCGGGTGACTCTTTCTACTGTAGGTTTGCGTAAGGGCCTGAAGCGGTTTATCGAAGAGTGCGATTGCCATTTGGCTGTTAGCCTCCATTCCCCTCTGCCGTTGCAGCGCAGGGAGCTGATGCCGGCCGAGAAGGCTTTCTCCATTACAGAGATTGTGGATGTGTTGCGTCAGTATGATTTCAGCAAACAGCGCCGTTTGTCTTTCGAATACATTGTTTTCAAGGGTGTAAATGACAGTTTGTCTTACGCGAAAGAACTGTTGAAGCTCCTTCGCGGATTGGATTGCCGTGTGAACTTGATCCGTTTCCATGCCATTCCCAATGTCGACCTCGAAGGGGTGGATATGGATACGATGGTCCGTTTCCGTGATTATCTGACCTCGCATGGCCTGTTCACTACAATCCGTGCGTCACGTGGAGAAGATATTTTTGCCGCGTGTGGCATGTTGTCTACTGCCAAACAGGAGGCTGTAGACAAGAATTAATATAAATTATTAACTCGGATATGGTGAATAAACGCATTCTTTGTAGCTTTGTGAAAATTTAAATGGAGAAGTAATATGAAAAAACACTTGTTTTATTTCAGTTTGTTTTTTGTACTGTCGCTTCTGATGGTTTCTTGTAGTGGCAAGAAAAAGGGGAAAAGCGTGTTTACGCCGACTTCCAGCGGCCGTGCTTATGAAATTCTGGTGGTTATCGACCAGGACATGTGGGAGCGTCCGGCCGGTCGTGCGCTTTTCAATGTGTTGGATACGGATGTGCCTGGACTTCCCCAGTCGGAACGTTCGTTCAGAATCATGTATACCGATCCTACCAATTATGATGCTACCTTGAAGCTCATCCGCAACATTATTGTGGCTGATGTGCAGAATATCTATACCCAGCCCAAGATGAAATACAGCAAGGATGTGTATTCTTATCCGCAGGCCATCTTGACCATACAGGCTCCCGATGAAGAGTCTTTCGGAGAATATGTGACCCAGCATAAACAAGATATCATTGATTTCTTTACCCGTGCGGAGATGAATCGTCAGATTGCCGTATTGGAGACTGACCATAATGATTTTGTCTATAAGGAAGTCAAGAAGATGTTCGATTGCGAAGTATGGGTGCCGGGTGCACTTTCTTCCCACAAGATTGGTGAAAACTTCTTCTGGGCAGGTACCAACGCGGCTACCGGTGACCAGAATTTTGTCATCTATTCATTCCCCTATCGTGACAAGAATACGTTTACCAAAGAATATTATATGCAGAAGCGTGACTCTGTGATGAAGGTGAACATCCCCGGTGCGCGTGAGGGCATGTATATGGCAACCGATACTTTGCTGACCGATGTACGTCCCATTACCGTTCAGCATGCTTACGCACTCGAGGCACGTGGCTTGTGGCGCGTTCATGGCGATTTTATGGGAGGCCCGTATGTTTCCCACATGCGTTTGGATGAAAAGAACCAGCGGATCATTGTAGCCGAAGTGTTTGTATATTCCCCCGACAAGTTGAAACGCAATCTGATTCGTCAGATGGAGGCTTCCCTCTATACTTTGCGTTTGCCGGGTGAACAGAAGGATGCTCAGGAAGAGGCTGCAAAAGACGCGAAGAATACAGATGTTGCAACTAAGAAACAAGACAATGGAAAATAAGAAAGTGAGAGTCGGCATTACGCAAGGCGATATCAATGGTGTAGGTTACGAAGTCATTTTGAAAACTTTTGCAGAGCCTGCTATGCTGGAGTTGTGTACTCCTGTTATTTATGGCTCGCCCAAGGTGGCGGCTTACCATCGCAAATCCCTCGATTTGCCGACGAACTTCAGTATCATAGAATCGGCCAGAGAGGCTGCTCACGACCGTCTGAGTATCGTAAACTGTATGGACGACGAGGTGAAGGTTGAATTTTCCAAGCCGGATGCCGAAGCCGGACATGCGGCTCTCGTCGCCTTGGAGAAGGCTTTTGATGAATATCGGGAAGGACTGATAGACGTCATTGTGACAGCTCCTATCAACAAGCATACCATTCAGTCGGAGGAATTCAAGTTCCCAGGGCATACTGAATATATCGAGCAGCAGCTGGGCGAAGGAAAGAAAGCGTTGATGATTCTGATGAAAAATGATTTGCGGGTAGCATTGGTTACCGGTCATATCCCTGTGGGCCAGATTGCGTCTACGCTGACTAAAGATCTGATTAAGGAGAAAATGCGCATTTTCCATCGCTCTTTGAAGCAGGATTTCGGTATCGGGGCACCTCGTATAGCGGTCCTTTCTCTCAATCCTCACGCGGGTGACAACGGCTTGCTGGGCACGGAAGAAGAAGAAATCATCATTCCTGCCATGAAGGAAATGACGGAAGAAGGAGTGCTGTGCTTCGGTCCTTTCCCTGCAGACGGATTTATGGGTTCGGGCAGCTTCACTCATTTCGACGGTGTGTTGGCAATGTATCACGATCAGGGTCTGGCACCGTTCAAGGCCTTGGCTATGGACGAAGGGGTGAACTTCACTGCTGGTTTGCCGGTGGTTCGTACATCGCCGGCTCATGGTACCGCCTATGATATTGCGGGTAAAGGAATTGCTTCGGAAGACTCTTTCCGGCAGGCAGTTTATGTGGCCATCGATGTTTTCCGCAATCGTCAAAGTGAGATGTTGGCCAATGCCAATCCGCTTCGGAAACAATATTATGACAAGAAAGACGACAGTGACAAACTGAAGTTGGATAGTGTAGAAGAGGATTTGTAAAATGATGACAAAGGCGGAAATACAACAGGTCAAATTGCGTTTTGGCATTATCGGCAATAATGAAGCATTGTTGCGTGGAATCGATGTAGCCATGCAGGTGGCTCCTACCGACTTGTCCGTACTGATAACGGGTGAAAGCGGTGTGGGAAAGGAAAGTTTTCCGCAAATCATACACCAATATAGCCGCCGCAAGCATGGGCAATATATAGCGGTGAACTGCGGTGCCATTCCTGAAGGAACCATCGACTCTGAACTGTTCGGCCATGAAAAAGGCGCTTTTACAGGAGCCATCAGCGACCGTAAGGGTTACTTTGGTGAGGCAGACGGAGGAACCATCTTTCTGGATGAAGTGGGCGAGTTGCCTTTGCCGACGCAGGCCCGTTTGCTTCGTGTGCTGGAAAGCGGGGAATTTATCAAGGTGGGGTCGTCGAAGGTGGAAAAGACCGATGTCCGCATTGTGGCTGCGACCAATGTCAATCTGACGCAGGCCATTGCCGACGGGCGTTTCCGTGAAGACTTGTATTACCGACTGAACACGGTGCCTATCCAGGTTCCCCCTTTGCGTGAGCGGGGTGAGGACGTGGTGCTGCTGTTCCGTAAGTTTGCTTCGGACTTTGCCGAGAAATACCACATGCCGGCTCTTCAGCTCACTGACGATGCCCGTCAGATGCTGATGGCATATTCCTGGCCGGGCAATGTCCGCCAATTGAAAAATATAACGGAGCAGATATCCATTATAGAACCTAATCGGGAAATTACTGCGGCAATTCTGAAAGGTTATTTGCCGGCCAACAACGTCCAGCGCTTGCCGGCCCTGCTGGGTGTCAAAGAAAGCAAGGGATTTGGCAGTGAGCGGGAAATTCTGTATCAGGTATTGTTCGACATGCGTCAGGATGTGACCGAATTGAAGAAACTGGTTCATGAGATCATGTCCGAACGTGCTTCGGGCGGTCATGGAGCCCCTTCTCCGATACCCGACTCCACGTATTATGCTCCGACGACTCCATTGGTGCCTCCTGTGACTGTTGAGTCCAATGTGCCGACCATCATTCGTCCGGCAGTCCAGCCTGTGAAGCCTGCCACTGCTCCTGCCGATGATGACATTCAGGATACGGAAGAGTATGTGGAAGAATCTCTGGCGTTGGATGATGTAGAAAAGGAGATGATTCGGAAGGCATTGGAAAAGAATCATGGAAAACGGAAAAGTGCTGCACAAGATTTGAATATTTCAGAGCGGACGCTTTACAGAAAGATTAAGGAATATGGATTGGATTAAGAAGTTAGGAATCGCATTTGCCTGTGTCGCACTGGTGGTCATTGTATATTCGTGCCGTATGTCTTTTGGATTGGCTCCCATCAGTTCGATAGACTATTCGAAGGTAAAGACCATTTCCATTGCCGATTTTCAGAATCGGGCGGAATATGTCTATGCGCCTTTGGCCATTGAGTTCAATACGAAACTGAGGGATATGTTCATTCAGCAGACACGTTTGCAGGTGATTGATTCGGGTGGCGATTTGGATATCGACGGTGAAATTACAGGCTATAACCAATACAATGAGTCTGTCGATGCCAGTGGTTATGCTTCCAAGGTAAAGGTGACGCTGACGGTCAACGTGCGCTATACCAACAATACCAATCATGAGGAGGACTTTGAACAGCAGTTCTCGGCTTTCCAGACTTACGATTCCAATCAGTTGCTGACCGATGTACAGGACCAGCTGATTACGTTGATGGTAAAGGACATTACGGAACAGATTTTCAACGCTACGGTAGCCAACTGGTAAGATATGACATCCTTCCAACTGCAACAATGGATTCTGCATCCCGAGTCGTTGAATCGGGAATCTTTGTACGAGCTCCGTACATTGGTAGCCCGTTATCCTTATTTTCAGTCGTTGCGTCTGCTTTATCTGAAAAATCTTTTTTTGTTGCACGACATCAATTTCGGAGTAGAATTGCGTAAGGCGGTGCTGTATGTGGCCGACCGCCGTTCGTTGTTCTATCTGATAGAAGGAGACCGCTACACATTGCATCGGGAGGAGGAACAGCCGGCTGTCCTTTCGGAAGGAAGTGGGGAACCGGGTGTTGACCGTACGCTGTTCCTGATAGATGCCTTCTTGTCTTCTATGCCCGAAGACCATTCGCAAAGTACCGGCTTGGATTATACGATGGACTATACGGCCTACTTGCTGAAGGAAGAAAACTCTGGTTCGTTGGATGAGAATGTTCCCCAGTTGCGCGGGCAGGAGTTGATTGACGGCTTTTTGGACAAGGTGGAAAACGCTGGTAAAGTAACTGCTCAGGAAGAGACGGCGGCGCCGGAAGTCCAAGAGCACGAGGCGATGCCGTTAGAGTCTGGTGAAGAAAGCGGGAAGACGCTTGCGGTAGAAGAACCGGCATCGGATGTTGAGAAAAAGGAAACCGCATCGGCGCAGGACGAAGAGGCGGCCGAAAATCTGCCGTTGTCGTCCGAAGAGTGGGACGACAGCTGTTTGACCGAAACTTTGGCCAAAATTTACATAAAACAGCACCGATATGAGAAGGCCCTTGAAATTATTAAAAAGTTAAGCTTGAATTATCCAAAAAAAAATGCTTACTTTGCAGACCAAATCCGATTTTTGGAGAAATTGATTATTAACGCTAAATCAAAATAATTAGAAAATGTATTTATTATTAGTTATCTTAATGTTGCTGGCATCTGTGCTGATGTGCTTCATTGTCTTGATTCAGAATTCCAAAGGAGGCGGTCTGGCTTCCGGATTTTCTTCATCCAATCAAATTATGGGTGTGCGCAAAACTACTGACTTCCTGGAGAAGGCCACATGGACTTTGGCTGCTGCCATGGTCGTATTCAGTATAGCTACCGCTTATGTGTTGCCTACCGTTTCTTCGAAGAGCGGTGACGTCATCATGGAGCAGGCACAGCAGCAGGAAGCTACCAACCCCTATAACATGCCTACAGGTACAGCTGCTCCGCAGACCGAAGCACCTGCAGCAAATGCTCCTGCAGATTCTGTAAACTGATATTGCACTGATTTTATAAATTTCTGAAAGGACGGGATTGCTGCATACCATCGTATGGCAATCCCGTTTTTCGTTTATTCCTTTATAAATTGTTGATACAATGACTCCTACAACTCCAATTCATCAGACTTTGCGCGATTCGGCGGCCATTCGCTGGATGGTATTGATGTTTCTGGCCTTTGCCATGTTCTGTTCATACATCTTTATGGACATTCTTTCTCCCATCAAGGACTTGATGCAATCCACACGCGGATGGGATTCGACCGCCTTCGGCACCATGCAGGGTTCCGAGACCTTCTTGAATGTATTTGTCTTTTTCCTCATCTTTGCCGGTATCATTTTGGACAAGATGGGTGTACGTTTCACGGCTGTCCTTTCGGGAGCTGTGATGTTGGTGGGTGCTACCATCAACTGGTATGCCGTTACGGAGGCTTTTCAGGGAAGCAGTTTGGAAACCTGGTTTAACAACAACCTGAACTACATCCCGGGTTTTGATGAATTGGGTATCTCGCCTTTCTATGAGGGAATGCCGGCATCGGCCAAGTTTGCGGCAGTGGGCTTTATGATTTTCGGTTGTGGAGTCGAGATGGCGGGTATCACCGTGTCGCGCGGTATCGTCAAGTGGTTCAAAGGTCGTGAAATGGCATTGGCTATGGGGTCTGAAATGGCGCTTGCCCGTCTGGGAGTGGCTACCTGCATGATTTTCTCGCCTGTTTTTGCCAAGCTGGGTGGAGTGATCGACGTTTCCCGTTCGGTCGCTTTCGGCGTGGTACTGCTGATGATAGCTCTGATTATGTTTATCGTCTACTTCTTTATGGACAAGAAGCTGGATGCGCAGACAGGTGAGGCCGAGGAGAAGGACGACCCCTTTAAAATCAGCGACTTGGGAAGCATCCTTTCAAGCGGTGGTTTCTGGCTGGTGGCCCTGCTGTGCGTGTTGTACTATTCGGCCATCTTCCCCTTCCAGAAGTATGCGGTCAATATGTTGCAGTGCAATCTGGTGTTTACGGAGGTGCCTTCCGATTCCTTTTGGGCTACCAATACGGTGACCATTATCCAGTACGTCATTATGTTGGTAGTGGCGGTTGCCGCTTTTGCCAGCAACTTCTCGAAACGTGCGGCCATGAAGTACGGCTTGTTGGTGGTGGCCGGTGTGGCGCTGGTTGTATTCTGCTACATGGGCTATATGCGTCAGAGTGCAGAAACGGTGTTCGCCGTATTCCCGCTGCTGGCCGTAGGCATTACTCCGATTTTGGGTAACTATGTGGACCACAAGGGTAAGGCGGCCAGTATGCTGGTTGTCGGTTCGTTGCTGCTGATTTTCTGTCACCTGACGTTTGCATTTGTGTTGCCTGGACTGAAAGAAAATGCGGTGGGAGGCATTATCGTGGCTTATCTCACGATTCTGGTTCTGGGAGCCAGCTTCTCCCTGGTACCTGCTTCGCTCTGGCCGAGCGTCCCCAAGCTGGTGGATGCCAAGATTATCGGTAGTGCCTATGCGCTGATTTTCTGGATTCAGAACATCGGCCTCTGGCTGTTCCCGCTCCTCATCGGTAAGGTGCTCGATAAGACCAACCCCCAGTTGGTGGCCGACTTGCAGAACGGTGTGATTACCCCCGAGGAAGCCGCCGTGTCCTACGACTATACGGCGCCGCTGGTCATGCTGGCCTGTCTGGGTGTGGCTGCTTTGATTCTGGGCTTTGTATTGAAAGTGGTAGACCGCAAGAAGGGACTGGGCTTGGAAGAACCCAATATCAAGGACTGATGCCGACAGCGGATGAAAAAGCAATTTAACTTACTGGATACCGTGCCTGTGTGCGCGGAGATTGTCCGGACGGAATGGGAGGATGAGTGCGCAGTGCTCATCCTTCCTCGTTTCCGGAAGGCCTGGATGCAGCGTTGGCTGGTGCCCAAGACCTTGTCGCGTGAAGTGCACATCCCGTTGGAGGAGCATGGCTCTGCGGTGTGGCGGCTGGTGGACGGCCGTCGTACGGTAGGCGAAATCATCGGCCTGCTGGAGCCGCACTTCGGGGCGGATAAAAACTATGCATCCCGCGTAGCGGCCTATATCGTGCAGCTACAACGGGATGGATTCATTCGCCTGTTGGCCCGTAAAGAGGGAGAGAACGTTTAGTTCTCCGCTCTGTCCACTTTCAGCAGTCCGCCGGTCGTGGTGTCGAAGAGGACTGTGGTGGTCGATTTCTTGTTGAACAGTACCGGAGCCAGCGATTCCTGCGTGCCGAACTGGGTGACCGGCAGTTCGTTGTTGTATATTTCCTTTCCCAGGTAGGTCAGTTTGATGCCGGCCTGTCCGGGTACATTGTAGATGATGCCGTCCAATTTCTTCTTTTCTTCGGTGGGGGCAGTTATCAGTTTTTTGTTTTGGATACTGATGTAGACAGGATCGCCGGACAAATCGTCTTTGTCGACCATTCCCTGCTTGCTGGAGAAGCGGAGGACCACTGCACTTTCTTTTTCTTCAGGCTCCATGCGGACGGTGAATATTTGTGTATCCTTCTTCTCTTTGCCCGTAAACATCTGCATCAGCGCCTTTTCCTGAAGGCTCATGTTGTCGAGCATGATTTTCAGTTGATTGCCGTCGGTGGGCATGTTGTCGGCTTCGCCGCGTATCAGGGCATTCTTGCTTTCACGGATGCTGTATATTTCCTTGGCTACCAGTTCGGCCATCTTGGCGTTGGAGCTGGTCATCAGGATTTCTTCGGTCAGGAAACTGCGCGGGTCCAGATCCTTTTCGGGCTTCCCGGCTTGGGGAGTTTCCTTTTTGTCACCTCCGCTGAAAGGCAGGTTGATGGAGCGAACAATGCCGTCTTCGGTCAGCTCCATGAGCGGGGCCACCGTTTTGTCTTTCATCTTGACGAAGTAGATGTGTTCCTTGTCCGGTACTCCTACTAAGCCTGTTTCTATCCGGTCGAGTGTCCAGTAGACGGCCGGCTCGTCCGATACGCCCGAAAGGCGCAGATAGCGGTCGGCATAGCGGCAGAATTCGCCGGGGGTATAGGTGTGCTTGGTGGCATATACCTTGATTTCAATCTGGGTCTTGGGGAGCATATAGGTCACTCCATAATCTTTGCCCTGTGTTACGCCGACGGTCACTTCCGTCTGTGCCGAGGCCAGTAGGCTCAGGGTAAGTGCAGACGACAATAAGAATATATTTTTCTTCATGCTTCTGTTAGGTTTTGGTTCGTAACTTCTTTAATTGAGCAAAGATAAGGAAGTTATCGGTGCAGATAGCGGATTTTGACATAATTAACAAAAGAAGCGGGCACGGACGATGCGGGCTTGTGCGGCGGGGTGACCCGTTGCAGCCTGTATCGTCCGTGCCCGTGGTGTTATTTGCCTGTACTTTGCGGCAGCTTCAGCCCGATTTCGGCGATGCCTACGCGGTCGTCGTTGAGCAGGATGCGCAGGTCACTGGCCGTCGTACCGCGGAAGGTGTAGGTGTGCGGCTTGCCATACTCGCTGACGGTGCCCGAGTAGACAGTCAGGAACTGGCCTCCGCCGCCCGAGAGCTGAATCTCGAAGTTGGCGGGCAGCTGGTTGTCGCGGCTGAAGGTCAGGGCCACTTCGTCTACCTTCGGATTGCCTTTCAGGGCGACGGTCAGGTAGTCGCCCTTGTTGCCCTGCCAGCAGGTTTCGGGCTTTCCGTCGAGCACGTTCAGTACGCTTTCGGGATTGGTGCTGGCTGTGACGGGGCTTTCTTCCTTCTGTGCCTCCAGGCGGGCGTTGCGTGTGGCATAGTCTTCCACACGAAGCACGGCGGTCTGGCGGATATCCTCGGACGAGGCGGCAGCCATGACGACGAATTCACCCGGCTCTACCACCCATTTCATGTTGGTGTTGAGCAGTTCCAGCTGCTTGCGGTCGAGGTGGAAGGTGACTTGCTTCGTTTCGCCCGGTGCGAGGTGGACGCGTTCGAAGCCGGCGAGATTCTTTTCGTAGGTGGTGACGCTGCTCACCACGTCGCGTGTGTAGAGCTGCACTACCTCGTCGCCTTCACGGCTGCCGGTATTGGTCACGTTCAGGGTGACGGTGGCCGTCTGGTTCGGAGTGATGACGGCGGGGCTGACCGTGAGGTCGGAGTACTCGAAGGTGGTATAGCTGAGGCCGTAGCCGAAGGGGTAGAGGGCGCCGTTGACGCGCGACATGTTGCCTTTCGGCCCTGGATTCTTGCCGCCGTCCACTTGCGACGAAGGTTTGCAGGGGAAGTTGAACGGTATCTGTCCCACGCTCTTGGGGAAGGTGACGGTGAGCTTGCCGCCGGGATTGTAGTCGCCGAAGAGCACGTCGGCCACGGCAGTACCGCCTTTGGAGCCGGGATACCAGGCTTCGACGATGGCGGGCACAAACTTGTCGGCCCAGTTGATGGAGAGCGGACGCCCGTTGATGAGTACCAGCACGACGGGTTTGCCAGTGGCCTGTACGGCCTGGAGCAGCTTCAGCTGGCGGCCGGGCAGGTCGAGGCTGCTGCGCGACTTGTTCTCGCCGCAGGTACGCTGGCCGCCTCCCAGCACCACGACAGCCACGTCGGCACGACGGGCGTTGGCTACGGCACGGTCTATTTCGGCCTGTTCGTCATCGGTCAGCGGGTATTCTATCAGTTCGCTTTCGGGCCAGTGGGCATCCACCAGGTCGCAACCCTTGGTGTAGAGCACTTCGGCCTTGCCTTCCACTTTGGCCTGGATGCCTTCGAGCACCGTCGTCACGTCGACGGCCAGCGGACCGTAGTGGGTCAGCGCATAACCTTTTTCGTCGGCATTGGGGCCGCAAACAGCGATGGTCTTGATGCGGTCGATGTCGAGGGGCAAAGTCTGCTTGTCGTTCTTCAGCAGGACGATGCTTTCGCGCGAAGCCTGCAGGGCCACGTCTTCGTTCGCAGGATTCTCCACCTCTTCGTCGGCTCCGGCCAGATCGGTCTGGTAGGGAGCGTCAAAGAGGCCGACGAGGAGCTTCACGCGCAGGATGTCGCGCACGCGGTCGTTTATCAGTTCTTCACTCAGGCCGCCCTCCTTTACCAGTTCGCGGAGCGGCTCCACGAACGATTCGGGCGAACGGAAGGTGCAGCGCACGTTCAACCCTGCCTCCACGCTCTGGCGTACGGCTTCCTTCATGTCCTTGGCCGTGCCGTGCTTGGTGTAGAGGTATTCGACGGCGTCGCTGTCCGACACGACATATCCCTTGAAGCCCATCTCGCCGCGCAGGCGGGTGGTGAGCCAGTAGAAACTGCCCTGGATGGGGATGCCGTCGTAGTCGTTGTACGAGCTCATCACACCCAGCAGACCCGTTTCCTGAATGACGCGCTTGAAGGGATAGACGTGTATCATCTCCACTTCGCGCGGCGACATCTGCGGATCGACGCGCGCCATGCCTTCGCGGGCGCCCTTGTTGTTACTGTAAGCCACGAAGTGCTTGGCCGTGGCGGCCACCTGGTGGTCCTTCTGCAAGCCATGTACCATCTCGATGCCCAGTTCGGCCACAAGGTAGGGCGACTCGCCGTACACCTCTTCATAGCGTCCCCAGCGCTGGTCGCGTCCCACGTCGAGGATGGGGGCATAGACATTGGTATAGCCCAGCATGCGGGCTTCGCGCCCCGTTATCTCGCCGATGCGGCGTACGAGGCTCCGGTTCCAGGTGTGCCCGATGCCCAGCTGGGTGGGGAAGTTGGTGGCGCGGTAGCTCTCCACGCCGCGGATGCCTTCGTTGGTGAAGTCCACGGGGATGCCCAGGCGCGTCTCTTCTATGAAGAAGCGTTGCACTTCGTTCAGGGCCCAGGCGTGGCGCGAGGCCGGCCATACGTTTTCGTTGTCCGACGGCGGCAGGCCCCACTGGCGGAAGCCGTTCAGGTGCTCGTCGATGGCGCCGATGCCGTCCTTCCACAACGCCTGCTTCCATTCGGGGGTGGGCAGGTCGTCCTTCAGTACGCGCTGGTAGCCGTAGAGGGTTACCATCTGGCAGGTCTTTTCGTCGAGCGTCATCTGTCCCAGCAGGTCTTCGATGCGTGCGTCGATGGGAGCGTTGGGGTCTTCGTAGACATCCTTCACGCCGTTCTTGTTGAAGTCAATCCAGTCTTTGTGGTACATGTCCGTGCGGACGGGTTTGTACGTTTTCGGTGTTTTCCGGTCGGTCGTGGCGCTGAAGGTGGACAGGCACCCGCAGGCCAGCAGGAGGGTAGCGGTCAGTTTCTTCATGAATAATCAGATTTTGTTTTTTGCAAAAATACGCAGATTTCCTTGAACGGGAAGGTAATATCGTCCGTTTCGTTGGTCAATATTTTCCAAAACGTATGGTTTTGTCCGTTTTCCGTCTGTCTGGCGGTCTTCTTGGAGGCGTCCGGAGTCTTGTCGGCGATTTTTGACATCCTGACCTTTGTCAAGGCAGATGGCTGACACAATGGATGGAAAAGCCGCTTGCAGCTGACAACCGTTTTTCTTGAAAACATGGAAATAGAGGACGGAAAGTGAAGAATATACGCTGATAGATGCATAAAACGAGCAGATTGGGTATAAAAATGCAGGTTTTCGTGCGGCTGGTCGTAGGTTTTCTGTCGTCAGATGGTATGTTTTGAGTCGGGAAAACGTATGCTTTCTGTCGGAAAAAGCAATGTTTTCTGCCGGGCGAGGCCTTCCCGCTGCTCAGTTGTGCCGTTTTTCACCCCTCATCGTGTCTTTTTCCCTCCTTTTTCTTTCTGGTTTGTTTGTAAATATTTCGCTATCCCACTGATGGTGAACGGATAAGCTGCTTTCGTCTTCGCCGTTTCCGTCCGCTTCCGCCTGCGGTCCGAAAGAAGCAATTCTCCGCCGTTTGGAAAATCAAAGTGTCAACGGCTGACACTTTGTTTGAGGGCAAGTGAGCTTAGATAGGTGCAGGCGCAAAAAAATCGGGCCGGAAGGCGTGCAATTGAAAATAAGTTCGTATCTTTGTAGCCACGATTTCCATGAACCGTGCATCAAAATTCCGGGGTTGACTGGATTTGACAGCGGGCAGAAATGGTAGGTAAGCATGCAGTGGGTCGGTAATTTCCACTTTAATCTCAGTTATCAAACAATTATCTGGCAACGAAAATTATGCTCTCGCTGCTTAATCGAAGTACAGTAGATTAGCTTTATTTCCGCCAAAGTGGTGGAAACGGGATGTCACTCAAAAGCTCTTGTTCCGAAGCGTTTGGTAAAGTGGCACAGCAAAATCGGGAATAGCTCAGGTCTTTCTCCGCGGCCTTTGCGAAGTTTTAGGAGATAAGGTGCAGGTTGGTGGCTCTGGTCTTGCCTGCGCTCGAAAACCGAAGGCAGAGATAAGCATGTAGAAAGCTTATGATTTCCTCGTTTGGACGAGGGTTCGATTCCCTCCAGCTCCACGGATATGAGTTAGAAGCCGCTGATGTCAGCGGCTTTTCTGTTTTTCTATTCTGTTCTTTCTCCCGTTTTCCTGCAATATGTGTTGTAAAACATCGCTTCGGATAGTGCTTTTTATATCTAAAAACCGTTTCTTTGTACCAGCATAGTTCAGCACAGCATTCCTTCTGTACTGACAAACTTGGAAACACCATGAGAAACGATACATTCGGACAACAGGCAAGCAAGGTGACGCAGTTGGCAGACCGTCTTGGACAGGCCATCTCCATGCGGGAGTTTCTGGAAGGAGATTCTCTTCCTTCCATCAACGAGCTGAGCCGACGTTATGGAGTGTCCCGAGACACGGTCTTCAAGGCTTTCCGCGACCTGCGGGAACGCGGCTTGATAGACTCCACGCCACGCAAGGGTTATTTCGTAACGGGACAGGTGACCAACGTCCTTCTGCTGCTCGACCAGTATACGCCTTTCAAGGAAACGCTGTACAACAGCTTCGTGAAACATCTTCCCCTTCATTATAAGGTAGACCTTCTGTTCCACCAGTACAACGAACGCTTGTTCAATACGCTGGTCCGCGAGTCGGTGGGCAAGTACAGCAAGTATGTGGTGATGAATTTCGACAACGAGAAGTTCAGCCCGGCCTTGAACAAGATCAATCCGGCCCGGTTGTTGCTGCTCGATTTCGGCAAGTTCGACAAGGACCGCTATTCGTATGTCTGCCAGGATTTTGATGAGTCTTTCTACCGTGCCTTGGTGTCTTTGGACGACCGCATGTCGGCCTATCGCAAGTTTGTCTTTCTCTTTCCCCGCAGCTTGAAGCATCCCAAGAGCAGCCAGGACTATTTTATTCGTTATTGTAAGGAAAAAGGCTTGGAATGGGCGGTCGAATCGGACGTGGAAAATCTGAAGGTCGAAGCGGGGACTGCCTATCTGGCCATCAAGCAGCAGGATGTGGTCAAGGTGGTGAAGCAGGGACGTCTGGAGGGACTGAAGTGTGGCAAGGACTACGGCCTCCTGGCTTACAATGACATACCGTCCTACGAAGTGATTGATGAAGGCATTACCGCTCTGACCATCGACTGGCAGAGGATGGGCGACGAGGTGGCCGGTTTCGTTCTGAACGGCACGTCTGTGCAGGAATATCTGCCTACGGAAGTGAGGATGCGCAGTTCACTCTGATTTTTTTTCTATATTCAGCACAGGTCAGTATAAAGATAGATAAAAGTAAAAGGATAAGTTAATTTGTTAGACCCATTAATTTGTGATTATGAAAAAGTATCCCAAAATTGGAATCCGCCCCACCATTGACGGTCGTCAGGGCGGTGTTCGCGAGAGTCTGGAAGAAAAGACCATGAATCTGGCCAAGGCAGTGGCCGAGCTGATTTCCACCAACCTGAAGAACGGCGACGGCAGTCCGGTAGAGTGTGTGATAGCCGACGGCACCATCGGCCGTGTGGCCGAGAGCGCGGCCTGTGCCGAGAAGTTCGAGCGCGAGGGTGTAGGTTCCACCATTACCGTGACCTCCTGCTGGTGCTATGGTGCCGAGACCATGGACATGAACCCGTATTATCCGAAGGCCGTCTGGGGTTTTAACGGTACGGAGCGTCCGGGCGCCGTTTATCTGGCCGCCGTCTTGGCCGGACATGCCCAGAAGGGGTTGCCCGCTTTCGGCATCTATGGCCATGACGTGCAGGACCTGGACGACAACAGCATTCCCGCCGACGTGGCCGAGAAGATTCTCCGCTTTGCCCGTGCCGCCCAGGCCGTAGCCACCATGCGCGGCAAGTCCTACCTGTCGATGGGCAGCGTGTCGATGGGTATTGCCGGCTCCATTGTCAATCCCGACTTCTTCCAGGAATACCTGGGCATGCGCAACGAGTCGGTCGACCTGACCGAAATCATACGCCGCATGACGGAGGGCATCTACGACAAGGAAGAATATGCCAAGGCAATGGCCTGGACCGAGAAATATTGCAAGGTGAACGAAGGCGAGGACTTTAAGAACCGTCCCGAGAAGCGCAAGACCCGCGAACAGAAGGATGCCGACTGGGAGTTCATCGTGAAGATGATGATCATCATGCGCGACCTGATGCAGGGCAACCCCAAGCTGCGTGAGATGGGCTTCAAGGAAGAGGCGCTGGGACACAATGCCATTGCCGCCGGCTTCCAGGGACAGCGCCAGTGGACCGACTTCTATCCCAACGGCGACTATCCCGAAGCGCTGCTCAATACCTCTTTCGACTGGAACGGCATCCGTGAAGCCTATGTGGTGGCTACCGAGAACGATGCCTGCAACGGCGTGGCCATGCTCTTCGGCCATCTGTTGACCAATCGTGCCCAGATTTTCTCCGACGTGCGTACCTATTGGAGTCCCGAAGCCGTGAAGCGTGTCACAGGCAAGGAGCTGACCGGCCTGGCTGCCAACGGCATCATCCACCTCATCAACTCCCTTGCGGACGATAT